>Ga0208685_1000426_pt1 | contig 14863 bp, 9 predicted proteins | sample EasRivMeERMLT890_FD_187533 | JGI IMG/M metagenome (GOLD analysis project Ga0208685, IMG submission 187533) | Soil microbial communities from meander-bound floodplain in the East River, Colorado, USA - East River MetaG ERMLT890 (SPAdes) (version 2) | ecosystem: Environmental > Terrestrial > Soil >...
ATACGGCGGGCGAGCGGAACGTAATTTCAGGAAATACGGGACCCGGCATCCGCGTTTCCTCCGGAACCGCCGTCGGTACCAGGATCATCGGCAACTACATCGGAACGAGCGCGACCGGTGCCAGCGCGCTCGGCAATGCCACAGGTGTATTCGAAGAGGGTTTGGAGTTTCCCAACTTTGGTTCCGACCTAACCAGTATCGGCGGTCAGCTGCCCGGGGAGCGGAACATTATCTCCGGCAACCTGGGTCACGGCATTCTTCTCGAGGACACGGGTGTTGGCGCGTCCCGGATCGCCAACACTGCCATCCTCGGCAATTACATAGGCACCGACGCCACCGGCAGCCTGGACGTTGGCAACGGCGGGTACGGCATCGCACTCCAGGGCGGCTTCAACAACTGCATAGGCGGCTGGGTGAATCCGAACAACGCCTTTGCTTGTACGCCGGTCCTCGAGGAGGACCGAAACGTAATTTCCGGTAACAACCAGGGCGGAATCCTCAACCAGGCTCTTGGGGGTGCCATCATCACGAACTTCATCGGCACCGATGCGACCGGGACGAACGCAATCCCCAACCAGGGAAATGGACTGGATCTTTTCAACCAAAACCATCAAGTGGGAAGGGGCGGCCGAAACGTCATCTCTGGTAACACCGGTCACGGCATCTACTTCCCCCAGGGGCCAGGGTCCGACGTCCAGAACAGCGAAGTGACCCGCGCCTATATCGGACTTAACGCGGCCGGCACGGCCGCTATTCCCAACGGCGGCGATGGTATTCGCATCGAGACGGCAAGCTTTGTGTTCAGTCGCGGGCACTGCATCGGCGCGCGAGACACCGTAAACACCCACCTCTGTGTACAGCAGGCGGGCCTGGCCAACATCATCTCGGGTAACGCATCCGATGGCGTCGAAATAGCAGGCAGTCCCGACAACCTTGTCTTCAGCAACTTCATTGGAACCGATGCCACCGGGGATGTGGGCGTTGGCAACGCAGGCCACGGCGTGCACGTGTGGGGCGCGGCGGCGACGGCAAACTCGATTCGCCTCAACTCCATCCATGCAAATGGGGGCAAAGGCATTGAGAACATAAACGGCGGCAACGGCGAACCTGGACACGCGCCACCGCTGATTACCGCGGGCGATTTCTCTGGTGCGAGCGGGACCGCCTGTAGCGGCTGCGCAATCGAGATCTTCTCGGACACCTCCGAGGACGAGGGCCGCGTACACCACGGGACGGTTACAGCAGACGGTGCCGGCAACTGGAGCTTCACCGGCGCCATAACCGGCCCGAAACTGACGGCAACCGCGACCAATCCAGCCGGTTCTACCTCCGAATTCGGGTCATTTCTGGGCACCCCGCAGCCTGGCCCCGACTACACCGTGAATTCCACCGGGCCCGAAGACGACGGCGGATGCCACGAGGGCTTCGGCGACTGCACCCTGCGGGAGGCGATCAACGCCGCGAACTCTAACCCGACGCCGAGCACGCTGGAACTGGCGGTCGGGCCCACCTTTACTCTCACACAAGTCGATAATGGCGCGAACGGCCTCCCGGTGATCACAACCAACATGCGTATCAACGGGCACGAGGCCACGATCAGGCGCGATCCGGACGGCCCGCGTTTCCGCCTCTTCCAAGTTGGCCCCACGGGGGATCTGGTGCTGGAGGACCTGACTTTGACCCAGGGGCACCCTCCCGATGGCACGGCCGGTGGTGGGGGCGCAATCTACTCAACCGGTGGAGCGATCACATTGGTAAGGTCGGAGGTTTCCGGCAACCGGGCAGGGGCAGGTATCACGAACGTAAGCGGGGGGCACGGAAACCACGGCGGTGGCGTCTACATGAACGGCGGCTTCCTGGTCGTGGATACCAGTACGGTTAACGGCAACATCGCGGGCAACGGCGCTCCGGGCACTGGCGCCGGTGGCGCCATCAACGGCGGAAATGGCGGCAACGGCGGCGGGGTCGCCATCTACGACGCGGGCTTTCAGATCGTGGGCAGCACGATAAACAGCAACTTCGCGGGCTTCGCGGGTTACGCACAGACCGCTATTGGGTCGGGTGGGCAGGGTGGCCAGGGCGGTGGAATATTCATCAACAACGCCTCGTTCGCGAACATCGGCAATACCACCATCGTGGCGAACACCGCGGGCAGCGGCGGGGGTGGCGGCCAGGTCTCCGGTCTCGGTGGGGGCGGAGGTGGCATCCGCGCGCAGTCTTTCAACCTGGCCCTTTCGCACGTGACTTTCAGCGGCAACAACGCCGGCGCCGGCGGGCCGGGAGCGGCGAACGGGTCTGGCGGCGGGATCAACGACTCGCCCGGCTACGGCGTCACGGTGAAGAACACGCTCATGGTCGCGGCAACTATCGGCACCAACTGCGCCGCGGTGATCAACGCGGGGAGCGGCGGCAACATCTCCACCGACTCGAGTTGCGGGACTACATACTTCGTCCAGAGGACGCCCGCCCAGATCAACCTGGCAGCCGCCCTGGCGGAGAACGGTGGGCCGACGCGGACACTGGCCCTCACGCCGCCCAGCGCCGCAGTCGACACGGCCCTCGACCCCGCCTGCAGCGGCGACCCGATCTACTACCGCGACCAGCGCGGGGAGATGCGCTTCAGCGACGGTGACGGTATAGGCGGCCCGCAGTGCGATGTCGGCGCCTACGAGTACTGCCCGGACATCGACGACGACGACGTCTGCCTGTCCCAGGACAACTGCCCGGCCTGGACCAACCAGGACCAGACCCTTCCCCCGTGGCCCGTCCCTGCGAACGATCCGGACTGCGATGGCTGGAACAATGCCGGGGAGACGCACGTAGGTACGGACCCGGCCAAGCGCTGCAACAACGACTCCACCCTGAACAACGAACCGGATGCCTGGCCCACTGACTTCAACGACAGCAGGTTTACGAACCTGGCGGACGTCTCCTCCTTCAACCCGACTTATAACAAGCTCCAGAACGATGACGGCTACAGCCAGCGCCACGACCTCAATGCCAGCAACAGCGTAACGCTCTCGGACGTGTCACTGATGAACAATTTCTATAACAAGAGTTGTGGCTAAACCACGCCTCAGACGTCGCCTGTTGCCTGGTGGTGGAGCGTTTACTAAGCGTTCATTGACAATGTGCGGGCACCGGCGCAGAATGCAGGGCGCCGGACAGGTTGGAGCCCTCTTGTACGGATGCCTAACCATGGCGTAACCATGGCCGTTCCGGGGTGGCATGCTGACTCACCGAGAGTCTGGGAGGTGCCATGAAGGTTGTGATCACCACGTTGGCAGCGACAGGGTTGATGGCTGCTGCGCTCACCTTTTTCCTTGCCGCGCCCCAGTCAGCATCAGCCGCGCCGCCCAACGACAATCTCGCCAACGCGATCGATGTGTCGGTACCCCTGCCAGCTGGGATCGTCGCCACGGGTACCAACGTCGACGCGACCCTGGAAGCTGGCGAGGTCTCCAGCCTTAGTCTTTGCACCGGCAACTTCCCCAGCCCGACAGTCGTGAATTCAGTCTGGTACCGCTGGGTAAGCCCCCCGACGCCCGGGGCGATCACCATAGACACTTTCGGGAGCGGGACGGACACGGTTCTCGCAGTATTCACCGGGACAAGCCATCCCCTGACGCAGGTGGCCTGCCACGATTTCACTACCGGCCTGGGCTTCGGCCCTTCCTTCCTTGAGCTGAGTCACGGGGCGTCGGAGACATACTACATCCAGGTTGGTACGTTCATCGCAGGTGGGCCTCCGGGCCCAATTCTCCTCAGCATGGCGGACGGGGCTGGGCTGTACGCCAGCACTACTCTGAACAACAACGTGAGCGACGTAGTCTTGACTTTGCAAGAAGCGATGCACCTGGCAAGTAACGGTACTGCCGAGCTGGGCCGCGCGGTCAGTGCCGGCGAATCGGCTTTCATCGTCAATTCGGCGGAAATGGGTGCGAATGGAGAGGACCTTGTCCGGGTGGGGGTAGCAGGCGTCATCAGCGTGACATCCGCGTTGCCAACGGTTGACCAGAATACCGACCACTTCAACGGCTTGGGTATCGCGACTATCAATGGCGGGGGTACCTCGCCACAATGCATCGTTGTCTCGGGCCAGCAAAACACCGTCAGCGGGTTCGATGTCGCCAATTGCATCGAGGGTATTCGCGTGACCGGAACATTCAATAGACTCGGGGGTTCTGCTAGCCCTACCCAGCGGAACACGATCCGAAACAACCAGGTCGGCGTGAATATAACTGGTGAGTCCGCGGACAACAACTTCCTCTTGAACAACTACATAGGAACGGACCCTTCCGGGACAACAGCGAACGGGAATGCCGACGCCGGGGTCAGTATCACCGCCGGGGCCGATAACAATTCGGTAGGTGTGGCGCAACCAGAGATGCCGAACATCATCAGCGGCAATTCCACGGACGGCGTACTGATCACAGGTGTGGGAACGACCGGCAACTTCTTGGGGAATAACCATGTCGGCCTTGGCGCAACAGGCGGCGCGCTTCCGAATCACCTGGGAGTAACAATCATCGGAGGAGCGACAGGGAACATCGTCGGCCAGAGATTCGCCCCTGGCACGGGGCAACGCAACGTCATTTCTGGAAACACTAGCCTCGGCGTCTTCCTTCACGGCGCTGGAACAAGTGGAAACATTGTGCGCGGCAACTACATCGGACTTGACGTCGCTGGGACGACCGCTATCGGCAACGAGTCCGGTGTCTTCATCTCAAATTCGGCGTCCGACAACGTGATCGGTGGAACCCTCGTTAACGAGAGGAACTTCATCTCGGGAAACCAGCGGGGTGTCAACATCCACGATAGCGACACCACCGGCAACTTCGTTCGCGGCAATCACATCGGGCTAGGCGCTACGGGTCTGGACGTTGGAAACGTCGGTGCCGGCGGAAGCACCGGATATGGCGTGCTCGTTGATGAGGCTAGTGGGAATGTGATCGGGGGCAGTCTACCCGGGCAGGGCAATGTCGTTTCCGGGAACGAGTTCGGCATCTCATTCTTTGCCGGTGAGGACAACATCGTCCAGGGAAACCTTGTCGGGACCAACGCCGCTGGGACGGCGGCCATTCCCAACGATTTTAACGGTGTGACATTGCGGGTTGGAGCGACGAACAACCTGGTTGGCGGGGATACACCCGCCGAACGCAACGTCATATCAGGCAACGGCGTCAACGGCGTGGACTTTATTGAGGCAGCCACGGCAATCAACGTGATCTCCGGCAACTACATCGGGACGAATGCCGCGGGAACAGCCGCCATACCTAACCTCCAGTCAGGTATCGCGATGTTTGGCGGGCCCAACCGGATCGGTGGTGTCTCGGCCGGAGAAGGCAACCTGATTTCCGGGAACAGCTTCCTGGGTATCTCCATCGCCCAGGCCAGTTCCAGTGGCTCCAGTGTCCTGGGCAACAGGATCGGTACCAACCACACGGGGCTCACTGCAATCCCAAACTCCTCCACCGGGGTCCTGATCGGCAGCGACGCCGCGAACATTCCTGTTGATGGAAACGTGATCGCCTTCAATGGCAACCATGGAGTTGGGGTCATTGCAGCGAGCAGTGACGGCGTCAGCATCGTCAACAACTCCATCCACAGCAACGGCGGCCTGGGCATCTCTCTCACCAACGCCGCAAACGATGGCGTGCTCCCGCCGGTTATCACCGGCGCCTCGGCAACCAGCGTAACCGGCACGGCGTGCTCGTCCTGCGTCGTGCAGATCTTCTCGGACTCCGCCAACGAGGGCCGCCATCACATCGGCAGTGCGACCACCACGGCTGGCGGCACCTTCAGTGCTACCCTCTTCCCTTCGCCGCCGGCCGCAAACCTCACAGCCACCGCCACCGACAACCTGTCTACCTCGCAGTTCTCCGCCACCTTCGCCGCGGAGTTGTGCAATGGCCTCGACGACGACTCAGACTTCCAGGTGGACGAAGGCCACCCCAACGCCGATGGCGACGTGCGAAAGGACTGCGTCGATACCGGCCAGATGGTCTTCTACCCAACGGGGCACGCCTTGACGGCGCCAACCGTCGACTGTTCGTTCATCGCAGAGGATGTCGACGCGTTCAAGGATACGGACGGGTGCCCTGAGCCCGATAACGACAACGACGGCTTCACCGACGCCACCGACGATTGCCCTGGAACGAACTCCCAGACCGGTGCAGACGGCGCCCTCGGCGCGCCGCAGGACACGAACCTGAACGGCGTCCGCGACGGCGCCGAGGCGGCCTTGACCACCGATGACGTGATGCCGCTGCTTGCCTGGGAGGACAAGGACGGGGTCCTGGACACGGACGGCTGCCACGACTCGCCCGGCGACGACTTCGACGGTGACGGTTTGACGGATGACAACGAGGTATTCACCGTCCTTACGGACGCAGGCAACCCCGACACGGATTCCGACGCGATGAGCGACGGCGCGGACAACTGCCCGCTCTGGGCGAACGGCGCACAAGCACTACCCAGCTGGCCCGTTCCAGCCCAGGATAGCGACTGTGATGGCTTCAACAAGACGCGCGAACAACACGTCGGCACGGACCCGACGAAACACTGCAACGGTACGGGCGCCCTGAACGACGAGCCCGACTACTGGCCCACCGACTTCAACGACAGCAGATTCACTAACCTGGCGGACGTCTCCTCCTTCAACCCGACCTACAACAAGCTTGTGGGCGAGGACGGATACAGCCAGCGGCACGACCTGAACGCTAGCAACAGTGTCACGCTCTCGGACGTGTCACTGATGAACAACTTCTATAACAAGAGTTGCGGCTGATCCCGCTCAGCTAAGCGTAAGCCGGAATCTCTACCGGCCAGCGGTCGTTCCACGGCCGCGCCACTTCGAAGGCGTATGCCGCCTGGAGCGCAAGATCGTCCCGGTGGCGCGGCGCCACGATCTGGAGACCGATCGGCAACCCGTTATCGCTGAACCCGGTTCGCACCGTGATCGCCGGGTGCCCGGAGATGTTAAACGGTGGCGTGAACGGCACCACGTGCAGCGGGTGGGCCAGCGGCTTCCCGTCCACCTCCTCCGGCCAATGGCCGCGAGCATCGATCGCCTCGAATGCCAGCGTCGGCGTGAGCAGCAAGTCATACTTCTCGAAGAACTCGCCCAGCTGCTTCACGAGAAGCGCGCGCGCCCGGTACATCTCGCCGAACCGTGGCCACGTCGTCTTCTCCGCTGTCAGCGTCCCCTCCAGGAACGCGTGGCCGAACCGGTCGCTCTGGTCTTCCAGCTTGTCGTAGATCTCCGCGTAGGTCTCCGTGGACGAAATGCGTCCCCACATCGGCCCCAGGTCGTCGAAAACATAGTCGATGAGGTCGACGCCGTAGCCCATCTCCTCGAACGCCTTCACGCCGTTCTCGCACTCGCGCCGCACGTACGGCTCGATGTTGGCGTAGCCGAGGTCCGCGCTGTACGCAATCCGCAGCTTCTTTGGCAAATCGCCGAGGATTGCCTCATACGAGTAGCCGGGGTGCGGCAGGGAATCCGGGTCCGTCTCCGCGGTACCGACCACCTGATCCATGAACAGCGCGATATCGCGCACAGTCCGCACCATCGCCCCCTGCACGCTGGTGTCGCCCCAGCTCAGCATTTTCCTCGGCCCCATCGGCACCCGACCGTACGAGCATTTGAGCCCCGGCAGCCCCGTCCACGACGCCGGGATGCGGATGCTGCCGCCGCCATCGGAGCCCGTGCAGAACGGCACCTGCCCCGATGCCACCGCCGCAGACGACCCGCCACTTGATCCCCCGGGAGTACGCTCCGGGTTCCACGGGTTCCGTGACACCCCAAACAGCAGGTTCTTCGTGATCGCCGTGTAGCCAAATTCGGGCGCATTGGTCTTGCCCATCGCAATCGCCCCCGCCGCCTTCAGCCTCGAAACTTCGGTCGAATCGCCGTCCGGCATATTGTCCCGGTACGGAACAGACCCGTGCGTTGAGGGGAACCCCGCCAGGTCCTCGAGTTCCTTGACCCCGAAGGGCAGACCCTCCAGCGGCCTCGCGTTTCCGTTGGCCGCCCGTTCTTCCGCCGCCTTTGCGTCTGCCAGCAGTTCGTCGCGGTCGCGCATCCCGCACCAGGCGTTAAGCACCTCATCCGTCTCGTCGATTCGGTCGAAGCAGGCCTGCATCAACTCAACGGGCGACAATTTCTTCGAGCGGATCATCGCCGCCAGTTCGTGCATGGGCTTGAAGTTCAATTCAGATGGCATCGGGCGCACCTCCTTGGCAGTGCGGATGATACCAAACGGGCACAAGGAAATGGGAAATGGGATCGGGAGACGGAAGGGGACCGCCGGTTCCTATTCCCAATTTCCTATTTCCCCTTGACATCTCAGGCAACTCAATCTATAAACAACTACGCGGGTAACCTATCGGCTAATTCGATAGACGCAGGCTTCAGGCCGCGAGCAAGGAGGCGGTGATGAGTCTTCTGGGACGGCTGATGACGAGGCACGGGGCGCCGCCGCACCCTGCCTTCGAAGACTACCTTCGCGCGAAGCAAGTCCGCTTCTCCCTCCACCACCACGAACCCGCGTACACTGCCCAGGAACTAGCTCACGTCGAGCACGTTCCCGGTCGGATGGTCGCCAAGGTCGTGATCGTCATCGCCGATGAACGGTCGGTCATGCTTTGCCTCCCCGCGCCATGTCGACTAAACATGCTGCGACTCATGAACGTGCTGGGCACCGACAACATCCGCCTCGCGCACGAGGAGGAGTTCGCGGCGACCTTCCCGGACTGCGAGGTGGGCGCCATGCCACCGTTCGGCAACGTCTACGGTCTCCAGGTCTGGGTGGACCGCACCCTCGCCGAAGGCGAACGCATCGTCTTCCAGGCCGGCACCCACACCGACACTGTCGAGATGGATTACCTGGATTTTGCGCGGCTGGCTCGGCCGATCATGGCCGACCTGTGCTCGCCACCCTCCTGATCGCAGCCGTTCGTAAACATCTCTGTGCCACTTGGGCATAGACCGCCCTCGGCCGTCGTTCCTACACTCGTAACCACGAGGTACGACGCTGAGCACTGAAGAACGCATTCTCTCCCCCGATCTCCGGGATGACGAAGACGATTCCCTCGACACCACTCTGCGTCCGCGGAGGCTCGCCGAGTTCGTAGGGCAGGAGAAGCTCAAGGACAACCTCTCCATCGCCGTCCAGGCCGCGCAAAAGCGCGAAGAGCCCCTGGACCACCTCCTCCTCTACGGCCCTCCCGGCCTCGGCAAGACCACCCTTGCCCACATCGTCGCCTCAGAAATGGGCGTCTCCGTTCGCATCACCTCGGGTCCCGCCATTGAGCGCGCCGGCGACCTTGCCTCGATCCTCACCGGCCTCCAGGAGTTCGACGTCCTGTTCATCGACGAGGTGCATCGCCTTCCCCGGACAGCGGAAGAGGTCCTCTATCCGGCCATGGAGGACTTCGCCCTCGATATCGTCCTCGGGAGAGGTCCCGGCGCCCGCAGTGTCCGGCTATCCGTGCCCCGGTTCACCCTCGTCGGCGCGACCACGCGGTATGCGATGCTCAGCGCACCGCTGCGTGACCGCTTCGGCTCCGTCCACCGCCTCGATTTCTACGACCAGCCCGCCATCGCCACGATCATCATTCGCGCCGCCGGCATCCTCGGCGTCCCCATCGACGAAGAGGGCGCGGCTGAGATCGCCCGTCGTTCCCGGGGAACGCCGCGCGTCGCCAACCGCCTCCTCCGGCGCGTCCGCGACTATGCCCAGGTCCGTGCCGAAGGCGACATAACGGGAACGGTCGCCCGCGAAGCCCTCGAGCGTCTCGACGTGGACGCCCTCGGACTCGACGAAGTCGACAAGAAAGTCCTGCTGGCGATCATCGAGAAGTACGACGGAGGCCCCGTCGGGATCGAGACTATCGCTGCTTCCATCTCAGAGGAAGCGGACACGATCATGGACGTTTACGAGCCCTACCTCATGCAAGTCGGATTTCTCCAGCGTACGCCGCGCGGCCGCGTCGCCACACGACACGCCTATGCGCACCTCGGCATTGAGATGCCGCCCGCTCCGGAAGCGCCCCAGCAGCCGCTTTTCGGCTGACTCGCCCCTTCCCGCCGCCATAATCGGTGAAATTACCTTAGCCTCTGCTTAACTAACATCCGGGTAACGGGTTAACCGCCGGATCGTCCGTATTAGTGAACCAATAATGACGATCCCTTCACGCAAGTCTTTACCTGAACGGCTGTCCGACCCCGGAGTAGTAGGGTTCGGCGTCGCCGTCGTCAGCTTCCTCGCCTTCTATCTTGGCTGGCTTCTCCTCAAACCAGGAGGCGAAGAGCCCTTAACCTATCTCAGCAACGTGGCCTATCACGTCCCGCTCCTGGTGGCCGTCGTCTCGCTATCAATGGCGACATTGCGCAGCTCCGGCGTCGCGCGAGCTGGATGGGCGCTCGCCGCCCTCGGCACGGCTTCACTTGCCGCCGGTGAACTCGTCTGGACCCTCTATGACGCGATCCTTCACGTCGAAGTGCCGCTTCCATCCGTGGCCGACGCCCTGTACTACCCGGGCGACATCCTCTTGATCATCGCCTTCGCTTTGCTGGTCATGCCGGCGTCCAACGGCAAGGGTACCTGGCGGTCGCTTGTGGACGGCGGACTTGTCGCTGTCGCCCTCGCTACGCTCTCCTGGCACTTTGTGTTGCGCCCCGCTGCCCAAATGGAGGACATGAGCACTCTCGCTGTCGCCTCAACCCTCGGCTATCCCCTCATGGACCTGACGATGATCGTCGTACTCGTCGCGGCTACGTACCGGCGCGCCGAGTCGCCCGTACCGATACCAGTGTTCTTGTTGGGTCTTGGCACCCTGTTCATCGCCGTCAGCGACACCCTTTATGTGCACCTTGCCACGGTCCAGGGCTACGACCCGACAGGCAATCCTGTAGAATTCGGCTGGGTCGCCGGCTACTCCATCTTCGCCGCCGCAGGTTTCATGCAGTGGCGCTACGGTGACTCCGTCGAAGCGTCGATCCGCATTCCCGGATCCCACTCGGCCGTAAGCTTCGCCGCGCCCTACCTCATCACGCTCCCTGTCCTCGTCCTCCTGATAGGGACGACGATCGCGGGCGATGGCGATCCAATGATCGCGGCCGGTGCCGCCGTCCTGGTCGTCGGCATCGCCCTTCGCCAGTGGATCACCATCCTCGAACTAAGGGACCGTGAACGGCTGATTAGCCACATGGCCTACCACGACTCCCTCACCGGACTCCCCAACCGCGCGTTGCTTCTCGACCGCGCCGAGCAGGCGATCGCCTTCGCCCGCCGCCAGCGAACTGGCCTGGCGGTTCTTTCGATTGACCTCGACAGGTTCAAGCAGGTCAACGACACCTACGGTCACATGTTCGGCGATCGTTTCCTCCGCTCCGTCGGAAACGCCCTCAGCGACTCCCTCCGCGAAACCGATACCGTCGCCCGCGTGGGTGGAGACGAGTTCGTCATCCTGCTGCCGGGCGTAGATTCTGCAGGCGACGCTTCATTGATGGCAGACAAGTTGCTGGAGGCGATGCGGAACATGGAGGTTGATGGCAGCCCATTTCCCGCACACGGCTCCATCGGCATTACCCTCTGCCCGCGCGACGGCAAAACCCTGGAAGAGCTCTGGAACCGCGCCGATGCCGCAATGTACGAGGCCAAGGAAGGCGGCCGCGACCGCCTCCAGGTCTACAGCCCAACACCGGTTGCCGTCCCCGCCAGCTGACCTGACAGGTTGACTCCGAACCGCGTGCTAGCATCGAGGCATGGACGTTGACGCTTACCTCGCCCGCATAGGCTACACCGGCGACGTTAGCGCCACCCTTGAAACGCTTCGCGGGATGCACCGCGCGCATTTCTACAACGTGCCCTTTGAGAACCTCGACATCGCCCGCGGCGTTCGCATCGAGGTGGACGAGGGCGTCAATTTCGAGAAGATCGTCACCCACCGGCGAGGAGGCTTTTGCCTCGAACTGACCGGCACCTTCGCCCGCGCTCTTCGGCAAATCGGCTTCCAGCTGGACGTCATCGGCGCCCGCGTCTTCTCGGAGGGCAAGCTAAGCCAGCCAATGTCGCACATGATCCTGATAGTCCACCTGGACGAGCCGTGGATCGCGGACGTTGGGTTCGGCGGCCGCGTAGTCGAACCGTTGCGCCTGGGCGAGCGCGACAACCAGGTCTTCGGCATGCGGCAGTATGTCGTGGAGAACGACGGCGATCACTGGTTCGTGACCTGCATGGAAGACGGCTACGACGTCATGACCTACACGTTCACGATGCAGCCCCGCGAGTTCGACGAGTTCCACCCGGTCTGCGAATGGCTCCAAACCTCACCCGACTCACGCTTCACCACGGGCGACGTAATCTCCCTCGCCACGGAAAACGGCCGCACGACTCTCGCCCATGGCCGTCTCATCACGTTCAACGGCGAGGCCCGGGAGGAGCGTGACGTGACTCCAGGCGAAGCGGCCACGATTATCCGGGACCACTTTGGTTTCGCGGACCTTTAGCCCACGCGCCGCTCAGCACCCTGCCAGTAGGCCTCGCGGATCACGAACTTCTGCAGCTTCCCCGTGGCCGTGCGCGGTAGCGTCTCCACGAAATCCACGGACGTGGGGCACTTGAAGTGTGCGATGTGCTGCCGCGTGAACTCGATGATCTCCGCCTCGGTTGCGGTCTGGCCCTCGCGCAAGACGATCAGAGCCTTCGGTGTCTCGCCCCACTTCTCGCTGGGAACGCCGATCACTGCGCACTCCAGCACCGCCGGGTGCTTGTACAGTGCGTCCTCAACTTCCGGCGAGCTGATGTTCTCGCCGCCGGAGATGATTACGTCCTTCTTTCGGTCCACGATATGGATGTTCCCGAACTCGTCCCAGACGGCCAGGTCCCCACTGTGGAAGTACCCGTCGTGAATCGCCTTCGCCGTCTCATCCGGCTGCTCCCAGTAGCCCTTGAGCACGACGTTGGAGCGGGCGCAGACCTCGCCGATCGTCTTGTTATCCTGCGGCACCGGGTCCCCGTCATCGTCCAGCACCTGGATGTCGACACCGATCGCCTCAACGCCCGCGCGGGCGCGGCGGGCATAATCGTCCTCCGCAGTGTGGTGATCTAGCACCGAGACGGTGAGGATTGGCGCCGTCTCGGTGAGGCCATAGATCTGCATGAACTGCCAGCCGGTCTCCTTTTCCATCCGCTCGATGAACGCCGCGGGAGGGGGCGCCCCGGCGACGACGAAGCGCGGAGTCGTCCGGAAAGTGTGCTTGTCCCTGTCCGGGTAGTTCAGGATTGTGCTCTGCACCGCCGGGGCCATGCAGGCGAAAGTGACGCCCTCCTGCTCGATCAGCGTGTGGATCCGTTCAGCATCGACCGCGCGCAGGACGACGTGCGTAGCGCCCATCGCCGTGATCGCGAAGGGCCCGCCCCAGCCGTTAGCGTGGAACATAGGGAGTGTCCACAGTTCCACATCCTCGTGCCGGATGCCAAGGTGGGCGATGAAGTTGTAGGCGTTGATGTAGCAGTTCCGGTGAGTCAGCATCACGCCCTTGGGCCGCGCTGTCGTCCCCGACGTGTAGTTGATCGACGTCACGTCGTTCTCGTCCTGCTCCACGTGAGGCGTGGGCGAGCCGGGCTGCCTCGCCACCATCTCCTCCCACGATGTCCAACCGTCCGGCGCGTCGATTCCGTCACCCGTCACGATCCAGTGCTCGACCGTCGTCAGCCTCGGGCGGATCTCGTCGACGAGACTCGTGTATTCGTGGTCCACCAGGACCGCCTTCACGCCCGCGTGGTTGATGATGTACTCGTGGTCGGCCGCCACCAGCCGGTAGTTCAGCGGCACGAGGATCGCGCCGATCTGCGTAACTCCGTAGTAGGACTCCAGGAAGAAGTGCGAGTTGGGGCTCAGGATGCAGACGCGGTCCCCTGGCGCGATCCCCAGTGCTAGCAGGGCATGGCCCAATTGGTTTACCCGCGTCTGGAACTCGGCGTACGTGAACCGGTCGTCGCCATCGACGATCGCTGTCTTGTTCGGATATAGCTTCGCCGCACGTCGCAAGAAATCGTTGATCAGGAGCGGAACTTCCACCTCAAACCTCCAGCAATTTGTAGTGACGGGATTATAGCGCGGTGAGTACCCTGATACCCTTTCAACCAGCCAATCGCGTCCCAACGAAGGAGGCCAGACAATGACCGAACGCCAGCTCATCTCCTCCGGCTCCCCCTACGAACCCGTCTTCGGCTATTCCCGCGCCGTCCGTGTCGGCAACCACGTTTACGTCTCGGGTACAGTCGCCTGGGGAGACGGCCCAACCATCGTTGGTGAGGGCGACATGTACGCCCAGACGAAGCAGGCCATCAGCAACATCGAGAAGGCGCTGCAACAGGCCGGTGCCTCCCTCGCCGATGTCGTCCGCACCCGCACCTTCATCACCGACATGTCCCGCTTTGACGATGTAGCCCGCGCCCACGGCGAAGCATTCAGCGAAATCCGCCCCGCCGCCAGCGCCCTCGAGGTCAGCTCCCTCGTGGAGCCAGAGATGCTCGTGGAAATCGAGGCTGACGCCGTCATCACAGCGCCTAACTAGTTGTCATCCCGCGGAGCACATCCTCCGTTCGCACCCGTAGGCCTCTTCCGCAGGATCTGGGGAGGGGAATCGTCTTGCGCGCACCATCGTTCGAACGGAAGGCGTCGGTGCCTTACCCCGGAATTCGCCCCAACAGCTCTTCCGGCGTGTAGCTCCCTGGCTCCTTCCCCTCGCGTACCGCTTCGGCCGCTGCCATTTGCACCATCCGGTTCACGGGCGTCGGCACCCCGTGCAACGTCCCCAGCAGCGATATCTCTCCGTTGAGGTAGTCCG
>Ga0208685_1000427_pt1 | contig 14854 bp, 9 predicted proteins | sample EasRivMeERMLT890_FD_187533 | JGI IMG/M metagenome (GOLD analysis project Ga0208685, IMG submission 187533) | Soil microbial communities from meander-bound floodplain in the East River, Colorado, USA - East River MetaG ERMLT890 (SPAdes) (version 2) | ecosystem: Environmental > Terrestrial > Soil >...
AGAATACTACAGGAGAAGTCACTAAGATAAATGGTAGTCATTATAAGTTCAATTCTAATAGGTACACTATAGACCACTTAGAGGTATCACAAGCACCTACAGATATACAGGTTCTAACTAGGTTTACTTCAGGTATGTTAAGACATGGGATGAATCCTAGGTACATAATAGACCAAGTAGAGAAGGCTAATGTGGGAGTGGTAAGCTTTGGTAAAGCAATCACTAGAGTACTTAAACAATATATACCAGATGGAACAACAGGAGAAAAATGTAACAACTGTGGACAAGCTACTATTGTATATCAGGAAGGATGCAGAAAATGTAGTTCCTGTGGGCACTCTGCTTGTTAGAAAACTATAGGTTATGAATAACAATATAAAACATAGCCCCGTAATTGGGGCTATCTACGGGCAGTGGACTGTTATCTCTGATAGGACAAAAGTTAATAGTAGTAAAGACAGGAATATGTACTGGCATGTTAGATGTTCTTGTGGTGCTGAAACATTTAGAGGAGCTTATACACTAGTAAATGGTAAAACTAAAGCTTGTATGTCATGTGCCAAAACAGTATTCAATGAGGATACCTATATAGCTAGATATTTCAAATGGAAGGTACAGGAAAGAGCTAGTAATAATGGATTTGAATGTAGTATAGATGTGAAGTATCTAGAAGAACTATTTTCTAAGCAGGATGGTAAATGTGCAATATCAGGAGTACCTCTTAAATTTGAAAGATACAAAGAGATACATAAATCTACAGCTTCACTTGACAGGATAGATAATAGCCTAGGATATGTAAGAGGGAATGTGCAATGGGTACATAAAGATGTTAATATGGCTAGAGGGTCTATGAGTCAAGAATCATTCATCAAGATGTGTAAAATAATAGCACAGTACAATGGATAAACCAGAAGAAAATATAATAGTCCATGTGGAGAGTCAAAATGCTAGCTTGATAGAACTACTTACAGGCTGGAATATCCTTTATGTCCAAATGTTATTTAAACTACAGGAGCTAATAGACAATGAAAACAACAATCTTAAAAGCAAGTCCACTTAATAATGTGAGACACACAGAGTTTGATACCTTCTTACAATGGGTAGAAGGTACAGCTCTCTTTGATGCTATAAAGCATTTATCAGATAAGCCTAATGTAAGGATAGATGCCCTCACAGAAAATGAGATGCTAGTACTAGAGATGCATGGGCAGAAGAAGATAGAGAAGGCTACTGACTTACCTAAAGAGATACTAGTTAAGTTCTGGCAAAACTCTCCTTGGTGGATAGAACCAGAGGAGATGCGTACACAGAAAGTAGTGGATATGCAAGATTATATAACTAAACAAATAGAGTACCACTATGGAAATAAAGTTTAAAAGGAAGCATGATGGGGTACATATCCCTAAGTATGCTACAGAAGGTAGTGCAGGATTTGACCTAAGAGTAGATAGTTTCAAGACATATTATCAGGATGGTAATGCAACTCCAAGAGACTTTGCAACTGACCCTAATATACCTAGGGATGGAGAAGAAGTACAGACTATGTATATGTTCCCAGGTTCAAGATTACTTATAGGGTGTGGCTTTAAGATAGCTATACCTTGTGGGTATGCAATGGATATAAGACCTAGGAGTGGCTTAGCTCTACTGAAGGGAATAGCAGTATTAAATAGTCCTGGGACTATAGATTCAGATTACAGAGGAGAGATAGGGGTAATACTTGTTAACCATTCTAGGGATATAGTCTATATAACTAAAGGAGACAAGGTAGCACAGGGAGTAATCATTAAGGTTGAAACAGCAGAATTTAAGTTAGCTGACCATCTACCTGAAACTGCAAGAGCAGAAGGTGGGTATGGCAGTACCGATATTGTAAACTAGGTTCGTGTACTTTTGATTTTTATTATGGCAACGTTTAAAAACAGAGAGAGGGTGGTAGTCTTGCCACTCTCCTTTTTTTTATCTTTAATCCAAACTCAAATACTATGATTGTAACTATAAATGCCTTGAAGGTTGCAGAGATACTTGCTAAAGCAGATGCTCAATCATCACCAGAAGATGTATATCAAGGAGACATAGACTATTACTTTGAGATACTAACTAATGCTAACATAGATGGCTGGTATCTAACAGAGAAGATGAAGCCAGAGCCAGCACTAGAGGTACTTGGCTACCATGAGAAGTGGATAGATAAGGAGTTTAACCCTGATGGTATATGTGTATGCTTCATGCAAGATGATAAGATATGGTTTATGGCTAAGTGGTGTAATGACCATGACGAATGGAGAACAGTAGAGTGTGACACTAACTACTTAACACCTAATCCTACACACTGGAGACCTAAACCAACAACACCCACACAATAAATCCAATAATTATGATAACCACAAAACAGAAAACAATGATTAAATTAGAGCCAAATGGTAGAGGTTTCCTTAGTGGAAGCTTTGTAGACAGTAATGGAAGCGTATGCTCTATCCAGAAGTCAAGTAAAGCATCAGGTGATTTCATCTGGCTAGGAGTGAGTAATCCAAAGATACTTATTACTGAAGATGAAGTAATAGGTAAGTATGTAGAGGTAGACATGCCTAGTAACTGGACTGCTAAGAGCAGGATGCACCTATCAATGGAGCAAGTGAGAGACTTACTCCCTATGCTACAGAAGTTTGCAGATAGTGGAAGGCTACGATAGCTCCCTTTCTTTTGAAGCTATGAGAATACTTATCATCATATTGTTACTAGTAGGCTGTAGTGTCATCAAGAAACCTGGTGGCACTACTGACTCTACTATAGTGACAATAGATTCAATACATACTACAGTTGATGGTAAGGATAGCGTTATACATAGGAATAGGAGTGTACATATTACCCATGAATCTACTTACAATCTGAAGCCTTTTTTCTGGTATCTTCTCTTCATTATTGTAGCTGCAACAACATTTTTCATAATCAAAAAATAGTAATTTTATGGTACTAGATAGACTAGGAAACTGTCCTCATTGTGGGTACAGTTGGAAGTACAATGATGTGTTTGCTCATATAGTCAAGATGGATGTCTTCTCTGATAAGCAGAAAGCAGAGATGAAAGAGATAGCTAAGAAGAACTTTGCCTGGGATGAAAATAATCCTACCAGTTTTAGCAGGGTAATTTTACATGATACTGATGGAAAGGTACTATATCAATGCCCAAGTTATAGGTGTAATCATGTATTTGATACAGTTAATGATAAGGAATACTCTGATATGGTAGCTTATACACTAGGAAAAGAGTTTGGAAAAGAGAAGGAGTGGGAGGAAGGAGATGACCCACCATTCTAATATACATAGGTAGTTAAACTTCGATTAAAAAGCCCTGCATTTCTATGCGGGGCAATTTTATGCCTAAACGAAGGCTCTGACGTTTTAACGGAGTGTACTAAGGTACGAGTTGATTTCATTTACCGCAACCTCAGAGGCTTCGTTCCTATATTTCTTCTTAACATTATTGAGTGAATAGGAACTACATACGTTATCTTTACTATGTAATAGGTCTTTCTCATACATAAATGCCTCATTTCTATCTAGAGAAGAAAACAGTATCTCTACTTTTATCTCTACATAGTCTGATAACTCCATAACAGCTAGAAACTTTCTGTATGTCTCTCTGGTAGGCTTATTCAGATAGCTTCTACTATTTATCTGACTTATTATGTTAATGTGTGAATATATCCGGTTATTAAGATTAGTACTACAGCCTATATAATAGTAGTTATTTAACCATAGTTTATAGACATGTGTTTTACCCTTACTCATATCTAATCTTACCATAACATAACCAGACCTTCTCTCTATATTGAGTAATTCTATCTTTGTGACGTTATAGCCTGACATATTAATTAAAGATTTTAGTTGTAAAGTGGCTTACTAAAAAATTTACATGACCATCTTGCTATTCTTCCTCTACTTTTTCATACTCTTGTTGTTCTAACCAATCCTCATACTCATCTCTAGTTCTACCCATCTTCTCAAGCTTCTTAACAGTTGGTAACTCATAGTCTAATATCTTATTAATAGTCTTAGTTCTTAACTTCTCATCTTGTATAGCCTTTATCTGGTCATAGTTCTCAAGTTCTAACCTTCTACCTGACCTAGCAGACCTAATATAAGTTTCATCATTTGCTTTCTCTGATTTAAACCATCTAGCCCAAGGTGGTTCTTCAAATACTCTCTGTGCTTGTGCTTCAAATCCTAGATATGGTAAGTCTTTAAATAGACCGGGCATAAATATCTTCTCAGTTGCTAGCCCTAATCCAGACCTTCCTCTATTCACACCACCTGCTATTGAGTCTTGGTCAATAGACCATTTATGTATGGCATCCATCCATTTAACTACATCATCTAAATACTGTTTAATAGATAGACTACCTACTGTAGACCTCCATATTTCAGGTATGCTACAATACATAGAGGCAGAGTGGGATAGTTGAATCAACTTATTCACTATTATATTATGCCATGCTCTTGCTGGACTATCTTTATCATCATCATCTTCATCATCATATAGCATAGCTTTGACCATCATAGTAAGTGCTATCCAAGCTAACTGTAATGCCATATCAGCTAGGTTAGCTCTTAGATTCTTGGCATCTCTAGTTGTAAAGTTTCCTTTACCTACCCAATTCTCAAATGCTTTATTACCTGTAGGTACAACCTGTTTTCCAGCTACAAATCCAGTTATAAAATTAATAGGCATACCCAACATCTTTAAGAAGAGATAACCTGTAGTTGTAGCCATCTCTCTCACTAAGCTTATATCAGTATTAGTTTTTGTTGCATACTTACCTAGTATCATACCTAATGCTCCCATACCAATTAGACCTACACCTGTACCAAATAAGGCTGCTCCTGCTACCAATCCTGCTACTGTAGCTGTACCTGTACCATAAGATAAGTATCTTCCTTTATATCCTATAGTGCCAGTTGATATATCATCTTGCTCAACAGCAAATCTCTGATAGAACTGTGACGGCATCCAAGTCTTAAACATCATAGCAGCCTTACCTAGAAGACTAGACTTAGCCATCATTCCTCTTAATTCATCATAGCCCATGCCATGACCTATACCTATAACCTTATTTAACTTATTCTTAAACACTTCATAGTTCTCACCGGCTAGCATCTTCCAGTCCTGATTATTCTGTATTAGTCTATCTCTCTGTTCATCTGTATAGGTATCTGCTTGTGCTTCATCATAGCTGAACTCTGGTAACAGGTCGCCATTCTCATCATGTGCATCCCATACAGATTTCTCTACACCACTCTTATCTTTTATCTTCATAGTCCTTAGCATAGCTACCATCAAAGGACTCTGATTAATATATTCTACTCTTTGATTAAGCTCATAAGAACCTAACCAACTAAGTCTATTACTACCTGTACTATTTTCTGCTCTCTGTAATTCATTCTTACTATCCATTACAACATTGAACTTATCCATCAGCTTCCTACATCTCTTAGCCAGCTTAGGTTCATATCCAGTAAGTCCAAATGAAAGGTTTCTTACAAATGAACTTCTCACTACCCTATAACCATACATGAGTTCCTTTTCATCAAAGTACTCTCCTGAAGCAGCTAGTATTACATTAGAGGTTACACCTTCCATAAAATTAGTAATAGAAGAAGGCAAATTATAGCCCAACTTTAAGAACCTTATCCAACTAAACATCCCTTCTATTAAAGCACTTGCTGTCCTAACCTTACCCATTGCTTTCTTAGATGCTCTTAATTCATCCTTAACCTGTTCACTAACTCCTGGGTCTTCAAGTAGCTTATTTATTTCATTAAGCCTCTTCCTTTCTTCTCTACTATATATGTGCCTACCAAATCTAGCCCCCTCATCTTCTTTACCTAATAGAATCTTATGCTTAACACCATAGTTATTTAGTACTACTCTCTGGAACCAGTTCTCTACTTGCTTCCTAGCATTCTCTCTTGGTCCTTCCATCTGTACTTTACCTATAATCTTATTAAACCTATGACGTATAGATTTATTTACATTATTAGTTCTAGGGGCTTGTATATCTTCATAGTGTTTTTTAACTATCTCTAAGAATGGTAAGGCTTCATTCCTAGCAGCATAAGCCATAGTCATGTTAGCAAAGTACTTAGCTAGCTTAGGTAAGTCAAATGATTGAGCCTGTACTATAGAGTGGACAGAGAACTCTTTTATAATCCTACCTACACTTACCTTATCTCCTATCTTAGCTTGTAAAGCAGCTATATTACCTGACCTAGCATCTGCTACACTCAAATCAGTATGTGTATATTGAGCTAGGAGTAATAGAGCATCTGGAGTCATGTTCTTTAACTCCAGTATAGTAAACTTCCTTATCTGTGTAATTACATCACTATCTGCTTTATTAGAGTTATAGGCTATTAGAAACTTCTGCTGTTCTATAGTCTGTCTCTGCCTAATAGACTTACTATTATTTCTTAGGAAGGCATCATTCACAGTATTATTATACTTACCAGTGATAGGGTCTTGTTTGGCACTAGATACATCAGCCTGATTAACTACCCCTACACTTCTCCTAATCCTTTCCCATAGAGCAGCTATAGCACCATTCTTACTAAATATCCTCTTTAGTAACCCCATCTCTTTATCAGCCAGCATCTCCCCCATAGTCTTCTCTAAGCCCGGAAGAGTATGTGATGGTATATCTTTTTGAAGGTGATAAGGAATACTCTCCTTTATTTTAACACATACATCTCTCATTACATTGTAAAAAGCTAGTAAATCATCATTTGCTTCTATAGTTGCATATTGCTCACTATAGTAGTCAGTATCTTCATTAGTCTCTGTAACTACAAATTTTGACTTACCAGTAGTACTATCAGTAGCATATGTCACATTAGCCTTCCTCTTCCTAGCTATAAAGTTATTATAACCCATGAAGTTATTCCTTGTAAGACCATCCTTAACATATCCTGTAGTACTATTATATCCTTCTATTCCAATGAGAGGGTCATTCTTATATTCCCATTCCTGAAGAGCAGATTTGTGTACATCATTCAAATCATCCTTAGTACCATTCTCAATAAACTTACCCTCATCACCTAATGCAATATCTATTACATTCTGCCTATCAGCCAGATACTTCCTAAGCATCCTCTTTTGTTCTTCTATTTGCTCCTCATATCCATCCTTTCCTAGTACATCAATAAGACTCTGTCTGTAAGCTGCATCAGCAACAGGTTTACCTTCAGTAAACAGGTCTGCTAATTCAGGGTCATCTAATATCTCTGCCATCCTATTAATCTCAAATAGAATAGTATTCTGTCTTCTCCACATATTCAAGGCTCTAAAAGCAAGTGTAACTTTCTCACTCATTCCAGTTATAACCTTTGCCTTATCAAATACCTCTTGGAATGTAGCCTTAGCTATATCATAGGCATCATTAAACTCTCTTGTAAATCTCTGTACTAAACAGTTAGTCTCATTACCATTCTTAGTAGTCTCTTTATATAAGTTCCAGTTTGTGCCACCAAGTCTCCTTATACCTAATCCCTTATGAGTCCATCTTGGGTCACCTGTATTTCTTATTGCCTCTTGTGCCTTAGGTGCTAGCTTATCTATAGTCTCATCAGCAGCCCTAGCCCATTCAGCCTTCCTTTCTATACTATTATTCAAGTGAGAGAATATAACTTGTGGTAGTAATCCATTGTGACTGAATATCCCACTAGTTATATCCATAGTCCACATTGTTACCCATTCTATATCCTCAAGTCCTTGTTTCTCATATACTAGCTCACTAAAGGTAAACTTTTTATTCTTACCATAGGTATTAACTACACCGGGATTTGAGTTAACCATCCTAACAGTAATCTCTTTCTTCTTACTCTCTGCTTGTATTGTATAACCATCTGCTTCATCTCTCCACTCCATGAACTGTTTTCTTATATCTTCTCCTAACTTGTACACAGTAGTTAGTTCTCCTTCATCATCTCTAAAGAATATTGCATCTTCTGGAAAGAATGGATTCTCTGCCCTACCAGTAGGATTACTTGCATCCTTGCCAGTAAAGTTACCTGCATTTTTATAGAATTGTATTATTCTTTCTGCCTCTCTAACATCATCAATATCATCAGATAGAACTAGCTTAGGTAGTCTATCAAGGTCTTTCCTTACATAGTCTCTTACTGCCTCTATAGCAGACTCACTTGATAGTCTAGTTATTTGGTCTTTAAGACCCTCTTTCCTTAACTCTGGACTACCTTCAATGAAAAGCTCTAATCTTCTTTCTTCCTTATTAAGTGCCTTTAGTTCTTCTATTGATACTCCCACTTTCTTCTTATCCATCCTCACCTTATGTAGCTTATTCTGATAAATATCTAAGATAGCTTGCTTAAATTCTAGGTACTTAGCAAACATGCCTAATTCTGGTCTGGTAGCAGGTGCAAAGTTTATCTTTCTATTTGTATCATAGTCTGTACTAGTATTTATAAAGTCTCTTTCTGCTTCCATAGGAGCAGCCTGTGTATCCTTAGATACATTTAACTTATCAAACTCATGCTGAACATAGGCATCACTAACAGTAAATGTAATAGTAACAGGGTCATAAGTAGAGTGCTGATTTACATAACCATCTACATGACCTTCAAAAGAAATCCTAGCCCGCTTTAACATCTCATGTGCCATAGCTTTAGCCTGACTAGCAGACTTAGCTCTAGCCTTAGCATTATCTCCTCTACTATTAACTCTAATAGTATCTTCTCCAGTCCTAGAGAAGCTATATCTACCTTCAGCTAGTTCTTCAAATACTTTATCGAACACTGCTGTCCTGACGTCTAACTTACATGCCATGTTAGTTGCATTTTTCTGTTCTTATAACTAACTTCTTATTAGGAAATTTAGTACTAGGACTATTTAACGGAGCACGTCTACCTAGTGGTGGGCCAGTACTCCTACCAAACTCATCTCCACTATCCATACCATCACTATCTTCATTTGAATCTCCAAATGTTCTTGTATCATTATATGCTGTATCACTCTTCTCGCTAGTACTAGTAGGATTAACTTCTTCTATAAACTGGAAAGTATTTGCTATAGCCTGTGCTGCTGCTGTATCTGATTCAAATGCTACTCCAATACTCTTTAACAAGTTAGCTACTATCTCTTGGAATTTCTCTAAGAGTGTCTTACCAGATTGCTTAAACTCTTTGCTTGCTAAGTATTCCTGAAATTTAGGTTCAGTAAGAGCTAGAGCCATAAACTCATAAATATCTGTCAGACCATATAGGTTATACTCTCTCTTATTAAGAGCCATGCCACCACCAGCTGCTTTTAACCTACTCATTAACTCCTGTAATTCTGCATCATTTTCTTTACTCTTTACATCATTATATAGCCTAACTAGTTCAACTACTGCTGTAGGTGCTCCATTATTTGCTTGCAATTCTCCACCAGTATAAGTAGTAGTAAACTTATCTATCTGAGTTACAGTAAGAGCATGTACTATCTCATGTAGTATAATAGAAGCTGTGTAATCATTACCTCTTTCAGTAACTATAGGATTAATGTAAATCTTCTTAGTAACTGCATTATGTATTCCAGCAAATCCCTCTTCACCTTCAGGTGTCTTATCAGCCCACTCTATAGTATAATCAGCAGGTGCAAATGGTGCTAAAGCTCTAGCTAGCATAGCCATATTACTATTACCCTTACCTATATTCTCTAATACAGTAGTAATATTTCCACTATTAACTTCAAAAGAATCCTTATCACTAGTTGTTGTTGTCTTACTGTTAGGTACACTCTTCTGTATCCTAGGCATTAGTGGAACTCTACCATTAACTAGACTCTTACCTATAGAGAACTCATTGTTACCATAGGATGGCTGGTATTCATCCATACCAAATACTCCTAGTACTGGTATCTGTATGTACTTCTCACCATCATACCAATATAGCTTGAACTTCTTATCACCTTTAGGTATAGTACTGTCATACATAGAGAAGAATGGTGGTCTCTCTGGGCCTCTAGGAATAAATGACTTCAGATTCTCATATGAGTTACCTAGTACTCCAGGTGTAAGTATAACCTTCTTCTTTAAGTCCTTTTTCTTCAGCTTACCTCCTGCTTTCAATCTCTCTGGATTATGTTGTATAAACTGTATAGCAAACTCACTTAGGTAATGCTCTAGCCCATCATCATCCATTAACCCTGATTGCCAGTCTGTTTCTTCTTTAGGAGCATCTGTCTTCCAGTTAGTAGATGCACCTAATAGAGTAGTATTATTATTCCGTAAGTCATTAGTTATATTCCTCATCCTCTGTGCATAACCTACAGCACTAAAGTAGCCTACAGGTATATACTTAGAGAACTGTATAGCTTCCTGTGTAGAATTACCTAACATAGTATATGTTATCATATCTTGAGCTAGAGTACCTAGAGTATATTTCTTATTACCTATCTCTGGTAGCTCAACATCAGCATGTTGGAACAGAGTACTAAGAGCCTCATATAAGTAGTTCTCATCAAACTCTTCTCCTGCTGCATTATTGTATTTAATCAATGTAGGTTGTCCATTCTTATTTGTGACAACCTCTATCCTATTAAATAGCATATTGGTCTTAATAAACTCATTAACAGCAGGGTGATTCATAGCCTTTAGCCTCTTGATATAAGTACCTAGTGAAGTATTTGCTGTTCCTTCTACTATTCCTTTATGATATAGTACCCACTTGTCACCCTCCTTATGTATCTGTGCTGTACCTATATCTACCTTATTTAGTTTAGCTAGGTTACTAGGTACTGTAGAGAACCTACCTACAGGCTTACCATTAGAGAGTACAGTAACAGTTACTCTTTCTACTCCTTGCTCCTTAGTTATCTCATTCTGTAGAGTAACTATAGCATTAGGGTCTTCTATAAGTTCTATTTGTCCATCATAATCAATGTATAATCTCTTCCTTTCTGTATTAGCATCATCTGTATTACCCATTATGCCACCTAGCCTATTAGCAGCAAAGTACTTCTTCATGTGCTTGAATATCTCCTGCTTCAGCTCTACATTCTTACTCTCATTCATAAGTGCTCCATTACCAATAAGAGGTAGTAGTTCATCAAATGCTGAATTAAGAACTTCAGAATCATAAGGCATATACCTACTCCATAGCTTATATGCTGTCATTACTCCCTGAATACTGAAAGCACCTGATAGAGTAGTTGGCTTAACAAGGAAGTTTCCTATATCAACATAACCCTGCTTAATTAAATCTATTCTCTCATCATCACTCATCTCATCAGTTATAGGCTTATAGTCTCCTATAAGACTAGATGCTCCATTAATCTTACCGTTATTACCTAACCTGTTCAGAGTATTCTTTCTCTCTATTACATCAAAGGTAGATTTACCTAGTCCTTTACTATCTGTATTAATAGCAGTCTGTACATTCCTCAATGATTCTCCATACTCTTTCATCTCTATGAACCTACGTAACACAGCCCTCTGTAATTGATTAGATATAGTACCCTCTATATTTCTTATGAAGGCATCATTAGTCATTAGTCCTGAAGCTATACTCCAATAGTCTCCTTTAATGCCATCTGATGCTGTCTCTTCTTCTCCACCATATTTATCAATAAGCATTTTCCGTATATCTTCTTCCTTAGTAGCAGAGAACTCATGTGACATATTAGAGTTAGCGTTCTTCATATATAGAACATAATCTCTAATAATAGGTTGACTAAGAAATAACATAGCAATGCTATGACCATCACTACCTTTATCTACACCAAGTAGATTAAATATCTTATCTACATCCATAGTCATTTCATCAATGCCTACTCTTCCTATGATCTGTAGCTTCTCATTATCTAGATTTATATTCTGTCTTTCAACTAATAAATCTACTATGCTCCTATCACCAACTGTCTTATTTGGCCCTAGTGTCATATCTCCACCTAGTACACCAGTAGTTGTGACATTACCAAATGACCATATCTTAGTTTGTGTACCAACAACATTTCCTTCATCATCGTATATATTCTCTTCTAACGTAATAGGCTTGCCTTGTGCCCTAAGCTGCTGAACAAGTGAGTGAGTAACCACATCCAATGAGTAAGCTCCTGTTCCAGTCTTACCACTAGCTCCACTCATCATCTTCTGTTTCTGATACTCATCTGATAAAGCTGTCCAGTTATTATCTACTCCAGACTTAGATTTAAGCCTGTCAATAAAGTCTGCTTCTCCTTCTGCAAAGTCTGTACTAAGTACCTTAGCTATCTTCTTCTGTACTTCGTCACTAGCATGACTATATACAGCTTGCTTAATCTTGATGATAGTATTCTTACCAAGCATCTCATTTATCTTGGCATTCATCTTCTTTAAGAATGGAGCATCCTCTAAGTCTTGTTCATCGAAGGTAGGTATTCCTACTGATTGAAATACTGACTCAAAGAACTTATCCTGTGCTATTGCATCTCTAAGTTCCTTCATAGCAAAGTATCTCTTATCTTGTGACTCTGCTTCTCTAACTGCCTTCCTAAGATCATTAATCTTCTTATCCTTCATCAATCTATCAGCTTCAGCTAGCATAATATCTCTATGCTTCTCTGCTAAGACCTCAAACTTGCCATCCTTATTCATCCTATGGAATAACTGATAAGCATTCTCCTTATCTATGTCAAAGTCAGAACCTTTCTGCTTAGTGAAGTTCTTAGGTACTATCATTAAGTCAGCACTCTGATGTGGTAAGAAACCTGCTATCTCAATTATGCTACCAGATTGTAGACCAGATGATGGGATTCTAAATGACATAAGTGATAAGAGTTCCTTATCGAACATATCTGGCTTCAAAGTAAATCTCCCCATGCTATCTTGGTTCACGTACTTATATGTCTTACCATCCTCATTCAGACTAAGTAGGTTAATCAGATTACCATCATTATCTCTAAACTTGCTAGCAGCAAATACTTGTGCCTTTATTAATGTCTTACCATTCTCATCATGTGTAGCTTGTAACTCTCCCTTCTTCTCATCCCAAGCATCTGTATAGATTATCTTTGAAGCTAATCCACTAGCCATTTCATCTTCCTCTGTTATTCCTTTTGCTTTAAGCCTAGCTTGTCTTTCTTCTGGTGTCTCTTTTATTCTCCTAAATCCTTCCTCACTTCCTATCACATAACTATTCCCTGGGAACTTCATTCTAATAAGCCTATTAGTTACTATAGCATTTAACATGCTCTCATACCTATTAGAGTTAGTTGAAGCCCATAGTGGCATAGCAAAGTCATAAGTTATTACCTTACCTGTACTATCTGTAACCTCATGTAGATTAAGTGCTTCTATATCTTGTAAAGGATAACCTCTCTTTTCAGCTTCATCCTTCAATAGAGTCTGTAACTTCTCGGCAGTCCTCTTTGCATCTACTATATTACCTTGTTCATCTAGCCCAAGCTCACTAAATAGTTGTTGCTTTGCTCCTTCTATCAAATCAATGAATGTATCATTATATAGCTGATGAAGTTGCCTACCAGATTTTGTCTCACCTTCAAAACTAAATCCCTCTATGTCCATTATACCATCACCAAATAATAACTTCATTAGCTGTGTACCAAGAGTAATAGTATCTGACTTCCTCTTACTTGACTTAAATGGTACTTCTTGTTGTATCCTAAAGTGTCTCCTATCTAAGATAAGATGATTATCCATTAATCTATCTAATACATCTTCTCTAGCATTACCTGTAGTCTTATCCCATAGATTTTCTGTCTTAGGTAGATTAATTGCTCCTACCTTATTAGCAGTTTCATAAGAAGCTCTAACATTCTTACCCTCTGTATCTTGTATCTTCTGCATAGCTACCCTTAGCTTATCAATCTCAAGTCCTGCTGTAAGCTGTGGTATCAATGGAAATGATGAAGACTTGATATATACTGTCCTCATAACATCTTGTTCAGGGTCATGTATCTGTCCAGTATATACAGGCTTGATAGGTTGTGCTACCTTATCTAATATCTTTAGCTGCCTGTCTGTCATTCTATCTTTAGTCAAGGTAGGGTCAGAGAACATCCTTCTAGCTTCTTCTATCTCCTCTGTAGTTATCTCCTCTTGCATCAAATCATTAGACAGCTTACCCATCTTAGATATGATGTGTAAGTGTTCCTGCCATGTAGTATATTCCTGTGCATCAGAGCCTTCTATCTGTGTATAAGCAAAGGCTTCATTCTTACCTAATATTCTTTCAAGATAAGCTATATTATTAGCTGTACTTTTTCTATCCTGTAGGAACAACTGTATATACTTATCATTAAGACTATTAGCTATAGGAGTACCGGGAGCTATCTGATTAGCTAACCTCTTACCTAAGTTAGTAAATGCAGACTTAATATGAGCTAGAGTTATCTGAGCTTCCATCTCAGTCTCATCTATTACTCCTTCCTCAAAGTCTCTTTCAATCTGTTCTAAGATTGCTTCCTTCTCTTTCTTGTAGTAAAGAGCAGGGTCTCCTATCATAGTCATGAAACTATTAGCATTACTTATCATGGAGTTTATAACATAATCCATAGCAGCCATCCTTGCTCTTTCAGTACTACTATTGGTCTTAAACTTCTCCATGTACTTCTTATCTAAGAACTTAATCTCTGTGTTCTCTGGCTTCTCTACATCAGGAGTAATAATACCATCTGTCTCCCATACCTTCAACTTCTCATTAGTCAATCCTAATACATAGTCATTTATCTTGTCATAGAAACTATTCATTAGAGTCTCATCAGCCTCTACAGCTTGCGCTGTAAATGTCTCTGGATTTTTAGCTATAGCATCAATTAGTTTTAAACCCGGCTTATACTCTATGAAGTTCATGTTAGGTA
>Ga0208685_1000428_pt1 | contig 14851 bp, 12 predicted proteins | sample EasRivMeERMLT890_FD_187533 | JGI IMG/M metagenome (GOLD analysis project Ga0208685, IMG submission 187533) | Soil microbial communities from meander-bound floodplain in the East River, Colorado, USA - East River MetaG ERMLT890 (SPAdes) (version 2) | ecosystem: Environmental > Terrestrial > Soil...
ACGTTGAGCAGGTCGAGAGAGGAGTACTTGGTCAGGTAGCCGCGCAGCAGGTTCACGCCCTCATCGATCTTGCCGCGCTGCTTGTAGGCGCTGTAGAGCCGCTCGGCGACCAGCGCGAGATACTGCGGATTCTGGCTTTCGATGCGTTTCCATGCTTCGATGGCGGCATCCGGACGATTGGCCGCAGCCTCGATGTCGCCGAGAATCATGTTGGCGCGCACGCACATTCTATGGTGCGCGAGCGCCTCCGTCAGGTGCGGGCGCGCGGCGTCCGGTCGCGATTGCATCGTCTCGTTGATCGCCAGCTCGCAGCAGAAATTGGCGATCTCCTTCTGGTGTGAGCGTCCGGTCACGGCTTCCAGCTTGCCGGCGATGCCGATCGCCTTGTGCCAGTCCTTCTCCTGTTCGTAGATCTCGAGCACGAAGCGCAGCGCCTGCTCGGCGTAGGTGGTCGTCTCCAGCTTGAGGAACAGCTCCTCGGCGCGGTCGAGCAGCCCGGCCTTGAAGTAGTCCTCCGCCAGCTCGAACATTGCGGTCAGCTTCTGCTCGGGCGCGAGATCGGGACGCTCGACCAGGTTCTGGTGCATGCGGATCGCGCGCTCGACCTCGCCCCGGCGCCGGAACAGGCTGCCCAGCGCGAAATGCAGCTCGATGGTCTGGGGATCGACCTTCACCACCTCGATGAAGGCCTCGATCGCCTTGTCCGGCTGCTCGTTGAGGAGGAAGTTGAGCCCCTTGAAGTAGGACCGCGGCAGCGCGCGCGACTCGAACAGCAACTGCTTGATATCGACGCGGGCGGCGAGCCAACCGAGGCTGAAGAACAGAGGCAGCGCCAGCAGCCACCAGTATTCAATTTCCATCATGCCGTCCGCCCTCTGCCTTCGTCATATCGTCTCCGCTCCCGCTCTTCCGCGGAGCGAGGTCGCGCAGCCTGCGCTTCAACTCGCCGATCTCCCGCCGCTGGCGGAACATCGGGCCCAGCGCCACCGCGAGCCCCAGCGCGACGCCGGCGCAGAACACGACGAGCAGCACGACGATGAGCGGCGACTGCCATTGTCCGCCGAAATAATAGTGTACCGTCACCGGGTCGGTATTCGCCACGGCGAAGCCCAGCACCAGAACGAACAGCACGAACCTGAGTATCCACAGCAGATAATTCATCGCCGACCCCGTGGCGCCTGCGCCGGAGCAGCCCGCCGGCGCGGCCATAAAAAAAGCGGCACGATCTTTCGACTATGCCGCTCTCCAACAAACAATCCGAAGCTGTGCCGATTATTTCTTGACGTCCACACGCTCGCGCAGTTCCTTGCCTGCCTTGAAATGCGGCACGTACTTGGCGGGCACCTGGACCTTCTCTCCCGACTTGGGATTGCGCCCGGTGCGCGGCGGCCGGTAATTGAGTCCGAAGCTGCCGAAGCCCCGGATCTCGATTCGCTGCCCCTGCGCCAGGCTCTTGCCCATGGCGTCGAGAATCATTTTCACAGCGAGTTCCGCATCCTTCGCCACCAGCTGCGGGTAGCGCGCCGCCAGCTTAGCGATCAACTCGGACTTGGTCATGGCACATCCTTATTCTTGATTGGCTACGTCCAGCTTGGCCTTGAGCAGCGCACCGAGATTGGTGGTGCCGGAGCTGGCCTGCTTGTCTCCGGCGAGCTTCTTCATAGCGTCGGAATCCTCCGCCATATCCCGGGCCTTGACCGACAGGTTGATGGTCCGGTTCTTGCGGTCGATGTTGATGATCATCGCCGTCACCGAATCGCCTTCCTTCAACCTGGTGCGCATGTCCTCGACGCGCTCGCGCGAAGCTTCGGACGCCCTGAGGTAGCCCTCGACGTCACCCTCGAGCTGGATGACGGCGCCCTTGGCGTCGATCGTCTTCACGGTCCCGGTGACCATCGAATTCTTGTCGTGCGACTGGATGAAGCCGCTGAAGGGGTCGCCCTCGATCTGCTTGACGCCGAGAGAGATGCGTTCGCGCTCGACGTCGATGGACAGCACCATGGTCTCGGCGTCCTGGCCCTTCTTGTACTCGCGCACGGCTTCCTCGCCGGGCCTGGACCAGGAGAGGTCGGACAGGTGCACCAGGCCGTCGATGCCGCCGGGCAGCCCGATAAAGATGCCGAAGTCGGTGATCGACTTGATCTGGCCCTTCACCTTGTCGCCCTTCTTGTGGTTCATCGCGAACTCTTCCCACGGGTTCGGCAGGCACTGCTTCATGCCGAGCGAGATGCGGCGGCGCTCCTCGTCGATCTCGAGCACCATGACCTCGACTTCGTCGCCCAGTTGCGTCACCTTGGACGGATGCACGTTCTTGTTGGTCCAGTCCATCTCGGAGACATGGACCAGGCCCTCGATGCCGGCCTCGATCTCGACGAACGCGCCGTAGTCGGTCAGATTGGAAACCTTGCCGAACAGCCGCGTGCCGGTCGGGTAGCGGCGGGAAATGCCGACCCAGGGATCCTCGCCGAGCTGCTTCATCCCCAGCGAGACGCGGTTCTTCTCCTGGTCGAACTTGAGCACCTTGGCTTCGACTTCGTCGCCCACCGTGAGTATCTCCGACGGGTGCTTCACGCGGCGCCAGGCGAGGTCGGTGATGTGCAGCAAACCGTCGATGCCGCCCAGGTCCACGAACGCGCCGTAATCGGTGATGTTCTTGACGATGCCCTTCACCACCGAGCCTTCCTGCAGGTTTTCCAGCAGCTTCTGGCGCTCCTCGCCTTGCGAGGCCTCGAGCACGGCGCGCCGCGACACCACCACGTTGTTGCGCTTGCGGTCGAGCTTGATGACCTTGAAATCCATCTGCTTGTTTTCGTAGGGCGTGGTGTCCTTGACCGGCCGGATGTCCACCAGCGAACCCGGCAGGAAGGCGCGGATGCCGTTCACCGTGACGGTGAGCCCGCCCTTCACCTTGCCGTTGATGACGCCGCTCACCACCGTCCCCTTTTCGAGCGCTTCCTCGAGATCGAGCCAGGCGGCCAGGCGCTTCGCCTTGTCGCGCGAGAGACGCGTTTCTCCGTGACCGTCCTCCAGGGCCTCGATCGCGACCTTCACGAAGTCGCCGATCTTGGCCTCGATCTCGCCGCGATCGCTGCGGAATTCTTCCAGCGGGATGTAGCTTTCGGACTTGAGCCCGGCGTTGACGACGACGTAGTTATCGTCGACCCGGAGCACTTCGGCGGTAATCACTTCGCCTGCGCGCATTTCCTTGCGGGCGAGGCTTTCTTCAAACAGCGCGGCGAAACTTTCCTTGGGTGCTGCGGTGGCGGGCGCTTTAATCATTCGGTTCAGTGTGTTGGAGTTACCCGTTTTTGCTACGGGGTTGGTTGATCAAACCCTGGGCCGGGGCACGGCTCGGGGCACCTGTGGTGCTTATTTGTAGAGCGCCAGCACCCGCGCTACTGCGTCCGCCGCCGGGACTCCCGTTGTGTCTATCAGCACGGCATCCTCAGCCTTCCGCAGGGGGGCCGTGGCCCGCTTTCCATCGCGTGCATCGCGGCCGATAATATCCTGCAAAAGGGCTGCCATACTAGCACCCATTCCTTTTGCCATCAACTGCTTATATCGACGTTCCGCCCGCTCTTCCGGAGTGGCAGTCAGGTAGATTTTTAGCGCCGCGTCGGGGAAAACCACCGTCCCCATATCGCGGCCATCCGCAACCAATCCGGGAGGGCGCCGAAACGCGCGCTGGCGCTCGAGCAGGGCCCGTCTGACGCCCGGCAGGGCCGCAATCCGGGAAGCCGCAGTACCAACCGCTTCCGAGCGGATCGCGTCGGTAACATTCCTCCCCTCGAGCACCACCGAATCAGAATTAAAGTTAGCATTCAAATTCAATGCTATATCAGCCAGTATTGATTCTTTTTCGAGGTCTGCCCCGGACTCCAGCGCAAGGTACGCCACAGTGCGGTACAGCGCGCCGCTGTTGAGGTAGTGAAATCCAAGGGCGCCGGCCACGGCCTGCGCCACCGTGCCCTTGCCGGACGCCGATGGGCCGTCGATGGCGATCACGGGAGGTTTGCCGGCTGCCACGCTGCTGACCCCGTTCAATGCCCCGAAATGGATGCCAGGACGTCGAAGTATTCGGGAAACGTCTTGGCCACGCAGCGCGGGTCGTTGATGCGCACCGCCACCCCACCCAACGCCGCGAGCGAGAAGCTCATGGCCATGCGGTGGTCGTCGTAGGTGTCGATCGAAGCGTGAGGCGTCAGGCGTGAGGCGTGAGGCGGCGTGATCTTCAGGTAATCCGCCCCCTCTTCCACCGTCGCGCCCAGCTTGCGCAGTTCCCTGGCCATGGCGGCGATGCGGTCCGTCTCCTTTACGCGCCAGCTGCCGATGTTGCGCAGCACGCTGGTGCCGTCGGCATACAGCGCGGCCACCGCCGCCGTCATCGCCGCGTCTGGAATGTGATTGAAATCGGCATCGATGGCCCTGAATTTTCCGCGCTTTGCGGCCTCGGCGCCGGCCGCTGCCTCGATCCAGTTCTCGCCCATGGTGATCCTGCCGCCCATGCGCTCCAGCGTTTCCGCAAAGCGCACATCGCCCTGGATGCTGGCCCGGCCCACGCCCTCGACCCGCACCGGCCCGCCGCCGGTGAGGCCGCTGATCGCGCCCGCCGCAAGAAAATAGGACGCCGATGACGCGTCGCCTTCGATATGAATCTCGCCCGGGCTCGCGTAGCGCGCCGCCGCCGGTATGGTGAACTTCGACCAGCCTTCCCGCGCGACATCCACGCCGAAACGGCGTAGCGTGTTGAGCGTGATCTCGACGTAGGGCCTGGAAATCAAATCGCCCTCGACGGCGATGATGGTCCGCGACCCGGTCATGGGCAGCGCGATCAGCAGGCCCGTCAGGAACTGGCTCGACACGTTGCCCCGCACGTTGACCGTGCCACCGGCGCGAACGGCGCCCGGATGGATGGCGAGCGGCGGATAGCCTGCTGCGCCGAGATAGTCGATGCGTGCGCCGATTCCTGCCAGCGCGTCGACCAGGTCGCCGATCGGCCGTTCATCCATGCGGGCGATCCCCGACAACCGGTACTCGCCGCCGCACAACGCCAGCACCGCCGTAAGCGGCCGGAACGCGGTGCCGGCATTGCCGAGAAAAAGCTCCGCCTTCTTCACCGGGAAAACGCCCCCCGACCCGCGCACGCGAACCGTGCGCGCGCCTTCGTCGCTGCACGCCACGCCCAGCGCGCGCAGCGCGTCCAGCATCACGCGCGTGTCATCGGATTCCAGCAAGTCGCGGATGATGGTCTCGCCCTGTGCCAGCGCCGCGAGCAGCAGGATCCGGTTGGAGATGCTCTTCGAGCCGGGCAGCTTGACCGTGCCGCGCACGCGCCGGATAGGCCCCAGGTCCAGATGATCCATCGCTCGCCCCGGTCCGCTAGCGCCGCTTCTTCACTAGCCACTTCTCCCGCGCGTTGCGCGCCTGCGCGAACATGCGCTTCAGCTCCGCCGCGTCCGCGGCCTCGATAGCCGCCCGCATCTGCTCGAGCTCATTCTCGTAGTCCTCCAGCGCGGCGAGGAGCGCGTCGCGATTGGCAACGCAGATGTCGGACCACATCTCCGGCGAGCTGCCGGCAATGCGCACGGTGTCGCGCAGCCCACCCGCCGACAGGCCGAACAGCCGGGGGGCATTGGGGCGCCGCGCCAACACGTTGACGAGCGCGTAGGCAACAATGTGCGGCAGATGGCTGACGCCGGCAAGGATCGCGTCGTGCTCTGCCGCGTCCAGCTTCACCACGCGAGCGCCGCAGATTTCCCAGGCGCGCCGCACCAGCCGCGTCGCGGCAGCGGTGGTCTCCCGTAGCGGCACCAGGATCACATTGCGCTCGCGGAAGAGTCCGGCAAAAGCGGCTTCGGCGCCGCTGTTCTCGGTGCCGGCGATCGGGTGCCCCGGCACGAATCGGGCAAGGTGGCCGCCGAGGAATCTCCGCGCGCAGGCAATGACGTCGCTCTTGGTGCTGCCGGCGTCCGTCACCACCGCGTGCGGCGGCAAATGCGGCGCAATGGCCGACATCACCGCCGCCATCTGCCCGACGGGCATCGCGAGCAGCACGAGGTCCGCGTCGCGCACCGCCCGCGCCGGGTCCTGCGATGCCTCGTCGATTATCCTGAGCTTCAGCGCGGCGGCCAGGTTGCGGCGCGTGCGGCCAACCCCGACCACCCGTCGTACCGCCCGCGCCCGCTTCAACGCGAGCGCGAACGAGCCGCCGATGAGCCCGGTGCCGATGACGACCAATTTTCCGATATTCAGCCTGGCAGGCATGTGTGCTCAGTTGTGGTTCATGCTTTCAATGCCTGCTTGAGCGCCGCGAGAAAGCGCGCGTTCTCCGATTCCAGGCCGATCGTGACGCGCAGGTGTTGCGGCATGCCGTAGCTTGCTATCGGGCGCACGATTACGCCTGCCCTGAGCAGCTTCTGGAACGCGCCGGCGGCATCCTTGAGCCTGAAGCTCACGAAGTTGCCGTAAGAAGGAATGTAATCGATTCCGAGCTGCTCGAGGCCGTCCGTGACCTGGCGCATGCCCGAGCGATTGAGCTCGAAACTCTTGCGCACGAATTCGACGTCATCGAGCGCAGCGGTCGCCGCCGCCAGCGCCAAGCTGTTGACATTGAACGGCTGGCGCACGCGGTTCATGAGGTCGGCGACGCCGGGCGCTGCGAAAGCGTATCCGGCCCGCAACCCTGCCAGGCCGTAGACCTTGGAAAAGGTCCGCGTGATGACCAGGTGCGGATAACGCTGCAGCCAGCCGACACTGTCGGACCGCAGTTCTTCCGCCAGGTACTCATTGTAGGCCTCGTCCAGCACCACCAGCACCGTTCGCGGCAGTCCGGCGATGAACGCCTCGAGCTCGCGCGCCGGCACCAGGGTCCCGGTCGGGTTGTTCGGGTTGGCGATGAAAACCAGCCGCGTTCCCGGCGTGATCGCGCGCTGCATCGCCGCCAGGTCGTGGCCGTAGTCCTTCGCCGGCACCTCGATGCCGGCCGCCCCCACCGCCTGCACCGCCAGTGGATAGACAGCAAAGGCGTGCTGCGAATAGACGGCGTCGAGGCCGGGAGCAAGGAATGCCCGCGCCGCCATTTCGAGCACGTCGTTGGAGCCGTTGCCGATGACGAGGCGTTCCGGCCCGACGCCGTAGCGACGGGACAGGGCCTGCTTGAGATCGAAGCCGTTACCGTCCGGGTAACGAGCGAGGTCGGCCAGCGCGGCCTCGAGCGCGCGTCGCGCCAGCGGACTCACGCCGAGCGGATTCTCGTTGGAGGCCAGCTTGACGATGCCGGCCTCATCCAGGCCGAGCTCGCGCGACAGCTCGGAAATCGGCTTTCCCGGCTGATACGGCGCGATGGCGCGGATGTAGCCTGGGGCGAGGTCGCAAATATCCATGACAGTGACCGGTGACTCGTTGCTCGTTGCTCGTTACTCGTTACTCGGCCGTCATTCACGAAAAACGAGGAACGAGAAACGAGTCACTTTTTCAGGCGGCAGCCGCAGGGTAGGAGCCGAGGTTTTTGAGGAAGGACGCTTTCCGCTCGAGCTCCGCCAGAGCGCGCGCGACATTGGCTTCCTGCTGGTGGCCTTCGATGTCGACGTAGAACACGTATTCCCACAGCCCGGTGCGCGAGGGGCGGGATTCCAGCCTCGTCATGCTTACCTGGTTGGCCGCCAACGGCGTCAGCAGTTCGTGTACCGCGCCGGGCACGTTGCGCGCGGACACCACCAGCGAAGTCTTGTCCCGGCCCGAGGGCGCGGCGTCGTGCTCGGCGATGACGAGGAAGCGCGTAGTGTTCTTCGCCTCGTCCTCGACGTTGCGCGCGATCAGCTTCAATCCGTAGAGCCCCGCCGCGGTCTTCGGCCCGATTGCCGCTGCGCGGCGCTCGCGCGCCGCGAGCCGCGCCGCCTCCGCGTTGCTGACGACCGCGACACGCTCGGCCTGCGGCAGGTGGCGCGCCAGCCATTGCTGGCACTGGGCCAGGCTCTGCGTATGCGAATAGACCTTGCGGATAGCGGAAAGCTTCCCGCTCCCGCTCATCAGGCATTGGCGGATCGGCAGCACGACTTCGCCGCAGATCTTTGCCGGGGTCGAGAGCAGCAGGTCGAGCGTGCGGCCGATGGCGCCCTCAGTCGAATTCTCGACCGGCACCACGCCGTAGCCGGCAGCGCCGGTTTCGACCTGGCGGAACACTTCGTCGATCGAGGCGCCCGGCGCCAGCACGGCGAGCCCTCCGAAATGCTTGACGGCCGCCTCCTGACTGAAGGTGCCCTGCGGCCCGAGGTAGGCGACCGTCAGCGTATCCTCGAGGGCACGACATGCGGACATGATCTCGGTGTACAGGCGCGCCAGGGCTGCGGCCGGCAGCGGGCCGCGATTTTCCGAGAGGATGCCGCGCACCACCTGCGCCTCGCGCTCGGGACGGTAGGCGGGCCCCTGCTTCAGTCGCCCGATCCGCTGCGCGAGGCGCGCGCGGGACGACAGCAACTTGAGCAGCCGCCGGTCGAGCGCGTCGATCTGCTTGCGGATCGATTTGAGCTGGTCGCTCATTTTCCAGATATTGAGTGATTGGGTGATTAAGTGATTGAGATGTTCAACAAACCCGCCCCGCGCAAACTCTCGGTCACTCAATCACTCAATCACTTAATTACTGGTGCTCAGCGGGCAGGTAACGCACCGCCAGTACGCCCTGTATCCTGCCGATCTGGTCGATCGCACCATCGGGTACCTTGCTATCGACGTCCACCAGCGTATAGGCCATTTCGCCCTTCGACTTGTTCAGCATGTTATGTATGTTGAGGCCGGATTTCGCCATCGCGGTGGATATCTGGCCCAGCATGTTCGGCACGTTGGCATTCACGATACTCACGCGGTAGGGTGACTCGCGCGGCATCATCACATCCGGAAAGTTGACCGCATTCAGGATGTTACCGTTCTCCAGGAAATCCCGCACCTGGTCCACCACCATCACCGCGCAGTTGTCCTCCGCCTCGCTCGTGGACGCGCCCAGGTGCGGCAGCGCCACCACCCGCGGGTGCCCGGCCAGCTTCTCGGCCGGGAAGTCGCACACGTAGTAATGGAGGTACTTGCCGGCCAGCCCTTCCAGCACCGCGTCGTTGCTGACTGTGCCCTCGCGCGCAAAATTCAGCAGGATCGTGCCCTTCTTCATGAGCCGGACGCGTTTTGCATCGATCAGGTTGCGCGTAACATCGAGCAGCGGCACGTGCACCGTGACGAAGTCGGCCGCTTTCACCACTTCCTCGATGCTGTGCGCCTTCCTGACCTGCGACGGCAGGCTCCATGCCGCGTCGACGGTGATCTCGGGATCGTAGCCCAGCACGTTCAGGCCGAGCTTGATAGCCGCGTCGGCGACGAGGCTGCCGATCTTGCCGAGGCCGATGACGCCGAGAGTACGCCCCGGAAGCTCGGCGCCCGCAAACTGCTTCTTGCCGTCCTCGACCAGCTTGTGGAGCGCCTTGTCGTCTCCCTTGAGGCCGTGCACGAAATGCAGGGCCGGCACCAGATTGCGCGCCGCGATCAGCAACCCGGCGATGACCAATTCCTTTACCGCGTTGGCATTCGCGCCGGGGGCGTTGAAAACCGGCATGCCGCGCTGGCTCATCTGGTCGACCGGGATGTTGTTCACGCCCGCGCCGGCGCGGCCGATCGTCCTGACGCAGGCGGGAATCGTCATGGTGTGCATATCCTGCGAGCGCACCAGGATCGCGTCGGGGTGCTCGATTTTGCCCCCGACCTGGTAACGGTCCTTCGGGAAACGCGCCAGCCCCACGCTCGAGATCGAGTTGAGCGTGAGCACGCGCAGGTGATCAGCCATGGGTCCTCTCGAAATCACGCATGTACTCCACCAATGCCCTGACGCCCTCGACCGGCATCGCGTTATAGATCGAGGCGCGCATGCCCCCCACCGACCGGTGGCCTTTCAACTCGCTCAGGCCGCGGGCCCTGGCTTGCCCGAGGAATTCCTCGTCGAGCTTGTCGTTGCGCAGGCTGAACGGAATGTTCATGCGCGAGCGGTCTTCCTTCGCCACCGGAGAGAGGTAGAACTCGGTCTGGTCGAGGTAGTCATAAACGAGCTGCGCCTTCGCGATGTTGATTTCTTCCATCTTCTTCACGCCGCCCAGCTTCTTCAGCCACTGGAAGACCAGCCCCGCCATGTAAACGGAGTAGGTCGGTGGCGTGTTGTGCATCGAGTCCGCCCCGGCCTGGACCTTGTAGTCGAACACGGACGGCGTCATCGGCATGGCGTGCCCGATCAGGTCGTCGCGGACGATGACGATCGCCATCCCCGCCGGGCCGATATTCTTCTGGGCCCCGGCGTAGATCAATCCGAAACGGCTGACGTCGAGCGGACGGGAGAGGATATGCGAGGAGGCATCGGCGACGAGCGGGATCTCGCCCGTATCCGGTATCCAGTGAAACTCCACGCCGCCGATCGTTTCGTTCGACGTGTAATGCACGTACGCCGCCGCGGGATCGACCTTCCACTTATCCTGCCTGGGCGCGTAGGAGAAATTGGCGTCTTCCGAGCTCGCGGCGATATTCACCCTGCAATAGCGCTTCGCTTCGGCGATCGCCCGGATCGACCAGTGGCCGGTATTGACGTAGCTGGCCACGGCCTTGCCCCGCAGCAGGTTCATCGGCACGATCGAAAACTGCCCGGCGCCCCCGCCCTGCAGGAACAACACCTTGTAATTTTTCGGGATCCCCAGCAGCTCGCGCAGGTCGGCTTCCGCATCCGCGTGGATCCTGATGAATTCCCTGCCGCGGTGGCTCATCTCCATCACCGACATGCCGCTGCCGTGCCAGTCGAGCAGTTCATCGGCGGCCCGTTTCAGCACCGGTTCCGGCAGCGTGGCCGGGCCCGCTCCGAAATTAAAGACTCTGGTCATTGCTGCTGGTCCTCGCCGTTCACCTCTTGCTCTACTATCTTCTCCAACCCGGCCAGCTTTTCGCCGTCGTCCAGGTTGATCAGCCGCACGCCCTGGGTGCTGCGCCCCTGCTCGCGCACTTCCGCAACATGGGTGCGGATCAGCACGCCGCCGGTGGTGATCAGCATGATCTCGTCTTCGGCCGCCACCAGTTGCGCGGCGAGAAGCTTGCCGTTCCGTTCGCTGCAGTCGATGGCGATGATCCCCTGCGTGCCGCGCCCGTGCCGGGTGTACTCGGATACCGGCGTGCGCTTGCCGTAGCCGTTCTCGGTGGCGGTCAGCACCGCCAGCTTCTCGTCGCTGGCGGTGAGCAACGACACCACGAACTGGCCATCCTGCAGCTTCATGCCGCGCACGCCGCCCGCGGCGCGGCCCATGGCCCGCACCTCGTCTTCGGAGAAGCGCACGGCCTTGCCGGCGTCGGAAAACAGCATCGCGTCCTGTTTGCCGTCGGTAAGCGCCACGCCGATCAAATGGTCGCCATCGTCGAGATTGACCGCGATGATGCCCTTCGACATCGGCCGCGAAAACGCCGACAGCGTGGTCTTCTTGACCGTGCCGAGCGCGGTCGCCATGAACACGAAGTGCCCGTCGTCGAATTCCTTGACCGGCAGCACGGCGGTGATCTTCTCGTGCTCCATCAGCGGCACCATGTTTACGATCGGCTTGCCGCGCGACGCGCGGCTGCCCTGCGGCACCTCGTAGACCTTGAGCCAGTAGACGCGGCCGCGGTTGGAGAAGCAGAGGATAAAGTCGTGGGTGTTGGCAATGAACAGCTTTTCGACGAAATCGTCTTCCTTGGTCGCCGTCGCCTGCCTGCCGCGGCCGCCGCGCCGCTGCGCGCGGTAATCCACCAGCGGCTGGCACTTCATGTAGCCGCCATGCGACAGCGTCACCACCACGTCCTCGGCGGCAATCAGGTCCTCCGTGGAAAGCTCCTGGGTCGCGGTGACGATCTCGCTCCTGCGCTTGTCGCCGTAGTTCTTTTTCACCTCGGCGAGCTCGTCCGAGATGATCTTCGTCACGCGCGCGGGCTTCGCGAGTATGTCCAGCAGGTCGATGATCCTGTCCATCGTTTCCCGGTACTCGGACGTAATCTTGTTCTGCTCCAGGGCGGTCAGGTTCTGCAGCCGCATCTCGAGGATGCGCTGCGCCTGGGTGTCCGACAGCCTGTAACCCTGCTTCTGCAGCCCGAACTCGGCCGACAGCCCCTCCGGTCGCGACGACGGGCCCTCGCTCCGCGCCAGCATCTCCTCCACCAGCTTCGAGCGCCAGAAACGCGCCATCAGCTCGACCTTGGCAATGGCCGGCGTGGCCGCACCCTTGATCAGCGCGATGACCTCGTCCACGTTGGAGAGCGCCACGGCCAGGCCTTCGAGGATGTGGCCGCGCTCCCGCGCCTTCTTGAGTTCGAACACGGTGCGCCGCGTGACCACCTCGCGCCGGTGGCGCAGGAAGGCGTCGAGGAACTGCTTGAGGTTGAGCAGCCGCGGCTGGCCGTCCACCAGGGCGACCATGTTCATGCCGAACGATTCCTCGAGCTGCGTATCCTTCCACAGGTTGTTGAGGATCACCTCCGCGTTCTCGCCGCGTTTCAACTCGATCACGAGGCGCATGCCCTTCTTGTCGGATTCGTTGCGCAGGTCGGCGATGCCCTCGAGCCTCTTCTCGTGCACCAGCTCGCCGATGCGCTTCAGGAGCTGGTCGCCCCCGACCTGGTAGGGAAGCTCGTCGACCACGATGTTGCTGCGACCGCCCTTTTCCGTTTCCTCGAAGTGGGTGCGCGCGCGCATCACCACCTTGCCGCGGCCGGTGCGGTAGCCCTCCCTCACACCCTGCACTCCGTAGATGATGCCGGCCGTGGGAAAATCCGGGGCGGGCAGGATCTTGATCAGGTCATCCAGGCTGGTGAGAGGATTCACCAGCAGCGCCTGGCAGGCGTCGATCACCTCGGACAGGTTGTGGGGCGGGATATTGGTCGCCATACCGACGGCGATACCCGACGAACCGTTTACCAGCAGGTTGGGAATGCGGGTCGGCAACGCGACCGGCTCCTGCTCCTTGCCGTCGTAATTCGGCACGAAGTCGACGGTCTCCATCTCGATGTCGCCGAGGATCTCGGAGGTGATGCGGTCGAGCCGGCACTCCGTGTAACGGTAGGCAGCGGCCGAGTCTCCGTCCACGGAGCCGAAATTGCCCTGTCCGTCGATCAGGGTGTAGCGCATGGAGAAATCCTGCGCCATGCGCACCAGCGCCTCGTAGGTGGCGGTATCGCCGTGGGGGTGGTACTTGCCGAGCACGTCCCCGACCACCCGCGCGCACTTGACGTAGGGCCGGTTCCACACGTTGTTGGCCTCGTGCATCGCGTAGAGGATGCGGCGATGCACCGGCTTCAACCCGTCGCGCACGTCGGGCAGCGCCCGCCCCACGATCACGCTCATGGCGTAATCGAGATAGGAGCGGCGCATCTCTTCTTCGAGACTTATCGGCAGCGTTTCTTTTGCGATTTGATCCATGAAAATGCGGGGGAAATGGCAGGTTTTCCGGAGCTGCTAAAAAGCCGCAATTTTAGCATGCAGAGTGTCCTCGCCGAGTCCCGAGGCAGTGGCATTCTGCTGCCGGCAGCCCGGTCGGATTCAGGCCCGTTCGGGCGCCAACAATCACGGTGAACGCCCGCGTCGGCACCGGGCACCAGTTTCCGCCGGGGCAAGCGCCCGGCGGGTCAGGCGCGAAGGACAGCACGTATCCGTGCGCCGCGCATGCGGCCCCGTCCGATTGTGGCGCACGCCCCTCAAGCGCGAGGCTCCGTCCACGTCGTGAGATACCCCGGTTTCCCATTTACGCAACAGGCAAATATCCCTTTCGCCTCAGAACCGTGCTATGATTCCTGCATAATTTGCCTTGCCCGAACCGTTGTGATATTAGTAGCTCCGGGGAGACTCGATAGTAGTGGATGGTCGATCGGTTAACCGGCACTTCGGCGGGTCCCTAACGCCATCGCATAAACAGGAGGATCAAAAATCATGAGTTCTTATTTCCGCAACATGCTCGTTGCCTGCGCTGCCTCGAGTGCGATGCTGCTGGGCGCATGCGCGACGACCGAAGAGCCCAAGCCGGCGCCGGCGCCGGCGCCCGCGCCCGCGCCCGCGCCGAAGCCCGCGCCGAAGCCGGAGCCGAAGCCCAAGCCGGAGCCCGAGAAGAAGGCCAAGCCCGAGTTCCTGAACATCGAAGAGAAGATCGAACTGCAGGGCATGCCCTTCGCCAAGGCGGAATTGACCGCTGACAACAAGGCCGAACTCGAGAAGTTCATGGCGGCCCTGCGCAAGGCAACCAAGGCGCGTGAAGCGGTGGCCATCAGCGCCGTCGTCGTGACCGGCCATACCGATCGCATCGGCAGCCTGAAGTACAACATGGGCCTGTCGGAGCGCCGCGCGGTCGTGGTCAAGGACATGCTCGTGAGCCAGGGCGTCGACCAGAAAGTGATCTTCTGGGAAGGCAAGGCGTTCAAGCAGCCGATCCCGGTGACGAAGTTCTGCGACAACAAGATGAAGCGCAAGCAGTTGATCGAGTGCCTGTCGCCGAACCGTCGCGTGACGGTGGAAGTGGTAGGCCGCGCCGTGTCGCTGGCGAAGCCGAAGCCGAAGGTGGAGCCGAAGGTGGAGCCGGGAAAGCCCGAGCCCAAGGCCAAGCCCGCCGCCAAGCCGTGAACTGATCTCGGATCGAACAACAGTTTAAAAAAGAGCGTAGTAAAATTAAAAGCCCTGCTTCGGCAGGGCTTTTTTATTGGTGGAGGAGGACCGCCCTGTCGGATTCTGACCTCACTGTCGTCGAGGCAAGCTGGGTCATTCCCGTCGAGCCCCCGGAGGCGGTCCTTACCGGGAATGCGGTAGTCGTTGAAGGGGGGCGCATTCGCG
>Ga0208685_1000431_pt1 | contig 14777 bp, 12 predicted proteins | sample EasRivMeERMLT890_FD_187533 | JGI IMG/M metagenome (GOLD analysis project Ga0208685, IMG submission 187533) | Soil microbial communities from meander-bound floodplain in the East River, Colorado, USA - East River MetaG ERMLT890 (SPAdes) (version 2) | ecosystem: Environmental > Terrestrial > Soil...
CCGTCAGCGGCGACCGGTTTCCCGATCCCACGCTCGCGGCGATGGCCAAGATCTACTGCAACGAGATGAGCATACGGGTGACATCAGAGGCAATCCAGGTCCACGGCGGCTACGGCTTCACCGACGAGTTCCCGGTTTCGCGATACTTCCGCGGCACGCGCTACGGCAGCCTCGGCGGCGGCACCACCGAAACCCTGCGCAACCTGGTCGGCAAGAAGCTGGTCGAGCAGATGGACCTCGCCACCGGAGTGCTCGGCATGGGCATGTATTAGCCGTGACCGGTGACCGGTGACCAGTGACCGGTCACGCTGCAGCTAGTAAGTCGGCTTGGCCCGGTAGTAGCGGTCGCGGTCGATGGACTTGACCGTGACCTTCTCGACGCGGCCGCTGCGCAGCACGTCGAGCGGGACTTCGACGCCCGCCTCCCCGGTCTTCCACAACTTGATATAGAAATCGGCCTGGCCCCCGATGGTCTGCCCGCCGATGCCCACGATGACGTCGCCGGAGCGAATGCGGGCGTCCTCGGCCGGGCCTTCCGAGGAAACCCGCGTGACGATCACGTTGCCCTGCACTTCCTGGGTATTGATGCCGATCCACGGGCGCGGGCGCGCCGAGGACCTGCCGGTCGCGATGAGGTCGCCCAACAGGGGTTTCAGCAGGTCTATCGGCACGAACAGGTTGCCGGGCACCTGCGTGCGCGTGCCCATAGCGTCGCTGATCACCAGCGACCCGATGCCGAGCAGCTTGCCTTCGCGGTTGAGCAGCGCCGCGCCGCTCCAGTTGACCGTGGCCGGCGCCGTGTAAATCGCTTCGTCGAGCAGGTATTCCCAGTAGCCGACGAAGGGCCGGCGCGAAACCACGTACGCCGGCGCCACCCCGTCGAAGCCGACGATCAGCACCATCTCGCGCTCGGCGATGCTGGCGGACTGCCCGAATTGCACCGGCTTCACCGGCAGCGGGCGCAGTGCCTTGAGCAGCCCGAAGCCGGTGGCGTTGTCATAACCAACGATGGTGGCCGGGAACGAACGGCCGTCGGTGGTGGACAACTCAACCGACTCGGCCTCGACGATCAGGTAGCCGATGGTCAGCACCAGCCCGTCGGAGTCAATGACCACGCCGGTGCCTTCGCGTTGCGGTCCGAGCGAGCGGCTGGTGCGCGCGTTGGCGACGGCCTTGCTTTTCACCTTGACCACCGAGAGAGAGTCGACAGTGAGCTCTGGCTGGGCGCGGCCTGCGGGCGGAACAGCCTCGGGGCCGGGCTGCGCCACTGCAGCCGCCGAGACAGCGACACCCGCGGCGATCAAGCACGCTGCCAGCACGCCCCCCGCATTGATCTTCATTGATGCACCTCCCGTAGACGCCAATCCCTATATCCTACGACCATTCGGTGTGCTTGGTAATAGTCAATAGTCACACCGGCAGCGGCGCGTGCCGGTGCACACCGTGACTATCCCGGCCAGCCCCGCACTCCAGTACTGAGCAATCTGCTCCCGGCGCCAGCCCATCGTTACGGCCGGGCATGCTTGAACTACAATCGGGCTTTTCTCCGAGGAGTCGAACAGTGGAACTGGGATTGAAAGGCAAGGTCGCCGTTGTCACGGGCGCCACGGAAGGCATCGGCCGCGCGACGGCGCTCAAGCTGGGGAAGGAAGGCGCGAAAATCGCGATCTGCGCGCGGCGACAGGAACCGCTCGACAAGACGGCGGCGGAAATCAGGAAGGCAGGCGGCGACGTACTGGCCGTTTCCGCCGACATGAGCAAGGTCGCCGACATCGAGCGCTTCATGAAAGCCGTCGTCGACCGCTTCGGCCGCATTGACATTCTCGTCAACAACGCCGGCACCTCCGCGCGCGGCAAGTTTCTCGAAGTCGACGACAAGACCTGGAACGCGGATATCGAGCTGAAGGTGTTCGGTGCGATACGGTGCACGCGCCTCGCGGTACCGCACATGAAGAAGAACGGCGGCGGCCGCGTCGTCAACATCACTATCTCGAGCGCCAAGCAGCCCGGCGCGGAATCCATGCCAACCTCGGTCTCGCGCGCCGCGGGCCTCGCCATCACCAAGGCGCTGTCGAAGGAATTCGCGCCGGACAATATCCGCGTCAACACGGTCTGCATCGGCAAGATCAAGTCGGGCCAGCACGAGCGGCGTTACACCCGGGAAGGAAGAAGCGCCGATGAGTACTATAAGGAAGCGTCCAGGGACATACCGCTTGGGCGCGTCGGGGAGGCGGAGGAAGTGGCGAATGTCATCACCTTCCTGGTCTCGGATGCAGCAAGCTACGTCACCGGCACCAGCGTCAATCTCGACGGCGGCATCTCCGGGACGCTTTGAGTGCCATCGCGCGCGTGCTGCTGCTGTGCCCCTGCGCGGCCACGGGAACATCTGAATCCAATGTTCTGAGTGGCAAAAAAAGATCGCCGCACGGCGATCTTTTTTGGTGCTGCTGGCGTGAATCGAACACGCGACCTCATGATTACGAATCAAGCGCTCTACCAACTGAGCTACAGCAGCTTAGGAATTCGCCGGAAACAAGCCCGGCAAATTCCTTATATAAGACAAGTTCCGAGAACGTAACGGAAATAAACAATTATTTGTTAATTTTAGTCCGCATCGCGTAATCTCGTCCATCGGCGAACCCCGCTCGCCTTCCACGCGACCATCGCGGTCGTGAAAGATGCGGACTAGGGCTTGCGGACACGGACGATGATGTCCACGCCCTCGGTGACCATGCCTTCCGGCAGCGGCGGCAGGCCCGAGATCCCGATCGAGCCGGCATCGATGTCGGTCAGTTCGCCGGTGTCGATGTTGTACAAATGGTGATGCGGTTCGGTGTTGGGATCGTAGAACACTTTGCTGGGATCCACGATCACCTCGCGAATCAGGCGCTGTTCGAGGAACAGGTTGAGCGTGTTATAAACCGTCGCCTTCGACGTCTCCGAATGGCGATCGTTGACAATCGCCAATATCTGGTCGGCCGACAGGTGTTCCTGGCGCGAGAACAGCGCGTTGGCGATCTCGATCCGCTGGTGCGTCGGATTTACGCCGTGCCGACGCAGCAAATCCGGCAGGTTGTCCCGCGTGTAAGGCATTGGCTTCATTTGATTTATCATTGTAGACGACTATTTGGACCAAGTCTAATTGTGCCCTTTGTGACCCGCCCGGAATGCCGCCGGCCGCGCTTTCTGCCAGCCGCCAGCGCTCCCCTCTGGAGGCGGCAATTCAGGCCACCTCCGATGCCATAGTGCCGCGCAAATCCGCTTCGGCTCAATTACCCGGCGCGTGAAAATATCACGCGCCGGAAGCTATTGTCGGACTCATGTCGAGAAAATTCCTCAGAGCAGTATTTCACACTAACCCGTTCATTCCCCGGTAACGGCCTCTGGTCGGACGAAGTTGGATTCCAGTCCGGAAACCCTCTATCTTTCCTCACGCTTAAAGGAGCGCGCAATGAAGCAACCACGCGGATTCACGCTGATCGAATTGATGATCACGATCGCCATCATCGCCATCCTGGCGGCCGTCGCGCTGCCGGCATACAACGATTACACACAGCGCGCGAAGCTCGTCGAGGCCTTTACCGGGCTCGCCGCTTTCCGCGTGCGCATGGAGCAGTTCTACCAGGACAACCGCAACTACGGAACTCCGGATGGAGCCGGTAATTGCGGTAAGGATGCTGGCGGTGCAGTCATAGTGCCGATGCCCACCGCCCCGCAGATGAAGTACTTCACTTTTACGTGCACCGTTGCGGCGGCGCCCGGTCCCATACCCGGCCAGCAATACACCATAACCGCGACCGGCGTCGCGGACCAGGGCCTGACTAACTTCGTCTACACCCTGAACGAAAGAAACGACCGCGCGACGACGACACTCGGCACGGGCTGGAGCGGCGCGGGCAGCGCCTGCTGGGTGCGGCGCAAAGACGGCAGCTGCTGACATGGCCATCAACAAGATATCCGGCTTCACGCTCATCGAGCTGGTGACCGTGGTCACGATCCTGTCGATCATGCTCTTCGTCGCCCTGCCGAACTTCAACGTGTGGCTGCAGAACACCCAGATCCGCACCGCCGGGGAAGCCATCTTGAACGGACTGCAGCTTGCGCGGACCGAAGCGGTGCGCCGCAACGTCAACGTCGAACTGAGGATGGACCTGTCCTCCGGCTGGACCGCCAAAGTGGCCGACGCATTTGGGGGTGAAGTCATCCAGTCCCGGCTCGCCGGGGAAGGATCGTCCGCCGCGCTCATTACGATTACGTCGACTGACCCGGTCGGGAACCCTCCCGTCAAAACGGTCACGTTCAACAGCTTCGGCAGCGTTGCCGCGAACGCCGACGACACGAAGTCGGTTACCGAGATCAAGATCGATTCAATTTCGCTCGCGGCCGCGGAAAGCCGGGAGCTGTGCATCCTGATCAGGACCGGAGGCACCATCCGGATGTGTGACCCGCGGGTGGCCTCGACCGATACCCGCTCGTGCGGGGCCGCGATACCGGTCGGCTGCCAGTGAGCGGCGGCGCTATGGAGAAAATCATGCATCTCTCCCCAACACCCGGCACACGGCAAAAGGGCGCCACGCTGCTCGAAGCGCTGATGGGCATCCTCATTTTTTCGGTCGGCATCCTGGCGCTGGTCGGCATGCAGGCTCTCGCGATCAAGCAGATGACGGACGCCAAGTACCGCAGCGACGCGGGTTTTTTCGCGAACGAGATCATCGGCCACATGTGGGTAAACCGCGGCAGTCTCGCCTCCTATGAATTCAGCGGAACCGGCACGCCGCCGGCAGCGCTTGGTAGCTGGGTCACCAGCATCCAGAACGGGCTGCCCGGCGTCACCGCCACGGCAAATCTTCCGATCGTCGCGGTAGCCGGCACCACGGTCACTGTCACGGTCCGCTGGCAGGTGCCGGGCGGCTCCGCGGCGCACCGCCACATCACGATGGCCTACATCAACGGTTGAGCCATGGACAAGATTTCAGCCAAGAAAAGCGCGCTCCGCGGCCGCTCCCGCGGCTTGAGCCTGGTCGAACTTCTGGTCGCGTCCGCGATCGGCATCATCGCGAGCCTTGCGATCTTCCAGGTGTTCGCGGTATTTGAAGGGCAAAAGCGCACCACCACTTCCGGCGGCGAAGCCCAGACCAGCGGCGCGCTGGCGCTATTCTCGGTCGAGCGCGACGTGCGGTTGTCCGGCTACGGATTCAATGCGGCCGATCTGGTGGGGTGTACAGCCCAGGGCTGGGACCAGCAGACCAGCACCGCGCTTTCCCCGTGGACTCTGGCGCCCGTCGCCATCACCCAGGGCGCCGGCAGCACGCCGGGCGTCGCCGGTGCGCCGGATACCGTCATGGTGATGTATGGCAACGGCGAGGAACTGCCAGCGCCAGTGGTCCTCGGTGTCAACAGCCTGAGTACACACGACTTCTTCAAGATCTTCAATCCGTTCGGCTTCAGGAAGGGCGACGTGGTGCTGATCGCCGAAGCGGGAAAGCCGTGCACGCTGGCCCAGGTCAGTGAGATTCCCCCATTAACCGGCGAAAGCACCAGATTCAACATTCAGCCCACGGTGTCCACGCGCTACAACGACCCTGCCGGATTGGGGACCGCCTATACCACCAGCGCCAAGGTGTTCCATCTTGGGGCAGCGCCGACCTTCAGGTCCTTTTCGGTGCAAAACGCGCAGTTGGTATCGCAGCCGATTACGTCGGCGGCAGTCATGCCGCTCTACGATGGCATCGTCCAGTTGCAGGCTCAATACGGGAAAGACACCAACAATGACGGCTTCGTGGATCTGTTCGATGAAATCTCCCCCACCAATACCGCGGGCTGGGCGGCGGTACTGGCGGTGCGCGTCGCGATCGTCGCGCGCTCGGGTCTTTACGAGAAGGAACAAGTGAGTCCGGCCACGATCCGTCTGTGGGAGGATTCCGCGGCCACGCCGACGACGACCGGCCCGGTTTGGACGCTGACCGCCGACGAGCGGCATTACCGCTATAAGGTGTTCCAGACGGTGGTCCCGCTGCGCAACATGATCTGGAGGCCCCAATAATGCTGCATTCCGGAATAATTCCGCGGTCGCGTGCTGCGGTCCCGTCACGCGCGCGAGGCGCGGTGCTGTTCATTGCCCTCATCGTCCTGGTCGCGATGACGCTGGCCGGTATCGCCATCATGCGCTCGGTCGACACCGCTACGCTGATCGCCGGCAACCTTGCCTTCAAGCAGGGCACGGTCCAGTCCTCGGACAACGGCATCGAGGTTGCTTATCAATGGCTGCTCGCGAACCGGGCAGTGCTGCACACCAGCAATACCGGGCAAGGCTACAACTCCGGCACCGCCAGTCCGACCTGGACCCACCCCGCGACGTGGGCCAGCTCGGTCAACCTGGGCGCGGACCCGGCCGGCAACACGATCTCGTACCAGATCCACCGCATGTGCAGCATCCCTGGCTTGATATACAGCGGAGCCAATCAGCAGTGCGCGCTGGACAACCCGGCCGGTGCGGCGGCGCCGCTGGCGCCGGGCGAAGGAGAAAGCTTCGTCGTCGGCGCGCCGGGCTATCTGCAGGACCCGAAGGTGTATTACCGCATCACCGTGCGCAGCCAGGGCCCGCGCAGCACCGTGAGCATCATACAGGCAATGGTTGCGATCGCGCTCTGAGGCACACCGAACATTTATGGAGAGCAACATGAAACACCTGAACTCCGTCCGCTTCCTGTCCCTTGCGCTTGCCGTAGCGGCGACGCTCGCATTGCCGTCCGCGCCTGCCGGCGCGGCGCAGACCGACATCTCGCAAGTGCCGCTCGGCACCGCGAACTCGACCTCGGTGCCGCCCAATCTCATGTTCATACTCGACGATTCGGGCAGCATGGGCCGGCAGGTCATGCCGGATAACGTGAACGACAATAACACCTGCAAGAGCTATCGCTGGGAGAACGCCAACTCGACCAGCACCAACTGCGCGCTGGACACCAATACCGACCTGGTCTCTCCGCAGGAGGACAACGTGCGGCACGTCCCTCAACAACCCTGGTTCGTGGGACCGCCGGCGTTCGCCGCCCAGTTCAATACCCTCTATTACAACCCGCAGACCCGCTACAAGCCGGGCAAGGACCGGGTCGGCGCCGAAATGCCAAGCTTCGGTTCGCCGTGGACCGCGGTCCAGGTCAACCCCTACAACAGCACCAATACGTTCGATCTCACCACCCAGTACCCGGAAGCAGTGTTCTGCACTGCTGCGAATTCGACCGCGACCAGCGCAACCGCCTGCCGGAGAAACGGCTACGGGTCCGATGCGACTACGCAGTTCGCGGCGCTGCTGACCTCGTTTCGATACCACAACAGTGGCACGGAACCGGGAAATGGAAGCGTTGGCTGGCCCGAATCTACCGACGGCACTGGATCGGGAGCATTTCGATACGTCAGGATGCGTTTCGGCGGGCCGTATTACTACACGATCCAGCCCCGCGAGCACTGCACGGATGTCAACCTGACGACCTGCGTGCTGTCGTCCACGCCGACTGGAACGAACACCATAGCGGCGCCGGTCCGGTATTGCCAGGACAGCACCATGGCCAACAGCAATGCGGTGCAGTCGGGCACTTCCGGCGCGACAGCACGCTGCCAGGCCAAGCTCGATTCTGCGCACACGTTCATGCGCTACGGCACGTTCGTCCGAGTGAACATCGAGTCGACGACTCCCAATTACCCGCGGTCCGCCTCCCGCACCGACTGCACCGGCGCGGTAGGGCCCAATGGCTGCACCTATGCTGAGGAAATGACCAACTTCGCGAACTGGTACGCCTACTACCACACGCGCATGCAGAGCATGAAGACCGCCGCCGGCCGCATATTCGCCGACATGGACGACCGTTATCGCATCGGCTTCGTGACCATCAACGCCTCGAGCAGCGCGAAGTATCTCAAGATCGACAAGTTCGAGCCGGTTCACAAGGGCAACTGGTACGACAAGTTCTACAGCCAGACGCCAAACAGCACCACGCCGCTGCGCCTGGCGCTCTCCCGCGTTGGACGTCATTACGCCGGCATGACCAATGGCATCAACAGCTTCATGCCGGACGACCCGGTCCAGTACTACTGCCAGCAGAACTTCGCGCTGCTCACCACCGACGGCTACTGGAACGGCTTAGGCGGCAAGAAGCTCGACGGCACCACCGACATGGACAACCAGGACAACGTGACCGAGACGTTTGTGAGCCGCCCCAGCGGAACGCTCGACGGGTTCGGCGGGTCGAGCGTCCCCGGCACTTTGGATCGGACGCTGGAGCAGGTCGTGTGCACCGGTAATAGCAACACCAATTTTGCCGGTACGCAGGAAACCAACTGTGGATGCTCGCCCAACTTGAAGCGCGTCAAACAGAGAACGATCGATTCCCTCACTAGCCCGACGACAGGCACCACCTACACCTTCCAGGACATCACGGCGTGCAATGCCTTGCAGGCAGGGACGCTGACACCCCAGACATCGGTCCAGGTCAGGTGGTGCGGCAGGGGAAGCAGCGGCAACAACCCGATCAACTTTGCCGATGGCCAGTCGGTCAACTGCGACAGTTGTAACAGCGGCAGAGGAGTGCTAATCAGGCAGACCAAGCAGCAAACGCTGAGTGCGATTTCCTACGATGGGGGTGCCACGGTCAACTCCACGACCGTCAATGGCGTGCTCATCGAATACAGCACGAACGGCGGCACGAGCTGGAGCGCCACTTTTCCTTCCGGCAGCTCCTGCCTATCCAGTCAGAGCGGAAGCAACTCTGGCCCGACGGTGACGAACGGCACACCGGTAGTGCCGGTTAATACCGGGGCGACTATCACCACCGCCAATTACACGATCAGTCCGAACCCGTCGACCACCACCGGCATCGCGACGACTATCACCACCGCGGGCGGCTTTGGCAACACGCTCGCCGACGTGGCGATGTACTACTACAAGAACGACCTGCGGCCCTGCCCCGGGGGAACGCCGGCCGACCTCAAGTGCGTCACGGACCCGAAGGCCACGGACAAAGTGCCGACGACCACGAAAGACCAGGCGTCGCACCAGCACATGGTCACCTTTACGCTGGGCCTGGGGCTGGACGGTCTGATGAATTACCGGCCCGACTACGAGACGGCGAAGACGAATTTGACGGCGACGCCGCCGGAAATCAGCGATTTCGACAACATACGCACCGGCGCGACGGGTTGCTCCTTCAGCGGCGCCGGCACCTGTGACTGGCCGCAGCCGGTGGCCGATGCTCCCTCGGCGCTCGACGACCTGTGGCACGCGGCGGTGAACGGACGCGGCCTCTATTTCAGCGCGAAAGACCCGAACACGCTGCAAAGCGGTATCGCCGCCGCGCTCGACGCGATGCAGGCCACCAAGGGCGCCGCGGCGTCCTCGGCGACCAGCACGCCGAACGTTACCCCGACCGACAACTTCATCTACAGCTCGACCTACGTCACGGTCAACTGGGACGGCGAAATCACCGCGGAACGTATCAAAATAGACGACGGCACCGTGATACCCGGCAACGCCTGGCCAGCGGGTACAGCGGGCGCCCAACTCAACACGAGAACGACGGCGACGACCGATACCAGGGCGATCTTCACCCTGGATCCCACCAATCTGGGCCGCGGGCTCAAGGAGTTCCGCTACGGCAACCTGACGGGTTCTGAGCCGGGATACTTTGACAATCACTGTGGCACCACCCCCCCTTCGCCGCCGCCAGGGACGAGCGTTTGGCCGCAGTGCGGCCCGATGGCGGTGGGCGACCTGGCCATCGCCAACAGCGGAAACAACCTGGTCAACTGGCTGCGTGGGCAGCGGCAGCACGAGACCAATTACTTTCGCCTCCGCACTAACCTCCTGGGCGACACCGTCAACTCCAAGCCCGCCTTCCTCGGCAAGCCCAGTCTGAGCTATGGCGACGCGGTAACGCCCGATTACCAGTCGTTCAAGTCGGGCCCTGCCGCGAGCCGCCCGCCGGTGCTGCTGATCGCCGCCAACGACGGCATGCTGCACGCGTTCCACGCCGGCACGGTTGATACTGACGACGTTGTTATTACCGGCGGACAGGAGTTGTGGGCCTACGTGCCGCGCATGCTGATGCCCGAGCTGTACAAGCTGGCGGCGACCAACTACGGCACCAATCACCGCTACTACGTGGACGGCTCGCCGGTCACCATGGACGTATTCATCGGCGGCGAGTGGAGGTCGATACTGGTGGGCGGTCTGAATGCCGGCGGGCGCGGATTCTACGCGCTCGACGTCACCGACTCGACCTCGACCGGGGTCAAGGGCCTGTGGGAAATCTGCGCGGATCCGGCGCTGTGCGCGGTATCCGATCCGGACATGGGCTACTCCTACGGCCAGGCGGTTATTGCCAAGCGGCCGAGCGACGGCAAGTGGGTGGTCATCGTGTCCTCGGGCTACAACAACGTGTCTCCGGGTGACGGCGGGGGCTATCTCTACATGCTCGATGCGGCCACCGGCGCGATTCTCAGCAAGACCGGCACCACCGTGTCCGGCGTCAACGTGGGCAACACGACTACGCCGAGCGGCTTTGCCAAGATCTCCGGCTTCGCGTTCAATTTCAATATAGACAACACCACGCCCATCGTCTACGGCGGCGATCTGCTCGGCAACGTGTGGCGCTTCGACCTGTCCGCCAATGCCGCCACTCCGGATGCCGTCACCGCTCAGCGCCTCGGGCGGGCGATGGACGGGGCCGGCGCGGGCGCCAAGCCGCAGTCCATCACGACGAAACCCGAGATCACCCGCTTCGATGCCGGCTTCAACGTGGTTTACATCGCGACCGGACGCTTCATCGGCGAGTCCGATATCCAGGACCCGGCGACGCTCACGCCGCCGCTCGACCTGGCGTACCAGCAATCGGTGTACGCGGTGAAGGACACCGGAACCGACCTCGGCATACTCCGCTCCGGCAGCGCCAATCTGGTGCAGCAGACGCTGATCCTGACCAGCCCTACCAGCCGGTCGATAACCAACAACACGGTCACCTGGAGCACGCAAAATGGCTGGTACGTGGACCTCAACCCGGCCGGCAATTCGCCGGGAGAGCGGGTCAACATCGACATACAGCTGGTTCGCGGTGCGCTGCTGGTGTTAAGCAACGAGCCGAACGACCAAGCCTGCTCCAGCGGCGGCAACAGCTTCTTCTACCAGTTCGACTACCGGTCAGGATCGTACATCTCGGGCGCGCCCGGCAACGAGGTCGGGAAACTGCTAGGGTCGGCACTCGCCGCCGGCTTCGTGGTCTACCGGCTGCCGAACGGCCAGTTGAAGTACACCGGTATCGACGTTACCGGCAAGAAGATCACTGACGGCGTGATCCCGGGATCGGGCGGCTCGCTCGGCCGGCGCGTGTCCTGGCGCGAGTTGATGTAGAACTGCCCGGGCCGGTGGCAGGCGCGAGACGCCCGCCGCCGGTTCCAGCGCCAGATTAATCGACATGCTGAATATCCAGTCCGCTCTTCTCGCTGCAGTTGCACTGGCGGTATCCAGCCTGACTTACGCCCAGGGTCCCGCCGATCCGGCGCCAACCACGCGTATCGCACAGGCATCGCCTTCCAAGAAGGAGCCGCCGACGCGAGCGGCGCGTTTCAGTGAAGTGAAGGTTCGCGTGCTGTTGCTTACCGACAACAAGCAGTTCAAGAACGAAGAGGAATACATCGAGGTCGGCGGCGTGCGCTACATCCATTTCAGCTCGCCGCGACTGAAGGCGCGGGGTCGCCCGCTGGAAGAGCCCAAACTGCGCTACCCTACCGGCGGACTCAGCCAGAAAAACGGCGCAGTCGTCCTGCAGTTGCTGATCAGCGAGCAGGGGGTGCTGGAGCAGACCGACGTGGTGTGCGCCGCCCCGCCATTCGAACGCAGCGCACGGGAAAGCGTGGCCGGGCTCAGGTTCCAGCCGGCCCTCGCCAAGGAGGGCCCCGTGAAAAGCTACATGCTGGTGGAGTTCGGCTACGGCAAGGGATTGCCGTGCAGCAGGATGCCGGACTAATCCGGCCGGACCCGCATCAGGCCAGTCCCTTCGGCAGCGGGAACACTACCCTCTCGGCAATACCCAGCGACTCGGTGGCGGATCCGGCGCCGAACTGACAAATCTTGTCGACCACCTGCTTCACCAGCACCTCGGGCGCCGACGCGCCCGCGGTTACTCCGACCACGCTCTTGCCGGCCACCCACTCGGGCTTGAGCTCGGTGGCGTTATCCACCATGTAGGCCGCCACGCCCTGCTGCTCGGCGACCTCGCGCAGGCGGTTGGAGTTCGAGCTGTTGGGAGATCCCACCACGATCACCACTTCGCACTGCCGCGCCAGCGCCTTCACCGCGTCCTGGCGGTTCTGCGTGGCGTAGCAGATGTCGTCCTTCTTGGGACCAACGATGGCGGGAAAGCGCTCCTTCAGGGCGTTGATGGCGAGTTGCGCGTCGTCGATGGACAGCGTGGTCTGGGTGACGAAGGCGAGGTTGTCCTTGTCATCCACGTCGAGCCCGGCCACGTCCTCCGGCCGCTCGACGAGATACATGCCGTTAGCGCTTTGCCCCATCGTCCCTTCGACTTCCGGGTGGCCGCGATGGCCGATCATGACGACCTCGCGCCCGCGGCCGCGCATCTTCGCCACTTCCACATGCACCTTGGTCACCAGCGGGCAGGTGGCGTCGAAAACCTTGAGCCCGCGAGCTTCGGCATCGCGACGCACCGCCTGCGACACGCCGTGGGCGCTGAAAATCACCGTCGAGCCCTCCGGCACCTCGGAGAGATCCTCGACGAACACGGCGCCCTTATCCCTCAGGTCCTGCACCACGAACTTGTTGTGCACGACCTCGTGGCGCACGTAGATCGGTGCGCCGCGCAACTGCAGCGCGCGCTCCACGATCTCGATCGCGCGGTCGACGCCGGCGCAGAAGCCGCGGGGATTGGCGAGCAGGACCTTCATCAGATGCTCACTGGAAACGTGAGTGCGAAATTATACGCTCCACCCCTCATCCCTTACCCCGGGCTTTCGGGCGAAACGCGTCCCAGATCAGCAGCGCCGCGCCGCAGCTGATTGCCGAGTCGGCCACGTTGAAGGCGGGCCAATGGTAGCCGTAGGCGTGAAAATCGAGAAAATCGATCACCGCGCCGTGCAGCACCCGGTCGATAACGTTGCCGACCGCCCCGGCCAGGACCAGCGACAGCGCCAGCGCAAACCAGCGCTGGTGCGCATAGCGGCGCAGCAGGTAGACGATCCACACCGAGGCGACGAGCGCGATCCCGATGAAGAATCCGCGCTGCCAGCCCGCCGCGTCCGACAGGAAGCTGAAAGCGGCGCCGGCGTTGTAAACCAGTATCAGATTGAAGAAAGAGGTCACCGCGACGGCGCCACTCCCGGCGAGTTGCTGGACGGCGAAGTACTTGGTGACCTGGTCCGCCACCACGATAAGCGCGGAGAGCGCGAGCCAGGGACCTGTCTTAGTCATGGGCGCGGCTGCGACGGAGGAGACTTGGGATGAAGTTCCAGGAGCGAGCCGCGCCGCATAGACTCTATGTAAGCGGCGAGTCGACGACGAAATGCGCCCGAAGCACCCCGTCCCTTCGGGTTGCGCGGCCGGGATTCCACTGCAATTGCCCCGCGTGGGCGTTGCCCCGGCCGGCAACGCAGCACGTGGCCGTGGCTAAGGCAGGTCCTAAGCATGATCGCGCGGCTCGCCCGGACCGAACAGATTCGAGACGCAGCGTCCGCACAGCGCGGGGTGCTCCGCGTTGCTGCCCACGTCCGCCCGGTAGTGCCAGCAGCGCTCGCACTTGGTATGCCGGCTTGCCACTACCCTGATCCTCACATCGGGCATGCTCGCGGCCGTCACCGCGTCGGCGGGCTCCTCTTCCACCAGCCGCGCCTGCGACGTGATGAAAACGAAGCGCAAGTCGTCGCCGAACGACCTGAGAAGCTCCCGGCTTTCTCCGTTGGCGTACAGCTCAACCTCCCCGGCAAGAGAAGATCCGATGCTTCCGCCCACCCGCAGCGTCTCGAGTTGCTTCAGCACGTCTGACCGCAGCCCGCGCAGCTTTAACCAGCGCTCACGCAACTGTGCGGCGTCCCGCGGCAGGCGGAATTCGTACCAGGTCTGCTCGAACACACTGGTTTCCCCTCCCACCAGCTCTTCCCATACCTCCTGCGCAGTGAATGAGAGGATGGGTGCCAGCAGCCGCGTCAGAGACTGGGTGACGTGGTAGAGCGCACTCTGGGCCGAGCGCCGCGCGCGTGAATTGGCAGGTGCGGTATAGAGGCGATCCTTGAGGATATCCAGATAGAAGCCGCCAAGGTCTTCGGAGCAGAAAGTTTGCAGCTTCTGCGCAACCAGGTGAAACTCATAGTTGTCGTAGTGGCCGGGGGCGCCCGGGTTCTTCACGCCCAGTTCGGGAGATGCGAAGCTCACTTGGAGGTCGTGGGTCATCACCCAGGCGTAGCGGTCGATCTCCAGCCAGTCATCCACCGGCAGCACGTCGCGGGCAAGGTCAAAATCGGCGAGATTGGCAAGCAGGAAGCGCAGCGTGTTGCGGATGCGGCGGTACGACTCGACCACCCGCTTCAGGATCTCGCTCGAAATAGTGAGCTCACCCGAATAGTCGCTGCTCGCGACCCACAATCTCAGTATATCCGCGCCGAGCGTATCCATGATGTTCTGCGGCGCGACGACGTTGCCCTTGGACTTGCTCATCTTGCGACCTTCGCCATCCACGAAGAAGCCGTGCGTGAGCAGCGCCCGGTACGGCGGCACGCCG
>Ga0208685_1000433_pt1 | contig 14753 bp, 27 predicted proteins | sample EasRivMeERMLT890_FD_187533 | JGI IMG/M metagenome (GOLD analysis project Ga0208685, IMG submission 187533) | Soil microbial communities from meander-bound floodplain in the East River, Colorado, USA - East River MetaG ERMLT890 (SPAdes) (version 2) | ecosystem: Environmental > Terrestrial > Soil...
CAAGACTCCTTTCACGTATGCGATGTTTTTCGCCCCATGGTTTGCTGCCTCTGAGACCGCATAGCGCACCCGATCCCAGCCATGGGTTTTCGCCAAAAGTCGAAATGCTTCCATGAGGGCATAACTGAGATGCCCTTCTTTTCCCCATTGCTGAAGGAGAAAAGCATCGAAGTCTGTTCCATCTCCGTTAATGGGAAGCACGGAAGATTCAGGCAAAATCTTCTCTATTCCTATCTCTCCCTGTACCCTGTCCCTATACCCTGTCCCTATACCTATTGGTGGGTTTGGTAACCCATGTGCATGGGTTTGGTAACCCTTAAAATCAGTGTAGAAAGAGGCAAAAGAGGTGGCGAGAGAAGGAGAGGAGCATCTTTCGAGATCGGTGAAGATACTCTTACGACAGTTGTCATTGAGAGCTTGATGCTTCACAGCGTTGATTACCCAGACCGTTGCGGTTTCCTCATCGTACATTATCCGGCGGGTTTCGACAAGCACCCCGATTGCTTTTGCAACCTGACTGATTGTGAGCCCCGTATCTTGTGCGATCCGCTTCCATGTGATATCGTAGAGAGCCGATTCATTCCGAGCCGGGCAAGTAATCAAGTAGATGAATACATAGCGAGCGTTCGCCGGAAGATTTTCAATGATGGGATCTGACCATATCTTCACGTGAACACTCCGATAATTCGCCATTGTCGGGGGAACCTCCATAAAATCAGAAAGCCCATCTTCATCCGTTGGCTTACCCGACTATGCGTTAGCACAGCTGGCAACGAAATCCGATGGGCTAAAATGAAAACACACAGTCGAGTAAGCGCTCATAATATACGTCGGTGGTTCGAGTTTGTCAAGAGGGCATCGGTTTACCGGAGTTCAGTCGGGCCTCTTCAAGAACAGCCTTCCACTCTTCCGGGGTTCGCTGTAGCGCGACTTTCTTGATCGCAGCCATCATCCGCTTACGGCTTGATCTTTTCGTACGCTGCTGTGCCGATCCGGCGGAATGATTTTTCGTTGATGACTGCCTTGCTTGCGGCTTCGTATCCTGGATTGAAGGCGCGGTCGAGTCTGTTTTGGAGATATTCACCGGCGGGGGAGAGGGTTGAGAAGTTGAGACAACCTTTTCCTTCTTCTGAGTCGATCCACGCTTGCCAGAGGATTCGACGTTTGTAACTGGCGCTCTCCATTGGTGTTCTCCAATTTGCCTGTAACCTGCATCCTTCAAGTACCATTCAGTGAGTCCCCAGCGTGTGTCGTCGTCGGTGAACTTTTTGCCGTGTTCAAACCCGCAGATCAGTACGGAGCATCTATCAAGCTGTGATCGGCGCAACACCTCAGAGAAAGCTTTCTCAAGCGTTGGAGCCTCAACCTGCATCCTGACATCGCCAGTGAGGATGTGATACTTCACTCCCCCCTCATCCATTTCTTGTCATGGTTCTCACTCCATCCCACAGCGTGGTTTCTGCTTCGAGCCGGGCCTTTGGAGCTTCAAACTCAATCTCCTGTTGGGCAAGTCGTCTCACCGCGATCTGTAAATACTTCTCTGAAATCTCTATGCCTATACACCGGCGTCCAAGCTGCTTGCACGCCACGGCCGTTGTACCGGAGCCGAGGAAGGGGTCGAGGATGAGATTGCCTTGTCGGCTATGTAGCCGAATGAAAAACCCCATCAACGGAACAGGTTTCAGTGTAGGGTGCTCATCAGGCGCCGGAATGATTTTAGAAATACCTAGCATCCCCGGCCTAATAACATTCTCAACTTGCTTTGTGGTATCGTACCATGCGCAAGATGCTCCCTTTTTCTGAGCTACAAGAATTGTTTCATAGCTCCGGCGATAATGATGACCCATGCCCATCGGCCCCTTGTCCCAAACCACCATGTGCTTGAATCCGCCATTAAATGCTTCGTCCAACCAAAGACTCCACCGGGCAAATTGAGGGTCTGGGCCGCCGCCGCCGCAGCAGCAGCAGCAGCAGCTCCCCGGCGCGAGCAAACGATGAGACTCGGCAAAGAACCATCGGACTAATTCGTTTGCCTCTTTTCCGTCGTTGGCTATAGGTCGCCATTCTTCATCAGGTCTGTATGCTTCTTTCCGACCCTCAAAGATGGCTTCCCGATGGGAAGCCATGTCCCCATTGTTGTTGTTGTGACCATACGGCGGATCAGTGAGCACCAAGTCAACCTTCTCCGTAAGCTGGGGCAGAATCTCACGGCAGTCTCCCAGGTACAAGGTGATCCCGTCTTGATTGTAATAAGGATTCATGTCTTCACCAATTCTCTTTCCGCCTCTCGCTTGTAGAGGTCGAAAGCTTTCAGCCTGTTCCTATCGTCTGTCAATTCGGTTAGCCGTTTCAGTAGGTCAAGGATAAGGGCATCCTTCTCGGAACAGGATTTGCAGGGCTTCATGTGCAGGCCTTGATGCAGGCTTTGTTGCCCAACACAAGATTGCACTCCCCCTTATAGTTCTTTTGGAAATGGAATGTCCCCACGCTGAAGCCAAACGGGAATCCTACAACAGTTCCACTCCCATATACCATCATTGCCCTGATGCCTCCCCACGCCGTTATCATTTCCATAATCAACTGTCGTTGGAATATCTTGTTCGTCGGTACGATGAAAGCTACATCCGTCGCAAGTTCAAAACTATGCTGAAGAAACTCTTCAAATATCGAATAGGGCGGGTTCCCAAGTATCCAATCCACCGGCGTTGTCCAATCAAAGAAGTCTCTGCCCTCTCGTACTTCGCACCACTCTGCGCCATTGGGCAAGTGTCGGAAGAAAGCTCCATTGCCTTTGCACGGATCAAGACACAGCCCGCCTGGCTTTAGCCAACGTACAATCTCTTCGGCAACATCGTCGAGCGTATCAACGATGTCATCGGGTCGTACCGGCCTTTCAAACATTTCCACTTGTCGAATCACAAACACCACCCTTTCCCCTTCGTCACAATTCTCTTCTTTCCCATGCCGATTTCAGTCATGATTTGGGGGTCGATGTGACGGGGGGAATCAACACATTAACCCTGTAGTTTTTTTATTCGCTTCACGTGAGTCCACTGCCAGTAACCTGATGGGAAAACCACCTTGTACAAATAGTCTTTTATTTCCTCCACCGTTCCTACGTGCTGTTCCCGGTCGTGTTCTTCACGTACATCAACCTGAACCCTGTCACCAACAATTATTTCCATCTTTTCCTCCATCGGTGGATACAGTGAAAATTCTTCCCACATCGGACAGCACTTTCCACGCTTGCTCCACACTTGCGGAAATCCGCGACTATCGCGACTTAATCTTGTCGTATTTGTACTTGTGGAATTTGTACGGATATGAACACGGCATCTTGCGTCCATTCTCTCGCTTAAACCGACGCACATCCGATTGTAGGTAGCCACATCTTCGGCATACCAAGACCTCTTTCCCTTCATCTCGCTTCATCTACTCTCCTTGATTGATTTCTTGAATCGTGGCGTGAGTTCATACCGCTTCTTGTTGGCACGGAAAAGAATCCCTTTCTCCATGTAGTTCACCAGATAGTGCTTCATCAACTGTGGCGCATCGTGTTTCTTGTTCTTCCAGCATTGCCGAGCCATCTCCCGCAAGCTCCCCTCAAGAAACCCGCCACGCCGGATGATAACTTTCAAAACCTCAAACCCATCGAAGAAATCTATGTCAACGTAGATTCTCACTTCCTCACCATCCTCTTCAGAACATCCGGCACTTGGGCGGGGGCGGTCATCAAAAGTTTTCCTCCTCAGCAATACACTCACTACACATCAATGTCTTGACCGTGTGATGCTCTTCACAAACAACCTCACCCTCATTCTGCTTGACTTCGATCTTCGCAGTTAGCGGAAAGAGTGGACGCAGGGCTTCCTCGATTGAGACCACGTCGGCAACGGAAAGAGCTTCTGAGTGAAGAACCGTAATGTTCATCCAACCATCCTTGTTATCGCCACATTGAGATACCCCTTCTTCTCAGGGTCGATGTTGCCTCTCGTGATGTGAAGCGAATCTATCTGAGAGTCGTCACGGTACACACCGGCTGCCTGAAGTGAATCAAGCACGGTCTTACATGAATTATCAATATCGAAACTCACCCTGTCTTTTCTGTGCGTCACAATTACGACTGCAAGTCTGCCTTCGATCGGAGTTTTGTGACGGGAATCCTTCGTCACAAGTAGGGCAACATCTCGCCTGTATTTCTTACCCTCAGCACTCATATATGTGATCGACCTTTTTCCCCATACTCTCGTCCTCCACAGATGGTTGACGCTTGGTGGAAACGGAAGTTCAAGCTCAAGTGTCGGAGTCATTCACTCCCCTTTCGTCTGCTCGGCGGGGGCGTCTCATGGGGTTGGGTCTGCGGTTGGGTTTCCAATTGGCAGTTCAACCCAATTCCCAAACCTTCCATCCTTCTTTGTTGCGCGGACGAAGTAGCTAAAGTCGTTGTGAATCAAGAAATCAATCTCACGTTTTCCCTGTGCAAGTCCCCTGAGATAGGCATGAATCAACAGGAATCTATTTACTTTCTTCGCTCTCTTCACGCCGCCTCCTTTTTCTTGACCACCGGGTGCTCTCATGTGAACTCAATCTGCATTTGGGCGAGTCGGCGGACTGCTATTTCGAGGTAGCGTTCTGAAATTTCTATGCCTATACATTTTCTCCCCAACTGTTTGCACGCCACAGCCGTTGTGCCGGAACCGAGAAAGGGGTCGAGGATGGTGCTATCTGCCCGGGTCCAGCCAAGGATAGCTTTGGCAGCAACTTCAACTGGGAATACGGCGCCATGGCCATTCACACCTCTGTCACCACCTCGGCCGAATCTCCACATATCCGGCATTTCACCCCTTGCAAAGTACCGCCTACTAAACGCCCTACCAGCCTTTGCATTTGACTCCATGGCAAGAATCAATTCGTAGCTTCTGTTAATAACCGAATCGTGCATTGCGGGTTGCCCCTCACCCTTATCCCAGACAATAACATCCTTGATAAATAGGTGAAAATCTCCAATCAGTCTGAACCACGCCTCTTTGCTGCCGGTCACTATTTGGATATTCACAAAGACAAGCTGGGACATCCGCAGCATTTCCGATAGAATGACCTTGTGAAAATTATAGTAGTCCTCGATTGGCATTGCATCTTCAAACTCAGTGTATTTTTTACTGAAGTGGTCTGAGTGCTCCCGCTCAGTATATTCTCCATCACGTATTCTCGTTCTCATGTTGTACGGTGGTGACGTAAAGACCAAATCCACCCTCTCCGTAAGCTGAGGCAGAATCTCACGGCAGTCTCCCAAGAAAAGTTTAATCCCGTCTTGATCGTAATAAGGAGTCATGCCGCTTTCTCCGCTAAGGGATGTTCCATCGTCCCGCTTTGATGTGCGCCGAATAGCTGACCGTCGGTACAGCCTGTACAGTGAAGGAGCCAGTACTCATGATGCGGCCCGTCCTTTGCTTTCTCTGAGTGGATCTGCCAGCCCATGCGCTTAGCGTCAGAAAATCTTTGGCCGCAACAGGTGATCCCATACTTTGCATACGCCTCGTAGGTCGTGATCCTTGCTCCGGTCAAGAGATGTGCGAGCAGGGTTTCGGTCTGGGTCATAATTTTATTTCCCAGTCTGTAGCGAGGATGTCGTCAAGGCGCGGCCCGTTGTGGTATTTCTTATTCCGCTTCTCTGGTTCACGCACCTCAATCCATCTTCCGTCAATACTCAGAAGATGCCAAACACCGTAATACCCCCCCAACATCTTCCGCCTGAACGGCTTCCCCGAACGGATCGCCTGCTGAATGGTCATCCGAATTTTAGTCCTCTTTTTGGTTTGGTGTGAATCATGGCTTGCCTGATAGGGAGTGAAAATACTTCTCATGTGCTTCTCTTGAATCAAGCAAAACGCCATCAACGGTTCGATACTGCATTCGCTCTCGGTCGTAGGCCATATAGCGATGGAGCTTGAAGTGGTCTCTTGGCAAGAGCACAAGAACATCTCGCGAATGCTCTGGCCTGTAAGACCAGTGATGGTTCTGGTATCCGGGATGTCGCAGTAGGCACTTTCTTATTGCGGCCACCTTTTCAGGGTACTTGGCTCGGTATGATCGGGTACTCTCCCGCAGATACTCCCTAGACTTTGACGGGACATCTTTTTTATCCTTATATCCCAATCGATGATATTTTTCCCTTACACGGCGTTTTTCTCTTTCAACCCAAGCCGGATCAGTCGTGCGGAGTCGGTGTAACCGCCTGGCCATAGTATTCTTCATACAGGTCTTGCACGTGCGCAAATGCCCATCCCTCATTCTTGCGTTGGCATAGAACTGATCGATTGATTTTAGTTCACAACATCCGATACATCGCTTTGTCATGGTGAACATGTGGTTACAGAGGGAGTGAATTTGGATCTTCCACCGGCCCCGATGATTGCCGGTAGGTGTCAACTGCGACGTAGTGAGTTGCGTTTGATTTGGGGTCAGGCTCCTTCCGCTTCGCCACAACGAGCTTGACGTCACCGTAGTCATTCGGCACAAGCCCTGCAATCTTGCTCTGCTTGATGCTGATATTGATAACGCTCCCCCCGTTTGAGAACGTTTTCTCCCAGCCCGAGCCTACGTAGATTTTCTCTGCCATTTGGATGCCTTTCTTTATGCTCTTTGATTCACAAGAATTGATTCCTGGAAGAATTTGATACCGGGAACCGTGAGGTCTCCATTTTTGATCCGTGCTGCGTTCTCGAGGATTCCGATCTCAATGGAGAGAAACGATTGCAAACGCTTGTCCGATCCAGCCGACATCACGAGCAAGTCCTTGTTCGTCACCTTAGCCCTCCAGATCTTGCGCTCAGATTGTCCCTTCACTTCAGGGATTGCGGTTTGCTGGACCGTGATCGGCACGGCTTGGACTGCATCGGCTTGCATGGACATGTTTGCCGCTCCCTTCGCTTTCCCTGCCTCTGCGAGCTTCTCGGCTTCAATGCGGAGGCGTTCCCGCTCCTTCTGCGCCCTCTCCTCTTCTGCTTTGCGGAGGAGCGCCTGAGCCTCCAGGCGCTTCCGCTCTTCCTCTTGTCTATAGGTGAGCATCGCTCGATTGGCTTTCCCCTCAAGCTGATCGAGATGGTCCGTGATCTTCCCCTCGGCTGCGCAGATCGCTTTCCACGCCGCATGAGCCTTCGTCTTGGCGTCCCGGAAGAACTCGATGACACGGGCTTTCCGGGCCTTGATCTCCTGGACGAAATGGGCAGCCTCGGTGTACTCTTCAGGCGTCTTGATAACTGGCAGGACCGCCACCTTGGTTTCAAGCTTCCCGATTTCTTCCTTGAGTTCCAGTGAGAGTTCAACGGTTCCCATTACTTCGCCCCCAATTCTTGAAAGCGGTTACTGAAGAAGAGAGTGAGGGTGTTGTTCTCATCGGTCGTGAGTTCACCCGATCCAAACAATGCTGCGACCGTTCGAGATGCTTTCTCCAAAGCCGACTTCGATGTTGCCGCCTTTCCCTCGGCCATCATCTTCTTGAACTTCTCCGATTGGCCATTGGTCTCTGTTGAGGCAGGCTCCTCCTCCAGTCCACCAAAGAGACCGGAAGGATCGTTCTCCAAGCCCGTCGGTTCTTCGGTCAGGAGCTTGAAGTTCTTGACGAAGGGAAGGCGGTCCTTCGGGTCGATCTCCGGCCAGCGCTGAAACAAGCGCTCGATGTTGATTCTTGAGAGATGGAGCTTCTCAGCCGGCAGTTTCTCGAACTCCGTCGCACTCGTTGTGCCGATGAACTTCCTGAAGATTTCAGCCTTGATCTGTTTGTCCTCTTTCGACGTGCCAAGCGCTGCAAGCTCGAATGAGGCTTGAATCTTCTCGACTTCGATCTCTCGTTCACGCTTCCTCTGGACCCAACCATAATCCTCAGAGGGGGCCAGGTTCTCTTTCGAGCTTTCACCCGCAACCTCTCCCACCGGGATCTGCATCAGGAGCTTGACGACAGGAGAGAAGTCCTTGTAGGTAGGATTGACGAATGTCTTGCCGTCGATCAACCCTGAGCGGTCCTTCATGATCTGTGCTTCCCGGGTCAAGACCGGCTTTCCCTTCACGATCTTCTGCACGACCTGCATCCACACGTTGATGTCCGGCTCGAACGGCGTCTCACCTGCGAGCTTCATCTTAACGCCTGACTTGACGAAGTTCTTTTTCTTCTTCCCGTCGTCGCTATCGGATTCCTCCATATCGTAGGTGAATCCACCCCGACCGGTGAAGATAATGTTGCCCTGAGCCTCAACGAAGCGATCAGAGAACTCTTCCTGCCACGCCGGGAGAATCTTTCCCCAATCGTTCAAGGCCATGAAGGTGACGTGGTTCTTCGCCTTGTAATCCCTCACATACTGATACCAGATCTTCGACAGTGAATCGACGAAGAGGAACTCGATCTCACCGTCCTGCAAGAACTTCATGGCTTGGAGCAGGTCCGCAACCTGGACCGTCTCTTTCAAGAGAACGTCGATCTTCTGTGCTTTGAAGAATGGCTCCAGGAACCGTGCGCCCTTCTCGTTGTCCAGGATCATGAGCGGTTTCTTGAGCTTCATGTCGTGATAAGCGCCAGCGCAGAACTCCGATCCGGTACGGGATTTTCCCGAGCCAGCGAATCCACCAAAACTTGCTTTGATGAAACGGTTCTTTGCTGCGAGTGGTGTTGCAAACGATTTGAGATCCATTTGTTTATCCTTCCCCGAAGTGTGTTTGTGTGAACCTCATCGGAACCGGGTGGCTCTCACTTCGGGGGGTGAAGTGGAGAGCACGCCCGGCCCCTCAGAGGGATGACTTTACATTCGTTTCCATGAGCCAGTAGATTACCCCTCTCGCTAAATCTTCGCTCGTTGCATACCAACCGATGATCTTGACGCTACCGCAGCCAATTAAGGTCCCATCAGGAGCGATGTGACAGGTCTCATCCGCTACATTCGATTTCCTGTGGTGAAAGAAGAGGTCGAGGAGGTTCATGTCATATCACCCAGCGCAGAATCGCGGCGACGACAAGAGCAGTGAATCCGATAGCGCACAGCACCACTGCGGTGTACATCCAGTTGATCATTCGGTCGTCGTTCATTTCATCACTCCCTCCGCTTGCTCAAGTCCGGCTTGGATTCCGGCTTGATAGTAGGATTCAGTCAACGCCCTCAAGGTCGCACACTGATTCCCGGTCAAGTCTTCAATCTCCATGAACACCACCAAGCGATTGTTGGCCTGCTCTTTCAAGTCTTGTGAGGTGGTCATGGTCGTTGGTTCCAATTCAGGACTGCCTCCTTTCGCGTTTCGCCCGTTGTCATGGGTTGAATCTTGCAATAATCGTTCTCGCAACTAATGAGTTTCTTTGTGGATTTCCCTCCATGCCAAGGTTTAATCTTTGGCTCCGCACCACAAAACGGACACGGCAACGGGTATTTCTTCATCTCGATTCCCTTTCCTCTTCGCCTTGCTCGGCGTATTCTTCGTGATGAACTTCAATCATCCTGTCCAAGAGTAAGAGCGCGGATTGCTGCAAAGCCTTTATTGTGGGGGCAAGTTTCTTCTTTGCTGCGGCCCGTGCTGCGGCCCCTGCTGCGTCCCATGTTGCGGCCCCTGCTGCGTCCCGTGCTGCGTACCATGTTGCGGCCCGTGCTGCGATCCCTGCTGCGGCCCCTGCTGCGGCCCATGTTGCGTCCCATGCTGCGATCCCTGCTGCGGCCCCTGCTGCGGCCCATGTTGCGTACCCTGCTGCGGCCGCGTCCTTCCTTGCCGCCTCAATTATCGGTTGCACAGATTTCGCTTCTCTCTTTCCCGTCAAGGCTGCGAGTGATTCCAAAGCCTCAGCTTGTTTCGTCAGCCCCGCAAGTCTGAGCCATGCCGGAGCATATTCACGCACTAGCCAGTCCGTTGCCATCCAAGCCCTGATTTCCTCGTGTTCATCCGTTCCTTTCGTCCCAATACATTTGACTGCATAGGGCTTCAGGATTTGCCGGGTCTCATCATCAAGCGAGTCATTCCAAGACCGAAGAAATGCAGCGATTGAGGGAGAGACGCATTTAGGATGATCCGACCAGGGTTCACCTGCGATAAAGGCGGCGAGTTCAACCACGCAGAATTTAGAATCGGGCTGATGTCCACCAGATTGAAGCGTGATTTTGTCCAAGTCAATAGTTCTGAGTTTCATTCTTTACTCTCCTTGCTCGGCTTTTGTCTCTCCGCAGACTGTGCAGATGTCGTTGTCGTCGAAGCGGTGGCCTTCGGTCAAACACGCAGCCCTTGCATCATAGAGCGCATTCACCTCGGCAAGTTCTCCCTCACCGAAATCCGCCCCGTCGATCATTCCATTTCCCGATGTTGTCATTTTCTTCCCTTTCATGCTTGTGACGAATAGATTCCATAGTCGGCCTGTACCGAGGGGGGTCACTGGAATTCTGCCGCAACATGCCCCATTACGCCGAGTTCAAAGAGTTCGGGGATCGCTCGACCCAGTGCGGTTGCGATCATGCAACCCTCCTTACCTCAACACTACCATTGATGGTGCGGGTAGTAAAATGCTTGCCGTCTGTGGAGTGGCAACTTGCAAGCACACGAAGCGAGCTTCTCTTATCGATTGCTGAGAGGAAGGATTGCCCAACTCCAAGTGTGTCGATTGGATATTTCGGTTGGAATGTTCTGGGCCGTCGGTTGTTTGCCTGCTCTAAGGGGGTAGCCCACCTACAATTCTCCTTTGTGTATGGGCCTTCGTTGTCAATGCGATCAATCGAATGCTGAGATGAAGGTCGTCGGCCCATGTCAGCAAGGAAGAGTTTGTAGTCTGTCCATAGATCACACACTGTAATCCCGCGGCCCCCGTATCTGGAATAGGCATGGCTCTTTGGGTTCCTACACCTGTCCAGCATCGAACGCCATACAGCATATTCCGGCGTCTTTTTCCCGCCACTGCAATCGTTGTGCTTTCGCACAATACAACCACAAGAGCGAATTGCACCAGTTCTCAGGTGTTGCCCCCTGACGACGGTGCGGTTTCCACATTGACATACGCAAAACCACGTAACAATCTTAAGCTGTTGAGTCCTTCCAATCACGGTCAGCCGTCCAAACGTCCGCCCTGTCAGGTTGATGAGTGGGGGCATCGCTATCTTCCTTGTGTGCGTATAATCTTTGGAAGGTGGTCAGCCACCTCACTCTCAGCCGGTATAAGCCCAAAGCGTTTGAGACCAGCTTCGAGGATGCGGTCGTGTGCAACCTGAATGCTTCTCAGGTCTCGTTTAGATTGGAATTGCTTGATTAGGGGAAGATGGTCTGGATTGAGACGGACAGAATGTGTAGTTTTCATGTACAATCCCTTGTGTTGTTTCTGTATTAAAGCTACTGCATTGATACTACAAAGTCAATACTTTGGGAAAATTTAGTTGATTAGGCAGGCGTTGACAAAACATCACCCCGATAAGATCGAATCCCTGATGAGCGGCAGGGTCACGCGCTATCAAGCAATGTTCCTGCGTAGACTTTCAACAGACGTACCGATGGAAGAAATTGAGGAGATGCTTAAGACGAACACAAACAGAGGAGCGAAGGAATGAAACTCTTTTACGTTCTCACGATGCTGTCCATACTGACACCGGCTATATCCCCGGCTCAGTTGCCAATCGAGATCAACCTCACTACCCCGGAAGATGCAGTAAGGTCGTACTGGCGGTATCGGGATTTCAAAGACACGGTGAACCTTGCGAACCCCCTTACATTCAATGATCTGTTCACGGAGGATGTTCTGCGAGTGTCGTACACGGCACGCACTCAACTCTTGCGGGACATGCGTTTGGGAAGCAACAGGTCCGGCAATGTATTTTCCTCAAGGGTTGGTAGTGGCTCTGTCATCACAGTGAGCACGATAGAGCGCAGCTACCTGTTCGACAAGATCATAGAGGTTCACTATGAGATGATTGAGACAAGTGGAGAATGGAAAATCGAAGCGAGACTTGAGAAGTGCGAACTCTGCGATGGGACCGGGAAGTGGGTAAAAGCGGGTGGCACTATGTGTACACTGTGCAAGGGTGACGGCTGGCACAAAACGCTCCTACCGTAGGATGACCCCCGGTATTGAGATCAAACTCTTCTTCCTTGACGCGCTCTTTGCTATCCCCGGAGGTTCGAGTCCTGAAGAGGTTGAGACTATCGCAGGCAAGCCCCGGCGCAGAGTGGTTTCAGTTATTGACGGCGCAACCGTTGAGACTTGGGAGTATCGGTTTTTGGATGAATCAGACAGGAGATTCCGCACCTGCTACGTTCGATTCAGAGACGGACGGCTTGACGGAAGGAGGATGAAGGATTGAAATGCCCTCTTCAGGCAGTTACTTCTTCAAAGGGAAGGTAGCGCACTCCCCCCATTGCTACGTGAACCGCAGTAAGCACCATGTGTCGTTGAGGGATCACGTCCTTCGCGTATGAAACGTGCACCCAGCCCTCTTCGCCAAACTCATATATCAACTGATCCCATTGTATCTCACTCTTCCGAATCAGATTGATCACCGCCTTGTTCCCCATCCCCAGCACTTCAAAATCTGCGGCCTGACCTTTTTTGTGTTGACTGGTCTTACTCCCCCCGATCCCGGCATTCACGATCTTAGAACGATAACCGGATGTGATGATGATGGTTTTGTCCCCACAGAGCGTCCGAATCGGTTCCATCACGTTCTCACACAAGGCCCGCATGCATTCAATCTCCCACGAACTCGGAATATTATCCAGCCCGTGGCGTATTGCATAGTCACTCTTGACGAACTCTCGAAATGAAAAGTGCGGAGAGAGCATCATAACGGGTGGTCCTCAATGAAGTGGTCGACTATCAAAATCGGACTGATTTAGGCACATTGAGTCAGGCACATGGCGAAAATGGTACTGTTTTAGCCGGACGACCTCACGAGAACAATATCGCTGATATCGACAGCCCGGCGATTTGCCTCTGCGACGAGGAAGTCATTGGCGATGACTGAGGTTTGCTGGTACATCCCCACGAGAGCGCTGTGGTTGCCTTCAACGAAAAGCAGGAGTCCGGTCGGGAGTTGTGTTGCTGCCTGTACGTCCGGTATTGACATTTCGCAGCGTTCCCTGAGAGCGGAAAGACGTTGAGCATTCTCCGCAAAGTATTCAATGGAGAGAGCCATCCCCTCCAGGTGAGTCAGCCCATCCCTTACAGTCCGGCGTGGATGGATGCTATAGGCGAGGATAACGAAGAGTTTTGAGAGTAGGGTTCTCATTTTATCGCCTTCATTACTGCATGCCAGTCAAAAATGACATTCCAGGATTCGTTCATTCTGCGTGCTGCACTTTCAGGATTCATGACATTGAGTTCCGAAAGCTGGGTATGGTTCACCGTCCCGGCAAAGTTACACTTGACCCGGTAGTGATCGAGCAAGTTGTCAACCCGCCACTGTCGCCAGAGATATGCAAAAGTCTCAGCGACAATGAAGCGTCTATGCGTTGGATCTTGAAATCCCCGGTTTGATCTCGCCGTCGGGCAAATCACGGTAAGTACTCCATCGGGTTTCAGAATCCGGTAGCACTCATCAAAGAACGCGAAGAGAAAATCCTGTCCCAGGTATTGCTCGGCAGTTCCGTTGGCTCGTTCGTTCAAGTCATCAGCCGTCAAGTCCCGCAGCGGCAAGTGCTCAATAAAGTGGCTTGAATGCAATTCGTCTACGGTGTTATCCTTCCACGGCCAGGGGAACTTCATCAGGTTCACCACATGCTGGGCTTTCGGCCAGATGTCAACGCCTTCAAATCCTTCCCGTGGTCTCTGACCACAAGCGAGATCGAGCTTCAAGGGAAGCGTCGGAGCGGCGAGTGAGAGTTTTGGTTTCTTATGTTTGGCTTTGTTCATCAGTACACCACTCCTGAATTGATATCCAGATGCCCAACTTTCACGCGAAGATCAACAGCGAACCGTTTTCCAGCAAGCCTCGCAGCGCGACAACAATTCAAATCCTGAGTCATTACCATCGCGCCCGCGGGAGTCATGTCATTCACCGTCACAAACCACGGCGGAGGAATCTGTCTGAAGAGTTCGAGTCGCCAGAGTGCCGCGCCCATTCCGATGCCGTTAACTTCCATTACGTTCCCTGCTTCAAGCGCCGCTCTGATGTCCCGTGGCTTGAAGTCGAGCTGTCCCGTTTTCTCGTATTCTGCGGGATCACCATAGGCCATCGGCATGCCAAAGTCACCTTTGGTGAAATAGATCCCTGAGACCGCATCGAACTTCCCCCACTCGATTGATTCGAGCAAGCGGACATGAGCGTCTGCCGGAACAATGTTGTCGTCCTCAAGTGTCAAGACATACTTCCATTTCGATAGTTCGGGATGGTCGAGGATGTTCTTGATCATGTTGTTGTACGCTACCCCGACCTCATCACCTACGGCAAACAGCACGGCTCTCTTCTGGTTCATCGGTGTGATCAAGCCGTTCCATCCCTGTATGACTCTGTGATGCACCATGCCGCGAGTCGGGATAATGACGACGGTAGAGTTCTCGTGATAGGTCGTACCCGGAAGCATGCGGTTAATCTCAAAGTTCCGGCCTAAAGACTTCGCCGCTTGCTTGATGTGTCTCATCTGTTTCATGTCATGTCCCGATGAACTGAATCCACGGCATGGCTCCGATATTCGCACCACCTGTTTGATTGATGTCGCTGACATGAACGCTTGCCGGAATACCGTTCGTCGCCGCGCTAAAGGCACCACGACCGAAGTATCTCAGATGATCTCCCCCTGCATATTCTTCT
>Ga0208685_1000436_pt1 | contig 14712 bp, 14 predicted proteins | sample EasRivMeERMLT890_FD_187533 | JGI IMG/M metagenome (GOLD analysis project Ga0208685, IMG submission 187533) | Soil microbial communities from meander-bound floodplain in the East River, Colorado, USA - East River MetaG ERMLT890 (SPAdes) (version 2) | ecosystem: Environmental > Terrestrial > Soil...
ACATTGAGCGTTGAACGATGAATGATGAATGATGAATGATGAGTGAAGAGAGATGAGTGACGCGCTGCTTGTCGTAGAAGGCCTGAATGCCTGGTACGGGGAGTCGCACATTCTGCACGGCGTGAACTTCGAGGTGCGCGCCGGCGAGGTGGTGACGCTGCTCGGGCGCAACGGTGCCGGCAAGACCACCACCCTCAAATCCGTCATGGGCATGGTGGGCCGGCGCGAGGGTTCGATCGCCTACGAGGGGCAGGAGACGATCGGGCTACCCTCCAACCGCATTGCGCGCATGGGCATCGCCTTCTGCCCCGAGGAACGCGGCATTTTCGCCAGCCTGAACGTGCTGGAGAACCTGCTTCTGCCCCCCACGGTGCGCGAGGGCGGCTTCAGCCTGCAGCAGGTCTACGAGATCTTCCCCAACCTGAAGCAGCGCCTCGCGAGCCAGGGCACCAAGCTCTCCGGCGGCGAGCAGCAGATGCTCGCGATCGGACGTATCCTGCGCACCGGGGCGCGGCTGCTGCTGCTCGACGAGCCGACCGAGGGCCTCGCGCCGGTCATCGTGCAGCAGATCGGGCGCACCATCGCCCGCCTCAAGCTCGAAGGGTTTACCATCCTGCTCGTGGAGCAGAATTTCCGCTTCGCCCAGGCCGTGGCAGACCGCCATTACGTGATGGAGAACGGCCGCGTCGTGGACATGATCCCCAATGCCGGGCTGGAATCCAGCATGAAGAAGTTGCACGAGTACCTCGGCGTCTGATTCATAAAACCTGCAATAGGAGAGCCACCATGTTACGGCAACAAGCAATAGGCATCGCAGCAACACTCGCGCTGGCCATCGGCGCCGCGCACGCCCAGATTTCCGACGGCGTGATCAAGATCGGCGTGATGAACGACCAGTCGGGCACCTACGCCGACCTCGCCGGGCCGGGCTCGGTCGTCGCCGCGCGCATGGCAGTGGAGGACTTCGGCGCGGCGAAGAAAGGCCTGAAGGTCGAGATCCTCGTCGCCGACCACCAGAACAAGCCGGAAGTCGGCTCGAGCATCGCGCGCCAGTGGTTCGACGTGGACAAGGTGGACGCGATCCTGGACGTGCCGACTTCCTCCGTGGTGCTGGCCGTGAACCAGATTGCCAGGGAAAAGAACAAGGTGCTGATCGTTTCCACCGGGGCCACGGTGGACCTGACGGGAAAAGCATGCTCGCCGAATGCGATCCACTGGACCTACGATACCTGGTCGCTCGCCAACGGCACCGGGACCGCGGTGGTCAAGAGCGGCGGCAATACCTGGTTCTTCCTCACCGCCGACTATGCGTTCGGCCATTCTCTGGAGCAGCAGACCGAGGCGGTGGTGCAAAAGCTGGGCGGCAAGGTGGTGGGCAAGGTGCGCCACCCGTTCCCGTCGGCCGACATGGCCTCGTTCCTGCTGCAGGCGCAGGCTTCCAAGGCCAAGATCATCGGGCTTGCAAATGCCGGGGCGGACACCATCAACGCCATCAAGCAGGGAGCGGAGTTCGGCATCGTGAAGGGCGGCCAGCAGTTTGCCGGCCTGCTCGTGTTCCTGACCGACGTGCATTCGCTGGGGCTGAACGTGTCGCAGGGGCTGCTGCTCACCGAGTCGTTCTACTGGGACTTGAACGACCGCACGCGCGCGTTCTCCAAGCGCTTCGCACAGCGCCACAAGGGCGCGATGCCGACGATGGGGCAGGCGGGCGTCTATTCCGGCGTGCTGCACTACCTGAAGGCGATCGAGGCGTTGAAGTCGGACACGGGCGACAAGGTCGTCGCCAAGATGAAGGAGCTGCCGACCGACGACCCGGTTTTCGGCAAGGGCCGCGTGCGCCAGGACGGCCGCAAGATCCACGACATGTACCTGTTCGAAGTGAAGAAGCCGGCGGAATCGAAGGGCGCCTGGGATTACTACAAGCTGCGCGCGACCATCCCCGCCGAACAGGCGTTCCGGCCGGAGAAGGACGGCGGCTGCTCGCTGGTCAAGTGACCGCGTGACAAGTGATAGGTGATAGGTGATAGGTGATAGGTGACAAGGTGACGTAGTGAAGGGGCTCGCGCGTAGCGCGGCGCTCTTATCACTTATCACCTATCACTTATCACGCCTTCATTTTTCTACGCGATGAGCGAGATCTTCGGCGTTCCCACCCAGGCCCTGTTCGGGCAACTGCTGATCGGGCTGATCAACGGCTCGTTCTACGCGCTGCTGTCGCTCGGCCTCGCCGTCATCTTCGGCCTGCTCAACATCATCAACTTCGCGCACGGCGCCCAATACATGATGGGCGCGTTCTGCGCGTGGTTCCTGCTCCACAAGCTCGGGCTCAACTACTGGTGGGCGCTCGTCATCGCGCCCGTTGCGGTGGGCGCGACCGGGATGGTGATCGAGCGGCTGATGCTCTCGCGTCTCTACAAGCTCGACCATATCTACGGGCTGTTGCTGACATTCGGGTTGGCGCTGATTATCCAGGGGTTGTTCCGGCACGAGTTCGGCTCCACCGGGCTGCCGTACGCCATGCCCAAAGAGCTGCAAGGCGGTCAGAACCTGGGCTTCATGTTCCTGCCGAACTACCGCGCCTGGGTGATCGTCGCCTCGATCACGATCTGCCTCGGAACGTGGCTGATGATCGAGAAGACCAAGCTCGGGTCGTATCTGCGCGCGGCGACCGAGAATCCGCAACTCACGCAGGCGTTCGGCATCAACGTGCCGCGGATGGTCACGCTCACCTACGGCTTCGGCGTCGGGCTCGCGGCGCTCGCGGGCGTGATGGCGGCGCCGATCTACAGCGTGAATCCCCTGATGGGCGAGCACCTGATCATCGTCGTGTTCGCGGTGGTGGTGATCGGCGGCATGGGCTCGATCATGGGCTCGATCATCACCGGCTTCGTGCTGGGGCTGGTCGAGGGCTTCACCAAGGTGTTCTATCCCGAGGCTTCGAACACGGTCATCTTCATCATCATGGCGATCGTGCTCATGATCAGGCCGGCCGGCCTGTTCGGGACGCAAAAATAGTCCAGACGATGGCAGCGGCAGCCGGACAGCGAATGACAGGTTGGTGGTGGGGCCGCGTGCCGGTGCACCAGCGCATTGCCTTCCTTGCGATGGCGGCGTTCTTCCTGGCCGCACCCGCAGTGATCTACCCGGTGTTCCTGATGAAGGTGATGTGCTTCGCGCTGTTCGCCAGCGCCTTCAACCTGCTGCTTGGCTACGTCGGGCTGCTGTCATTCGGTCACGCCATGTTCCTCGGCATGGCGGGCTACACCGCGGCGCACACCGCCAAGGTCTGGGGCCTGACCCCGGAGCTTGCCATCCTCGCGGGCACCGCCGTTTCCTGCGCGCTCGGCTTCCTGTCCGGGCTGATCGCCATCCGGCGTCAGGGAATTTATTTCGCGATGATCACGCTGGCACTGGCGCAGATGGTCTATTTCTTCTGTGTGCAGGTGCCGTTCACCCACGGCGAGGACGGCATCCAGGCGGTGCCGCGCGGCAGGCTGTTCGGGCTCATCGATCTCACCGACGTGGGGGCGATGTATGCGATGGTGTTCGTGATCTTCATCTCGGGGTTTCTCCTGATTTACCGCATCATTCATTCGCCCTTCGGCCAGGTTCTGAAAGCAATCCGCGAGAATGAGGCGCGCGCAAAGTCAATCGGCTATGACACCGACCGCTACAAGCTGCTCGCCTACGTGCTGTCGGCGGCGCTGTCCGGGCTGGCGGGCGCCGCCAACGCGATGGTGTTCCAGCTGGCGGCGCTCAACGCGGTGCACTGGACCATGTCGGGCGAGGTCGTGCTGATGACGCTGGTCGGAGGCCTGGGCACGGTGTTCGGGCCGGTTGTCGGCGCGCTGGTGGTGCTGGCGATGGAGAACTACCTCGCGCAGCTCGGCGCATGGGTCACGATCGCGCAAGGCGTGATCTTCGTCGTCTGCGTGCTGGCGTTCCGGCGCGGGATCGTGGGCGAGCTGGGGCGCGTCCTGAAGAAATCCTTATAGGCTCCACGCGCCCACACTGTGGTCCGCCGTTTATCGGATGGCGGTCATGCGGTAAAATAGCGGCCCTTTCAAAGCACAGAATCCACCGACCATCCGGGAGCATGAATGAAGGTTCTGGTAACGGTTAAGCGTGTGATCGACCCTTACGTCAAGGTGCGCGTCAAGGCCGACGGCAGCGGGGTCGAGACCGCTAACGTCAAGATGACGATGAATCCGTTTTGCGAGATCGCCGTCGAGCAGGCGGTGCGCATGAAGGAAGCCGGCGTCGTGACCGAGATCGTAGTGGTCTCGATCGGCACGCAGCAGTCCCAGGAAACGCTGCGCACAGCGATGGCGATGGGCGCCGATCGCGGTATCCTGGTGGAAACCGGGGTCGAAGTGCAGCCGCTCGCGGTCGCCAAGGTCCTGGCGGCGGTCGTGGGGAAGGAGAGTCCGAAGCTCGTCATCATGGGCAAGCAGGCGATCGACGACGATTCCAACCAGTCCGGGCAGATGCTGTCGGCGCTGCTCGGTTGGCCGCAGGCGGCGTTCATCTCCGGCATCGCCATCAACGGCGACAGCGCGGATGTCACGCGCGAGATCGACGGCGGCCTGGAGAAGCTCACGATCAAGCTGCCGGCGGTGGTGACGGCGGACCTGCGCCTTGCCGAGCCGCGTTACGTCACCCTGCCCAACATCATGAAGGCGAAGAAAAAGCCGCTCGAGGTGGTGAAGCCCGAAGCGCTCGGAGTTGACGTCACGCCGCGGCTGACGACGCTCAAGGTCGAGGAGCCGTCCAAGCGCGGCGCCGGCGTGAAGGTCGCGGACGTCAAGGAACTGGTGGCGAAGCTGAAGAACGAGGCTAAAGTCATCTAACGACAGTGACCGGTGACCAGTGACCGGTGACCGGTAACCGGTAAGTCAATAACCAATCACGGGATAGCAATGTCAGTATTAGTCATAGCAGAGCACGACGGCAAGCTGCTCAAGTCGGGAAGTGCCAACGCGGTTACCGCGGCGACGCAGATGGGCGGTGACGTCACGGTGCTGGTGGCGGGGCACCAGTGCGCGGAAGCGGCCAGGGCGGCGGCGAAGCTGGCGGGGGTCAAGCGGGTGCTCCATAGCGATGCGCCGCATTACAAGGGTTCGCTGGCGGAGAACCTCGCCGCGCTGATCGTGCCGCTGGCGCCGCAGTACAGCCACGTCGTCGCACCGGCGACGGGCTTCGGCAAGAACCTGATGCCGCGCGTGGCGGCGCTGCTCGACGTGCAGCAGATATCGGAGATCTCCGCGGTGATGGCGCCCGATACCTTCGTGCGCCCGATCTACGCCGGCAACGTGCTGATCACGGTGAAATCCTCCGACAGGATCAAGGTGGTGACGGTGCGGGCCACCGGCTTCGACGCGGCGGCCGAAGGCGGCGGCGCGCCGGTCGAGACGCTCGCGGCGGGCCCGGACGCGGGGCTGTCCAAGTTCAACGGCCAGGAGCTCACCAAGTCGGCGCGGCCGGAACTGGCCGCCGCGCGCATCATCGTCTCCGGCGGTCGCGGCATGGGCAGCGCCGATAATTTCAAGATCCTGGAAGCGCTGGCCGACAAGCTGGGCGCCGCTGTCGGCGCCTCGCGCGCCGCGGTGGACTCGGGCTACGTGACGAACGACTACCAGGTCGGCCAGACCGGCAAGATCGTCGCTCCCGAGCTCTACATCGCGGTCGGCATCTCCGGGGCGATCCAGCACCTCGCCGGCATGAAGGACAGCAAGGTCATCGTCGCCATCAACAAGGACGCGGAAGCGCCGATCTTCGCCGTGGCGAACTACTGGATCGTCGAAGACCTGTTCAAGGCGGTACCGGAACTCACAGCGGAGCTATGAGTTCCGGTGAATAATGATTCATAAATGGCGCGGTTTGTAGCGAGCTCCTGATCCACTCCGATTTCCAGCCTCCATCCGCAACGTCGATCCATGTCGATTTATTCCGCGCCATTGAAGGACATGCGCTTTGCGATTCGGGAGCTGGCGGGCTTCGCCGAGGTGTGCGCCTTGCCGGGCTTTGGCGAGGTTAATGCCGAGCTGGCGGACGCGGTGCTGGCCGAGGCCGGCAAGTTCGCGCAGGAAGTGCTCGATCCGCTGAACCGCGAAGGCGACAAGCAGGGCGCGAAGTTTGCAGATGGCAAGGTCACCCCGCCCAGGGGGTTCAAGGAGGCGTACCGGAAGTTCATCGAGGCGGGCTGGAACGGCCTCGGCGGGCAACCCGAGTACGGCGGGCAGGGGCTGCCGCATGCCATCGCGGTGCCGGTGCAGGAAATCTGGAAGAGCGGGAACCTGGCGCTGTGCCTGGCGCCGATGCTGACCTCGGGAGTGTTCGAGGCGCTGAAGAACCACGGCTCGCCGCAGCAGCACAGGACGTGGCTGCCCAAGCTGACTTCCGGCGAGTGGACCGGGACCATGAACCTCACCGAGCCGCAGGCGGGCTCCGATCTCTCGGCGGTGCGCACGCGCGCGGAGCGCGAGGGCGACCACTATCGCATCCGGGGCACCAAGATCTTCATCACCTGGGGCGAGCACGACATGAGCGACAACATCGTGCACCTGGTGCTGGCGCGCACCCCCGATGCGCCGGAGGGCGTGAAGGGCATCTCGCTGTTCATCGTGCCGAAATTCCTGGTGAAGCCGGACGGCACCACCGGCGAGAGAAACGACCTGCGCTGCGTCTCCATCGAGCACAAGATGGGCATCCACGCGAGCCCGACCTGCGTCATGGCGTACGGCGACAACAAGGGCGCCATCGGCTACCTGGTGGGCGAGGAAAACCGCGGGCTCGAGTACATGTTCACGATGATGAACAACGCGCGTCTGAGCGTCGGCGTGGAAGGCGTGGCGATCGCGGAGCGCGCGTACCAGCATGCGCTCGAGTATGCGAGGACCCGCGTCCAGGGCCGCGAGATCGGGCAGAAGAGCGGCGACCGCGTCACCATCATCCACCACCCCGACGTGCGTCGGATGCTGATGTCCATGCGCGCCCAGACCGAGGCGATGCGGGCGCTCGCCTATTACGCGGCGGCGACGCTCGACAAGGCGAAGCACCATCCCGATCCCGCCGAAAAGCGGCGCAGCCAGGGCCTGCTCGATCTCCTCACGCCCATCGTCAAGGGCTGGTGCACGGAGCAGGGCGTGGAAGTGGCCTCCACCGGCATCCAGGTCCACGGCGGCATGGGCTTCGTCGAGGAGACCGGCGCGGCGCAGTACCTGCGCGACGCGCGCATCATCACCATTTACGAGGGCACCACCGGCATCCAGGCCAACGACCTGGTCGGACGCAAGGTGGGTTTCGAGAAGGGCGCCACCGCGCTGGCGGTGATCGGGGCGATGCGCGAGATTGATGCGCGGCTGGCGGCGGGTGGCGGGGAACTGGCATCGACGCGCGTCAATCTGAAGGAGGCCGTCGACGGCCTCGAGAACGCGACGCGCTGGATCGTGGACAGGTTCCCGAAAAACCCCAATGCGGTGGCGGCAGTGTCCGTGCCCTACCTCAAGCTTTTCGGCACGGTCGCCGGCGGCTGGATGATGGCGCGCGCGGCGCTCGTCGCCCGCGACAAGCTCGGGCGGCCGGATGCCGACCGCGATTTCCTGGAAGCGAAGCTCGCCACTGCGCGCTTCTACGCCGAGCACGAGCTGCCGCGGTCGGCGACCCTTGCGCGCGAAGTGACCCATGGCGCCGACAGCGTGCTCGCCCTCGACCCCGGCAAGTTCTAAAGAAGTGACTCGTTGCTCGTTACTCGTTTCTGGTGACTGGCATTCCCTGCGACGCCGGTTTACCAAAGACGAGAAACGAGCAACGAATCACTTTTTATGAAGCAGGAGGAGAAGGCATGAGCGTATCCCCGCAACTGACCAATCCACTGGCAGAGCGCATGAAGAAGGGCGAGCTCGGCCTCACCCTCATGATCCGTCATGCGCGCACGGTGGACATCGCGCTCGCGGCGCGGACCTGCGGCTTCGACGGGCTGTTCTTCGACCTGCAGCACGGGGTGATCTCCGAGCAGGAGGTCTCGCAGATGTCGGTCGCTGCGATGAACATGGGCGTAACGCCGCTGGTGCGCGTGCCGGAGAAGGACTACGCGGCGGCGCTGAGGATGCTCGACAACGGCGCGCTCGGCATCGTCATGCCCGAGGTGACTACGGTCGAGGACGCGAGGAATTCCGTGGCGGCGTGCAAGTATCCCCCCGTCGGCAACCGCGGCGCGTTCGGCGGCTGGGCGCACTTCGGATATCGCGCGGTGCCCGCTGCCGACGCGCGCAAGGCGATCAACGACGCGACTCTTCTGATTCTCATGATCGAGAGCAAGGCCGCGCTCGACAACATCGAGGGCATTGCCGCGGTGCCCGGTGTGGACGTCGTGCACATCGGCACCAACGATCTCTCGACCGACCTCGGGCACCCCGGCGAAATGACGCACCCTGACGTTCTGGCGGCCGTCGAGCGGGTGGTGAAGGCCTGCCGCGCCAGCGGCAAGTTCGCCGGCGTCGGCGGCCTCTACGGCGGCGGCGATGCCGCGAAAGCGCTCGCGTCGGTGGTCAAGCTCGGCGCGCGCTTCATCACCTCCGCCAGCGAATGGAACCTGATGCTGGCCGCCGGCCAGGAGCGGGTGAAGGCGCTGCGCGCTTTGCCCCTGTGACGGCCGGCGAGTGACGGGCCTGCACCTCACCATTTCCCGTCACCGGTATGCGTCACGCCAAATCCGTCACCGTTTCCTGAAATGGAAAACCTGGCCACACTTGCCGGCACTATCGCCGGCGTCCTGAGCGTGGCGGCGTTCGTGCCGCAGGCTTGGCGGATATTCCGCCGCAAGTCGGCGGGCGACGTCTCGCTCGCGATGTACCTCGCGCTGATCGCGGCGTCGCTGCTGTGGATGTTCTACGCCTGGGCGCTCGGCTCGATGCCGCTGTTGCTCACGAACCTCGTGATCGCCCTGATCGCGATCCTGATTGCCGTACTGAAGGTACGGCACGGCGGCCGCAGCTAGAGTCCAGTCGCGGGTCACCCGCTCGACACCGAGTTCAGCGGGCCGCCCGCAGGCCCCTCGACCGTTGTTCCAGGCGCTTGACGAGCTCTTCCCACATGCCGTCGGTGGACTTGCGCAGCACGAGGCTGACGTCGGCGTCGTCCACGTACCAGAAACCCCTCGCTATTTCGGCGTCGAGCTCGCCTCGCGCCCACAGCACGACGCCGGCATAGAAGCGCGCGTGGTCGGCTTCGGACTCGATGATGTGATCGACCAGGTCGCGGTCGACCACGAGGTAGAGGTCGGGGGTCAGCTGCATCGCGCGCTTACCCGGGCTATCCTTGCGCTGCACCAGCGCGAACAGGACTTCGATGCTGACGGGCCCGCCGAGATAAATCGGCTCGACCACCTTCTGCGACGGTCCGTGGTCCGGGAACAGGGTGCCGAGCTTCACCGGCGTCGGCCGGTTTACGATGAATCCGATGTGCTGGCCGTTGCGGAGCGGTCTGGCTATGAGAATGGTGCCGCGGTAGAGGCGGTCGCGCAGCGCGGGCTTTGCCACCAGTATCACCGGCTCGTCGGCCGGCTCCACCGCGCGCGCCGGGGCGGTCCCGGCAATCGCAAGAACGGCGAGCAGGAGGAGAACTCGGGAGCGGTAATCGTTCATGTTGGATGCTGCCTTGCTCTCAGGATAGCAGATTTACAGCATCGCGCCCGGCAGGCCCAGTGCGTGCTCGGCGAGCTGGCTGACGATCCAGTCGTAGGCATCGTCCAGCGAATCGGTCCGGTGCACCAGCTCCAGGTCCTTCGCATCGATCGTGCCATGGAGAACCAGCGCGTCGAAATTCATCACCTGCCGCCAGTACTCGGTTCCGAAGAGGACGATCGGCATCGACTTTTTCATCCTGCGCGTCTGCACGAGCGTCAGCAGCTCGAACAGTTCGTCGAGCGTGCCGAATCCGCCTGGAAACACGATCACCGCCTTCGCCAGATAGGCGAACCAGAACTTGCGCATGAAGAAGTAATGGAAATGGACCGAAAGCTCGCGCGTGACGTATTTGTTGCCGAACTGCTCGTTCGGGATCGAGATGGTCAGGCCCACGCTCATGCCGCGGGCCTCGGCCGCGCCGCGGTTGGCCGCTTCCATGATGCCCGGGCCGCCGCCGGTGCAAACCACGAAGCGGCGCTCCTTCTGGTCGAGGTTCTTGGACCACTGCGTGAGGCGGAAGGCGAGCTGGCGCGCGGCTTCGTAATAGGCCGACATTTTGAGGGCGGCGCGGGCGCGTTCGACGTTGCCGCCCCCGCTCTCGGCCTGGCGCAGCGCTTCCTCGGCTTCCTCGCGCGGCAGGGTCCGCGCCGAACCCATGAACACGATGGTGTCGTCGAGATTGTTGCGCTCGAAGCGGCTTCTCGGCTCGAGATACTCCGCCAGGATGCGGAGCGCCCGGGCGTCCTTGCTGTTCAAAAACGCCTGGTTGGCATAGGCTTTCACGGACTGGCGGCGTTCGGTCATGGTGAGTCCTGAGCAGGGATGGGGGCTGAACCCGGGTTATACCATCATGGGGCCACATGGTTCCGGTCCCCGCGTTGACGCAGGCGCGGAGCCCGGCACCCGCAGTTTGACACGGCCTTGACATGCATCAAGAAACTGCAATAGTACTCGGGCTAGCCTCGTATCTCCACGATTATGCGGATGGTATCCCCATGAAACTGAACGATACCCGGTTGTTCGATGCCTCGGGTGAGCAGGCGATCGGCAGTGCGCGCGCGAGCCGCCGGGACGAAGCCGACGCGTACACGAAGCCCATGGGGTTCGAAAGCCGTCTCTTGCGCCTGTTGTTGCGCTCGCTGGGAGACGCGCCCCTGCGGATAGGAGTCAGGGACAGCATACCGGTATCAGCGGGCGGGGCCGACGGGGCCGACGGCGCCGCCGGCATCCGCATTGCAAACTGGTCTTCGTTGGTCAAGTTGTTTATCAATCCCGATCTCTATTTCGGCGACGCCTATACCGACGGATTGATCGAGGTGGAAGGGGACCTGGTCAAGGTCCTCGAGACGGTCTTTCTCCACCGCCGCAGGGCGAGCGTGCCGCTCTTCGGGGGACGCAGCCGCCTCGCCGCGTGGATGAATCGCAGCCGCCCGAATACGCCGTCCGGCGCGCGCCGGAACATTCACCAGCATTACGATATCGGGAACGAGTTCTACCAGTCGTGGCTCGACCCGCGGATGGTCTATACCTGCGCGTATTTTCCGGATCCGGCGATGACGCTCGAAGCGGCGCAGGTCGAGAAGATGGATCACGTCTGCCGCAAGCTCAGGCTCAACCCGCAGGACACCGTGGTCGAAGCGGGGTGCGGTTGGGGCGCGCTGGCGTTGCATATGGCCACCCGCCACGGCGTGCGCGTCAAGGCGTTCAATATCTCGCGCGAGCAGATCGCGTACGCCAGAGCGAGCGCGCGGGCGGCGGGGGTCGAGAGCCGCGTCGAATTCATCGAAGACGACTACCGCAGCATCGACGGGCGCTTCGACGTCTTCGTCTCCATCGGCATGCTCGAGCACGTCGGCCAGGATCACCATCGGGAGCTGGGCCGTGTCATCGACCGCTGCCTGAATCGGAACGGCCGCGGCCTGGTTCACAGCATCGGCCAGACCCAGCGCGTGGCATTGAATCCCTGGATCGAGAAGCGGATATTTCCCGGTGCGTACCCGCCGACGCTGAGTGAAATGGCGGCGCTGCTCGAGGCAGGGGCGTTCTCGGTGATCGACGTTGAAAACCTGCGGTTGCATTACGCCTTGACGCTCGAACACTGGCTGAGGAACTTCGAGGCTGCGCGGGAGCGCGTGCGCGCGATGTTCGACGAGCGTTTCGTCCGCGCCTGGCGCCTGTACCTTGCGGGGTCTCTCGCTGCGTTCAGGACCGGCGAGTTGCAGCTGTACCAGGTGCTGTTCACCCGCGATGCCAGCAATGATGTGCCGTGGACGCGAGCCCATCTCTACGGGAAGGCGCCAGGGTAATGCCCGTCCGCTCGTGCGACGTGCTGATCGTGGGCGGCGGTCCCGCCGGCTCGACGTGCGCCCGGGAACTCGTCCGGGCCGGCCTCGACGTGGTGGTGATGGACAAGCACGCTTTTCCGCGCGACAAGGTGTGCGCGGGATGGATCACGCCGCCGGTGGTGCAGGCGCTCGGCCTCGACTGCGCCGATTACGCGCACGGACGCGTGATGCAGGCGATTCACGGTTTTCGCACGGGGATGATCGGGGCGGAGACGGAGGTCGAGACCCGGTATGACGAGCCGGCGAGCTTCGGCATTCGCCGCTGCGAGTTTGACCATTACCTGCTGCAGCGCTCGCAAGCCCGGATGAGGCTGGGCGAGCCGCTGAAGTCGATGGCGCGGGACGGCGGCGCCTGGCTGGTGAACGGCGAGATCAGGACGCCGCTGGTGGTGGGCGCGGGCGGCCATTTCTGCCCGGTCGCGCGCAAGTTCGGCAGCCAGCCCGGCCCTGCCGAGGCGGTGGTCGCGGCGCAGGAGATCGAGTTTCCGTTGCCGCCTCGCGAACGCAGCGCATACCGGGTTGACGATGAGACCGTGCAGTTCTACTTCTGCGCCGACCTCAAGGGCTACGGCTGGTGCTTCGCGAAAGGCGGTTACCTCAACATCGGCCTGGGCCGCGAGGACCCGCACAAGCTCCCCGAGCACGTAAGCGAGTTCTGCCGCTGGCTCCGCCGGCGCGAGGTAATTCCCGGCGACCTTCCCGGAAAGTTCAACGGCCATGCCTATCTGCTGTATCCGGAATCACGCCGCCCGCCGGCCACTGACGGCGCATTGTTGATCGGTGACGCCGCCGGCCTTGCCTATTCCCGTAGCGGGGAAGGGATCCGTCCCGCGGTGGAATCGGGATTGATGGCGGCCGCGGCTATCATCGAGGCAGCCGGCAATTATCGCCGGGACAGCCTCGCGCGCTACGCCAGCCGGCTGACGGCCCGCTTCGGCAAGAAAAGTCCGGCTGAGAGCAGCAGTTCATGGCTGCCGCAGGGGATCAGGCAATCGCTCGCGGCGAGCCTGATGGCAACCCGGTGGTTCGTGCGTCACGTCGTCGTCGACCGCTGGTTCCTGCAGGCGCAGCAGCAGGCCATTGTGGCCGGAACCCGCTATGGCGAGCGGCGCTGAACTTCCGCCCTCATTCATCACCGTTCGGGATTTCGCATTATTCGGGAATCGCGCCGAGGATGTACAGCGCCCTGATGACCGGCCCCGGGTCGCCGAACCCGCCGAACCAGCGGCCGAAGATTTCCGTGATTTCGCCGCTGCCGTAGATCCGGGAGAGCCCGGTGTTGACCGCGAGGCGGAACGCGGCGTCGCCGCGTGGCAGCACGATGCCGTACGGCTCGAACGAGAGTTCATCGGGCAGCAGGCTGAGTGATTTCTGGTCCTTGGCCTTGCTCGCTGCTCCCACCAGCAGAAGCTTGTCGTTCGCGAAAGCATCCACTTTTCCGTCCTCGAGGGCGGCGAACGCTTCATCGCGGGTCTTGAACGGAAGCACGGTTGCACTGAGCTGGCGGCGTTTCAGTTGCGCGCGGATGGCATTCTCGTTGGTGGTGCCGGCGATCACGGCGATCTTCCTGTCGGCCAGATCGGACAGGGAACGCAGGCCCGACGCGCTCTTCACCAGCAGCCCGGTGGATGCGATGAAGATGTAGCTGGAAAAGTCCACCTGTTTCAGGCGCGAGAGCGTGACGGTGCTCGAGCCGCATTCCATGTCGGCCTGGCCCTTGGCGACAGCGTCGAAGCGGGTCTGGGTGGTGACCGGCAGCCAGCGTATCTGCAGGCCCTGCAGGTTGAGCTGGCGCTCGATCGAATTGACCACGCGCTTGCACAGGTCGATGGAAAAGCCGCCCACCTGTTTCTTGTCATCCGTGAACGAGAACGGGGTCGCGTCGGCGCGGTAGGCGATGGTGATGGTCTTGGTGGCGGCGATCGTCTTCAGCCGGCCATCGAGGCCCTGGGCGTGGACCGAGCCTGCGGCGAGCAGCAGAGCGAGCGCGAGCGTGGTGGTGCGAAACATTGGGTCTCCTGGGGAGGGTTGCGGTTGGAGGCCGGACGATACCGGCAATCCACAATGCTGGCAACGCCCGCCTTGCTGGTGACTTGTGCCTTGAATTCGCGGCGGGCATACTGGACATCGCTTTGGCACGGGTCAGCAACGGAATATAGGGGCAGAGGCGATGCGGCTGCGCGTGCTCGGCTGTTCGGGCAGCATCGGCGGACAGAACAATCGAACCACTTCGTTCCTGCTCGACCAGGACGTACTGATCGACGCCGGGACGGGGGTCGGCGAACTCTCCCTTGCCGAGTTGACGTCGATCGACCACATCTTCATTACGCATTCGCACCTGGACCACGTCGACTCGATCGCGTTCATCATCGATTCGGTGGGCGGGCTGCGGCCGAATCCGGTCAAGGTCTATGCGACGGGCCCCACGATAGCCGTCCTGAAAAGGCACCTTTTCAACGGCGATATCTGGCCGGATTTCTCCGTGATTCCCTCGCCCGAAGAGCCATTCATGCGCTTCCAGGAGATTGACGTGGGAAGGGTGATCACCCTCGGCGGGCGCAGGATCACCGTACTGCCCGCCCGGCACACCGTCCCCGCGGTGGGCTACCAGCTCGACAGCGGCAGGAGCAGCCTGGTCTTCACCGGCGACACCGGGCCCAACGACGCGCTGTGGGAGGCGG
>Ga0208685_1000442_pt1 | contig 14621 bp, 11 predicted proteins | sample EasRivMeERMLT890_FD_187533 | JGI IMG/M metagenome (GOLD analysis project Ga0208685, IMG submission 187533) | Soil microbial communities from meander-bound floodplain in the East River, Colorado, USA - East River MetaG ERMLT890 (SPAdes) (version 2) | ecosystem: Environmental > Terrestrial > Soil...
GCGGGTTCCTGCGCGCCGCGCGCATCGCGCTGACCGGACGCGCCGAGGTCGCCGACGTGGTTGGCGAGTCGCTCGAGCTCGAGCGCGATCCCGCGGATCGCCTGCGCGCAAGCGGGGACGTGAACGCCGGCGAGCGCCTCGACCGCGAGACAGTAGGCGGTCGCGTGCCCGATCGTCGTGTCGCCGGCGAGCGTCTCCACGTAGTGCACGGTCCGGCGATCGGGGCCTCCCGCCATCCGGCTCTCGACGCCGCGGTGCTGGTAGCCGAGCGAGATCTCGAGGTGGAAGACCTTCTCGCCGTGGCACTGGAACCGGAAATGGCCCGGCTCGATCACGCCGGCGTGGACCGGTCCGACCGCGACCTCGTGGACCTCGTCGCCTTCGACCCGGAACCAGTCGATGACGCCGATCGTCGGCGGAGCTCCTCGCGGCGTCGCGACGGGCGCCGTGCGGTCGGGATCCGCAGCGTGGAATCGCACCGGCTTCAGCCAGGGATGGTCGCGCAACTCGACGCCGAATTGCTCCGCGATCTCCCGCTCGAACAGATGGAGCTGCGGACATTCGGGGGTCAGCGACGCGAACGGGCCGGGCGGCAGGTCGGTGGTCGCGACGTGGATCGACGCGGACAGATCATCGAGCAGCACGACGAGCAAGTTGAGCCCCGCGCCACCCGTGGCCGCGGCCGTGACCGTCGGGCTGGCGAAGAGGGCTCCGACACGCAGCCCTCCCGCGACGGCCGCGAGGATCGTCCGCCGGAATTCGTCGAACGGGAGGTGCGGCACGGCGGCGCGCTCGATCGCCTCGCCGTTCCCCATCGTGGCGACGCGGGCCGGGTCGATCACGGGGGACCCTCGCCGTAGCCGAGATACCGGACGACCTCGTCGACCATCGCGCGCAGCGGCGCCGGCACGCACAGTCCGAGGACGACGACCGCCCCCATCAACAGCGCCGGCGGGACGATCGTGAGGACGCGGTCGTGGAACGGCGTCCCCGCCGCCTTCTCCGACGGCCTCCCCTGCACCACCGCGAGGACGGTCGCCGCCATCCCCATGAAGACGACGAGGAACGTCACGAGCATCCCGGCGCCGACGAACCAGCGCCGTTGCGCGAAGACGGCGTTCAGGATGGCGAACTCGCTGACGAACGGGGCGAACGGCGGCGAGCCGGTCACGGCGATGAAGCCCATGAGGAAGAGCGCCCCCGACACCGGCAGCCGGCGCAGCGCTCCCGCGACCTCGTCGGTCGACTTGCTCTCGTAGGCGCGGTGGATGTTGCCGGCGGAGAGGAACATCACCCCCTTCACCAGCCCGTTGTTCACCAGGTGGAGGACGGCGCCGAAGGCTCCCGCCGCGCCGAGCCCGAGCGCGAGCGTCAGGATCCCCATGTGCTCGACGCTCGACCAGGCGAGCATCCGCTTGAAGTCGCGCTGGCGGACCATGAAGGCGCCCGCGACCGCCATCGAGACGAGCCCCATCCCGATCAGCAGCGGGTTGGCGAAGTCGGCGTCTCCGGCCGCGACGACGACGTGGAAGACGCGGACGATCGCGAGGAAGGCGCAGCTCGTCATGCCGCCCGCGAGCAGGGCGCCGACCAAGCCGGGCGCCTCGCCGTAGGCGTCGGGCTTCCACGTGTGCATCGGTGCGATGCCCATCTTGGTCCCGTACCCGACCAGGAGCAGGATGAAGGCGCCGTGGAGCCAGGGCTTGGAGAGCTGCGCGGCGTGGGCGACGAGGTCGTCGAAGAGCAGCGTCGACTCGTGTCCGCCGGCGAGCGACGAGTAGCCGAGGAAAAGCGAACCGAGCAGCGCGAGCGCGATCCCGACCGACCCCACCATCAGGTACTTCCAAGTCGCCTCGAGCGATCGGCCGGTGCGGTTGAAATAGAGCAGCGGCGCGCTGGTCAGCGTCGAGGTCTCGATCGCGACCCACATGAGGCCGAGGTGATGCGACCAGGTGATGAAGCTCATCATCGCGAGGAACGCGAGCAGGCAGACGCAGAAGACGCGGTTCGGCCGGTCGCTGCGCAGGCGCAGGTAGGCGACCGCGTAGCACGAGCAGGCGGCGAAGATCACGCTGACCAGCAGCAGGACGAGCCGGCCGGGCGGGTCGAGCTCGAGCCACGGGAGCGAGCCGCGCGTGCGACCGCTCGCGAGCGTCGTCGCGGTCGCGGCGAGGTGGGCCAGCCCGAACGCGGGGAGGACGAGCGGCCGCAGGTGGTTCGAGCGGACCAGGAATGCGAGCAGCGCGCCGACCAGCGGGAGGGCGATGGTGGCGAGCTCCATCGTCATTCCCTCAGCGTCGAGAGCCGCTCGGTGCTGATCGACGAGAACTCGCGATGGATGTGGTTGATGATGATCCCCATCACGAAGATCGCGACGAACAGGTCGAGCAGGACCCCGATCTCGACCAGGAAGGGCATCGCATCGAGCAGCAGCAGCCCGAAGAGGAAGATCCCGTTCTCCAGGACCAGGTACCCGAGGACCTGCGTGATCGCCTTGACGCGCGCGATGAGGACGATGAAGCCGCAGAGGACCGTCGCGAACGACGCGGGGACCAGCAGACGGACCGCCGTGTTCCCGAGCACCGGCAGCCGGCTCGCGAGCAAGAGCGACGCCGCGGTCGCCACCGCGCCGAGCACGAGCGACGTCCGGAAGCCGACGAGGGGCTGCACCTCGCGACGGACCGGGAGGTCGGCCATCGCGCGCATCAGCATGCGCGGGATCACCGCCGACTTGAGGACGATCGCACCGATGCTGACGAGCGCCTCGCGCAGTCCGGCGGGGTGGACGAGGACGGGCAGGACGCCGAGCGCGACGCCCTGTGCGGCGACGGTGTAGATGAGCGACCGGATCCGGCCGCTGCCCAGCACGACGAAGTTCAGCATGAGCACGAAGACGAGCAGCGCGTCGGCGGTGGCGCTCACGGGTGCGTCCCGAGCAGGAGGAGGAAGCCGAAGCCGGTCAGCAGGCACGCCCCCATCAGCAGGTTCGGGACGTAGAGCAGCCTGAGCCGCGCCATGGTCGACTCGACCACGCCGACAGCGACGGCGACCGCCAGCGTCGCCGCGACGAAGAGGGCCCACCGCAGCGGCGCGGCGTCGACCCGCACCGGCACGACGAGGCCGACGACGAGGGAGGAGAGGACGAGGAGCTTGACCGCGGCGCCGTGGAGGACCACGCCCAAGGCGGGGCCGCCGTGGTCGAGGACCATCACCTCGTGGACCATCGTCAGCTCGAGATGGGTGTTCGGATCGTCGAACGGGATGCGCGAGTTCTCGACGAGCAGCACGATGAAGAGGCCGAAGAGGACGAGCACCATCGTCGGCGTCGCGCTCGACCACGACGCGGCGATCGGAGCGCCGAAGAGATCGGAGAGGCTCTCCCCCCCGCTCGTCCGCGCGAGCGCGAGGAGCCCGAGGAAGAGCGCCGGCTCCGCGAGGCAGGCGAAGGTCATCTCGCGCGCCGCCCCCATCCCTTCGAACGAGGAGCCGGTGTCGAGCGCCGCGAGCGCCGTGAAGAAGCGGCCGAGCGCGAGCAGGTAGGCGAAGAGGATCAGGTCGCCGTCGAAGCGGATCGGCGCGGCCCCGCCCGCCAGCGGCACCAGCAGCCCCGCGAGCACGACCGCGACCCACGTGATCGCGGGACCGGCGAGGAAGACGGAGGTCGTCGTGCGGCTGAGGACGGCCCCCTTGCGGAGGAGCTTCCAGAGGTCGTGATAGGGCTGGAGGAGCGGCGCGCCGACGCGGCCCGCGAAGGCGGCCTTGGTCTTCACGATCACGCCGAGCAGCAGCGGCGGCAGCAGCAGCAACAGCAGCGGCTGGACGGCGGCGTCGACCGCGCGGTCGCTCATCATCGCGGCACCAGGCCCTTCAGCAGCTCGCCGACCGGCACGGTCGAGAGGGCGAGCGCCAGCACGGCGATCAGCACGTAGAGGATGTAGAGCTGGATCCGGCCGGGCTGGAGGAATCGCAGCCATAGGAGCTTGCGCGCGATCCAGCGCAGCACCGGCAAGAACCACCGGTCGAGGACGACGTCGTCGACGTGGCTGCGATGATGGGCGGACTTCGGGAAGAGCTCGCGCAGTCGTGGCGCGTGCTCGCGCGGACGGAGCGCCCAGCGGAAGATCGCCACGAGCATCTCGGCGAAGGACGAGGACGAATACTGCATCCGCGCGGTCGGCGCCGCGTAGCCGCAGTCCCAGGTCGGCACGCGCTGGTCGTCCTCGACACGCATCCGCCGCCGCAGGAGGAGGACGGCCGCGGCGGCGCCGACCCAGAGCGCGGCGGAGAGGACGGTGATCCATCCGAGCGGCCCGACCGGCGCGAGCGTGCGCAGCGGAACGGGCGCCCCCCCGCCCGCGGTCGCCGCCGCCGACCACGTCGCGGCGGCCCGATCGAGGAACGGCACCGCCAGCGCCGGCAGCAGGCCGATCGCGGCGCAGAGGAGCGCGAGCGCCGCCATCGGCACGAGCATCGTGCGCGGCGCCTCGACCGGCTCGCGTTCGTGGGGACGGCGCGCGACGCCGAGGAAGACCGCGCCGAACGCCTTGACGAAACAGGCCGCGGCGAGGGCGCCGATCATCGCGAGCGCCGGAACGGCGAGCGCGGCCGCGGCGACCGGGCTCCCGTCGGCCGGAGCGAGCGTCTTCCACAGTCCGAGGTAGATCAGCAGCTCGCTCACGAAGCCGTTCAGCGGCGGAAGGCCGCAGATCGCGACGGCGCCGCAGAGGAAGAGGGCGGCGGTGACCGGCATCGACCGCGCGAGCCCGCCCATGCGGTCGATCTCGCGCGTGTGCACCCGATGGATCACGGAACCCGCGGAGAGGAAGAGCAGCGCCTTGAAGAACGAGTGGTTCCAGACGTGGAGGATCGCTCCGCCGAGCCCGAGCGCGATCCAGTCGGCGCGGCCCTGCGAACGGCCGAGCAGCGCGAGCCCGAGCCCCATCACGATGATCCCGACGTTCTCGATGCTGTGGTAGGCGAGCAGGCGCTTCAGGTCGTGCTGGGCGATCGCGAAGACGACGCCGGCGACGCCGCTGATCGCGCCGAGCGCGAGGACGAGTCCGCCCCAGTAGAGGGGCGGGTGCGGGAGCATGCAGGTGAGGCGCGCGAGACCGTAGACGCCGGTCTTCAGCACGACCGCCGAGAGCACCGCCGAGACGTGGCTCGGCGCGACGGCGTGCGCTCCCGGCAGCCAGACGTGGAGCGGCATCAGGCCCGCCTTCAGGCCGAAGCCGAGGAGGCCGAGCGCGAAAATGGCTGCGCACGCCCCCGCGCTCGCCGACGCTTCCGGCAGCGCGTCGAGACCGAACGACCCGGTCTGCGCGAAGACGATCGAGAGGAGCGCGAAGAGGGCGAGCGTGCCGACGTGGGTCGCGATGAAGTAGACCCGCCCGGCCGCGCGCGCCTCGGGGTCGTCGTGGTCGGTCGTGATGAGGAAGAAGGCGGAGAGCGCCATCCCCTCCCACGCGAAGAGGAAGAGGACGCCGTCCCGCGCGATCGTGAGGAGGACGAGCGAGGCCGCGAGGACCCCGTAGAACGCGCGCAGCTTGCGGCCCGTCTCCGGGTGTTCGCGCTGGCTCCAGTAACGCAGTCCGTAGACGGCGCCGAGCGCCGGCACGACGACGAGCGGGACCAGGAACGCCGCGCTCAGCCCGTCGACCTCGATCCGGAACGAGCCGAAGGGGAGGGACCACGCCAGTTCGAATCGCGGGGACGACGCGACGAAGAGGCTCGCGACCGCCCCGACCAGGACCGCCAGCGCTCCGACGCCGTGGAGGACGACGGCGAGCCGCTCGCCCGCGCGCGAGCGGCTCGAAAGGAAGACGCCCGGCAGTCCGCTCGCGCCGATCAGGAGCGCGCCGAGCAGCGGGAGCCACACGGGAAGGAGCGCGAAGAGGCTCGCCGCCGTGTCGCTCGCCGCCATGGGTCAATGGTCCGGGCCGGCGTTCGTGTCGGCGCCCTTTCCGGCATGGGTCGCGGCGCCCGGGATGCGCGATTCGGCCGCGTGCATCGCTTCGAGGATCCGCTCCACCGTGGCGCGCGCCTCGAGCAGCTCACGGAGTCGGCCGTCTCGCAGCACGTAGCCGAGCCGCGACAGGATGTGCAGATGGGCGCGCGTGGTCGGCGCGACGACGAGGAAGAGCGCGTGTACCGGACGGCGGTCGACCGCACCGTAGTCGATCGGCCGCTCGAGGAGTCCCAGCACGAGCATCGGCTTCGGCACGCGCATCACGATGGGGTTGCGCACGTGTGGGATCGCGATCCCTTCGCCGATGCCCGTCGAGCCGAGCTGCTCGCGTGCGAGCAGGATCTGGAGGAGGCCCTCCCGATCGACCCCCTTCGGGAGCTTCAGGTGGGCGACCAGCTCGGCCAGGACCGATCGCTTGTCGGCGCCGCGGACGGGAGAGACCACGCCGCCCGCGCGCAGCGCGTCGACGAGATTCGGGAGGAGCTCGCGCTCGTCGCTCTCCGGATCCTGGAACAGGGTCGCCGGGATCTTCATCCCGCGTGCCGTCGCCCACTCGAAGAGGGCGTCCGGACTGAAGCGGTGGCCGCCATCCACCTTCGAGACCGGCAGCCCCATCTCCTCGACCCAGCGGAGCACGTCCTTCTCGGAGACTCCGAACCGGGACGCGACGTCCCGGATCCCGAATCGCATGGTCCCCTCCTTGGCCGGATGCGCCGAGGCAGATGATATGCGGCCGCGTCAGCGCTCCCCCACCTCGATCTGCCCGAGCAGCCGCAGCAGCCCGTCCAGGATCGTGAACGGATGGGGCGGGCAGCCGGGCACGTAGAGGTCGACCGGCAGCAGCGCGCTCGCGCCGTTCATCACTTCGGGATGGTCGACATAGGGTCCGCCGGAGATCGCGCAGGCGCCGACGGCGACGACGAGCTTCGGCGCGGGCACCGCCTCCCACGTCTTCCTGACCGCGAGCTCCATGTTCTTCGTGACCGGGCCGGTGATCAGCAGCCCGTCGGCGTGGCGCGGCGACGCGACGAACTGGATGCCGAAACGGCCGAGGTCGAAGACGAGAGTGCCGAGCACGTTCACGTCGGACTCGCAGCCGTTGCAGCCGCCGGCGCTCACCTGGCGCAGCTTGAGCGAGCGGCCGAAGAGGCGCCTCGCCTTCTCGTCGAGCGACTGCGCGAGCACGAGCTTCTGCCCGTCGGTCAGCATCAGGTCGGCGCGCGCGCGCGTCGCGAGGCGGTACTCGCGCGTGTACGCGATCGTCCCTTCGGGACAGGCCTGCACGCAGTCGGTGCAGAAGAGGCAGCGGCCGAGGTCGAGCTCGAGCGACGTCCTTCCCGTGTCGGTGGTCTTCGCCGTGATCGCCCGCGTCGGGCAGGCGTCGACGCAATCGCGGCAGCCGTCGCGGCACTTCGTCGAGTCGATGACCGGCAGCCCGCGGAAGCGGTCGGGCAGCGCCGGCTCCTCTGCCGGGAAGGCGCCGGTCCGGTGGCCCTGCTTCAGCCGTTCGAGGAGGATCCGCAGCATCGTGCGTCAGCGCCTCACAGGTCGTGGCCGCAGTAGGAGAAGTTGAAGCTCTTGTTGCAGAGCGGGAAGTCGGAGAGCGGCTGGTCGCGCAGCGCGTGCGCGAGCGCGTCCCAGCCGTGGAACGACGGGTCGACGACCTTGTAGCGCGCGAAGCGGCTCTGCTCGTCGGTGAGCGCGACGTGGCAGATCTCGCCGCGCCACCCCTCGACCAGCGCGACGGCGATGCGCCCCGGGAGCAGCCGCGTGCGCTCGCCGCGGATCGGGCCCGCCGGCAGCTCGGCGAGCTGCTCGAGCAGGAACTGCGCGGAGCGCTGGATCTCGAGCCAGCGTACGAACGCGCGCGCGAAGACGTCGCCGCCGCCCGCTGTGGAGACGGGGACCTGCGCGACGCGCCACGCGCCGGCCGGGAAGTCGGTGCGCACGTCTCTCTCGAGCCCGCTCGCGCGCGCCGCCGGCCCGACCACGCCGAGCTCGTCGGCCACGTCGGTCGCGACGCGCCCCGTCCCCTCGAAGCGCGCCATCACCGACGGCGAGTCCCACAGGAGCTGCACGGCGCCGCGCACCTCGCGCAGCGCCGTCGCGACCGCGTCGCGCATCTCGCGCGCCTGCGCGTCGTCGACGTCGAACGAGACGCCGAACGGCCGCACGAACGAGCGGCCGAAGCGGCTGCCGCAGAGGCGCGCCGTCAGGTTGAGCCAGTCGCCGCGCAGCCGCCCGCAGAACGCCGCGGTCGGCAGGAAGCCGACGTCGGCCGCGAGCGCGCCGAGGTCGCCGGTGTGGTTGGCGAGGCGCTCGAGCTCGAGCGCGACGGCGCGCAGCGCGTGCGCGCGCGGCGGCGCGTGGCCGCCGGCGAGCGCCTCGAAGAGCTGGCAGTAGGCGGTCGCGTGGCCGATCGTGGTGTCACCGGCGAGCGTCTCGATGCGGTGGACGGTGCGGGCGTCGGGGCCGCCGACCAGCGAACGCTCGATGCCGCGGTGCTGGTAGCCGAGCGCGATCTCGAGATGGTGGACCGTCTCGCCGTGGACCTGGAAGCGGAAGTGGCCCGGCTCGATCACGCCGGCGTGGACCGGCCCCACCGCGACTTCGTGCAGCTCCTCGCCGGCCATCGAGAAGAAGCGCTCCTGCAGCCGCGCGCGCACCGGCTCGGGGCGCGGATGGCCGATCGGTCGGAGCTGCCACTGCTCGAGCAGCTCGCGCTCGAACTTGTGCAGCTGCGCGCAGCGCGGCGTGAGCGACGGGAACGACTCCTGGACGTCGCTCGCGAGCAGCTCGAGTCGCCCGCGCTCGGCGTCGGCGAGCACGGCGTGGAGACGCACCCGCTGTCGTGGATGTTGCGACGCCTCCGCGAAGAGCGGCTGGCCGAAGAGCGCGGCGACGCGCACGCCCGCCTCCGCCGCCGCGACCAGCGCGTCACCGAACTCGTGGAACGGCAGCAGCGGCACCGACGCGAGCGGCGCCGCGGAGGCGTTGCCGAGGAGGAGGCCGCGCGGCGCGTCGGCGGCGGCCACGTCAGCGCCCCCCGAGCAGCGCGGCCGCCTCGCGCAGCGCGTGCTGGACGAATGGCGGGACGTAGACGCCGAGCCCGAGCACGAACGTCGCGAGCAGCGCCGGCGGCGCGACCGACCACCACGACTCCGTCGGCCACCCCGATTCGGCCGGCGCCGCGCCGGCGTGCACGCGCCCCGCCGGCGCCGGCCCCTGCGTCATGCGCAGCAGCACGCGCGCCGTCCCGAGGAAGACGACCGCGAGCAGCGCGAGCGTCGCCGCCCCGACCGCCGCGTGGCCCTGCGCGAAGCAGGCGCGCAGGATCGCGAACTCCGACACGAACGGCCCGAACGGCGGCGTGCCGGTGATGGCGAGCAGCCCGATCCCCCACAGCGTCCCGGTCGCCGGCAGCGTGCGCAGCAGCCCGGTCACGTCGCGCGTCGCGCGCGAGCGGTAGGCGTGGAGGATGTTGCCGGCGAGCAGGAAGAGCATCCCCTTGGTGAGCGAGTGGTTGACCGCGTGCAGCAGCGCCGCGTCGATCCCGCCGCCGCCGACCCCGATCGCGACCGCGAGCAGCCCCATGTGCTCGACGCTCGACCAGGCGAGCATCCGCTTGTAGTTGCCCTGCCCCAGGATGAAGACGGCCGCGAAGACGAGCGAGGCGATGCCGAAGCCGATCAGGAGCGGCGACGCGAAGGCGAGGTGCGCCGCGCCGGCCGCCGCGTCGGGCCCAGTCGCCCCGAGCACCTGCAGCGCGCGCAGGATCCCGAGGAAGGCGCCGTTCAGGAGCGCGCCGGAGAGCAGCGCCGAGACGAGCGAGGGCGCCTCGCTGTGCGCGTCGGGCAGCCACGCATGCATCGGCGCGAGCCCCATCTTCGTGCCGAAGCCGACGAGCAGGCAGAGGAACGCGACGCGCGTCCACGTCGGGTCGAGCGCGCCAGGATGGGCCAGCCACGCGTCGAGCGCGAGCGGCGAGGCGCCGCCGTCGGCCAGCCCGGGCGCCGCCTGCGCCGCGAGGGCGAGGGAGAAGTTGCCGAGCAGCGCGATGCCGATGCCCACCGAGCAGAGCAGCAGGTACTTCCAGGTCGCCTCGAGGCTGCGCGCGTGGCGGTGGAAGTAGAGGAGCGGCGCGCTCGAGAGCGTCGTCGCCTCGATCGCCACCCACAGGATCCCGAGGTGGCGGCTCGCCGCGACCAGCGAGAGCGTCGCGAGCAGCCAGAGCAGGCAGCCCGTGAAGACCGCCTCGGGTGCGTTGGTGAAGAGGAAGCCCTCCTCGAATTCGGCGCGCGGGCCGACTCCCTCGCGCGCGAGGTAGCCGACGGCGTAGAGCGCCGCGGCGCAGAAGAGCGCGCTCGCGAGCGTGAGGACGACGAGGCCCGCCGCGTCGAGCCCCACCCAGCCCGCGACGAGCGGCGCCGGACGGACGATCCACGCCGCGCCGACCAGCGCGAGGTGCGCGAGCGCGACGCCGACCAGCAGCGCGCGGCGCGTCCGATCGCCCTTCACGAAGAAGGCGGCGGTGCCGGCGAGCGCCGGGAGCAGCAGCAGCGCGAGGATCACGGCTCGGAGTCCTTCAAGGCGGAGAGCCGGTCGGCGCTCAGGTGGCGCAGGTCGCGCTGCAGGTGGAAGAGCGTGATCCCCATCACGAAGACGCCGACGAAGACGTCGAGCAGCACGCCCATCTCGACCAGCAGCGGCTGGTCGCGCACCAGCGGGACGCCGAACCCGAAGATGCCGTTCTCGAAGACGAGGTAGCCGATCACCTGGTGGAGCGCGCTGCGCCGCGCGACCAGCAGCAGGAGCCCGGTCAGCAGCGTCGAGAGCGCGACCGCGACCCCGAACGACGGCGTCGCGCGGCCCGGCAGCGGCAGCCGCGCCCCGCACCAGAGCGCGACCGCGAGCAGCGCGACGCCGAGCAGCAGCGACGTGCTGTAGCCCACGTAGGGCTCCTCCTCGCGCCGCACCTCGGCGTCGCGCAGCGCGCGCTTCAGGAAGCGCGGGAAGACGATGCCCTTGAGCGCGAGCACCGCCGCCGAGAGCGCGATGACGTGCGCGGTCGGGTCGTCGATGTGGGCGAGCCACGGCAGCAGGCCGACCGCGCAGCCCTGCAGCGCGACGATCCGCACGGCGAGCCCGAGCCGGCTCGCGCCGAGCAGCGCGAGGTTCGTCAGGACGATGACCACGCTCAGCACGTCGACCGGCGTCGGCGCCGCGCTCATGCGCCCGGCCCCCCGCGCAGGAGGAGGATCGCGCCGAGCGCCGCGAGCGACGACGCCGCGACCAGGAGCTGCGGGACGCGCGCGAGGCGCAGGCGCGCCATCGCCGACTCGACCAGCCCGATCGCGACTCCGACGCCGGCCATCCCGGCGAGCGCGGCGGCGAGGTCGGCGAGCGGCGCGCCGCTGCGCACCGGCACGGCGACGTCGACCAGCAGCGCGGAGAGGAGCCAGAGGCGGACCGCCTTCGCCCACTCGATCAGCGCGAGGTCGGGCCCGCCGTGGTCGAGCACCATCACCTCGTGCACCATCGTGAGCTCGAGGTGCGTGGCCGGATCGTCGACGGGAATCCGGCCGTTCTCCGCGAGGCAGACCAGCGCGAGCGTCGCGACGAGCAGCGCGAGCGCAGGCCCCTGCGCGACCCAGAGCTCGGGCGTGACGCCGGCGCTCATGGCGGTGAGCGAGAAGCCCTGCGTGGCGCGCGCGAGCGCCGCGAGCGCGAGCAGCAGCGCCGGCTCCGCGAACGAGGCGAAGCTCGCCTCGCGGCTCGCCCCCGCCCCCTCGAAGGCCGACCCGGTGTCGAGCGCCGCGAGCACCGTCGCGAAGCGCAGGAGCGCGAGTGCTCCGACCAGCGCGACGAGGTCGCCGCTGAAGCTCACCGGCGCCGCGATGCTCGCGAGCGGCACGAGCAGCGCGGCGACTCCGACGCACGCGGCGCTCGCAACCGGGCCGGCCCGGAACAGCCACGTCGTGGTCCGGCTGAAGACGGCGCCTTTCCGGAGGAGCTTCGCGAGATCGAAGTAGAGCTGCAGCAGCGGCGGCCCTCTCCGCCCCGCGACCCGCGCCTTCGTCCGCTGCACGACGCCGGCGAGCAGCGGCGCGAGCGCGAAGGCGAGCAGCGGCGGCGCGAGCGGGAGCGCGCTCACGGGCCCCCTCCCGACACTCCCGACAGCTCGACGATCAGCAGCGCGAGCAGCGTGAGCAGGATCACGAGCACGTAGAGGTGGATCGAGCCGTGCTGCAGGACGCGCAGCCGCGAAGCCGTCGCCGTGAGCAGGCGATCGAGCGGACTCCAGAGGCGCGTGCGCCACGGGTCGTGCGTCGTCGTCGCGAGCGAGGCGTCCGCGGGGAAGAGCCCCTGCGGCCGCTCGAGCTTGCGCGCGAAGCCGACCAGCGGCCCCCAGAACGTCACGAGCGGCTGCCCGAACGACGACGCGGTCGTCTGCATGCGCGCGTCGGGCCGGTGGTAGCCGCAGTCCCACGTGACCGAATCCTCGCGCGGACGTCCGCGCAGCAGGAGGAGGCGCGCGCCGGCGACGGCGGCGAGCGCGACGGCGAGCAGCGACGCGATGAGCATCGCGCCCGACGTGAGGCGCTGCAGATCGTGGTCGAAGCAGAAGCTCCAGGACGCCGGCGGTCCGAGCAGCGGCGCGAGCACCGGTCGCACGAGCTTCAGCATCAGCGGTGCGCCGAGCCCCGTCGCGAGGCAGAGCAGCGCGAGCACGAACAGCGCCGCGCGCGTCGCCGCCGGCGGCTCCTGCGCCGCCGCCACCGCCGGATCGCGCGGCGCGCCGAGGAACGTCGCCCCGAAGGCGCGCGCGAGCGACGCGAGCGCGAGCGCCGACGCGAGCGCGACCGCGCCGACCACCACGAAGAGCGGTGCCGCCGTCGCCGGCGCCTGCGTGGCCGCGCCTTCCAGCGCTCCCGTCAACAGCAGGAACTCGCCCACGAAGCCGTTGAAGGGCGGCAACCCGCAGAGCGACGCGGCGCCGATCGCGAAGAAGAGCCCGGTCGCCGGCATGAGCTTCAGCAGGCCGCCGAGCCGGTCGAGGCGGTCGTGCCCCGCCGCCGCGGTCACGGCGCCCGCCCCGATCCAGAGCACGCCCTTGAAGAGCGCGTCGTTCACGACGTGGATCAGCGCCGCGCACAGCGCGAGGACGGCGACCGCCTGCGCCTGCGCCGCCTGTGCGAGCAGCGCGACCGCGAGCGCCGTCGCGACGAGGCCGGCGCTCTCGATGCTGGTCGCGGCGAGGACGCGGCGCAGGTCGCGCTGCGCCAGCGACTGGAGGACGCCGAAGCCGAGCGAGAGGAGTCCCACCGCGAGGAGGACCCACGCGAACGCGGCGGGCGCCGGCTCGCGATGCGCGAACTCGGCGATCAGCCGCAGCAGGCCGTAGATCCCGAGCTTCCCCATCGCGCCGGAGAGCAGCGCGGCGACCGGGCCGGGCGCGCTCCCGTAGGCGTCCTTGGCCCACGCGTGGAACGGGACGAGCGCCGCCTTCGTCCCGAAGCCGACCAGCGCGAGCCAGCACCACGGCCATGGCGCGCCTGCGAAGCTCGCGCTCGGATCTGCCCACAGCGCGCCCGGCCCGCCGCCGCGCTGCAGGAAGAGGACGACGAGGAGCGCCGTGCCGAGGTGGCTCGCGACCAGGAACGGGAGCGCGCCGCCGTACGCGCGTGCGCCAGCCGTCATGAGCAGCGCGCCCGCGAGCACCATCGCCTCCCATGCGATCAGGAAGAGCAGCGCGTCGCGCGCGACCACCACGAGCGCCATCGCGCCGACCATCGCGTGGAAGAGGAACCACCACGTCGAGGGGGCCGGCACGCGGTCGCCGCGGCCGCGCAGCTCGCCGAGCGACGCGAGCGCGCACGGCGCGGCGAGCAGCCCGATCGGCAGCAGGAACCACGCGGAGAGCGGATCGATCTCGACGTGGAGCGTGCCGCCCGGCATTGCCCACGGCAGGCGCGCCGAGGAGGTCGATCCCGCGAGCAGCGTCGCGATCGAGGCGGCGAGCAGCGCGAGCGCGACGACGCACGCGCCGCCGACGCCGAACGCATTCGCGACGCGCGCCGAGCGGCCGCAGGAGAGCGCGAGCACTCCGGCGGCGGCGCTCGCCACGAGCGCGCACGCGACCAGCGCGAGCGGCGTCATGCGGCGCCCTCCGCTCGAGGCGGCGCGCGATCGAGCAGCGCGAGCTCGGCCGCGCGGAACACCGCGAGCGCGTCGTCACGCGCCGATCTTCGCGAGAGAGTGGCGCGGACCGCCGCGTCGCGCAGGAGCACGCCGAGCATGGAGAGCAGGTGGAGGTGCTGGCGCACCGTCGCCGTGACGAAGGTGAAGAGCGTGCGGGTCGGCTGACCGTCGGCGGCCCGGAAGTCGACCGGCTGCGCGAGGTGGGCGAGCGTCACGACCGGGCGCGCGCCGGGCAGGACGAGCGGCGAGCGGACGTGCGGGATCGCGATACCGTCGTCGAGCGCGGTCGAGCCCGACTTCTCGCGCGCGATGAGGAAGGAGAGGAAGAGGTTGCGGTCGGCGTCGTCGGCGAGCGGCAGCCGGCGCACCACCTCCGACAGCACCGCCTCGCGGTCGGCGCCGGGAAGGTCGACGTGCACGCCGCCCGCCGCGAGCGCCTCGGAGAAGGAGG
>Ga0208685_1000444_pt1 | contig 14609 bp, 20 predicted proteins | sample EasRivMeERMLT890_FD_187533 | JGI IMG/M metagenome (GOLD analysis project Ga0208685, IMG submission 187533) | Soil microbial communities from meander-bound floodplain in the East River, Colorado, USA - East River MetaG ERMLT890 (SPAdes) (version 2) | ecosystem: Environmental > Terrestrial > Soil...
GAAGGAGCTGGGCAGGATCCGCAGCGCGGATCCGGCGGGACGCTCGGCAACCCGGATAGCCGCCCCACTCGCGAAACATCGTGCTTCCGGCAGTTCCGGCAGTTCCGGAAGGAAGAACAAGAAGAGTGCACAAGTTGGGTCGTAAGAAGATAGATCGCAGCGCATCGGGCCCCGTAGCAACCACGGTCGTGGTGATGCGCCTGTACATCGCGAACAACGCGCCCAATTCGATTCGGGCCATCGCCAATCTTGAAGCCATCTGCAAGCAGCACTTGAAGGACAACTTCAAGCTCGAGATCATCGACGTTCTCGAATATCCGCTGCGCGCCCTGGCCGATGGCATTCTGGTCACGCCCAGCCTCGCCAAGGTGTCGCCGCTGCCGTCGGCGAAGATCGTCGGCAACCTCAGCGACAGAAGCAGCGTGCTGCACGCGCTCGGAATTCTGGAACCCGTCGTATGAAATCCAACCTGCGCGTGCTCGAGGGAAACCCCCATCGCCCGGATGCCGGGCCCGGGTTGTCGGCCCACATCCTGCGGCTGGTGAAAAGCGCCCCTGAGCGTCGGGCCATCGCGTCGGGCCAGATTGACGCCGTGATCGACCCCGCGACCGGCAAAGCCTTCCTGCTGCCCGATGCGCAGCAAGCGCAGCGAGAGGATGGGGCGCGCGTCCGCAGCCTGCTCGCGCTGGCCTCGGACTGGAGCTGGGAGCAGGACGAGTCCCACCGCTTCGTTTCGCACACGGGCGCCGCGAGCGGAAGTTCCGGTGTCTTTGATGAAAGCATCATCGGCAAGACGCTCCGGGATCCGCCGTTCGACACCATGAGCGAGGCCGATTGGCGGGCGCACCAAAGGCTCCTGGAATGGCGCGCCGCCTTCCGCGACCTCGAACTGGGATGCACGGACCGCGCCGGCGGGATGCGCTCGGTCAGCATCAGCGGCGAGCCGGTCTTCGACGCGCAGGACCGGTTCAAGGGCTACCGCGGAACCATGCGGGATATCACCCTGCGCAAGCAGTCAGAGGCCCTGGCGCAGAAGCCGCTTCGCCTCGCTTGCGATACCCTCGATGCGCTCGCCGTCCAGCTCTGCGTGCTCGACTCGGCCGGGAACGTCATCCTGGCGAACAAGCCAGCGGGCGCATTCGCCGCCGGCAGCAGGGGCATCGGGGCCGTTGTCCCCGTGGGCGACAATTACCTTGCGGCGTGCGACAAGGCCCGCGGCAGCGAGCGAAAGGACGGCGTCGCGATCGCGGCTGGGGTCCGTCAGGTGATTGCCGGCGACAGCCCGCTGTTTCGCCACGAGTATGTCTGCAACTCACCGGCCGGGCGCTGCCAGTACAGCCTGACCGTAACTGCCTATCCCGGAGACGGCGCGGCGCGGGTCGTCGTTTCGCGCGAGAACGTCACCGAGCGCAAGCGCGCGGAGCGGATTCCCGGAAACGTCACCGGGCACAAGGTCGCAGAGGGCGGCCCTATTGCAAACAGCCTGCTTGCCGCCCTGCCCGCCAAGGATTATCAGGGCCTGCTTGCCGGCTTCGAGCTGGTCACGCTCACGTACGGCGAGGTGCTCTTCGAGCCCGGCGAGCCGATCCGGCATGTCTACTTTCCCAACGATTCCCTGGTGTCCTTGCTGACGACGATCGAGGGCCACGAGGCTCTGGAAGTCGGCCTGGTCGGTCGAGAAGGCATGATCGGAATTTCCCTCGTGCTGGGAATGGACGTTTCGTCCGTTCGCGCGCTGGTGCAGGGGGCCGGCACGGCCATGCGGATGAACGCGGCCCGCTTTCGCAGGCAGTTCCGCAAGAGCCTGCCGTTGCAGGGCGAGCTGTACCGCTATGCCCATGCGATGCTGGTCCAGGCAAGGCAAACCGCCGCGTGCAACCGCTTTCACGAAGTCCAGGGCCGCCTCGCCCGCTGGCTGCTGATGACCCACGATCGGGCACGGTCAGACCAGTTCCTCCTCACGCAGAAATTTCTGGCGGACATGCTCGGCGTGCGACGAGCCGGAGTCACGAAGGCGGCCGGCAGCCTGCAGCAACGCAAGCTGATCAGCTACAGCCGCGGCAAGATCAGGATGCTCGATCGACAGGGCCTCGAAGCCGCCTCTTGCGGGTGTTACGAGGCGGTCAAGAGCCATCAGTAGGACAGCCCGGACAGTCTGAGCGGCCGGGATCTTGTAGGAAGCTCTGTGTGCAACCGCACATACAGGCTCGGTTTCCGCCTGTAGTCTTGGCTGCATCTCGTTTTTTGAATTCCCCGGCAGAGCATGAGCACATGAACCGAGTTCCGATGGCAAACAGCCTGCTGGCGGCGCTGCCGCGCAAGGACTGTCAGCGTCTGCTGGCCGGCCTTGAGCCGGTCACGCTGACTTTCGGCGAGATCCTCTATGAGCCGGGCACGCCGATCCAGCATGTCTACTTTCCGACCGACGCGCTGGTGTCCTTGCTCACGGTGGTAGATGGACATATGGCTCTTGAAATCGGCCTGGTCGGCCGTGAAGGCATGCTCGGGATTCCAATCGCGCTTGGGACAAATGATTCGCCGGTGCGTGCCCTGGTGCAGGGAACGGGCACGGCGTTGCGCATGAAATCCGCGCAGTTCCTCAGAGAATTCAGGCGGAGCGTGCCCTTGCAGAGAGAGATCCACCGTTATATCCACGAACGGATTGTTCAGATCACGCAAACTGCCGCCTGCAACCGTTTTCACCTGGTCGAGGCCCGCCTCGCCCGCTGGCTCCTGATGACGCGCGATCGCATGCGATCGGATCACTTTCGTCTGACGCAGGAGCTGCTGGGCAGCATGCTGGGCGTGCTGCGGGTCGCCGTGACCAAGGCCGCCAGCTCCCTGCAGCAACGAAAGCTGATCAGTTACCGCCGGGGCAACATCAGCATTCTTGACGGGCAACGTCTCGAAGCAACCGCTTGCCGGTGTTACCAGGTCGTCAAGAACGGGCTCGGCCACACTTAAGACGGGTATCCACCATGGCCGAGGATGTGAGTTCGAAGCCGAGAAAGGCGATGGACACGTTTCCCGGCGACTTCGTGGAGCTGAAGCCATCGGTCATCAGGCCGGCGCTCGAGACCGTCGGAAACACGCTCAAGGCGCGCGGGCACGAGATCAACATCTCCGAGGACGCAAGCGGGAGGATCTCGATTCACATCGTCCCCGCGGGCGCCAGGAAGTCCACCCAGGACGCTCTGTGCGTCAGCGTACATAAGGCGTAACAGCGTCGTGCATCTCCCAGGCGATTGCCCCTCCTAATTGTCGGTGCTCAAGAATTACCGGAATCCATAGGGACAGACGCGACAGAAAGAAACAGCAGTTCAACAGGTTAGTTGAGCTTTCACCCAAGGTTTCCTGCAAGTTAATGGGATCAGCTTACTCTGACACTTTCTGCCTTTGCATTATCCGATGGCCCAGGATATTGCTCCTAACGGATAAGGAGATAATACCTATGGCGCTACCCATCTCAGTGGAGCACTGTGGCTTCTACCACACCGGAAGATAGGCCCATGAAAAAATCCTTTGTAAAAATGAAAATGAACGCCATGAAATTTGCAATACCGCTGTTCGTCGCACTTGCTTACGGCCCCGCCCAGGCACAGATTCTGGGTCCGGAATTGGCGAGCTTTGCGGTCCTGGCCGAAACGTCGGTGACCAATGTCCCCACGAGCACCATCGTCGGTAATGTGGGTGTCAGCGCAGGTGTTTCGATTACTGGCTTTGGCACCACCATACCACTTACTGCGACCTCGGACCCGCAGGTGACAGGTGGATTGGTACATACGACGACCGGCGTGGCGGCGTTGGCTCAAGGACAACTTGGTGATGCGATCCTCAGTCTTAATGGCATGGCGAACACCGGTGGCTCACTTCTCGGGAACATCAATGGCACGTACTCTCCGGGCGTGTATGACGGTGGCGCTGGGCTTTTGACCGGAGCGCTCACTCTCGACGGGTCGCTCAACGGGGCAGCGCCCGACGTGTGGGTTTTCAGGTTTGCGAGCTCGCTCACCACCGCTGAGAGCGGCTCGAGCGTTTCCGTGACAAATTTAGATGACGGTTCAAGTGCCGGGATATATTGGGTTGTCGGTGACTTCGCGACCCTCAACGGCCCTTCGTTCGCAGGAAACGTCCTCGCGCAAAAAACCATCAGCAGTAACGGCGCTCTAACACTTAGTTGCGGGAGACTCTTGTCGGCCACGGCAGACGTGACGTTGATTGGAGACACCATCTCCGCCGGCTGCTTCGGTATCGATACCCCTGGGTCGGGGAGCGGCGGCTTTGACCAAGGCAACCCGACGGCGCCGATCCCGGAGCCCGAGATCTACGCCATGATGGCGGTCGGGCTTGGCCTGTTGGGTTGGGTGGGGCGCAGGAAGAAGTTGAAGGAAGCGGCTGCCGCTTGACACATATTCCGTGCAACAGGAAAAGGCCGGCTAAGACAGCCGGCCTTTTTTCACGAGCATCCTCACGCGCCAGGCGTGAGACAAAGCGTTCGCGCGTGTTGCGTCCGGGCTAGTCTTTGTCCTTGCCGATCTGGTTGCCTATCAGGCCGCCGACTGCCGCGCCGCCAATCGTTCCGACCGCGCTGCCATCCGTAATGACGTAACCCGCGACGCCGCCCACTCCGGCGCCAATCGCGGTGTCCCTGTCCCGCGTCGACATCCCGCTACAACCCACCACGGCGAGCAGCAGCGCCACGGCAACGGCGCTGACCGCGAATTGTTGCATTGTTTTCATTGGAATATCTCGTTCTCAAACATCAGCTATGAATCGGTTATCAGGCCGATTATCACCTTCTCCCGGGACCTTCACTGTGCGCTGGCGCCCTTAAAGCGCCTAACATGATGAAAAGCGCGTGAGATCATTGCTTCTGCGCGACGACCCGGCCTTGCGCGTTCATGAATACCCGGTAGCGGTTGCCGTTCTCGCATGACGCGATGTGGTCGTTGTCCGCCTGCCGCCTGGCGCTGACGACCCGGTCGCATGGCATGCCCAGCAGCACGATGACGGATGTCAGGTCCTTGAGCAGCGTAACGTCTTCCGCCGCCGGCGCCGGTCCTGCGAAGAGCGCCGCGAGCGAGAACAGCAGGGCCGAAGCCCGGGCACGTGTGATCAAGTCGCTTCTCCTTGGGTCAGATCGCCTCGCGCGATCCCGCGATCGTGCGGGCAATCTACCCGCCCGCCATGGCGCCGTCTGTTCGGTGGCCAACTGACTGGAGGCTGTTGTCTCAGGCGCGGGTGGCCGCCCAGGTCGCCGCGAGCAGCAGCACGAACCCGATCACCGCTACGCCCGCATGCCCGGCGATCAGCCCCATCGGCAAGGGCAGCATCTTCCAGTGGTAGTTGAGATTCAGGAAGGCGCCGCCGGCGGCCGCAATCAGGAGCAGCAACAGCGCCCAGCCCGCGAGCGCCGGCAGCCCGACTGTGAGATAGGCATAGAGCAGCAGGGTTACCGCGGCGGCGGACAGGAGCCCGTGCAACATTGCGAGCCAGGTGGGCGGCTGGGGCTTGCCGGCGTAGCGGATGCCGGCCATGGTCAAGCCGCCGAGGGCGGTGATGGCCAGCAGGACGCCGGCCGTTTTCATGATCAGAATGGGTTCCATGATCTTCTCCTTTTCAGATTTTCGCGGGGTCAGGCGTGCAGGAGCATCGCCGGTTGTGGGTGCATGGTCAGTAGCCGTAGAACTCCTCGGAACGCGTGTCGCCTTCGGCGACGCCGAGGCCTGCCAGCATCGATTGCATGGCTGTCGTCATACCCGGCGGTCCGGCGCAGTAATAAACCGGGCCTTTGAGATCATTGAGGTAACGCTCGAGCATGTCGCGCCGGATGAAACCCGTCTCTCCGTCCCACGGCCGCGAGGACTTTTCCGCCTCGGCCATGGTCGCGATCAGGCGGTAATTGGGGTTGCTTCGCTCGAGCGCGCGAAGCTCGTCGAGAAATGCCGCATCCTCCGGGCGCCGATTCGAGTAAAACAGGATGATGCGATGCGGGAGGCGATCTTTCGCGGCGTGACGTGCCATGGAGAGGAAGGGCGTGACGCCGATGCCGCCCGCGAGAAACACCGCGGGGCGCGCAGCGTCCTCGTGAAGTACCATCACGCCGCCCGGACCGTCGATACGGACCCGCGCGCCGGGAACGGCGGACTTGAGCACGCGCTTGAACGCCGTGTCGCGCATGCGCGTCGCGATCATGAGATCAGGCTCGTGCGGCGCGGAAGCGATCGTGAAAGTGCGGCTCGGCCCCTGTGAATCGGTCTCGGGCGGATCGACCAGGATGAAGACAGCGTTCTGGCCCGCCTGGTGGGCAAAGCCGGCGGGTTTCTCGAAATAGAAGGCAGCCGTGCCCTCCGCGACGGATTCACGGCGCCGCAACGCGGATTCGTACATGGCTGCAAGCAGCTCTAGAAGGTCCGGATGCCCGAATACGAGTCCGGCAACTCGTGACGATTCCCCGCGTCGTCATACCAATAGAGTTTGCCGGTCTCCTCTCCCTTGGTCAGCTTGTGCGAGCCGTCGCAGTAGGGCTGGTTCTTCGACAGGCCGCATTTGCACAGCGAGACTTCCTTTCCGTCGATGACGTAGCGGGACGGTTCCTGCAGCGTTCGCTTCACTATGCGTGCCATTGGGTTTCCTATTGGATGAGATTGTGCGGCGCCGCGTTCCTGGTCATTGAGAATGGCGTTACAGGCTTTTCAGATACTGGACAAGATCCGCCTTCTGCGCGGCTGTCAGTCCAAGCGCCTATTTCGTGTCATTGAGTCAGGTTACTGAATTGAATTTTTCCCGATCGGCGAGGATGGCCCAGATCGCTTCGCGCGACCCCGAGATCGTGCGGGCCAGGGATGGATCGTTGTCCTGGACGAGGGAGAGCACCTTGAGGACCAGCATGTCGTACGGTTGCCGCAGCGAGGCGACGCTGGTCTTCTGCCCGCTCAGGTGATGCGCCCGGAACTGTTCCAGCAGGTCATCCACCTGGTTCTTGAGCGCGAGCTTGGTGAACACGCCGATGGCACTGGTCTCCCGTAGCCGCAACTTCAGAGCCGCCACGTCCAGCGGCGGCTCCGCCGGCCTGGCGACGGGAGGGGGGTCCTTGTTCGTCCGTGGCCGCTCGACGGCCGCCGGAGCGGCGGAAACCTTTGCCGGCGCTTTGGCGGGCGGCGGGACGGCCGTCGTTGGCGCTTCCCCTACGCCGGCGCAACCTCCGGCCAGAGCGAGGGAGAGAATTCCGATGGTGCGCACTGCGGGTTTCATGCGGGAAAATTTGCAGCGCTCGCCAGCGCACCCTTCACTTTTTCGACGGGTTCGCGCCGTCGATGACGATCACGCGCTCCCCCGACCGCCACCGCGCCGGGCTTGCATCGTTGAACACGCGGCTTGACCCATCAGCCAGGCGGACGGTAATTTCAAAGCTCCTGGCCAGATCCACCCGTGTCTCGATCCGGCTGCCAGCCACCGCCCCGCCTGCTGTGCGGGCACGACCGGTGTCTTCGTCGCGCACTTCGATTTCCCGCATCGACACGATGACGCCACACTCAGGGCATCTCGCCCTGACACGAGCCTCACCCGTCGCCAGCAGGGGCGCCGCCGGATCGAGCGCGGGGATGCCGCCGGAATCATCGGTCGAATTCGGGCCCCAACCCACAATGCGCGCAATACCAGCGGTACTGAACAGGACGAAGGCGATGACCGTGATCAACGGCGTCAGGGATACGCTGTTCACGTCTTGTATCCGCCCTGCCGGTTCTTGTCGGAAAGCGACTTGATGAGGCCCTCAATGCCGCTATCGCGCACCTTGCCGGCAAAAGTGTCGCGATAGGTCGTGACCAGGCTGACGCCGGCGATCTTCACGTCGTAGACCTTCCACCCCGCCGACGTCTTCTCCATTTCGTAGTCGATGGTTATCCGTTCCTTGCCGGACTGCCGCACGTCGGACCTGACCGTGACTTCGGTGGCGTCGGGCGTCAGGCGCAGCGGCTTGTACTCAATCACCTGATCGCGATAGCTCGACAGCGCGGTGGAATAGGTGCGCACCAGCAGCGCCTTGAACTCCAAGGTGAGCGCCTTTTGTTGCTCGGGTGTGGCCAGGCGCCAGTTGCGCGCCACGGCGATCTGCGTCATGCGAGTGAAGTCGAAGAGCGGCAGGATCCTGGTTTCGACCAGGTCGGCGACCTTCGCCGGGTCACCCGCCTGGATGTCCTTGTCCTGCCTGATGATGGCGATCACCTCCGAAGTGACCGCCTTCAGCATCACGTCCGGCGCGACGTCCTGGGCGGGAGATAACGGCGCAGCAAGCGCCGATATCAGCGCCAGCGTGGATCCAAGAGCGATCTTTTGCATATTGTTTCCTCAAACCTTGAAAGCAACTCAAGAACGCTCGACGAATCGCAACCCCTGCCCGGGGCAGCTCCACGGTCACCGGCGCCCGCCTGCAGCTACGTAGAGCGGCATCACGGTTGGCAGCAGCGCCTGGATCTGCTGCACGCGGCTCGCTTCCGTTGGGTGCGAACTGAGAAATGCCGGCGGGCGTCCGCCCTGACTGGCATTGATCATTTTCTGCCACAACGTCACTCCGGCGCGCGGGTCGTATCCGGCGCGTGCCGTGAGTTCCAGGCCGATGCGGTCGGCTTCGGCTTCGTCGGATCGGCTGAACTGGGTGGCGATCAGGGCCTCGTAACCGGCGCCGGCAAGATCGGCCGAGCCCTGGCCAAGGCCCAGTAGCGCGGCGCCGATACCGATTCCGGCCTGCGCGGCGATCGCCTGCGACACATGCTCGCGCGAATGCTCGCGCAAAGCGTGCGCAATCTCGTGCCCCAGCACAATCGCGATCTCATCGTCGGAAAGTCTCAGTTGATTGATCAGCCCGGAGTAAACCATGATCTTGCCGCCGGGCATGCAGAACGCGTTGAGCTCGTTGCTCTCGATTACATTGACTTCCCATTTCCAGCCCGGCGCGTCGGGACGGAAGGTCCTGGTCTGCGGTTCGAGCCGGCTGGCGATCGCGCGCACTCGTTGGAGCGTGGCCTGATTCTTGTTGAGCACACCCTTGGCCGACGCCTCTGATTTCAGCTTGGCATAAGCTTGCACGGACATCTGGTCCATCTGCTCCGACGACACCAGCATCAACTGCGAGCGATCCGCGCCGACCGCACCGCCCGCGGTGGTGGTTTCGCACCCGCCGAGCGCCAGCGCGGACAGGCAAAGGGATAGTGTTGCGACGAATCGACGAGTAAGCATCATTTCCCGCTCCAGTTTCAGTTGATCGATGGTTTCCGTGCGCCACGCGGCGCTTGCTTCCCCGCGACCTGCTGCGGTAAGCCTCGACGACACCGCAATTGTTGCCCCTTCCATGAAGAAGTTCCGTACGGTGGCCCACAAACAAGAGGTTCCGTACGTTGGCGCACAAACGGGTTAAATCGTTTCATCTACCCTCCCGTTCATCTATGAACCCCTTGTCGGTGGCACCCGCCGCGATCGCCCAGCCGGCGCCACAGGAGCTCTCGCTGTCGGGGTCCTGGACTGCGCGCGGAATCGGCGCAATCGAGCCGCAACTCGCGGCGCTGTCCGCGCCTTCCAGATCGGAGATCGTCGTCGACGGTGCGCGCATCGAGGCGCTCGATACCGCTGGCGCGTGGGTCCTGCAAAAACTCCTGCGGCGGCTGCGCGCCGAGGGTAGCGCCGTTCAGGTGCGCGACCTACGCCCGGAATTCGGCAAACTGCTTGAAGTCGTGGGGCGCCAGGCAGCCGATGACGCGGGTACCCCCTCCCCCGTCGCCAGCGCGCCCTCGTCGATGCTGGAAGGCCTGGGCCGGAGCTCGGCGGCCGCCTACGAACAGGGCGTTGCGCTGCTCGGCTTCGTCGGGGAAAGCGCGGTCGCGCTTGCGGGGTGTGTCGCGCACCCGGCGCGATTGCGCTGGCGCCCGATCCTGTACAACATCCGCAGCGCCGGCTTCGATGCGCTGCCCATCGTCGGCCTGCTGTCCTTCATGCTCGGGATCGTCGTCGCCTATCAGGGCGCCGACCAGCTCCGGCAATACGGAGCCAGCATCTTCGTCGCCGATCTCGTCGGCCTGTCCATGCTGCGCGAGTTCGCGCCCTTGATCACCGCCATCATCATCGCCGGGCGCTCGGGCTCCGCCTATGCCGCGCAGATCGGCACGATGTCCGTGACCGAGGAGATCGACGCCATGCGCACGCTCGGCATCGCGCCGCTGGATCTGCTGGTTCTGCCGAAGATCATCGCGCTGATGATCGCGCTGCCGCTGCTGACCGTGTTCGCGGACGTGCTCGGCGTGTTCGGCGGCATGATCATGGCGCGCGCGCAGCTGGGCGTCGGCTTCGGGGAGTTCCTGGATCGCTTCGTCAAGGCGGTCAGCATCACTGCCTATCTGATCGGCATCTGCAAAGCACCGGTGTTCGCGGCCATCATCGCCGTGGTTGGCTGCTTTCAGGGCTTTCGCACCAAGGGCGGCGCCGACAGCGTCGGCCGCCAGACCACGCGCAGCGTCGTCCAGTCGATTTTCCTCGTGATCGTTGCCGACGCCCTGTTCTCGATCGCCTTCAGCGCGCTGGACCTCTGACATGCAAATTGACGCGCATACGGACGAAGCGGTCATCGAGGTGAGCAAGGTGTCGACGCGCTTCGGCGACCACGTCGTGCATTCGAATCTCGACCTCGAAGTGCGTCGCGACGAGATCTTCGCGCTGATCGGCGGCAGCGGTTCCGGCAAGTCGACGCTGCTGCGCGAGATGATCCTGCTGCACCGCCCGGACTCGGGCTCCATCCGGGTGCTCGGCATCGACCTGCGGAAGCTCGGGGATCCCGAAGCCCTCGCGCTGCGCCAGCGCTGGGGCGTGATGTTCCAGCATGGCGGCTTGTTCGGCTCGCTCACGGTGAACGAGAACATCGGCCTGCCGCTGCGCGAGCACACCGGGCTTGAAGACGTGTTGATCGATGAGATCGCGGCGTGGAAGCTCGCCATGACCGGCCTCAAGCCCGAGGTCGGCGCGCAGTATCCGTCCGAATTGAGCGGCGGCATGATGAAGCGCGCCTCCCTCGCCCGGGCGCTGGCGCTCGACCCGGAACTGCTGTTTCTCGACGAACCGACCGCCGGCCTCGACCCGGACAGCGCCGCGGGCGTGGACGAACTCGTGCGCAGGCTGCGCGACCTGTTCGGCCTGACCATCGTCATGATCACTCACGACCTCGACCTGTTGTGGCAGGTCGCCGACCGCGTCGCCGTCCTCGCCGAAGGCAAGGTGCAAGGCATCGGCTCGATGTCCGAGCTCTCGCACGCGGACAATCCCGCCATCCGGCAATTCTTCGACGGCCCGCGCGGGAGAGCGGCACAGGAACAGAACAAGCGACAGGCCGCGGCGCCTGCCGGTGGAAAAATCGAGAGGCCATCATCGAAACCAAAGTGAACTATGCGATCGTCGGCGCGTTCGTGCTCGTCCTCGGCGCCGTGCTGATCGCCGGCGTGCTCTGGCTCGCCTCGGGCGGCGCTATCCGGAAGAGGCATGACCTGTATCTGGCGATCGAACACGAGTCGGTAGCCGGCCTCAACCTGAACGCGCCGGTCAAGTACAACGGGGTCGACGTCGGCAAGGTCCGGAGAATCCGGCTGGAGCCAGGCAACCCGCAACAGGTGAACCTGCTCTTCGCCATCGAGCGGGGAACGCCGATCAAGGAGGACACCGTGGCGGTACTAAAAACGCAGGGCCTGACGGGTATCGCCTATGTCGAGCTCAGCGGAGGGGCGCGGGATTCGCCGCAGCTCACCGCAACCGCGGGAAGCGAGTATCCGGTGATCACCACCAAGCCATCGCTCAGCGCCCGGCTGGAAAATGTGCTCTCCAGTGTTCTTGCCCACCTCGACAGCACCTCGACCAACATCAATTCCATACTCAGCGACGAGAACCGCGCAGCGTTCAAAGACGCACTCGCCGACATCGCCGCCGTGGCGCGCACGATTGCCGCGCGCAGGGAGACACTCGACGCGGGCATCACCAGCGCGGCGCGAACTTTCCACAACAGCGCCCGCGCGAGCACGCAGCTCGATCCGGTGATCGAACGCATCAGCCGCAGCGCGGAAGCCGTGGAAAAGATGGGCAACGAGGTGGCCCGCACCAGCGCCAGCGCGGGGCAGACGGTCAGCGAAGTCGGCGCCGACATGAAGCGCTTTACCGCGGAGACGCTGCCGGAACTGGAACGCCTGCTCGGCGAGCTCGGTGTCCTCTCGACCTCGCTGCGGCGCCTGAGCGAGCAAGCCGAACGCAATCCGGCCGGCCTCGTGTTCGGCCGCATGCCGGTGCCGGAAGGGCCGGGGGAATCATCAACAGGGGCACGACAGCCATGACCGGTTCATCCTTCGCACGACCCTGCCGGCTGGGTGCCGCAGGCCTGTTGTTGACGCTGGCCGGCGGCTGCGGCGCGCTGTTTCCGACGACGACGACGATGCAACCCTCCTTCTACTCGCTCGACAACGCGCGGGCCGCCGCGCCGGCCTCAGTTGCGCCAACTGTCCCGGCCACAGCACCGACATTGATCATCAATCCTCCGCACGCGGCCGCAGGCTTTGACAGCTCGCGCATCATCTACGTGCGCGAGACCCACAAGCTCGAGTATTTCTCTCACAATGAATGGGTCGACACGCCGGCGCGCATGCTCGCGCCGCTCATCGTTGCCGCTGTCGAGAACAGCGGGAGATTCCGCGCCGTCGTGCTGACGCCGAGCGCCGCGGCCGGCGACCTGAGGCTCGACACCGAGATCGTGCGGTTACAGCACGATTTCGGCAGCCAGCCGAGTCGCGTGCGTTTCACGCTGCGCGCCTATATTGTGGACAGCACAACGCGCCGGGTGCTGGCGTCGCGCGAATTCGACGAGACCGTTGCTGCGGCGAGCAGGGATCCCTACGGCGGGGTCGTTGCGGCCAATCGCGCGGTGCAGGTCGTGCTGGAACACCTTGCGAGCTTTTGCGCCACGGCGGCGGGGAACTGGCAACGGCCCGCCGCCGAAGTCCCGAAACGCGCCGAACGAAGCCTGCCCGGGCGATGATTTTGATTCAAAGCGGATGCTGTAGACGGGATTCGTCTACTTCATGCGCTTCTGCCAATCGGCGAGCTGTTTCTCCGCTTCCTCCTTGGAGAGGCCGTACGTTTCCTGGATCTTGCCGGCCAGGTTATCGCGCTTGCCTGCAATCACGTCGAGCTGGTCATCCGTGAGCTTGCCCCACTGCTCCCTGACATTGCCCTTGAATTGCTTCCAGTTGCCTTCGATGCGGTCCCAGTTCATTTCTGTATCCTTCAAGTAGATCAAGAATCGGCAGGCTGGCGTCTTAGCGCAGCCCGAGAAACGACAAGATGAAGAGGACGATGACGATTGCGCCGACGATGTAGACGATGCTGTTCATGAGCTTCCCTTTCGCGTGGGTTAAAGGATCGAATCGCGCGCTTGAAGCGATTCACTGCACTGTAGCCTTACCGGCCCGGACGGTCCGTGCGCCAGCGCGCATAACGTCCGATGAGTATCCTCATTGCGGAACAGATCCGGCGGCACACGGAGATGATGCGGCGCTCAAGCCGCCGGTGCGACAACCAGCCCGCCCTCGCCTTCCCATTCCCGCTCGGCTGAATGATCCGAACGCTCGAACCGGCGGGCAGCCTCTTCCCAATTCACCACCGGCCACCAACTCTTCAAGTAATCGCCACGCCGGTTCTCATACTTGAGGTAGTAGGCGTGCTCCCAAACGTCGTTGACCAGAATGGGGAAATGCCCCTGTATCAGGGGATTGCCGTGGCCGGAAGTGGTAAACACCCCGAGTTTGCCGCCGTCGTGCTGCGTTCTCGCCAGCCAAACCCACCCGGACCCGAACTGCTTGCCGCCTGCGTCTACAAATCGAGCCTTGAACTCATCGAGGCTGCCGAAATCACGGTCGATCGCGTCGGCGAGCGGACCCGCGGGCGCGCCGCCTGCTGCAGGAGACATGGCCCGCCAGAACAGACTGTGGTTCACATGTCCCCCCGCGTTGTTGCGGACGGCGGTTCGGATCCTGTGCGGCACCCTGTCCAAGTTGAGCAACAGCCACAGCGCATTGTGCGCGTGCAGTTCAGGAAACATTTCCAGCGCCGAATTCAGGTTCGCCACGTACGACGCGTGATGCCGGTCGTGATGCAGCATCATGGTCTGCGCGTCGATGTGCGGCTCGAGCGCCGCATAGTCATACGGCAATGGGGGAAGCGTGTGCTTCATGGGAGAGGCTCCTTGTGAGGCCGTAACCGCCGCGGAAAAAGCCCCCGGACATAAGCTGCCCGGGGGCCGAAAACCCGCCAATAGTAAAGAGGGAGGGAGGGAATTGGCGGGACAGGAGTCAGGAATGGCTGAATTATCTAAGTCCGCACCAGCCCGCTCTGTGCGCCAGCGTACATAAGGGGTATACTATCCACCTACCATGGCGTTCGAAGGAGCTTCGCGCCCATGAGTATCACGCCCGCCGTCTCACGAAAACTCAGCCCCCGGCAGAACCGATTGCTGGCCGCGCTGCCCGCGGCGGACTACGAGCGGCTGCTGCCCGAGCTGGAACTCGTGCCCTTGCCGCTGGGCTGGGCGG
>Ga0208685_1000446_pt1 | contig 14575 bp, 12 predicted proteins | sample EasRivMeERMLT890_FD_187533 | JGI IMG/M metagenome (GOLD analysis project Ga0208685, IMG submission 187533) | Soil microbial communities from meander-bound floodplain in the East River, Colorado, USA - East River MetaG ERMLT890 (SPAdes) (version 2) | ecosystem: Environmental > Terrestrial > Soil...
CTCGCTGAGCGTCGGCGAGGTGCTCGCGCGCTCCTCCAACGTCGGCGCGGCGAAGATCGCGCTCGCGCTGCCCCGCGAAGCGATGTGGGATTTCTTCCGGCGCGTCGGCTTCGGCGCGGCGCCCGAGCTCGGCTTCCCCGGCGCCGCCGCCGGCCGGCTGCGGCACTACAAGAGCTGGCGCCCGATCGAGCAGGCCACGATGGGCTACGGGCATGGCATATCGCTCAGCCTGGCGCAGCTCGCCCGGGCCTACACCGTGTTCGCGCGCGACGGGGAATTGGTGCCGCTCACGCTGGTCAAAACAGGCGCGGCAGCGAGCGGCGACAAGGTGCTGTCGGCCGAGGCGGCGCGGGCGGTCCGCGCCATGCTCGAGGCTTCGGTGCAGCCCGGCGCCACCGGTCCGCGCGCCCGCATCATGGGATGGCGGGTCGCGGGCAAGACCGGAACCGCGCACAAGCAGGAGAACGGCGGTTACGCCCCCGACAAGTATCTCGCCTCTTTCGTCGGTTTCGCCCCGGTGAGCGCGCCGCGCCTGGTGGTGGCGGTGATGATCGACGAGCCTTCGGCCGGGGAGCACTACGGCGGCAGCGTCGCGGCGCCAATATTCTCGCAGGTGATGCAGGGCGCGCTGCGCCTGCTCCGCGTGCCGCACGATGCGCCGCTCGAGCTGCCGCGTGGCGGCGAGGAAGCGCGGGAGAGCACCTAGAGTGGACCTTGCAGCATGGACCCATTCCTACAACTCGCCGAGCAGGGCGTGACGATCGACCGGCTATCGTCCGACAGCCGGCGCTGCGCGCCCGGCGTCGCGTTCCTCGCCTATCCGGGCGCGGCGGCCGACGGCCGCGCGCACATCGGCGACGCGCTCGCCCGGGGCGCTGCGGCCGTGCTCTGGGAGCGCAAGGATTTTTCGTGGAATCCGGGCTGGAGCGTTCCCAACATCCCCGTCCAGGACCTCAAGCAGCGATCGGGCGTGCTGGCGCACGAGTTCTACGGCAAGCCCTCCGAGTCGCTCTGGGTGTGCGGCGTGACCGGCACCAACGGCAAGACTTCGTGCAGCCAGTGGATCGCCGCGCTCCTGGGATCAAACGCGACGAAGACCGCCGTGATCGGAACGCTCGGTGCAGGCTTTCCGGGCGCGCTCGCCGCGGCCACCAACACCACGCCCGACGCTCTTGAAACGCAGCTCCTGCTCAAAAGCTTCCTCAACCAGGGAGCCCGCGCGGTGGCGATGGAGGTCTCCTCGCACGGCCTGGTGCAGGGGCGCGTCAACGGGGTGCGGTTTGCCTGCGCCCTCTTCACCAACCTGTCGCACGATCATCTCGATTACCACGGCTCGATGGCCGCGTATGCGCGCGCCAAGGCGCAGCTATTCGAGGTTCCCGGTCTCGGAGCCGCGGTCCTCAATCTCGACGACGCGTTCGGGGCCGAGCTCGCCCGGCGCCTCGTCGGGCGCGTGAGAACCATCGGCTACAGCCTGTCGTCGCAGAAGCCGGTTGGCGTCGACGAATTTGTCGCCGCCGAGCGCGTGGCGGGTGCGAAGCTCGAAATTCATTCCAGCTGGGGCAAGGCGACCACGACGCTGCGGCAGATCGGGCGCTTCAATGTGGCGAATGCCCTTGGCGTGCTCGGCTGCCTGGTGGCAAATGGGATCAGCTTCAAGGAAGGCGCAGCCATGCTCGCGACGTTGCCTCCGGTTCCGGGGCGCATGCAGGCCGTGGGCGAAGAGCCGCTGGTGGTGATCGACTACGCGCATACCCCGGACGCGCTCGAGAACGTGCTCCACACGCTGCGGCCGGTCGCGGCCGAGCGCGGCGGGCGCCTCGCTGTCGTGTTCGGCGCCGGCGGCGACCGCGATCCGACCAAGCGCCCGCTGATGGGGGCGATCGCTGCGCGTCTGGCCGATTACCGGCTCATTACCTCGGACAATCCCCGCAGCGAGGACCCGCTCGCGATCATTTCCCAGATCGAGAAGGGGATGAGCGCAGAGCACGAGGTCGAGGCGGACCGCGCCCGGGCCATCGCGAAGGTCATCTCGGACGCGCAAAGCCACGACGTGATTCTGATCGCCGGAAAAGGCCACGAGACTTACCAGGAGATCGCGGGGCGCCGCACTCACTTCTCCGACGAGGAGCAGGCACGAGCTGCCCTCGCACGGAGGACGCGATGATGCGGCTCGCGGAGGCGGCCGCGGCCCTCGGCGGCCGCGCGAGCGGCGCGGACGCGCTGTTCACCGGCGTGTCCACCGACAGCCGCAGCATCAAGGAAGGCGATCTGTTCGTCGCGCTGCGCGGCGAGCGCTTCGACGGCCACGATTTCCTCAAGCCCGTGGCGGCGGCCAAGGCGGCCGCGGCCATGCTGGATCGCAAGTACTCGGGGGAGTACCCGATGCCGGCGCTGGTGGTCGACGACACCCGCCGCTCGCTCGGCGATCTCGCGCGCTACTGGCGCGCGCGCTTCGCACCGGCGCTCGTCGCGGTGACGGGCTCGAACGGCAAGACCACCGTCAAGGAGATGCTCGCGGCCATTCTCATGAAGCACGCGGGCGAAACGGCCGTGCTTGCCACGCGGGGCAACCTCAATAACGACATCGGGCTGCCGCTCACGCTGCTCGGGCTGCGCCATGCGCACCGCTGGTGCGCGATCGAGCTCGGCATGAACCACAAGGGCGAGATCGCCTACCTGGCTGGGATCGCGCGCCCGACGGTGGCGCTGGTCAACAACGCCCAGCGCGAGCACCTGGAATTCATGCGCTCGGTCGAGGAAGTCGCGGCCGAGAACGCCTCGGTCTACGACGCCCTGGGCGACGACGGCGTCGCGGTGATCAACGCCGACGATCCGCACGCGGCCCTTTTTCGTAGCCGCGCGGGCAAGCGCAGGACCGTCGACTTCGGCCTCGGCGGCGGCGCGGTCACCGGGCGCTACCGGCTCGAGCGCCTGTCGAGCGAGATCCGCCTCCAGACGCCGGCCGGCGCGGCCGACGCGACGCTCGCGATCCCGGGCTTGCACAACGTGCGCAACGCGCTCGCGGCCGCCGCGTGCGCGTTCGCCGTAGGCATCGAAGTGAAAACGATTGCCCAGGGCCTGAGCGCGTTCCGGCCGTACACCGGCCGTCTCCAGGTGAAAAAGGCGGCGAGCGGCGCCACGGTCATCGACGACAGCTACAACGCGAACCCCGACTCGGTGCGTGCGGCGATCGACGTGCTCGCGTCGTGTCCGTCGCCCACCGCGCTGGTGCTCGGCGACATGGGCGAAGTCGGCGAGCACGGCGTCGAGTTCCACCGCGAGGTCGGCGCCTACGCGCGCACGCAGGGCGTTTCGCAGCTGCTCGCACTGGGCGACGCGACGCGTCATGCCGTCGAGGCTTTTGGCGCCGGCGCGCAGCGCTTTGACACGGTCGACGAGCTCGTCTCCAACCTGAAGAGCAATACCGTGCTGGTCAAAGGCTCGCGCTTCATGAAGATGGAGCGCGTTGTGGCGGCGCTAACCGGCACCCCTGAGGGAGGGCACTGATGCTGCTCGAGCTGGCGCAATGGATCGCGAAAGACGTGCGCCTCTTCAACGTCTTCAACTACATCACGCTGCGCGCGGTCCTCGCCTGCCTGACCGCCTTGGCGGTGTCGCTGATCCTCGGCCCGTACGTGATCCGCAAGCTCACGGCGTACAAGATCGGCCAGTCGGTGCGCGACGATGGGCCGCGCTCGCACCTCACCAAGGCCGGCACGCCCACCATGGGCGGTGCGCTGATCCTGGTGTCGATGTGCCTGACCACGCTGTTGTGGGGCGATTTGTCGAACCGCCTGGTGTGGGTGGTGCTCCTGGTCACGCTCGCCTTCGGCACCATCGGCTGGATCGACGACTACCGCAAGGTCGTGCACCGCAATCCGAAGGGATTGTCGCCCAGGGCCAAGTTCTTCTGGCAGGCGGTGATCGGCCTGTCGGCTGCACTGTATCTCGGATCGCTCACGCAATCCATGCCGGCGCTGAACCAGCTGATCGTGCCGTTCTTCAAGCACATCGCGTATCCGCTCGGCGCGGTCGGCTTCGTCGTGCTGACGTTCTTCGTGATCGTCGGCACTTCGAACGCGGTGAATCTCACCGACGGGCTCGACGGCCTCGCGATCATGCCGACGGTGATGGTCGGCAGCGCGCTCGGCATCTTCGCCTACGTCGCCGGCCACGTCGGGTTCTCCAAGTATCTCGGGCTGCCGTACATCCCGGGCGCCGGCGAGCTCGCGGTGATCTGCGGCGCGCTCGCGGGTGCGGGCCTCGGCTTTCTCTGGTTCAACGCCTACCCCGCCGAGGTCTTCATGGGCGACGTCGGCGCGCTCGCGCTCGGCGCCGCGCTCGGCACCATCGCCGTGATCGTGCGCCAGGAGATCGTGCTGTTCATCATGGGCGGCGTATTCGTCGCCGAGACGCTGTCGGTGATGCTGCAGGTGATCTACTTCAAGGCCACCGGCGGCAAGCGCATTTTCCGCATGGCGCCGCTGCACCACCATTACGAGCTCGAAGGCTGGAAGGAGAGCCAGGTGGTGGTGCGCTTCTGGATCATCACCATGATGCTCGTGCTGTTCGGCCTGTCGACGCTCAAGCTCCGATGATGCGCGAACCGGCCTTCCAGCCCCTGCCGCCGCCGCTGCCGACGCCTCTGGTGGGCCGGCGCCTGCTGGTGCTCGGCCTGGGCGACACCGGCCTTTCGGTCGCGCGCTGGGCCGAGCGCGAAGGGGCCGCAGTGCGTATCGCCGACAGCCGCCGCGAGCCTCCGCGGATGAAAGACTTCCGGGGCGAGCTGCGCACCGGGAGGTTCACCGAAGCCTTGCTCGACGGCGTCGACGCAGTCTGCGTGAGCCCGGGCCTCTCGCTTGACGAGGAAGTCGTGCGTCAGGCGGTCCTGAGAGGCCTTCCGGTATTCGGCGACATCGAGCTCTTTGCCTGGCATGCGCGGCAACCCGTGCTCGCGGTCACCGGCACGAACGGCAAGAGCACCGTGACGGCGCTCGCCGGCCACCTGCTGCGCAGCGCGGGCGTGGACTGCGAAGTGGCCGGGAACATCGGCCCGCCGGTTTTCGATTCAATGCTGAAGCGTCTTGATGCCGGAAAGCTGCCCCGCGCCTGGGTGCTCGAGCTGTCGAGCTACCAGCTCGAGACCACCTGGTCGCTCGCGCCCGCGGCGGCGGCGATGCTCAACCTGACGCAAGACCATCTCGACCGCTACGCCACCCTCGAGGAATACGGCGCCGCCAAGGCGCGCATCTTCATGGGCGCCGGCGCGCAAATCCTGAACCGCGACGATCCGCGGTCCGTGGCGATGGCGCAGACCGGCAAGACCGTGCTCACCTTCGGCCTCGACGCGCCGCCTACGCCGAAGGACTTCGGCGTGGCCGGCGGCAAGCTGGTACAGGGAAGAAAGGCGATCCTGGCGGTCGACGAGCTGCCGATCCGCGGCTCGCACAACGTCGCCAACGCCCTGGCGGCCTGCGCGCTGGTGTCGATTCTCGATGCAGAGCCGGTGGCCGGCCTCAGGACCTTCAAGGGCTTGCCTCACCGCCTGCAGCTCGTCGCGACGCGGCGCGGTGTCGAGTGGTACGACGATTCCAAGGGCACGAACGTGGGCGCGACCGTGGCCGCCCTGCGCGGGCTTGGCCGCAAGGCCGTACTGATCCTCGGCGGCGACGGCAAGGGGCAGGATTTTTCGCCGTTGCGCGGGCCGGTGCGGGAGTTCGCGTCGCATGTTCTGCTGATCGGCCGCGACGCGCCGCTGATCGAGAAGGTGGTGGCGGGAGAACGCTGCGTCTCTCTCGAAGCGGCCGTTCAGCGAGCGGCAGCGCTTGCGAAACCCGGTGAAGCGGTCCTGCTTTCCCCGGCGTGCGCGAGCTTCGACATGTTCCGCGACTATCGCCACCGCGGCGAGGTGTTCGCGCAGGCGGTGCGGAGGCTCGCGCCGGCTACCGAAGGGCCTTCTTCGTGAGCCAGACCTACGTCTTCGCGCGCAACGCGCCGAGCGCCGAATACGATCGCTCGGCGACCTGGGCCGCGCTGCTCCTCGCCGCGATCGGACTGGTCATGGTGTACTCGGCGTCGATCGCGACCGCGGAAGCGAGCCGCTACACCGCGAACAACGCCACGTGGTTCCTGATGCGCCACGCTGCGTATCTCGGGCTGGCGCTCGCGGCGGCGATCACCGTGTTCCTCGTCCCGGCGCGCCTCTGGCAGAAGGCGGCGGCGTGGCTGTTCGTCGCCGGCGTTGCCGGTCTCGCGCTGGTGCTCGTGCCGGGGTTCGGGCGCGAAGTGAACGGCGCGCGGCGCTGGCTCGACCTGCCGGGCTTCGGCTTCCAGCCCTCCGAGGCGGTCAAGCTCGCCGTGGTGCTCTATGCGGCGGATTACACCGCGCGCAAGCACGCGGTGCCGAAAAGCTTTCGGCGCGGGCTGCTGCCGATGCTCGCCGTGATGCTGCTCGTGTCGTGGCTGTTGCTGCGCGAGCCGGACTTCGGCGCGCTGGTGGTGATCGCCGTCATCGCGTTCTCGATCCTGTTTCTCGGCGGCATGAACGGCCGGCATTTCGCCGCGCTGCTGGGCATGCTGGCGGCGGGCTTCGCGTTGCTCGTCGTGTTCTCGCCCTACCGCATGCAGCGCATCTTCGGCTTCATGGACCCGTGGTCCGACCCTTTCGGCAAGGGCTACCAGCTGTCGCACGCGCTGATCGCATTCGGCAGGGGCGAGTGGCTCGGCGTAGGGCTCGGCGCGAGCGTGGAGAAGCTGCACTACCTGCCGGAAGCGCACACCGATTTCCTGCTGGCGGTGATCGCCGAGGAGCTCGGGCTCGCCGGGGTCGCGCTGGTCATCGTGCTTTTCGCCTGGCTGGTGGTGCGCGCCTTCGCCATCGGGCGGCAGGCCTGCCTGCACGAGCGCCATTTCGCCGCGCTCGCCGCGCAAGGCATCGGCATCTGGTTCGGCTTCCAGGCGCTCATCAACATGGGCGTGAACACGGGCCTGCTTCCGACCAAAGGCCTGACGCTGCCGCTCATGAGCTACGGCGGGTCGGGCCTGCTCGCCAATTTCATCGCGCTCGCGATCCTGCTCCGGATCGACTGGGAAAACCGCCAGCTCACGCGCGGGCTGAATGCATGAAAAGCATCCTCATCATGGCCGGTGGAACCGGCGGCCACATCTTCCCCGGCCTCGCGGTCGCCGAGCAGATGCGCGCGGCCGGATGGGACGTCGTCTGGATGGGCGCGCGGGGCGGCATGGAGGAGCGACTCGTGCCGCGGCACGGCTATCGCACCGCGTGGATCCGCGCCAAGGCGGCGCGCGGCAAGGGGCTGCTGCAGAAGCTGCTGCTGCCCGCGAACCTGCTTTATTCCTTCTGGGAGAGCGCGCGGCACATCCGAGCCGTCAGGCCCTCGGTGGTGCTCGGCCTCGGCGGTTATGTCGCGTTTCCCGGCGGCATGATGGCCTCGCTTCTCAACCGGCCGCTTGCGCTCCACGAGCAGAACGCGATTGCCGGCCTCGCCAACCGGGTGCTCTCGCAGGTGAGCGACAAGGTGATGGTCGCTTTTCCGGACGCGCTGAAGGGCGCCGAATGGACCGGCAACCCGGTGCGGGCCGAGATTGCTGCGATTGCCCCTCCGGAAAAGCGTTTCGAGAGCAGGCACGGGCAAATTCGTATCCTCGTCGTCGGCGGAAGCCTCGGCGCGCAGGCGCTGAACGAGGCGCTGCCCAAAGCCATTTCTCTTCTCCCGGAAAAGCCCCGCGTCGTGCACCAGGCCGGCGAAAAGCATCTGGAGAGTTTGAAAGCCAATTACCTCGCCGCGCGAGTGGAGGGAGAACTCGTCGCGTTCATCGACGACATGGCGCGCCGCTACGCCGAGGCCGACCTCGTCATCTGCCGCGCCGGCGCGGTGACCATCGCCGAGCTGTCGGCGGGCGGCATGGCGAGCATCCTGGTGCCGTTCCCGCACGCGGTCGACGACCACCAAACCGCCAATGCGAAGTTCCTTTCGGAGCGCGGGGCGGCGATCCTGATCCAGCAGCGCGACCTGTCGCCGGAAAAGCTGGCGGCGCTCATTCGCTCGATGGACAGGACGAAGCTGCTCGACATGGCGAAGAAGGCGCGCGCGCTCGGCAAGCCCGACGCTGCGCGGCTCGTGGCGCAGCGGTGTATGGAGATTGCGAAGTGAAGCACAAGGTGCGCCACATCCACTTCGTCGGCATCGGCGGCTCGGGCATGTCGGGCATCGCGGAGGTGCTCGCCAACCTCGGCTACCAGGTGAGCGGGTCTGACCTTTCGGAAAATTCCGCTACTCGAAGGTTGAGCGGGATGGGCGTCAAGGTCGGGTACAAACATACTCCGGCGAACATCAACGGGGCGGACGCGGTGGTCGTGTCCTCGGCGGTGCAGGCCGACAACCCGGAGGTGATCGCCGCGCGCGAGCACCGCATCCCGGTGGTGCCGCGCGCGCTGATGCTTGCGGAATTGATGCGCCTGAAGCAGGGCATCGCGATCGCCGGCACGCACGGCAAGACGACCACCACCAGTCTCGTCGCGAGCGTGCTTGCCGAAGGCGGGCTCGACCCGACGTTCGTCATCGGCGGCCGGCTGAATGCCGTGGGCTCCAACGCCCGCCTCGGCGCCGGGGACTTCATCGTGGTCGAGGCCGACGAATCCGACGCCTCGTTCCTGCATCTGCAGCCGGTGATCGCGGTCGTGACGAACATCGATGCGGATCACATGGACACCTACCAGCAGGACTTCGGCCGCCTGAAGCAGGCGTTCGTGCAGTTCCTGCAGAACCTGCCCTTCTACGGCGCTGCCGTGCTGTGCGTGGACGACGCCAATGTGCGCGAGGTCCTGCCCGAGGTGACGAAGCCCGTCCTCACCTACGGCACGGGCGAGGACGCATCGGTGCGCGCCGAGGCGATCGCGCACGACGGCGGCCGCATGCGCTTTCGCGCGCTGCGGAAAGATGCGGCGCCCCTCGACGTGGTGCTGAACCTGCCGGGGCGCCACAACGTCCTGAACGCGCTCGCCGCGATCGCGGTCGGCACCGAGATCGGCGTCAAGGACGCGTCCATCCAGAAGGCGTTGAAGGAATTCCACGGCGTCGGCCGCCGCTTTCAGAACTACGGCGAGATCGACGGCAAGTTCACGCTGATCGACGACTACGGCCACCATCCCGCGGAGATGGCGGCCACGCTCGAGGCGGCGCGCGGCGCCTTTCCCGGCCGGCGCATCGTGCTCGCGTTCCAGCCGCATCGGTACACGCGCACCCGGGACCTGTTCGAGGACTTCGTGCGCGTGCTCTCCGGCGTCGACGTGCTGCTGCTCGCGGAGGTCTACGCGGCCGGCGAGGCGCCGATCGTCGCGGCCGACGGCCGCTCGCTCGCGCGCGCGCTGCGGCTCGCGGGCAAGGTGGAGCCGCTCTTCGTCGAGGACATCGCCGCCATGCCCGACACCATCCGGCGCGCGGCGCAGGAGGGGGACGTCGTCATTACGATGGGGGCGGGGTCGATCGGCGCGGTCCCTTCACAGTTGATATGAATATGAGCGAGCCAATCCGCTTCCAGAAGCTGCGCGGCGAACTGCGGCGCGACGAGCCGATGGGCCGCCACGTGAGCTGGCGCACCGGCGGCCGCGCCGATCGGTGCTACGCGCCGGCGGACCTGCACGACCTGGGCGCATTCCTGCGCCAGCTTCCGGAGGACGAGCCGCTGCTTTTCGTCGGGCTGGGCTCGAACCTGCTGGTGCGCGACGGCGGCTGGCGCGGCACCGCGATCCTCATGCACGCCGCTTCGCACCGCCCCGAGCTGCGCGACGGCAAGATCTACGCCGAAGCCGGCGTCGCCAGCCCGAAGGTGGCGCGCTTCGCCGCGATGCACGACCTCGAAGGCGCGGAATTCCTCGCCGGCGTGCCCGGCACCGTCGGCGGCGCGCTCGCGATGAACGCGGGGTGCTACGGCGGCGAGACCTGGGACGTGGTCGAGCACGTGGCGACCATCAACCGCCGCGGCAAGATGATCGTGCGCGGTCGCGACGAGTACGACATCGGCTACCGCCACTGCGCCCCGAAGAGCCCGGGCGAAGAGTGGTTCGCGGCCGCCTGGTTCCGCCTCAAGCCCGGCGACGGCGCGACTTCCCGCGCCGTGATGAAGGAGCTGCTCGCCCGCCGCATCGCCACGCAGCCGCTGTCGCTGCCGAACGCGGGCAGCGTGTTCCGCAACCCGCCGAAGCACCATGCCGCGCACCTGATCGAGTCGTGCGGCCTGAAGGGCTTCGAGCGCGGCGGCGCGCGCGTTTCGGAAAAACACGCCAACTTCATCGTCAACCCGAAGGGCGCGGCGGCGGCGAGCGACATCGAGTGGCTCATCCGCCACGTGCAGCGCATGGTCTACCAGATGAAGGGCGTCTATCTCGCGACCGAGGTCCGCATCGTGGGGGAAGAAGCCTCATCATGACCTCCCATTTCGGCAAGGTTGCCGTGCTGCTGGGGGGCAAGTCGGCCGAGCGCGAGGTCTCGCTGAAAAGCGGCAGCATGGTGCTCGCCGCGCTGCGCAAGAAGGGCGTCGACGCGCACCCATTCGACCCCAAGGACCGCGACGTCCAGGACCTGGTCAAGGAGCGCTTTGCGCGCGTTTTCATCGCGCTCCACGGGCGCTTCGGCGAGGACGGCACGGTGCAGGGCGTCCTCGAATGGCTCGGCATCCCCTACACCGGAAGCGGCGTGCTCGCCTCGGCGCTCGCGATGGACAAGGTGCGCACCAAGCGCCTCTGGGCGGCGGAGGGCCTGCCGACTGCGCCGTATGAAGTGCTCGCCGGAGACAGCAATCTGAAAGCGGTAGCGAAGAAACTCGGCACGCCGCTTTTCGTCAAGCCGGCGAGCGAAGGCTCGTCGGTCGGGATGACGAAGGTAAAAAAGGCAGCAGACCTGGAAGAAGCATACGCGCTCGCCGTCAACTACGACCCCATCGTCATCGCCGAGAAGTTCATCGACGGTCCGGAACTCACGGTGGCGATCGTGGCCGACCGCGTGCTGCCCATCATCCGCATCGAGACGCCACGCGAGTTCTACGACTACGAGGCCAAGTACATCGCGAACGACACGCGCTACCTCATTCCTTGCGGGCTCAGCGACAAGAAAGAAAAGGAGATCCAGGCGCTATGTCTCAAGGCGTTTCGCGCGCTCGGCTGCCGCGGCTGGGGCCGCGTCGACCTGATGCTCGACAGGCGCGGACGGCCGTTCCTGCTGGAAGTGAACACCTCGCCCGGGATGACCGATCACTCGCTCGTGCCGATGGCGGCGCGCGCCGTCGGCATGTCCTACGAGGACCTGTGCGTGAAGATCCTGGAGCTTGCGCATGTCGGCTAGGGTGAGCCTTTTCTTCGGAATCCTTGCAGGCCTGCTCATGCTGGCCGCTTGCGCCGGCGCGCTCTACTGGCTGCTCGCTCCCGAGCGCTTCCCGGTCAGCGAGGTCGTGCTCAAGGGCAACCTCAAGAACACCACCGCAGCCCAGATCGAAGCGGCGCTGCCGCGCGCCTCAGGAAATTTCTTCGCTGTCGACCTCGCGCACGCTCGCGCGGGGGTCGAGCGCTTGCCCTGGGTACGTCGCGTCGCAGTGCGCCGCGTGTGGCCGAACCGTCTGGAGGTTTGGCTCGAGGAGCACATCGCGCTGGCGCGCTGGGGCGCGGGGGACGAAATGAGTGCCCTCGTGAATACCCACGGGGAGAGGTTTGCTGCGAAAACCAAGGAATCCCTGCCTGCCTTCATCGCTCCCGGTGGAACCTCCGCCGAGGTGACGCGCCGCTACCGGCGCTTCGCCGAGATCGTGGCGCCGCTTGGCACCGGAGTCGAGCGCGTGGTGCTCACGCCGCGCCATGCCTGGCAGCTGCGCCTGGGCAACGGCCTGCACCTGATGCTCGGGCGCGACGCCGACCTCGCCGAGGAGCGCCTGAAGAAATTCGTCGCCGCCCATCCGGCGACCCTCGCCCGCGCCGGGAAGAAACACGAGTACGTCGACCTGCGCTACCCGAACGGCTTCGCGCTGCGCGTGCCGGACTGGAACGGCTGAGAGAGATGCCCAAAGAAAACAAGAACCTCATCGTGGCCCTCGACATCGGAACTTCCAAAGTGGCATGCCTCGTCGGCGAGCTCGGCGCCGACGGCGCGCTCGCCATGCTCGGCATGGGCAGCCACGAGTCGCGCGGCCTGAAGAAGGGCGTGGTGGTGAACATCGAGGCCACCGTGGCCGCGATCCAGCGCGCGCTCGAGGAGGCGGAATTGATGGCGGACTGCAAGATCGCCTCGGCCTTCGTCGGCATCGCCGGCAACCACATCCGCAGCTTCAACTCGACCGGCATGGTGGCGGTGAAGGACCGCGAGGTGAGCGCGCTCGACGTCAACCGCGCGCTCGACACCGCGCGCGCGGTGAACATCCCGACCGACCAGCAGATCCTGCACGTGCTGCGCCAGGAATTCATCATCGACGGCCAGGAGGACGTGCGCGAGCCGATCGGCATGTCGGGCGTGCGCCTCGAAGTGAAGGTGCACATCGTCACCGGCGCGGTGTCGGCGGCGCAGAACATCGTGAAGTGCGTGCGCCGCTGCGGCCTGGAAGTGAGCGACCTGATCCTGCAGCCGCTCGCGTCCTCGCGCGCGGTGCTGTCCGAGGACGAGAAGGACCTCGGCGTGTGCCTGCTCGACATCGGCGGCGGCACCACCGACATCGCGGTGTTCACCCACGGCGCGATCCGCCACACCGCGGTGATCCCGATCGCGGGCGACCAGATCACCAACGACATCGCGATGGCGCTGCGCACGCCGACCGCCGACGCCGAGAACATCAAGATCCGCCACGGCGTCGCGCTGCGCAGCCTGGCCGACCCGAACGCGATGATCGAGGTGCCCGGCATCGGCGAGCGCGCGCCGCGCTCGATGTCGCGCCAGACCCTCGCCGAGGTGATCGAGCCGCGGGTCGAGGAGCTTTATTCGCTGGTGCAGCAGGTGCTGCGCGAGTCCGGGTTCGAGGAGCTCCTGTCGAGCGGCGTAGTGCTCACCGGCGGCTCCGCGGTGATGCAGGGCATGGTCGAGCTCGGCGAAGAGATCTTTCACATGCCGGTGCGCGTCGGAACGCCGCGCTACGCCGGCGCGCTCGCGGAAGTGCTGCGCACGCCGCGCCACGCCACCGGCGTGGGGCTGCTGTACGAGGGCATGGCGCAGATGGAGCAGGGCAAGCTTTCGCGCCAGAGCGGCTCGGTCAAGGCCGTGCTGGGGCGCATGCGGGAGTGGTTTCAACGAAATTTTTAAGCACTCAACAAAGGCAAGGAGACGACAACATGTTCGAAATAGTCGATAGTCAGGCAACAGGACCGGTGATCAAGGTCATCGGCGTCGGCGGTGCCGGCGGGAACGCCATCAACCACATGATCGAGACCGGTGTGCAGGGCGTGGAATTCATCGCCGTGAACACCGACGCGCAGGTGCTCGCGCGCAACAAGGCGCGCAACCAGCTGCAGCTCGGCTCGAGCGGCCTGGGCGCGGGCGCGAAGCCCGAGGAGGCGCGCACGGTGGCACTCGCCGAGCGCGAGCGCATCGAGGAGGCGGTGGCCGGCTCGCACATGGTGTTCATCACCGCGGGCATGGGCGGCGGCACCGGGACCGGCGCCGCGCCGGTAATCGCGGAAGTGGCGCGCGGCCTCGGCATCCTGACGGTGGCGGTGGTGACCAAGCCGTTCACCTTCGAGGGCTCGAAGCGGATGAAAATCGCGGAAGCCGGCATCGAGGCGCTCGGCCCGCACGTCGACTCGCTGATCGTGATCCTCAACGACAAGCTCGAGGAGGTGATGGGCGAGGACGTGACGCAGGAGGACGCGTTCCGCGCGGCCGACGACGTGCTGAACAACGCGGTGGCGGGCATCGCCGAGATCATCAACCTGCCTGGATTGGTGAACGTGGACTTCCAGGACGTGAAGACGGTGATGTCGGAGCAGGGCATGGCGATGATGGGGTCGGCGTCGGCGAGCGGTATCGACCGCGCGCGCATCGCGGCCGAGCAGGCGATCGCCTGCCCGCTGCTCGAGGGCGTGAACCTGGCCGGGGCGCGCGGCGTGCTGGTCAACATCACGGCTTCGCGGCCGAGCCTCAAGCTGCGCGAGACGAAGGAGGTGATGAACATCGTCCGCACGTTCGCCGCGGAAGACGCCACTATCATCTACGGCGGCGTATACGACGACGCGCTGGCGGAGGACCTCCGCGTCACCGTCGTCGCGACCGGCCTCGGCCTGGCGCAGGCGGCGAAGCAGCCGAAGCCGCAGCTCGTGCTCAACAACGTTGCCGCGCAGAAGACCGGTACCGACAACGCGCACGGCCCGGTCGACTACCAGCAGCTCGACCAGGTCCCGGCGGTGATCCGGCGCAACCGCGCCTCGACCGTGGAGGCGCTGCAGCAGTCCGGGGTGGACAAGTACGACATCCCGGCGTTCCTCAGGAAGCAGGCGGACTAGCGCCCGCTCGTAGCCAAGCTGCCGCCTCCCAACCTTGCCGGGGGCGGCAGCTATTTCCTGCGCTCAAGCACGCGGAAGAAC
>Ga0208685_1000448_pt1 | contig 14519 bp, 14 predicted proteins | sample EasRivMeERMLT890_FD_187533 | JGI IMG/M metagenome (GOLD analysis project Ga0208685, IMG submission 187533) | Soil microbial communities from meander-bound floodplain in the East River, Colorado, USA - East River MetaG ERMLT890 (SPAdes) (version 2) | ecosystem: Environmental > Terrestrial > Soil...
ATCGCAGCAAGGTAAAACAGAGACTTGACGAGTTGACGAAAGCCGGCTGGTTCCTTCCTGAGTACGCGGGACAGGTGACTGGCGACGCGGCGAAGGTCCAGATTCAGTAGCGAGTGCGGACAGAGGGAAAGGGGAATCCCATGAAGCTGCTCGGGGGTGCATGTGTTTGTGTGCTGCTCACCGCGGCTCTGGTGAGTGCGCAAAGCCAGAGCCGCGACGCGCTTCCGGACTGGACCGGTGTCTGGCAGATGATGGGTGGGACGGTGTTCGATCGAGCGACCGCCAAAAGCGAAGGGGGCGTGTTGACTCGCGGCCAGCGCGAGCAACCACCCTACAACGCCGAGTGGGAGGCAATCTACCAGCGGAACCTGAAGCTCAGGGATGACAGCCGGCTTCCCGATCCCATCAACACTTGCGGGACGCCGGCCGGTTTCCCGAGGCTGATGAATCTTCCAGACACTTACGAGTTCGTGGTCCGGCCCGAGCAGACGTGGATCCTGACGGAGAATGGCCCCAACACCCTGAGGATCTACACCGACGGGCGCGCGCACCCGGCTCCCGAAGACCGATGGCCAACCTATACCGGAGATTCGGTCGGTCACTGGGAAGGCGATACGCTGGTCTTCGACACGGTGAGTATGCGGATGTCCCGGTATCCGGAGTCCGGCGACACGGTGCTCGACCGAACCGGGCTGGTGCTGAGCGATGCCGCGCACGTCGTCACGCGCCTTCGCAAGGTGAACGACGAACTGATGGAGGCGCGGATGGTGATCGAAGACGCCAAGGCGCTGACGGCGCCTTGGAACGTGACCAAGACCTACCGGCGGCTGCAGAAAGGCACGCGCGTCTACGACTATGCGTGCGCGGAGAACAACCGGAATCCCGTCGACGCCGCAACCGGCAGGACCTTGATCCTCGGCCCGGACGGAAAGCCGTTGGGCGACGTGAAATAGCAATGGTGTGGAGGTGACGGCATGAGATCAATCGAGCCCTCTGGCGTACGCGCGGTAAGACACTTGATCGTCGGGTTGCTCGTGACCTGTGGATTGCTCGCGGGTTCTCCGGCGCTTGTCGCTCATCACGCCGGCACGATGTTCAGTGAGGATCAGACGAAAGAGCTCACAGGGACGGTCAAGGAGTTCCAGTTCACGAATCCGCATTCCTGGATTCAGGTGCTGGTGGAGACGACGCCCGGTGCGCCGCCACAAGAGTGGAGCATCGAGTGGGGCAGCCCGAACCAACTGTCGCGCCAGGGCATTCGGCCGTCGACGTTCAAGTTCGGCACCAAGGTTACCGTGCGGGTCCGTCCGATGCGCGACGGGTCGCCCGCGGGGAGCTTCGTCGGCGCGAAGTTCGACGATGGAAAGACCGTCGGTCGCTGGGAGTAACCTTCTCGCTGCCGGCCGTCCAGCCTTCGCCGAAGGCTTCTCCGACTCGACTTCCACCAGTGGTCGGCATCTCGAGCATCACGATCCTGGATCCTCAGGTTTCCAGTTGTCGCGACCTGACCGGAAACAAGCCCCGCGTCCGATGCGTTGCTAGCCTTCCTTCGGAACATGACGCTGCACGAGCGCCGCCATTTGCTTTGAGGTCGCATCGCCACGCTCATGGAGGCCCGCAATGGTCCCCAATTTGTCCGGGAGGGGCCTGTTCTGACTCGTCTTCCATTTCCCGACAAGTGTGCTGATGGGAATTTCGATACCGACGATCGCCTTCAGCATCGAGTCGATGAACTCAGGCGGTGCATCCGAAACACTCCACGGCACCGCGCGCTCTGATTCATGGAGATCGCTGAGCTCGGTGACGTGCTTCAGGAGCCACGCTCGATCATCAATTGCGCAGGGCAGACCGTGTGCGTGAACAACCGCGTAGTTCCAGGTCGGCACAACTTTTCCGTGCACCTGCTTGGAGGCGTACCAGGAGGGAGTGATGTACGTCTGGGGTCCCTGAAAAATCACCACGCATGCGCATTCCTCGGTAAGAGACTTCCAGATGGGATTTGGGCGCGCGACATGGCCGATGAGCGTGCCGTATTCACCTCGCGTCGAGTCGACGAGGAAAGGGATGTGGTTAACGACCAGTCCTTCCTCGCCGTGTGTGACCCAGGCGCCCAGAGGATGGGATCTCATGAGCGCATGGAGAACCGTGACGTCGCGTTCCTCGAAATGCTCAGGCGTGTACATAGCGCTCTCACTCTAAAGGCGAACCATCTCCGAGTCCGCGGATGCGACGTCCGAGAAGCAGCGCCTTTATTTAGGTATTGTCGCGTGAAAAAGATCGACGAGATGTAGTACGTACGCGACGAGTAACGCCAGTCCGTTTCGGCCGACGTGAGACTGCGTCGGTTCGTATGCGGCCGCAAGCTTGCGCCAATGATCTGACAGCTTGTGCCGGTCGACGTCAGTGAGCTTGCTGATGTCCCATACAGTTGCCGGGAGCTCGCGAGCGAGAAAGTCAAAGACGTTGCCCCCCGAGAGCTCGCGCAACATCACAACGGTCGTAATGTGATCGAAGTGCCCACTGTCGGCAGCTCCATTCAACTGGATAGCGAGGCGACTCCATCGTTGGATTTCCCTCTTCTGGCCTTCGGTTTCAAACACCATTCTGGCTCGCAGCATAACTCCGAACCCAAGACATCGCGACGCTCGGTTCGGTGCGAATCGCGCAGCCACGTCATGTTGCGGCGGATGCGGGTATGTCGGGCCGAGGCCGACTACGGCTTGCGCGCCGGAGCGCAGAGCGCGAAGGCGTGAGCATGCCGCTGCGCCGCGAAGCCGGAAAGCGCGCGAGCGAGGCTTCCGCGTCGACTTCCGTCCACGCGTTTTCGTTTCCTCGAATCAGCCCGGGCGTTTTGAGCCGCGTGACGCATGCCGCATGGAGGTAGCTGCTAGTCGACGCGTCAGCGCCAGAGCGGCGAATGCGAGAGCGCTTTCCCGGCATGCGGCTTGCCACGCCGAAGCGTCTCGCGAAGGCGGGAGTCGGAGGCCGAGCGGCCGATATACCCGCGTCCGCCGCAACAATTCATGCCAACTACGCAACCGCGCGCTCTGCCTAATGCAGATCGCTGGGCTCCTGCGTGCTTGAGGAGCCAGGCGTGCCTCAGTGGTTCGTTGGTGTCCGCTCAGGCGTTGGCATAGCCGCGTTTTCGGCTATTCTTGGCCATCGAGCGAGGTCACGATGAGACGGAAGAACCACTCAGATCTATCGCGGCGCACTTTTCTGAAGACGGCAGCCGGCGTCTCGGCCGGGACGATGCTGATGCGCGACCCGCTGTGGGCCCAGGGCGCGCCGGCCGGCAAAGCGGCCGTATCGGCGCTTTCGAAGATCCACCAGCCCTACGTGATCACGCCGAAGCAGGCGCTGGACTGGCACGTCTTCAAGGCCGACTGCGGTCCCACCTACGCCGGCAGCACAGGGTGGAAGCGCTTCACGGACTTACTGATCTCGAAGATGCCTGAGTTCGGCGCCGTCGATCTCGACTACGTCGAAATCCCCTACGACCACTACATCGTCGAGGACTGGCCGGATCGGCGGAGCCACATGCACGACTCGCCGAACGCGGTCGAAAAGCTCGTCACCGATGGAACGCCGGTGCCGGTCGTCGCCTCGTACGGCATGACGTCGGGCTTCACGGGCGCCGAAGGTATCACGGCGCAGATGCTCCATTACGATCCAGCGCATCCGCCGGCGGAGTCGCAGATCGCCGGCAAGATCCTCGTCTTCGAGACGCAGAAGCAGCCAGGACCGCCTTACAACGACAACTTCCTCGATAACTACACGCCCACCGACTACGAGTGGCGCTCGCCCGGCAAGTGGCCGGAGCTGTGGGTGCCGCCTTCGCGCACCCAGACGTCGTCTTTTTACGGGCGGTGGGTGTGGAGTCAGCTGGGCCGCTTCGCCGAGGCCGGCATCAAGGGGCACGCGGCGGGCATCGTCATCGTGTACGACCTCTCGCCGGGCATGGCATTCGGCCTCGCACAGCGGAGCGTGTACACCGAAAACGGCCGCGCGGGTCTCGGAGCGACCTACGTCAACTGTCCGACGCTGACGCTCGATCGCGTGAACGGCGCAAAGGTGCTCGCGGATGCGAAAGCGGGGAGGATGGCGACGCTCACGCTGCGCGCGCGCTTCCAGCGCGACACGGGCAAGGCGATCGTCGCGTATCTGCCGGGGAAGAACTACGGCACGCCGCAGGACGAGCAGGTGCTGCTCGCGACGCACACCGACGCGATGTCGCTCATCGAGGAGAACGGCGGCCTTGGGATGCTCGGCATCATGTCGTACTTCAACAGGCTGCCGAAGAGCGCACGGGCACGAACGCTCGTCTTCTACTTCGACTGCCGGCACTTCATGCCAGGCGCTGAAGCCAGCTGGCCGCAGTACGACTACTACACGATTCATCCGGAGAAGCTGAAGACGATCGTCGCGACTCTCGGCATCGAGCACATGGGCGGGCGGCAGACGATCGAGACTGGTCCCGGCGGCAACACGTACGCGCACTCGAAGGCGCGCCCTGAAGATGGCGGCGTCATCACCAGCCTCATCGACGTCAACAACAACAACATCTGGATGGTCGAGATGATCGCGCGCGCTGCCACCGACAACCACTGGCCGCGCGTGGACGTCAAGTCGGGCCGTGGTGTGCCCGGCGTCAACGGCGGTTTCCAGGGCGCGGTGAAGAGTCCGATGAACAAGGGTCGCGGCTACAAGATTCCGGGCTGCGGACTCGCGGGCGACTGGCCGGGTGCGTGGACGCAGACCTACGCGCAGGTGGATACCGAAGCCGGGCCTCACGGCTTCGACGAGAACTACTTCGTCGCGCAGGTCGCCGGCCTGACGCAGATCGCCGGCGAGTTCATGCAGGTCAGGCCGGTCGTCATCGACCTGGGCTGGGGCGAACTGAAGACAGCCGTGATGGCGCTGAAGGATCCTGCCGCTCTCGCCCAGTACGTTGACGTCTTCAGGAAAGTAGAGGCGGGGAAACACGACCAGGCGCGCAGCGGTCTGAAGGATCTCGCGGAGAAGCACGCCGCGTTGAACAAGCTGGTCGACGCGCAGCTCGCCAAGCTGTCCTGATCGAGGTAGGGATATGACGACCAGACTTGCGATGTTCGTGGCGATCGTTCTGTCGCTCTCCGGCGCTGCTGCTTCGCAGGCACCGCCGGCCAATCGGGCGCCGACCTCGGGAACCTTGAGGCAGATCATCCCCGGTCACTACGTGTATACGCAGAACAACGCGGGCAGATTGTTCAACAGCGGGGTCGTCTCGACCAGCGACGGCGTCCTGGTGTTCGACGCACTGGATTCGGAAGCGCTCGCGCGCTCTGAGCGGCAGGCGATTGCCGATGTCATCAAACAGCCGGTTCGTTACCTTGTGTCCTCGGTGTTCCACGATCCGTTCAGCAAGGGCAATCTCGCCTACGCCGATGTGTTCAAGATCGGGCACGAAATCTACCGCGCCGGCCTACTCGACCAGATGCAGCGCGGTAAATTGTCAGACGAAGAGCAGCGGACGAGGATGCCGAACGCGACGTTTCGGGATCGCATGACGTTTTACCTTGGCGGCAAGGAGATCCAGGTCCTCCATTTCGGCAATGCGCACACGAAGGGAGACGGCATCCTCTTCGTCCCGCAGGACCGCATCGTCTACATGAGCGAGGTGTTCTTCAACGAAGAATTTCCGAATTCGGCAGGCGGCTACGGTGTCTCGTGGATTCGAGTGCTGGACGCGGTGAGGGCGCTGGACGCCGACATCTTCATACCGGGTCACGGGCCCATTCCTGACGATCCGAAGCAGACGCGAGCGGCACTCGACCGCATGCGGCAGCTCCTCGTGGATGTACGAGACCGAATCCAGAATGAGATTTCGCGGGGCGCGACCGAAGATCAGGTTGTTGCGACCGTTACGCTCCAGCAGTACGAGAAGATGCCGCAGTTCGCCGGGACCAAAGAAGCTGTCGTACGGCGAATCTACAAAGAACTGAAGGGCACCCTCCAGTAGACCTGCGGCGCGGACCTTCCAGGTCCGCGATGATTCGTAAAGGCGGACCTTAAGGTCCGCCTTTTTTTGTACGTAGGGCGGCTTTGCCGGCCAGTTCTGCCGGCCATCCTGCCTTCGCGATACGCTTCGGCGCGGCAAGCCGCACGCCGGGAAAGCGCGCTCGCTCGTACCTCCCGCGTGCTCGGCGCGCGAATGACGCGCCTCATCGCATTACGGTAGCGAAGCCTCGGCCGACGCCGCGTCAACGACCGCGCATACGGACAGCCACGTTGGCCGCAAAGGAGGTTGCCAATGTTCACATGGAAAAGGATTGCGATCGTTTTGCTATTGTTTGCCGCTGCATTCGTTGCTTTCGAGTTCACGGACGGCCCAAAGGTCCTCGCTCAGACTATCCGGCCCGCAATGGTGAGAAGCGTTGACGAACCGGCACGCGTACCCTACTTCGTCTCGGCGCAGCCGACTTGCCCATTTACCAATGAGTGCCTCGTGTCTGGGCCCGTCGTGCCGGCAGGCAAACGGCTTCGCGTCACGCGACTGGAGGGAATGTTAGTGCTCCAGGCTACCAACATCATCGTGTTTTTAAGTACGGATGACGACAATGCTCCAGTGGTGATGTTCCCCTCCAATACCTTCGGCCAGGCCTTCTTTGGGACTGGGGTCAGTTTCAATCAGGAAGTGGACTTCTACTTCGAAGCGGGGCAAACGCCCTCTCTCGTAGTAGGTACTTCGGGCGGGAATATAACCACCGACGCTCGCAGTCGGCTGACGATTGCCGGCTACATGGTCGACGTCCAGCCTTAAAGGCGGATCTGCACTTTACGCTCGCGCGTGAAACATCTCGAAAAGTCATCTCAACGCGCGCGATTGAACGCTCGTCGATGTATCTGACGCTGTCAATTGGCGGTAGGGGCCAGGTTCCCCGCCACGTTCCCAAAAAGGTCTACGACCTCTCTCGCGCCTATTTCTCCACGATCGGCAGCCACACCGCGCTGGAGGCCATGGGGTTGCGGTAGATGCTCTGCGTGGCCTTCTTGTAGTCGTTCGGTTTGGCGTTGAAGATGTTGGGAACGAAGGTCTGTGGGTTGCGGTCGTAGAGGGGAAACAGAGTCGACTGGACCTGGACCATGATCCTGTGGCCCTTCAGGAAGACGTGGTCGACGTTGGGCAGGCCGAACTTGTAGTTCTCGACCTTGCCGGCCGTCAGCGCGCGCGGCTTGTCGAAGCCGCCGACATAGCGGCCGCGGAAGATCTCGAAGCCGATGCCCATCTGCACGCCGGCCATGTCGAGACGGTAGGTCTCCTCGTCCGGGTAGGCGTCGATCAGCTTCACGACGAAATCTGAATCCGTGCCCGAGGTGGCGGCAAAGAGATCGACCTGCGGCGCGCCCATGATGTGGACGTCCCGGGCGAGCGGTGTGGTTTCGTATTCGAGCACGTCGGGGCGGCCGGAGACGAAGCGCTGGTCGTTGATCAGCCAGGGACGCCAGACGTTCGGATCGCGCATGTGGACCGGGCGCGGGACGAAGGGAACCGGCTTCATCGGATCCGAGACATAGTCGTCATGGTCACCGTTCGACACCGTGGCAGGCTTGTCGAACGACAGCTTGAAGTCGGCGCCGAGATAGAGCGGCGTCGCCTTGCCCATCGGCCACGCTCTTGACTCGTCCCACTTGTTGACGCCCGTGGCGTAGGTGAGCACGGGCGGCGTCTTCGGGTCGGGTGCGTCCTTCAGGTAGTGGTCCAGGAAGGGCTTCATGTAGCGAACGCGGAAGTCGAGTGCGGTGTCGCCGGGCAGCTTCAGCGGACCAAGTTGCGATCCGTCGGCGTTGACGCCGGAATGGCGCCAGGGGCCGATGACCAAGTACAGTTTGTCGTTGTTGACGTCCTTGGGCTCGAGCGTTTCGTAGACCTTGGGTGCGCCGTATGAGTCCTCCTGGTCCCACTGGCCGACGACCAGCATTGTGGGAACGGTGAGCGGCTTCGCGGCCACCCACTTGTCGACGGCCTGCAGCGACCAGAAATCGGTGTAGGCCGGGTTCTGCATCAACTTCTGCACGAAGGGATAGCTGTCGAGGCCCCACCTGCGAGCGTAGTCGCCGGCCGACCCCGTCCTGAGGAACGTCACGTAATCGTCGCCGGTGCCCCTGGCGACGTCGTCATTGTCGCTGGCATTGGTGGTCATGCTGGTGACGTAGTCGAAATTGGGCTGGCGGAAGGCGCCGTTGTGGAACCAGTCGTCGCCCATCCAGCCGTCGACCATCGGGCTCTGTGGCACGGACACTTTCAGCGCCGGGTGCGGATCGATGGTGGCGACGAGGGCGGTGAAGCCGACATAGGACGAGCCGGTGATACCGACCTTGCCGTTCGACTCCGGTACGTTCTTCACCAGCCACTCGATCGAGTCGTATGCGTCGGTGGACTCGTCCACATCGGTCTTGTTCAGTGGGCCGCGGATAGGGCGGTTCATCACGAAGTCGCCTTCGGATTTGTTGCGGCCGCGGACGTCCTGGTAGACGCGGATGTAGTTGTCGTTGACGAACTCGGCGTCCATCAGCGGCAGGATGTCGACGATGCGCTGGCTGGGCGTGCGCGACGTGACCTTGTCGGCGTTGTAGGGCGTGCGGGTGAAAAGGATGGGAGCGTTGCTCGCGCCCTTACGCATGACGATGACGGTAAACAGCCTCTTGCCGTCGCGCATCGGGATCATCAGCGTCTTGCGCACGAAGTCGGCTTCCGGGCGGGTGTAGGCGTAGGTCGGGTTCATCTCCGGCGTCATGGGGGTGACGCGGGGCGGCTGCTGCGCGACGGCGACGGCGGTCGTTGCGATGACGGCGCTGAGGGCGACAGCGGCGAGATGGGTGCGGCGCATCAGAGGAACTCCTGACATCCCCTTCATTTCATACCTCGCAAGTCAGCGATTGCCAGCGGAACGGAGCTGGGTCTGCGCTAGCGCAGTTTATCCGGCGTCCACGCTCGTTCAAGCAGGAATGCGGGTGGGCGTCATTCTGACTCGCGCCTGAGCGTCCCGAAAAAGCCAATGAGGGGCTGGGAGGCCGGTTAAGCTCAACTCAGTTGGGCAAGTTCGCGAGTTAGCAACTCCTCTAGTTTCCGAATGCTGTTGTAGACCAAGCACCTCTGCCCCTTGACGTCGAACTTCAAATCGGCTGCGTCACGCGCCAAGAGAACCGTCGGAATACCCTTGCCCCATGCGTACCCAACCTCCAAGTACACATTGGGATTGGCTGTGGATAGATCGGCGACCAGTAGGCGCGCGCTGCCGATTCTTTCCTTGACCCACACAATCACGTCGCCGGTGAAGGCCGCGAGATCTGCGCGTTCGCACAGGTAACCTGCGACGTTCACCGCCTGCTGAATTCCGTAGTGAAAATGATCGTCAAACTCCGCCGCGAATGGCATCGCGACGAAGACATGAGGCTTCGCCTGTGAGCTTGCGCCGGCAGTGCGCAGGGGCTCAAGCTGGGACATAGGTTGGCCGCGATGTACGGTACTTGATGAGAGATCCGGGAGGCGCAGGAGTCCGTCAAGTAACACCTGGAGACGGCGCGCGCGGCCCGCATTCTGTTCAATGATCGTGACTTTGTTGAGAGCGGCGGGACAAGCACCGCTCTCGACCGCGTCGACGATTCCTGCAACCTCTGATCGAAAGGCCTCTGATTCGTCGAGGCCATACCCTGCGCCATGAAGCGTGTACGCGACGTGCGCCGCTGTCGGGTTCGACGCAGCCAGCGACGCCAGGGCTCGATGAGCGAACTCCCTGATGGCCTGGTACTCGAAGGAGTCGATACCGACCACGCCGACAAACAGAACCATGCGAGCTGCCAAACGACCGTCCGTTTCAAACAGCCGGACTCTCCCTGGCTGCGGCAACTTGTTCCGGATTCCGCCGCCGCTCGCCTCGAGTCGTTCGACGACAAGCTCGTCGAGCCCGTACGTAGCCTGAGCGTGCTTCAGCACTAAAACGTCGGCGACCGTCTCCAGCGCGTCTCCGTGCGCCACCTGAATGTCCATTTCCCTCACCTTGTTGACTTAGCTCGATGAAGTCCGCCTGGCGACCTGCCGCTCAGCCGCGAGCGGCGGGTCTAAAGAACTCGCGAAACATACCAGACCCGACGGAAAACCAGAACCACGGGCCAGTGCCCCCCCATCCTTCACCGAAACGCGCGGCGCTAGACATTGCCTTCAACCGCGTTGGGATTCATGAATGGCTCTCCCATGGCACGTCCGCTGCAGTTGGTCCGCCGCTGTTCGGAGCGTCTGACGAATCGAACCAACTAGCTCTGTTTCGGTTCACGCCGGCCTCGTAGCCGCCGACATTTCGTGAGCGCACTCACGACGTGTTGGTATCAAGAGGTATCGGTCATGAGACGCATGCTCACCTCGTCTTCACTTGAGGAGTAACGATTGCCATGGCTCACGCAACCGCAACACCAACACGAATCGATTCCCCGAAAGCCGACGCACGGTCCAGTGTCGACGCGGTCCGTCCGTTTCGCGTCAACGTTCCGCTGTCACAACTCGACGATCTCCGCCGACGCATCATGGCGACACGTTGGCCAGACAAGGAAACGGTCACCGATGCATCGCAGGGCGTGCAGCTCGCGACGATTCAGGCGCTCGCGCGCTATTGGGCAACGGAGTATGACTGGCGCGCGTGCGAAGCGAGGTTGAACGCTGTGCCGCAGTTCATCACCGAGATCGATGGGCTGGACATTCATTTCATTCACGTGCGTTCGAAGCACGACAACGCCTTGCCGCTCATCGTCACGCACGGATGGCCCGGCTCGATCGTCGAGCAGATGAAGATTATCGATCCGTTGACCAATCCCACGGCACATGGCGCGAGCGCATCGGACGCTTTCCACCTGGTGATTCCGTCGATGCCAGGCTACGGGTATTCAGGCAAGCCGACCACCACAGGCTGGGACCCCGCGCACATCGCGCGAGCATGGGTCGCGCTCATGAAGCGCCTCGGATACACGAAATTCGTGGCGCAGGGTGGCGATTGGGGTGCAATCATCACCGAGGTAATGGGCGCGCAGGCGCCACCGGAACTGCTGGGTATTCACACCAACATGGCCAACGTGATTCCACTCGACATCGACAAGCTGGCCTTTTCCGGCGCGCCGGCGCCGGCGAATCTCTCGGCCGACGAAAAGCTCGCTTACGAGCGACTGAGCTTCGTCTACGCAAAGGGCATCGGCTACGGCTTCCAGTTGGGGTTGAGACCGCAGACGCTGTACGGAATAGCGGATTCACCGGTCGGCCTGGCGGCCTATTTTCTCGACCACGACGCGCGCAGCTATGAGCTGATCGCACGTGTCTTTGCCGGAGCGAGCGAAGGCCTCACACGAGACGACGTACTCGACAACATCACGCTGACGTGGTTGACGAATACGGCGGTGTCAGGAGGCCGTCTCTATTGGGAGAACAAGCTGGCGTCGTTCTTCGCTGTCAAAGGCGTCGCGATCCCGACGGCCGTGAGCGTCTTTCCTGACGAGCTCTATCCGGCCCCGCGGAGCTGGGCAGAGCGTGCGTATCCCAAACTAATCCACTACAACACGCTCGATAAGGGCGGGCACTTTGCCGCCTGGGAACAGCCGCAACTCTTTTCAGAAGAGGTTCGCGCGGGCTTCAGACCACTGCGCAAGTAGTGGAGGCTCGCGATCGAAACGTGTGGCCATTACAGTTTGACCATCGGCAACGGCGTGAGTGGGTGTGTGCGGAGCCTTTCGATGGCCAGCTTCACAAGGCGCCAATGAAATCCGGCGCTCGGCCACATGGCGAATACTGACTTGATGAACGGACGTGGAACACCGAACGTTCTCAGCCCACGTGTGACATCGATCCAATCGGCTCGTCGGAATGGCTCGACGAGCGAACGTGGACTCGCCGTGGACGGCGTGATCTTGTGGTGGTCCGAGATTATCCTCTCGATCTCTGCAATCCAGTCCGCCTGTCCGCGCGCCGTGAGGTACTCGCGTGCGAGTGCCATAGACGGCGGGATGTAGTCGAACGTCTTGTTCGTCCAGATCCCGAGGTCGTGGAAGGCCGCGGCGACGGCGAGCTTCTCGAGGTCGCCGCGGTCCCCCACAATCGCGGTGCAGAGGTTCACGACTCGGTAGACATGGTTCCGATAGGCGGTGAAGTCGTGCTGCAAGTCCGACGCGTGATCGCGGAGAACCTCATCGATAGTCGGGGCGCTCGTCAGCAAGCTGTCGTCGGCGACTGACTGCACCATCGGCGTCGTCGGTTCGTCGCTATTCATCGAACGGAGCGTTCATCTGGCATCCTCTCCCTTCACGTAAAGGCCTTAGCGCTGGAGGACAGGCTGATTCAGCCACTCCTGGAAGCGGATCTCGCCGAGTCGCGCGTCGTCGGCAGGAATCAGCGAGCGCTCGCCGAGTTCGGCCCCGAAGTATCGCGCATGCGGGTCGACGACAACCTCACGGGGGTCGTTGCGCGCGACGAGGCCCTGACGGATCAGCTCATCGAAACGGAACTGTTGGGGACCGGCCACTTCAACCGTGCCATTCAGTGGCGCGCCCACGGCGACCCTCCCGATCGCCGTGGCGACGTCATCGGCCGCCATGGGCTGAATGAGTACCGGTGGCAGCCGAACCGTCGTTCCGTCGGTGGCTTCATCGGCGATGCGCTTGACGAACTCGAAGAACTGCGTCGCGTGAACGATTGAGTACGGGATCGCGGCACCCTTGATCATCGTTTCCTGAGCGTTCTTCGCTCGGAGGTAGGGACTGTCGGGTATACGCTCGGTTCCCACCACGGACAGCGCGACGTAATGCCTCACACCGGCTGCTGCCGCGTACTTGAGAAGGTTACGCGTGGATCTGATGAAGAACTCCATGACGGCCGCCTCTTCAAACGAGGGGGAATTTGACACATCAACAACGACCGAAGCCCCCCGTAGAACCTCAGTCAAGCCCTCGCCGGTGAGCGCGTTGACGCCCGTGTCTGGCGAAGCCGCGACTGCTTCGTGGCCTTGTTCGCGGAGCTTTGTCACGAGTTTCGATCCGACAAGTCCAGTGCCGCCGATGATGACGAGTTTCATCTTGGTCCTTTCATGTGACGCTGAACTCTTAGCAACGCGAATGCCCGGCAGACCCGAACCATGCAGCGGTGAAATCGTGGTGTGTCGGAGCTCGCGAACCGCTCTTTTGGGGATGTCGCCATGACATCTCACAACGCGCGTCATCGCGTTTCGCGAGCTTTCGTTACTGGCGGCAGTGTGCGAACTCGCGATTGGCATCGGAAATCCCGACCCACGGTGTTCGTCAGGCTGGCCTTGTCTTTGCGTTGTTGTAAGCCTCCGCAAGGGATCGCAACCGCGAACGGACATGAGCAGTGAAAAGGGAGTTTGCGCGCGCGCAGGGCGCGCGCCCACAGACCACTCAGGAGGCATGCACATGAGCACGATCACGGTGAAAGACGGCACCACGATCTACTACAAAGACTGGGGCAAGGGTCCTGTCATCACCCTCTCGCACGGATGGCCCTTGAACTCCGATATGTGGGACGGCCAGATGCTGTTCCTCGCACAGCACGGCTTCCGAGTCGTGGCACACGATCGTCGTGGCCATGGCCGATCCAGCCAGGCTTGGTCCGGAAACGACATGAACGGGTATGCCGACGATCTGGCCGCCGTGATCGAGGCCTTGGATCTCAAGGACATCACGATGGTGGGCCACTCCACTGGCGGCGGAGAAGTCGCGCGTTACATCGGACGGTACGGCACGAAGCGTCTGGTAAGGGCGGTCCTCATAGCCGCCGTGCCGCCGATCATGTTGAAATCTGCGTCCAATCCGGAAGGACTCCCCATCGAAGTCTTCGACAGCTTGCGGAGCGGCTTGGCCAAGGGCCGCTCGCAGGCCTACAAAGACTTCGCTCCCCTGTTCTATGGCGCCAACAGACCTGGTGCGCAGGTGTCCCAAGGCACGCTGGATCAGTTCTGGCTCTGGAGCATGCAGGCCGGCCTCAAGAACGCGTACGACAGCATCAAGGCCTTTTCTGAAACCGACTTCACTGAAGACCTCAAGAAGTTCGATATCCCGACCTTGGTCATGCACGGTGAGGACGACCAGATCGTGCCCGTCAAGGATTCGGCGAAGAAGTCAGCAAAGCTGATCAAGGGGGCTGTGGAAATCTACTATCCGGGCCTGCCGCACGGGCTCACCGCCACGCATGCCGACGTCGTCAACCGCGACTTGCTCGCGTTCTGCCAGCAGGGCAAACGGAAGGTCGCGTGAATCCGCAGCCGGACTCGTCGCCGCGGTCGGCTAGCGCCACAACGCGTAACGTCCCGTTGTCATGAGAGATGAGGAGGAGGAGGAGATGACTACCGCGACCACCGAGCCGACCATCACTGAGCACGAGGCAGCACAGGTCGAGCGCGCGAACGCCTCGAGCGCCACACCCGTTGTCTTCGTTCACGGGCTCTGGCTGCTGCCCTCGAGTTGGGACCGCTGGGTGACGCTGTTCGAGG
>Ga0208685_1000449_pt1 | contig 14518 bp, 13 predicted proteins | sample EasRivMeERMLT890_FD_187533 | JGI IMG/M metagenome (GOLD analysis project Ga0208685, IMG submission 187533) | Soil microbial communities from meander-bound floodplain in the East River, Colorado, USA - East River MetaG ERMLT890 (SPAdes) (version 2) | ecosystem: Environmental > Terrestrial > Soil...
TTCCTCCCCATGCCGAGGATGCCGCCGCTGGTCGAGCGCGGGTCGCGCGCCTTCCAGGCGCCGACGTCCACCGCGGCGAGGAAGTTGAAGACCAGCCGGTTGAACTCCTCGGGATCCTCGATGTTGATCGTGTGCCCGGCGCAGGGCATGACCGCGAGTGCGGCGGTGGGGATGGCGCGCTTCATCATGAGGGAGGGCTCGAGGCAGGGGTCGTCCTCGTCGCCGGTCAGGATCAGCGTCGGCACGCGCAGCTTCTTCATCTCGTCCTGCAGCTCCCAGAGCGAGGGGCGCCGCGCCTGCACGCCGCGCATGGTGAGCGCGGATCCCTGCGTCGAGTGCTCGGCGAGCTGGCGCGCGAACTCGGCCCAGCCGCGCGGGTTCTTGTTCTGGAACTGCACGCGCGTCGGGCCGAGCGAGTAGCGCTTCGCGACCTCCTGCATGCCCTGCTTTTCAATCTGGTCGGCGGCAGCGCTGGTCTCGGCACGGAACTGCTCGCGCTTGGCCGGCTCGGCGCCATACCCGCAGCCGCCAACGACGAGGGAAAGCGCGCGCTGGCCGTACGAAATGCAGAAATGCAGCGTGGCGAAGCCGCCCATGGACAGGCCGCACACGTGCGCGTTGTCGATTCGCAGGTGGTCCAGCACGTCGCGGATGTCGTCGCGGGCGCGCGCCTGCGAGTACTTCTCCGGGTCCGCAGGCACGTCGGAGGGCGGATAGCCGCGCGCGCTGAAGGCGATGCATCGGTAGTAGCGCGAGAAGAAGCGCATTTGCGGCTCCCAACTGCGGTGGTCGCCGGCGTACTCGTGGACGAAGATGAGCGGGGTGCCGCTGCCGGCCTCCTCGTAGTGAAGCTTCACGCCATCGTCGGTCGTTGCGTAGGGCATGCTTTCAGGCTCCGAGGTTGATCATTACGCCGGAAAGCTTGCCGGCCCGGGTGGAGGCGAGGAAGGCCACCATGTCAGCGACCTGCTCGGGCTCGATCATCTGGCCGAAGGTGCCGGTGCCGACCAGCTCCTCCCAGCGGTTCTCGTCGCCGAGCTTTTCTTTCGCGGCGGCCTTCATGAGCGGGATGATGCGGTCGGTACGCGTGGCCGGCGGGTGCACGCCCAGCACCCGCACGCCGAACGCGCTCGAGCCCCTGCCCATGGCCTTGGTGAAGGCGCCCAGCCCGGCGTTTGCCACGCTGCCGCACACGTACTCGAAGGACGGGTTCTCGCCGGCCATGCCGATGACGTTCACGATCACGCCGCTCTTGCGCGCCTTCATCCGCGTGAAGAGCTCGCGCGTGAGGTTGACGTAGCCGAAGACCTTCAGCTCCCAGGCGTGGCGCCATTTCGCCTCGTCGAGCGCTTCGAGCGTGCCGCCGGGGATGTCGCCGGCGTTGTTCACCAGGATGTCCACGTCGGCGCAAGCCTGGGCCAGGGCGCGCAACGCATTGCCGTCGCGCAGGTCGGCGGCATGCACTTTCGCTTCTGCGCCCAGGAGTTTCCTTGCCTCCTCCAGGCGGTTGCGGTCCCGGGAGGCGACGTGCACCCGGCATCCCTCGGCGGCGAACGCCCTGGCGCAGGCGAGGCCGATTCCCTTCGACCCCCCGGTGACGAGCACCGACTTTCCCTTCAGCTCGAGATTCATGGCTTTCCCGTTCTGGCCGCGCTCAGCAGGCCTGCTGCATCCGGAGAAAATCGATCAGCAAGGCACCGGTGCGCTCGGGCTGCTCTTGCTGAACCCAATGCCCCGCGCCCTCGACCAAATGGCAACCGCGCATGTCGGTGCACGCCTGCGACTGCATGCGCTCGAATTCGCCCGGTTTCTGGTAGATCCCCCAGTCGGCGGCGCCGGCGATGAACATCGACGGCACGTCGATGGTGCGTCCCGCGAGGGCCATCAGCTCGGCGACGAAGGCGGGCCCGGTGCCGCATCGGTACCACTGCAACCCGCCCTGGAAGCCGGTGCCTTTGAAGGCGTCCGCATAGACGTCGAGCTCCTCGTCGGTCAGCCATGGCGCAGCGCGCTGCGGCATCTCGGGCGCGACAGTCTCGGCCATGTTCCTGTCGCGGTCCATGACGTAGTAAGCCGGCAGCTTCGCCAGCTCCGCCGCGCTCCATGACCGGAGCGGATACGGCCGGTTGCCTTTCCAGTCCGCGCTCTTGTAGTGGTAGTAGGCGCGCAGGAACGCGTGTATGCCCTGCCGGCACTCGCGCATGTCCGCGTCGGCCTCGCGCATCGAGTAGTACCACTGATAGTGCTTGCGTCCCAAGCCGGCTAGCTGCCGGTGAATATCCGCAGACGGTAAAGCGGAAGGCGGTCCGCCAAACGGGGCGCTCATCAGCACCACCGAACGGAAAACATCGGGCCGGGTGAGCGCCGCGTAGGCGGCGACGGGCGAGCCGAAATCGTGGCCGACGACGTGCGCCTGCCTCACTTCCACCCTGGCGAGAAGCGCGATCGCGTCCTCGACGATATTCAGGATCCGGAACGAGGCAAGGTCGCCGTCGTAGCGGTCGTCCCAGCCGGTGGTGCGGCCGTAGCCGCGCTGGTCGGGCGCCAGCACGTGGAAGCCCGCGGCCGCGAGTGCGGGCATCACCTTGCGCCAGCTATACGCGAGCTCCGGAAAGCCGTGCAGGAGCAGGACGCAAGGCCGGCCCGGCGTGCCGGCTTCCAGCACGTGCATCCGCAGCCCGTTGACCGACTCGACGAACCGCGAGTGCGGCTTCAAGCGATCATTCGATCCGAATTCCCGCCTGGCGCACGACCTTCTCCCAGCGCTCGAGGTCGGCGCGGATCTGCTCGCCGAACTGCGCGGGCGCGTTGCCCACGGGCTCGATTCCCAGGGTGGCGTAGCGCTCGCGCGTCTGGGGCTCGCCGAGCACCGCTGCGATGTCCTTCTGCAGGCGCTCGGTGACCGCCGGCGGGGTTTTGGCCGGCGCGAGGATGCCGACCCAGGAGTCGACGACGAAACCGTCGAGCCCGCTCTCCACGAAAGTCCCAACCTCCGGCAGCGCGCTCGAGCGCCGCGCCGACGATACGCCCAGCCCTTTCAGCTTGCCGCTCTTGACGAACTGCTGGGCAGTCGCGATCGCGGTGAAGACGAGCGGGATCTGGCCGCCGACCACGTCGCCCATGGCCTGTCCGCCGCCCTTGTAGGGCACATGCGTGAGCGAGATCCCGCTGCGTTGGGCGAGGAGCTCGCCGGCGAGGTGCGGCGTGCTGCCGGTCCCCGCGGTGCCGTACGAGAAATTCTGTTTCTTCGCCACGGCCAGGAACTCGCGCAGGTCCTTGGCCGGCACCGAAGGATGCGCGACCAGGATCAAGGTCGCGTCGCCGAGCTTGGTGACGGGCGCGAAGTCGCGCAGCGTGTCGAACGGCAGCTTTGCGTACACGTGCGGGTTTACCACCATCGTGCCGTCGAAGCCGAGGAGCAGCGTGTAGCCGTCGGCAGGCGAGGTCGCGACCGCGTGGGTGCCGATATTTCCCGATGCGCCGGGGCGATTCTCGACCAGCACGCTCTGGCCCAGGCGCGCCGCCAGCCGCTCGGAGATGACGCGCGCGCTCGAATCGGCGACGCCGCCGGGCGAGAACGGCACGATGATGCGCACCGGCTTCGAGGGAAACGGCTGGCCAAGAGCCGTACAGCAGAAAAATCCCAGCAGGGCAAACAGGAAGGCACGCATATCAGTTGGTCGGTCGGTGGAGGTAGCGGCCACGGGGCGGGCCGATCGCCTTGCCATTCTCGTAGATCAGGCCGCCGCGAAGGAAGGTGGCTTTCACTTTGCAGCCGAGCTCGATTCCTTCGAACGGCGTGTAGCCCTGCGTCGATTCGGACTCGGCGGCGCGGATCGTCCAGCTCGCGCGCGGATCGACCAGCGCCAGGTCCGCGTCGAGTCCCGGCGCGATGTCGCCCTTGGCATTCAGGCCGAAGCGCTTGGCGGGATTCGCGCTCAGCAGCGCCGCGACGCGATTGAGGGACAGGCCGCGCTTGATCCCTTCGGACACGAGCGCCGGCAGGAGGTACTCGGTGCCGCCGAAGCCGGACTTTGCGAGCCAGATGTTGCCGAGCGCGTTCTTCGCCGCTTTCGTCTCGTGCCGGCAGCAGGCGTGGTCGCTGACGACCCAGTCGACCTTGCCGTCGAGGACCATGTCCCATAGGAACTCCACGTCCTCGCGCGGCCGGATCGGCGGATTGACCTTCGCCAGCGCTCCGGTTTTCGCATTCACATCGAGGATCAGATGCCCGATCGTGACCTCGCGGCGGAAGTCGATGTGCGGGAACACGGCGGCCATCTGCAGGGCCGCGCCGAGCGCCTTTCTGGAGCTCAGGTGAAGGAGATTGATCGTCGGCAGCGCGGCCTCGTTGGCGAGATAGGAGGCGATGAACACCGCCAGGCCTTCCGAGTGCGGCGGCCGCGAGGCGTGATAGGCGGCGAGGCCGTCGAGCTTCTTCTCCGCTTCCACGATCTTCGTGTAGGCGGTCATGATCTCGGCGGTCTCGCAGTGCAGCGACAGGCTGATCTGCGCCGCCTTCGCGGGAAAGCGCTCGCGCGCCGCCTGCACGCCGCGCATCACGAACTCGAAGTGCGCGAAATCGTAGCGCTCGTCCGGTCCGATCATCAGGAACTCGCGCTGGCTGTCCGAGCGGCCGTGCAGGCCGTGCGAGCCGTAGAACATGAAGACCTTGAACGAGCACACGCCGAACTTGTCGACCAGGTTCTCGATCTCGGAAATATGCGCGCGGTCCATCGGCGCGAGGTGAAAGCCGTAGTCGACGTGGAAGCGGCCCGCCGAGATCTTCTGCACCTCGGGAAAGACCTCGCGGTACGGCCCGCCGCGGTTCAGGTAGTACTGCCCGGTGCGCCAGTAGTTCAGGCTGGAGGTTACGCCGCCCTGCGCGGCGGCGCGGCTCTCGCTCGCCGCGTCTTCCTCGAGCGGCGAGTAGATGCCCGTGTGCATGTGGGCGTCCACCACGCCCGGAAACGCGAGCCACCCCTTGCCGTCGTAGGTCTGCTTCGCTTCCCGCAGCTCGATGCCGTGCGCCACCTTGGCGAACTTCTCGCCGGTGATGGCGATATCGGCCTGCTCGACCGAGCTCGCGTTCGGCCGCACCACACGCACGTTCTTGATCAGGAGGTCGTACGGCATTTCAGTCGCTTTTCGAGATGCGGCAGGAGGCCGCCGTCGCGCACCATCTCCATCAGGTGCGCCGGGATGGGTTCGAAGGGAAGGGTCTGGCGCCCGCTGACGATCTCGCCTTTTTCGTAGTCGATCCTCAACGGGTCGCCATTGCGGATGCGCTTCGCATCGCGGCAGACCAGGGCCGGCAAGCCGAGGTTGAGCGCGTTGCGGTAGAAGAGGCCCGCGAAGGACTCGGCGACGAGCGCCGCGATGCCGAGATGCTTGAGCGCAGCCGGCGCCTGCTCGCGCGAGGAGCCGCAGCCGAAATTACGGCCGGCGATCACGAAGTCGCCGGTTTTAACTTCCTTTGAAAATGAAGGCAATACTGCTTCCAGGCAGTGCGCGGCGATCTCCTCGATGCCGAGCTTCATGTAGCGGCCGGGGGCGAGGACATCGGTGTCGATATTGTCGCCGAGCAGCCAGGCTCTCATTGCAGAAACTCGCGCGGATCGCACACGCGTCCGGCCACCGCGGTCGCGGCGACGGTGTAGGGCGACGCGAGGTAGACCTGCGACGAGGCCGCGCCCATCCGACCCTTGAAATTGCGCGCGGTGGTGGAGATGGCGACCAGGTTTTCGGGCAGCAGGTGCTCGCCGTAGCCCGCGCAGATGCCGCAGGCGTTCGGCAGCAGCTCCGCGCCGGCGTCGAGCAGGATTTGCAGCGTGCCTTCGTCCTCGGCGGCTTTCTGGTCGCGCAGGCTGGCGGGGGCGACCAGGAGGCGCATGCTTGCCTTTCGCCCCTTCAAGATAGAAGAGGCCATGCGCAGGTCGGCAAGCTTCGCGCCGGTGCAGGCGCCGATATAGGCCAGCGTCGGCTTCACATCGCCGAACTCAGCTACGGCTTTGCTGTTCGCCGGGCTATGCGGGGCGGCGACCTGGGGCGTGAGGTCGCCGGCGTCGAAGCGATGGTGGGCGAGGACCGTCGCTTCGGTATCGCTTTCCCAGGTTTCGACCTTGGACTTCAAGAACTGCGCCGTCGTTTCATCCGAGGCGATCAGGCCGGTCTGTCCGCCGAGCTCGGCGGTCATGTTGCAGAGAGTCATGCGCTCCTGCATCGGCAGCTTGCGGATCGCCGGGCCGCGGTATTCGACGGCCTGGTATTGGCCCCCGTCGAGCCCGAAGCGGCCGATCAGAAAGAGCATCACGTCCTTGGCCGAAACGCCGCGCTCGAGCGCGCCGTCGAAGTCCATGACGATGGTGTGCGGAACCTTGAGCCAGATCTCCCCGGTGACCAGCACGCCGAGCATCTCGGTCGCGCCGATGCCGAACATGTAGGCGGCGAAAGCGCCGCCGGTGGGCGAATGGCTGTCGCCGCCGACTGCGAACATGCCCGGATGCAGATGACCGCGCTCGGGCAGCACCACGTGGCAGATCCCCTGGCCGTCGTAGAAGTTCTGCACCCCGGCGTCCGCGGCCCAGTGGCGCGCGATGTGGATGATCCGGCGGCTTTCGTCATCGTAGGCGGGCAGGTAATGGTCGGTGATCACCACGACTTTCGCCGGATCCCAGACCTTCGCGCCGAGCTTCTCGAGCATCGGCTTCACCCGCCGCGGCCCGCCCGAGTCGTGCATCATCGCGAGGTCGACCTTGCAGGTGACGATCTCGCCCGGCGTTACCGCGCTTCTGCCGGCGGCGCGCGCGACGAGTTTCTGGGCCAGAGTCTGCTTCATCCCTGCTCGAGAAATTCCTTGAGGGCCTTGTCGGGCGGTTTGACGAAATTGGAGCGGCGGCTCACATGGCCGGCGCCGAGCTTGCGCAGCTTGATCGCCATTTCGGCGCTCTTGGCGATGAGAGTGATGCCGTTGACGATCGGCGCGCCCTCGAACTTGCCGGAGAACAGCATCATCGGCAGCCCGCCCGCGGGCACGATCACGTCCGCGCCGGCATCGAGCAGGGCGCGGCATTCGCGTTCCCACAACGGATTGAGCTTCTCGAAAGCTTCCTTGCTGGCGAACGCATCGATGAAATCCTTCACGCTCGCGTTGACCGCCCGGACTCCGACCACGCGCTGCTGCAGCCCATAGCGGATCACCTGCTCCTCGTGCCACGGGATGAACACCGGATTGATGGTCACCAGCCCGAGCTTGCGCCCGAGCGTGCAGGCATGGAAAAGCGTGGTTTCGCCCAGGCCGAGAACCGGAATATCGACCACCGACTTCACTTCCATCAGCCCCGCGTCCTGGAAGTGCGTGATCGCCATGGCGTCGTAGCCCTTGCGCTCGGCCTCGACCGCGTTGCGGATCAGGTTGCGCGCGATGCGGAACTCGGTGATGGCGTGAGTCGTCGTCGCGGGCGGCGTGGTGGTGTGGAACGTGGCCGAGAATTCCGGGTCCAGGATCGTCTTCAGGTGCGCCTCGACCTTGCTGATGTAAGGCGCCATGTGGACGCGGTCGGTCGCGCCCTGAAACCAGATTTTGTATTTTTCACTCATGGACGAGGGCAAGAACCCGTAAAGGGGAACCGCTGCCGTTGCGGATCTTCAGCGGCGCCGCGATGACCACGGCACCGGTCGGCGGAAGTTGATCGAGGTTGGTAAGGCACTGCAGGCCATAGCGCCCCGCGCCGTGCATATAGTAGTGGCAAGGGTAGGGCGGCCGCAGGTGATATGCCTGCCCGGCGTCGGTGCCGATCGACTCGGTGCCGAAGCCGAGCACGTCGCGCTCGGCGACCAGGAACTTCACCGCCTCGACGTCCGGGCCGGGCGTGTGCTGGCCTTCTTCGTCGTAGTTCTGGTACTCGGCCGGATCGTGCCGCTTCGACCAGTCGGTGCGCATCAGGACCCAGGACCGGGGTGCGATGCGACCGTGGCGTTTCTCGAATTCTTCGATGTGGCTCTTCGTGAGAAGAAAATCCGGATCCTTCGCCGCTTCCTTCGAGCAGTCGATCACGCAAGCGGGCCCGATGAAGCGTTCGGGCGGAATGCTGTCGGTGGCGTTGTGGGGCAGGTCCTTGCCCGAGATCCAGTGCACCGGCGCGTCGAAGTGCGTCCCGGTGTGCTCGCCGCAGGAAAAGTTGTTCCAGTACCAGGCCGGGCCGCGCTCGTCGTAGCGCGAGACCTCTTCGATCCTGAACGGCCATGCCTGACCCATCTCGGGCGGCAGCGAAATGCTCGGGAATTCGGGGGAAAGGGTCTGCGTGAGGTCGATCACCCGGATCTTCCCTCCGGCGAGGCCGGAGGCCAGTTCGGCTAGAACACTCATGCGGATAACTCTCGTTCCAAAGCCTTGGGATTATCGCGCCAGCGGGCGAGCCATTCCTGCGCGACATCGCCCGGATAGACGTCCTCGATGCCCTCGCGCAAGGCGCCCACGATCGCCTTGGCGAGCGCGGCAGGCGCAACCTTGGGCGGCGGGAGGAGCTGGTTCCACTCGTCGTCGATCGGTCCCGGGAAAACGTTCACCACCCGCACGCCGGCCGGGCGCATCTCGGCGCGCAGGCATTGCGCCAGCGAGTGCGCCGCGGCCTTGGACGCGGAGAAGGTGCCGTGCGGCGGGAAGTTCGCGAGCGCGTAGATGGAGAGCAGGTTGACCCATGCCACCGCGCTCGAGCTGCCGTCGGCGCCGCGCGAGCGCATCGCCGGGCCGAATTCCTGCGCGAGGCGCAGCAGGCCGAAGTAGTTGACGTCCATCTCGGCCCGGGCGGTCTCGACCCCCTGGCGGTTGCCGATGCCGAAGCTGCGGTGGTGCTCGGCGTTGTTCACCACGATGTCGACCTTCCCTGCGATTTCAGCGGCGAGCTCGCGCACGTTCTTCGAATCAGTGACGTCGAGCGGTATCAGCGTCACCTGGGGGATCTTCTCGAGCTCGTCGAAGCCGGCGAACTTCTTCCAGGGTTCAGCGTAGCCGACCCATACGATTTCGGTTTTCGCAGAAACCAATTCCTTGATGAGCGCCTGGCCAAGCGCGGTCTTGCCGTCGGTGACGAGCACCTTGCGATGCTTCGGATCGCAGGTGAATTCGCGCAACTGCCGGTCGTCTGCCATGTCGGTGGTCTCCTTGTCGGGCAGGGCGGCGATCACCGCCTGCCCCGCGCGGTCGAGCATCGCCCTCACGCGCACTCTTTTTTGGACTGCTTCATGAAGATGGGCAACCACGGTCGGTCCGCAGTCGAGCTTGACCAGGCCCAGGCGCCAGGGGAGGCGCTCGCGAAAGAAGAGATCGTTGCTGTGATGCAGTACCGTCTGCGCGAGCAACTCGCCTTCGGCCGGCTGCGCCTTCCAGTCCAGAACGACTGAAAGACACTTCTGGCACGCCTCGCGCGGCGGGTATTGCACGGCGCCGCAGTCGCGGCATTGCTGCAGCTCGAAGCGCCCCAGCGCCGCGGCGGCGGTCAGGCCGAGCGCGACACGGCTGCGCGCCGCCGGCGGCAGCGTCGGCAGCCGCGTGCGAAGAACGGGGTTCTTACGCTTTGGGCGCTGCAAGGATCGCCGCTCCGCTGCCGAGGCCACGGTCGTAGTTGATCATGCCGAAACCGCTTACGAGACCCAGTTTCGCGCCCTTGACCTGACGCCCCTGGGCCTCGCCGGTGAGTTGGCGGATCGCCTCCACCATGCCGAGGAAGCCGCCGGCGGCGCCCGCCTGGCCGACCGAGAGCTGACCGCCCGAGGTATTCAGCGGGAAGCTGCCGTCGCAGGTGAAGCTGTGCTTGCGCACGAACGCCGGCCCGTCTCCCTTGCCGCAGAAGCCGAGGTCCTCGAGCTGCATCAGCGAGATGACCGGGTAGTCGTCGTAGGTCTCGACGAAGTCGATGTTTTTCGGCTCGGCGCCCGCCTGTCCATAGAGGTCGTCGCGGTCGAGTGCCCAGCCGGCGCGCATCTGCACCGGGTCGGACGGGAACGCGTTGTGTCGCTCGATTGTGCCGCGAAGGCGAGCGTAGGGAAGTTTTAGAAGTTTGGCCTTTTTTTCACTGAGGACAAGAAACCCCTCGGCCCCGGCGCAGGGCATCACGCAGTCGAAGAGGTGCAGCGGCTCGGCGATCGGGCGGGCCGCGAGGTATTCCTCCATGCTCAGAGGCTTCTTGAACAGCGCCAGAGGAAACTTCAGCGCGTTGGCGCGCTGCGCGACGCACAGCTTGCCGAAGTCCTCGCGCCGCGCCCCATGCACGCGCATGTAATGGGCGGTCAGGAAAGCGAAGCTGGCGTTGGGACCGCCGGCGCCGTACGGATAGACCGCGTCGCGCGCGAACTGGCTGAAGTTCGCCAGGGTCAAGCGAAACGAGTCGACGTGGTTGGTATCGCCGCCGATGCACGCGACGACGTCGGCGTCTCCGGCTTGGACTGCGCGCGCTGCGCGCCTCAGCGCCACCACGGCACTTGCGCCCCCCAGCGGTACATGATCCAGCCAGCGAGGCGAGAGCCCGAGATGCTGCGTCAGGCCGATCGCGGTGTCGGGCGCGAGCGTGAAGCTGGAGACGGTGAGGCCGTCGACATCCTCTTTAGCGAGGTGGGACTTTTTCAGAAGCTCCGAAAAGGCACGCGCGAGCCACCAGTGCGCCGCGCGGATGGAATAGCGCACGTACGGCACCGTCACCGGCGCCGCGAGCACTACGCCGTCATACGCTTTTCGCGGTTCTCTTTTTGCGCTCACGCAGGTCGAAGGAGTCGGACGCGTTGAGGGCGAAATCCGCGAGCTTCGCCTTTTGCACCTTGTTGGTGGCGGTGGTGGGGAGAGAATCGACGAACGCGACGTGCCCGGGTGCCTTGAAGTACGACAGCCGCTCCAGGCACCAGTCCTGGATGGAGATGGCGGTATCGCGGCCGGAGAGCTGTTCTTGCTTCAACACCACGCAGGCCATGACTTCCTCATCGCGGATTGCGTCGGGCACCGCGATCACCGCCACTTGGCCGATCGCCGGATGGCCGGCGAGCGCCGCCTCCACCTCGAGCGCCGCGATGTTCTCGCCCGCGCGGCGGATGATGTTTTTCAGCCGGTCGACGAAATGCAGGCTGCCGTCCGGGCCGCGGCGCACCGCGTCCCCGGTATGGAACCAGCTATCGCGCCAGGCGTGCGCGGTGGCTTCGTCGTCTTTGAGATAACCGGAAAAGAACCCGCGCCGCGGATCCGGCCCGGCATGGCGGACCAGCAACTCACCGCCGTCTTCAATCTTGACCTGAAGGTCCCCCCGAGGAGAACCAATGCACCGCGTTCCGATATGACGAGGCTCGCGGCTCGCCGCAATCAGTGCGCCGCCGCCGGTCTCGGTCATCGCCCAGGCCTCGATCAGCGGGAAGCCGAAGCGTTCCTCGAAGGCGGCGTGGTCGGCCGGGTTGGCATTCGCGCCGTAGCCGAAGCGCACGTGGTGCTGCTTTTCACAGGGGTCCGCAGCCTGGGTGTTGAGGATGGCCGGCATTACTCCGAGGTAATGAACGATCGTGGCGCCGGATTCGGCGACGTCGCGCCACCAGGTGCGCGGATGGAAGCGGTCGAGCTGGATCAGGCAACCCGCGGAAAGGATCATCGCGGTGGTCGACACCGCGAGCGCGTTCATATGGAACAGCGGCAGGGGAGTGATCAGCCGGTCCTCGCCCGGGCGGACCGCGCAAAGCCCGCCTTCGTCGAGATAGCGCTTTCCCACGTTCAGGAAGTAGAAATCGCTGAGCAGGCATCCTTTCGGCTTGCCCGTGGTGCCCGAGGTGTAGAGCAGGGCGCACTCGGCGGCGCCGGCCGGCTTTCCGGGCTTAGGCAGGTCTTCGAGCGATTGCGCGGAGACCACGGCGGATGCTCCGCTGTGTGCGAGCACGTAGTCCCGCTCCGCGGGGCGATAGTCCGGATTCAGGGGCACGACCGAGACGCCGAGCGAATTCAGCGCGAGGAAGTGCAGCAGGAATTCCGGGCGGGTCTCGAGCTGGAGGGCGACGCGGTGTGCCGGCCCGTAGCCGCGCGCCCGGTAGCGTCGGGCGATGTCAGACACCCGGGTGAGCGCGTCCGAGTAACTCAGCCGCAACCGCCAGGACGGCATCTCGAGGAACGGCTTCGACCCGTGCGCCGCGGCGGTACGCTCGAAGGCGGAAAAGACCGTCGTCACTGGACTGGATGTTAAGATGCCCCGCGACGATAGGACAACAAGGGGGCCCGATGAAAAGGCTGTTTTCGCTCGGCGCGGCGCTGCTCGCGACGTTTCCTGCCTTAGCACAAGACACCATCACCGCGACGCACGTGTTCCCCGCGTCGCTCATCTACTCGCGCAGCTTCCTCGAGTACGTCAAGAAGGCGAACGAAGCCGGCAAGGGGGTATACACGATCCAGGTGCGCGGCGGGCCCGAGGCGATCCCGATGATGGAGCAGCCGCGCGCGGCGCGCGACGGCGTGGTCGACATGGTGTACTCGCCGTGCGCGTTCTACGCCGCAGTGGTGCCGGAGTGCGATGCGGTTGCTGCCTCGACCATCGACGGTCCGACCGCGCGCAAGAACGGCGGCATGGAGCTGCTCAACCAGGCGCACCAGAAGCGCGCCGGCATCTACAACCTCGGCTGGGTCGACAGCGGCATCCGCTTCAACCTGTGGTCGACCAAGGAGCCGAAGCTCGACTCGAGCGGCCACATCGACATCAAGGGCTTCAAGGTGCGCGGCCATCCGATCTACAACGCGTTCCTCACCAACTACCTCGGCGCGCAGATCATCAACGTCAACTCGCCCGACCTGTACACCGCGCTCGAGCGCGGCACGGTCGAGATGAGCGCCTGGACGCAGATCGGCCTGATGGACCTCAGCTGGGACAAGTACCTCAAGTACCGCATCCTGCCGGACTTCTTCTCGACCGACCTGCACATCCTGATGAACCTGAAGAAGTGGCAGGCGCTGTCGCCGAAGAGCCGCGAAATCCTGCAGCGCGTGGCGATCCAGCACGAGAGCGAGAGCCTGCAAGCGCTGCAGAAATTGTGGCGCGAGGAGGAGGCCGAGCTCAAGAAGCGCGGCATCAAGACCATTTCGCAGTCGCCAGAAGCCTCGAAGCGCTTCTATGAAGGCGCGCGCGCGGCGAGCCTCCAGCGCATGAAAGAGCGCATGGAGAAGTCGGGCGGGTTGGAGAACTACGAGAAGATCGTCCAGCTGTTCACGCCCGGCCCGCTGCCCAAGTAATCGGGTTCAAAAACAAAAACCAGGGACAGACCACGTTTTCTTCGGCTGAAGGTTTCGGTGCCGGTCGATAGAAAAAAACGTGGTCTGTCCCTGATTTCGGGCGGCTACACGGCGCTGCTCTACGGCATGGCGTGGCTCGCCGGGCTGCTGATCGCGGCGATGATGGTCGTGATCACCGTGGATGTCGTGGTGCGCAACTTCGGCTACCAGAGCTCGGCGCACTTCTTCACCTTCACCGAGTACGCGCTGCTCGTCGTGCCGTGCCTCGGCGCGCCGTGGCTGGTGCGCGAGAAGGGGCACATCTACGTCGAGATCCTGCTGATGCATCTCGCGCCGCGGCCGCGGCGCTGGCTGATGACGGGGATCGGGCTCGCCTGCATCGCGGTGTGCCTGGTCATTGCCTGGTACGGCTTCGCTGTGACGCTGACCGACTTTCGCCAGGCCGAGCGCGACGTGCGCTCGTTCGACGCACCGCGCTGGATGGTGATCGGCTGGATCCCGCTCTCGTTCCTGATGATGGCGGTCGAGTTCGCGCGCTTCCTGTGGCGCCGCGAGGACTTCCTCACGCCGCTCAGCGAACTCAGCAACACCTAGCCACGCATGAGCTGGTACTGGGTCGCGCTGATCCTCTTCGGCTCGGCGCTCGGCCTGATGATGCTCGGCATCCCGGTCGCGGTCGGGTTCTTCATCACCAACGTCATTGCCGCGGTGCTCTTCATGGGCGGCGGCCCCGGCATCCAGCAGATCATCAACAACGGCTTCGGCGCGATGACCAACTTCGCGCTCGTGCCGATCCCGATGTTCCTCTTCATGGGGGAGCTTTTCTATCACACCGGGCTCGCCTCGCGCTGCTTCAACGCCGCCGACAAGCTGCTCGGCAACATCCGCGGCCGCCTCGCCTACGTGACCCTGATCGGCGGCACCGCGTACGCCGGGCCGGCGGGCTCCTCGATGGGCGCGTGCGCGCTGCTGGGACGGCTGATGGTCCCGGAGATGATGAAGCGCGGCTACAGCAAGTACCTGTCGCTCGGCCCGATCATGGGCGTCGGCGGGCTCGCGGTGATCATTCCGCCTTCGGCGCTGACGGTGCTGCTCGCGACGCTCGGACAGACCGACGTCGGCGCGCTGCTCATCGCCGGCGTCGTACCCGGGCTGCTGCTCGCGGCGATGTACGGCGTGCTGATCTGGGGCTGGACCGTGGTCGATCCGAGCTCGGCCCCGATGCACGCGGCGCCGCAGGTGAGCACTCGGGAGAAGGTGCGGCTCTTCTTCGTC
>Ga0208685_1000451_pt1 | contig 14507 bp, 1 predicted proteins | sample EasRivMeERMLT890_FD_187533 | JGI IMG/M metagenome (GOLD analysis project Ga0208685, IMG submission 187533) | Soil microbial communities from meander-bound floodplain in the East River, Colorado, USA - East River MetaG ERMLT890 (SPAdes) (version 2) | ecosystem: Environmental > Terrestrial > Soil >...
GGCATCGTCTTCGGCGGACGCGGCTCCGCGGGTGGAGCCGGCGGCTGGGGCGGCACCGGCGGTGTCGGCGGCGATGGACGCGTCGGCGGCATTGGCGGGCTTGGCGGCGCGGGCGGCGGCGCGTTCGAAATCCTGGCGCGCGGGCGGGTGACCCTCGACCGCGCCGAATTCGCGGCGCGCGGCGGCAACGGCACGTTCGGCACGAGCGGAGCCGCGGCAATCGACAATAGCTCCTCCGGCTTCGACGGCGCGGGCGGGTCGGCTTCGGGCAACCCGAGCGGCGGCGGCGATGGCGGGGCGGGCGGCGGCGGCGGTCGCGGCGGCGACGGCGGCGACGGCGGTGCCGGCGGCGCGGGCGGCCGGGGCGGCGGCGGGGCGGGCGGCACCGTCAAGGTGGTCGGCTCGGTCGTCAACACCAACGACACCTTCGTCAACGCGCAGGGCGGCGCCGGCGCCAGCGTCGGCCAGCAGGGCCGCTTCATCCTGGGCAGCAACGCCGGGATCTTCGATACCTCCAGCTTGCAGGGCCAGCAGCTCGTCCCGACCGTCAACGCGCGGCAGGAAACCTTCGCCGGCCCGAAAGTGCTGAACGAGTTCATCGAGATCGGCGCCGCCACGGTGTTAACGCCGAACCTGCCGGGGCTCCTCGGCGGCGCGGCGCCGTACGGCCTGCTCGACCTCTCCAGCACCCAACTCCTCGCCGGCGCGATCTTCAGCCAGGCCGCCACCGTGGGCGGCGCGCCGCTCGCGCTGCTGCGCGTCGACGGCGCGATCCCGGGATTCATCGAGAACTTCGCCGGCTACGACCTGCTGCTGCTCGCCAACCTCACCGACCACGCGCTCTCCGACCCGATGCTCGGCACCGGCGAGCAGGGCTTCCAGATCGCGCTCAAGCAGGCCGGCTTCCAGACCGGCGCGGTCACGCTGACCTCGCTCGGCGCGCACCAGGTTTACGCGCTGCTGATCGAGGAATCGACCCAGTTCTTCACCGTCAGCGCGACGCTCGAGATCGGCGACGACGAGGATCCGGCAAACGACATCGATTACCTCGCCTCGACCAACCTGCTCAACGACGGCCAGGTGCTGTTCGTGCGGCCGCCGGGGCTCACCGCCACCGTCAACCAGCAGCTCGCGCCGAGCGACGCCTTCTTCGCCGGCCAGCACTGGGAGAGCCTCGGCGTGGTGACGGTCGGCGCGACCAGCCCCGAGCTCGAGGTGCTGCTCTCCAGCTCGAGCGAGGGCATCGTCGCCGCCGACGGCGTGATGCTGCGCAAGGTCCAGCACTTCCTGCCGAAGATCGAGGTGCTGAGCGTCGAGGGCAACGCGCTCGACAACCGCGCGCTCGAGCACTACGTCGGCGCCCTGCAGGGCCAGGGCAGCACCCTCGCGATCAGCGCCCAGAACGCCGCGCCGGCGAACCACAAGCTCGCCGAGAACACGCCCTTCACGCTGCAGCTCGGGCTCGAAGACGGCAGCGTGCGCGAGATCACCGTCAACGTGCTCGCCGCCGCAACCGCCGACAACACCACCGCCGCCCACCTGGTCGCCGACCTGCAGTTCTTCGTGAACGCCGCGCTGACGGCGAACGACCTCCACGCGGGCGACATTACCGTCGGCAACACGGACGGCAAGCTCAAGTTCAGCTTCGTCTCGGACGAGATCACGCGCCTCGAAGTGATGGACGCGGTGGCGCTGGGCTTCATGTCGGGCCAGTCGGACGGCGTGCTCGCGCGCTTCGACGCCAACGCCGCGCCGGTCATCGTCCAGGTGCCCGACCAGCCGGGCACGAGCAACGCGCTGCGCTTCGACGGCGTCAACGACTTCGCCAGCATGGGCACGGGAGCGTCGCTCAAGGCCACCAACCTGCTCACGATCGAAGCCTGGATCCGGCCCACCGGCGCCGGCTCGGGCGGCGCGGGTGGCGGCATCATCGTCAACCGCGAAGGCGAGTACGAGGTCGCGCGCTTCGCCGACGGCACGATCCGCTGGGCGTTCGCCAACGCGAGCCCGGGCTGGTTCTGGATCAACACCGGCTACGTGGCGCCGCTCAACCAGTGGACGCACATCGCCGTGGTCTACGACAACGGCGTGATCAGCACCTACGCCAACGGCGAGCAGGTGCACCGCGTCGAGGGCAGCGGCATCATCGGCGACATCGCGGGGGGGCTCAACGACTTCCGCGTCGGCGGGCGCAGCTCGGACAACCAGCACTTCGCCGGCGACATCGACGAGGTGCGCATCTGGAAGTCGGCGCGCTCGCTGTCCGAGATCCGCGGCAACATGACCGGGTCGCTCGCGGGCAACGAGGCCAGCCTCGCCGGCTACTGGCGGTTCAACGAGCCCGCCGGCAGCTCGGTGCTCGATGCGACGCCGAACAACAACCACGGCACGCTCCTCAACGGCACGACGCGCACCCGCGGCCCGATCCACACTAAGGTCGAGGACACCGCCGGCGACCCGATCTGGCTCGAGACGTTCTTCGATCCGGACGAAGTCTCGGTGCAGGTGCAGGGCACGCAGCTCCTGGTGACGCAGGCGTTCGGCTTCAGCGGCACCGCCACTATCAAGGTCGTCGCGCACGACGGCTCGGGCGCGCTGCACGAGTTCCGCGGCCGCTCGAGCGAAACCAGCTTCGACATCACCTTCGGAGAGCAGGCGGTCTACGGCGATCCGTTCAACGACCTGAACGCCAACGGCGTCAAGGACGCGGGCGAGGAGCCGCTCGACGGCGTCAAGCTCTTCGTCGACCTCGACGCCGACGCGATCCACGATGCGAACGAGCCGTTCACCTACTCGGACGCCAACGGGGAGTACCGCTTCCCCGACCTGCCGCCGGTGCCGCCGACGCCGCATTCGCCTGCGCAGCTCGTCGCCTCGACCGCGGCCGCGGCGAACGGCGGCGCGGTGCAGACCATCGTCACCGATGCCGAAGAAACCGAGATCGTCACGCGCTCCGAGGCGACGTTCCAGTTCAGCGCGCAGGCGGCGTCGAGCGCGCTCTCGTTCGACGGCGGCGATCGCGTGACCGTGGTGGACAAGCCGGAGAACACGACCCTCGACCTGGCCGGCTCGAGCACCGTCGAAGTGCGCTTCAGGTACGACCTGGACCAATCCGGCCTGTTCCACGCCCTGGTGCAGAAGACCGGAATCGATACGGTGACCGGGCAAGGGTTCCGCACCTACGGGCTGTTCCTGAACCAGACCAACGGCCAGCTCGCCTTCGACACCTGGGATCGCGCGGTCGGCTCGCAACAGCCGCAACAGCAGCTCTGGTTCCTGCAGGCCGGCCTGCTGCAGGCGAACCAGTGGTACGACTTCGCCACCGTGATCGACCGCTCGAGCGGGCAGGTGCGCGCGTACCTGAACGGCGCCCAGGTGTTCGGCACCACGGTCCGCACCTCGTCCGCGATCACCACGACCAATCCGCTGCTGATCGGCGGCTCTCTCGAGGGCGTCATCGGGTTCGACGGTCTCATCGACAGCGTGGCGATCTGGAACAGCGCGCGCGACGCCCAGCAGATCGCCGGCGACTTCGCTAGTGGCGTCACCGGCGCCCAGCCCGGCCTCGGCGGGACCTGGAACTTCAACGAGGCGAGCGGCGATGTCGCGCTGGACGGCTCCGGCAACGGCAACGATGGCGCGCTCGGCACCGGGGCGCAGGCGCCGCAGCGCGTCGCGACGGCGACCGCCCTCTCCGCCAGCATCACGCTCACGCCCGAGCTCACCTCGGACAACGACGACATCGGCGATCTCAAGGACGACTTCAACGCCGCTTTCGCCGCCAAGGGCCTCGGCGGCGTGCTGTCGGCTCAGGTCGACGGCGACGGCCACCTCTTCTTCCAGCTCGCCGGCGCCGGGTTCAGCGGGTTCCAGGTAGCGGCCTCGACGCACAAGACGGTGATCGAGACGCTGTTCCGCGACGGCGCCGCGCCGCTCACCAACGTGCGCGAGGACACGACGACGCCGGGCGCGTTCGGGTTCGCCGCGCTCGGCTCCGACGCGGAGCCGGGAGCGTCCGGCGAGTTCGTGGTCGGTCAGGCGACTGCGGAAACCGTGGACCCGAGCCTCGAGCAGCTCGTCGAGGCCGGCGCCGCGACGGTCCAGACCGTCAACACGACGACCAGCACGTTCGTGCTGTCCACCGACGGCTTTACCGGCACGTTCGTCCTCGGCTTCGACCGCACGCAGGACAACGACGATCTGTCGGACCTGATCGCCGACCTGAACGCGCTGATCGACCAGAACGCCGCCATCGGTCCCCGCATCACCGTCGGGCAGCAAGACGGCCGCCTGACCTTCACCACGACGGCGCTCGGCGCGGCACGCACAGTCACCCTCGGCTCGTCGAGCACGTTCACCGAGGGCACGACCACCACCACCTTCAGCAACGGCGCGAAGCACGTGCTCGGGCTGCAGTTCCCGATCGGTCCCGATCCGCTCGGCTTCGGCGGCAGCGGCTCGGCGCAGGGCACCGATCGCTCGTACCTGATCGCGCAGATCCCGCCGGCGGGCTGGACGCCGACCAGCGGCCTCGTCATGACGCCGAACGGGCCGATCGGCGTGCTGCCCGTGCTGTTCGGCGATCCGGGCGAGATCGTCACCGCGGTCGACTTCGGCGACCTAAAGGTGATCGACCTCGACCTCGGCGACGACCAGTTGGCGAACGAGGGCTCGCTCGTCACCATTACCGCCGCCATCGCCGACCCGCTCGGCCGCGAGGGCAACCCGTATTCGTTCTTCTGGGAAGTGACCCAGACCGCCGGCGACCACACCGAGGTCTTCACCGGCACCAACACCGGCCCGAGCTTCAGCTTCACGCCGCACGACGACGGCACCTATCGCGTGCGCGTCACCGTCACCGACACGCTGCGCGCTCTCGTCGGCTACCCGGACGAGCTCGACGTCATCGTGAAAAACGTTGCGCCGGCGCTCGAAGCCGGCGTGAACCGGATCGCGGATGAGGGCAGCGTCGTCTCGGTCGCGGCGCAGTTCAGCGACGCGGGCACGCTCGACACGCACAGCGCGACGATCAGCTGGGGCGACGGCACCGCGACCGAAATGTTCGGGTCGCTGACCGAGACCGGCGGCGCCGGCAGCATCCCCGGCAGCCACGTCTACGCCGACAACGGCGCTTACACCGTCACGGTGACGGTCACCGACGACGACGGCGCGACCACAACCGACACGCTGCAGGTGGTGGTCAACAACGTGGCGCCGACGCTGACCGCGACGGCGGACAGGACGGCCACCGAGGGCCAGCAGGTCGTCTTCCCGCAGTCCTTCAACGACAAGGGCACGCGCGACTCGCATACCGCCACGATCGACTGGGGCGATGGCACCGGCCCGCAGGCGCTGCAGGTGAGCGAGACGCCGTTCGGGCCGCCGGGAACGACCGCCGGCTTGACGGGCTCGCTCCTCGGCGGCCATGTGTACGCCGACAACGGCACTTACGAGGTGCTGGTCACGCTGACGGACGACGATGGCGCCATCGGCACCGACACCTTCATCGTCACGGTGGGCAACGCTGCGCCGGTGGTGAACATCGGCCCGGACCAGGTCGCGAAGGAAGGCGAAGTCGTGTCGCTCGCGCCGGCGACGTTTACCGACCTCGGCACGCTCGACACGCATACCGCGACCATCAACTGGGGCGACGGGACCGCAACCGAGATCGCCACGGTCACCGAAGCGCCTTTCGGCCCGCCGGGATTGGCCGCGGGCATGGCGGGCACGATCCACGCGAGCCACGTCTATGCCGACAACGGCATCTATACCGTCACCCTGACGGTCAGCGACGACGACGGCGCGTTCGCCGTCACGAGCGACCTGACGATGATCGTGACCACGAACAACGTCGCGCCGACGCTGACGGTCGCCGGGCCGCAGACGGTGAATGAGGGCGCGCTCCTCAGCCTGGTCGACATCGGCGCCTTCAGCGACCCGGGCTTCGACAACCCGCTCAACCCGGCCGGCGCGTCGGAAGAGACCTTCACCTACACGATCAACTGGGGCGACGGCGGCTCGCTCGACCAGGGCCTCGCGACGGTCGACTTCGCCGGCGGCGTCGGCACGCTGACCCGGGGATCGTTCGACGGCGCGCACACCTACCTCGACAACGGCCTCTACACGGTGACCGTGACGGTCAAGGACGACGACGGCGGCGTGGACACCGAGCAGTTCCAGGTCACCGTGAACAACGTCGCGCCGGCGCTGACGGTGGCGGCCAGCCGGACGACCGACGAGGGCACGCTCCTCAGCATCAGCGACATCGGCGCCGTCACCGACCCGGGCACCGACACCTTTACTTACAGCATCAACTGGGGCGACGGCTCCGCGTCCGACGCCGGCGCGGCGACCATCGACATCCCGGGCGGCGTCGGCGTGCTCACCGCGGGCTCGTTCGACGGCACGCACGTTTACGCGGACAACGGCGAATACCTCGTCAGCGTGACCGTCAGGGACGACGACGGCGGCCTGGACACCGAGCAGTTCACGATCACGGTGAACAACGTCGCGCCGGTGGTCGACGCAGGCGCGGACGTCGCGGTGGACGAGGGCGCCACGCTCGCCTTGAGCAACGCTACGTTCACCGACGCGGGCACGCGCGACACGCATGCCGCCACCATCGACTGGGGCGACGGCACGATCGAAGCCGGCGCGGTGTCCGAAGCTCCGTTCGGGCCGCCCGGAGCCGTCGGCGGCTTGCTCGGCCGCGTCCTGGGCAGCCACCATTACGCCGACAACGGCGCGTTCACCGTGACCATCACGGTGACCGACGACGAAGGCGCGTTCCACAGCGACAGCCTCCTCGTCACGGTCAACAACGTTGCGCCGGTGGCGCGCGACGATGCGTACTCCACGTTCGAGGACCAGCTCCTCGGCGTGCCGGCGCGCGGCGTGCTCGCGAACGACACCGACGCCGGAACCGCCGACACGCTGAGCGCCGAGCTGGTCGACGACGTCCTCCACGGCACGCTGGTGCTGAACGCCGACGGCTCGTTCACTTACGTGTCCGACGCCGACTTCAACGGCGCCGACCGCTTCACCTACGTCACGCGCGACGACGACGGTGGCGTGTCGGGCGTGGCGACGGTGTTCCTCAGCATCGCGCCGGTGAACGACGCGCCGACCTTCGCGCTGGGCGCGGGCCCGGTGGTCGACGAGGATTCCGGCCTGCAGACGATCGCGGGGTTCCTGGCCGGGGTCTCGGCCGGGCCCGCCGACGAGGCCGGGCAGATCGTGCACTTCGTGGTCGAGCACAGCAACGCCGCGCTGTTCGACGTCGCGCCGACGCTCTCGGCCGACGGCACGCTCAGCTTCCGCTCGGCGCTGAACGCCTTCGGCACCGCCACCGTGACGGTGCGGGCGATGGACAACGGCGGCACCGCGAACGGCGGCGACGACACCTCCGATCCGCAGACCTTCACCATCACCATCACCGGGGTGAACGACGCGCCGGTGCCGCAGGCCGCGTCCTACTCGATCGACGAGGACGGCGTGCTGCACGGCTTCCTCCAGGCGTCCGACGTCGACAGCGACGACCTGACTTTCGCCCTCTTCATCGCCCCGGGCTTCGGCGTGCTGCAGTCGTTCAGCGCCGATACCGGCGAGTTCGTCTACCGCCCGAACGCCAACTTCTTCGGCGCGGACGAGTTCGCCTTTACCGTGACCGACGGCATCGTCACCACCGACTTCGCGGACGGGCTCGTCACCATCGAAGTGCGCTCGGTCAACGACGGCCCGATCGCGACCGACGAGGCCTACCAGGTGCAGGAAGACGCCACCCTGGCGATCGCGAGCCGCGGGCTGGGCGTGCTGCGCGGCGACACCGACGTCGACGACGCGCAGGGCACGCTGATCGCCGTGCTGGTGAGCGGCCCGGCGCACGCGGCAACGTTCACCTTCAACCCCAACGGCACGTTTACCTACCGGCCGAGCGCCGACTTCACGGGCGGCGACACCTTCACCTACCAGGCGCGCGATCCGCACGGCGCGCTGTCGAACGTCGCCACCGTCACGCTCACCGTGCTCGACGTCAACGATGCGCCGATCGCGGGCGACGCGACCTTTGCCACGAACGAGGACCAGGTCCTGACCGGCCTGCTGCCGGTCACCGACGCCGACCCGGGCGACAGCTTCACGTCCGTGGTCGTGGACGCGCCGGCGCACGGCGAGGTCGTGCTCAACGCGGACGGCAGCTTCAGCTACACGCCGGATCTGAACTTCTTCGGCTCCGACACCTTTACCTACCAGGCGAACGACGGCGAGCTCGATTCCAACGTCGGCACGATCACGATCGTGGTCGCGCCGGTGAACGACGCGCCGGCGGCCGCGGACGATGCCGTGAGCGTGGACGAGGACACGTTCCGCGTGATCACCGCCGCGGAGCTGGTCGCCAACGACACCGACGTCGAGAACGACAGCCTGTTCGTCGTCATCCAGGACGGGCCGGCGCACGGCACCCTGGCGCCGCTCGCGGGCGGCTCGTTCCGCTACACGCCGAACGCCGACTTCTTCGGCATCGACACCTTTACCTACCGCGCATCCGACGGGCAGGCGCAATCCGCACCCGCCACCGTGGTGATCACGGTGAACCCGCTGAACGATGCGCCGGTGCTCGCCGCCATCGACGACCGGACGGTCGACGAGCTGACGCTCGTGGCGTTGACCGCGATCGCCACCGACGTCGACCTGCCCGCCGACACGTTCACCTTCAGCCTCGTCGGCGCCGCGCACGGCGCGTCGATGGACGCGGCGACGGGAGAGTTCCGCTGGACGCCGACGGAGGCGCAAGGGCCGGGCGAATACGCGTTCATCGTGCGGGTCAACGACAGCGGCACCCCGAGCCTGTTCGACGAAGAAACCTTCAGCGTCATCGTGCGCGAGGTGAACCTGGCGCCGGTCATCGCGCCGGTGGACGACCAGGCCACCGACGAGATGGTGCCGTTCACGCTCGACGTGGACGCGACCGATGCGGACCTGCCGGCGAATACGCTGACCTACTCGCTCGAAATCGCACCGACGGGGGCGACTATCGATGCGAATACCGGCGTCATCACCTGGACGCCGACCGAAGCGCAGGACGGCGAGCACCTCTTCACGGTGCGCGTGACTGACAGCGGCACACCGGTGCTCTTCGACACCGAGGAGTTCGCGGTCACGGTGCGCGAAGTGAACCTGGCGCCGACGATCGCAGACGTGGCGGATCAGGCCACCGACGAGATGGCCGCGTTCACGCTCGACGTCGACGCGACCGACGCGGACCTGCCGGCGAACACGCTGACCTATTCGCTCGATGTCGCGCCGATGGGCGCAACCATCGATGCCAATACCGGCGTCATCACCTGGACGCCGACCGAACCACAGGACGGTGAGCACTTCTTCACGGTGCGCGTGACCGACAGCGGCACGCCGAGCCTGTTCGACACCGAGGACTTCAGCGTCACGGTAAGAGAGGTGAACCTGGCGCCGATCATTGCGCCGGTCGACGACCAGGCGACCGACGAGATGGTGCCGTTCACGCTCGACGTCGACGCCACCGATGCGGACCTGCCGGCGAACACGCTGACCTACTCGCTGGATGTCGCGCCGGTGGGCGCAACCATCGATGCCAATACCGGCGTCATCACCTGGACCCCGGCCGAAGCGCAGGACGGCGCGCACCACTTTACGGTGCGCGTGACCGACAGCGGCACGCCAGCGCTGTTCGACACCGAAGACTTCGCCGTGACCGTGCGCGAAGTGAACCTGGCGCCGGCGATCGCCGCGGTGGAAGACCAGGCGACCGACGAGATGGTGCCGTTCACGCTCGACGTGGATGCCACTGATCCGGACCTGCCGGCGAACACGCTGACCTATTCGCTCGAGGTCGCGCCGATGGGCGCAACCATCGATGCCGCTACCGGCGTCATCACCTGGACGCCGACCGAGGCGCAGGACGGCGAACACCACTTCACGGTGCGCGTAACCGACAGCGGCACGCCGAGCCTCTTCGACACCGAGGACTTCACCGTCACGGTGAACGAAGTGAACCTGGCGCCGGTCATCGCCCCGGTCGACGACCAGGCCACCGACGAGATGGTGGCGTTCACGCTCGACGTGGACGCCACCGACGCGGATCTGCCGGCGAATACGCTGACCTACTCGCTCGATGCCGCGCCCGAAGGCGCGACCATCGATGCGAATACGGGCGTCGTTACCTGGACGCCGGGTGAAGCGCAGGACGGCGAGCATCTGTTCACGGTACGCGTGACCGACAACGGCACCCCGAATCTCTTTGACTTGGAACAGTTCAGTGTCCTCGTCAGAGAGGTGAACCGCGCGCCGACGATCGCAGATGTGGCGGATCAAGCCACCGACGAGATGGTGGCGTTCACGCTCGACGTCGACGCGACCGATGCGGATCTGCCGGCGAACACGCTGACCTACTCGCTCGATGCCGCGCCCGAAGGAGCGACCATCGATGCCAACACCGGCGTCATCACCTGGACGCCGGGCGAAGCGCAGGACGGCGAGCATCTGTTCACGGTGCGCGTGACCGACAACGGCACGCCGAGCCTGTTCGACCTCGAGGACTTCAACGTCACCGTGCGCGAGGTGAACCTGGCGCCGGCGATCGCCGCGGTCGAGGACCAGGCGACCGACGAGATGGCGCCGTTCACCATCGACGTCGACGCCACCGATGCGGACCTGCCGGCGAACACGCTGACCTATTCGCTCGACGCAGCGCCGACGGGCGCGACTATCGATGCCAACACCGGCCTCATCACCTGGACGCCGGGCGAAGCGCAGGACGGCGAGCACGTCTTCACGGTGCGCGCGACCGACAGCGGCACGCCGAGCCTGTTCGACACCGAAGACTTCACGGTCACGGTGAATGAGGTGAACCGCGCGCCCGTGCTGGGCGCGATCGGCGGCAAGTCGGTCAGCGAAGGCGAGGTGCTCACCTTCACCATCGGCGCGACCGACGCGGACCTGCCGGCGAACACACTGGTGTTCAGCGCCGCCGGGCTGCCGGCCGGAGCGCAGTTCGACGCCGCCACCCGCACGTTCCGCTGGGCGCCGAGCGAGGCGCAAGGGCCTTCGAGCTACGACGTGACCTTCACCGTCAGCGACGGCCTCGCCGACGACAGCGAGACCGTCACCATCGCGGTGAGCGAGGACGCGAGCCTCGACGCCGGCCCGTTGGCGAACGACGGCAACGACGACCATTTCCGGGTGGTGCGCAATGGCGCCAACGTCGAGGGCTATCTGAACCAGGTGCTGGTGTTCCAGCGCTCCTTCGCCTCGCTCGCCGGCTTCCCGCTCAGCATCACCGGCTCGAGCGACGACGACACCCTCACGGTCGACTTCTCCGGCGGCAATCCCATCCCGGCGCTCGGCCTGAGCTACAACGGCAACGGGCCGGGCGACGACGACGGTCTCATCCTCACCGGCGGCTCGCCGGGCTCCGTGGTGTACCAGGCGTTCGACGCGCATTCCGGCACGGTCACGATCGACGGCGCGCTGATCAGCTACGCCGGGCTCGAGCCGATCACCGACACGCTGAACGCCGCGCAGCGCAGCTTCCTCTTCCGCGCCGGCGACGACGCGATCACGCTCGCCATCGGCGCCACCACCTCGACGCTTTCGAGCCCGAGCAGCGAGTCGGTGACCTTCAACAACCCGACCGGCGGCGTGACGATCGCGGCCGGCGCAGGGAACGACAGCGTCACGGTGGTGAACCTCGCGGGCGCCGCGCCGGCCTTCGGCGTGACGATCGACGCCGGCAGCGGCGCCAACACCGTCGACGCGGGCGGCGTGCCGGTCGAGAGCGTGGTCGGCGGCACCGACGGCAACGACACCATCGACGTCGGCCAGACCGGCGCCGACGTGATTGTCAGAGTCAATTCCGTTGAAAGCAGATTGAGCGGCGTGGCGTCCATCGAGATCGACGCGCGCGCCGGCAACGACACCATCACGCTGCACGGCCTCACCGTGCCGGCGCTGGTCGAAGGCGGGGCAGGCGACGACGTGATCGACGCCTCCGCGGTGCAGGCCGCGCCGGTCGCGCTGTCCGGGGGCGACGGCAACGACCGGCTGACCGGCGGCGCGCGCAACGACGCGCTGATGGGCGGGGCGGGCGACGACGTGCTCGCCGGCCGCGAAGGCGAGGACGTGATCGACGGCGGCACGGGAAGCGACGCGTGGGTCGTGCAGCGCCTTACCCCGATCGCCTACTGGAACCTGAACGAGACTCACGGCTCCGGCGCCGCCGACAGCGCCGGCACGCCGCAGAACGGCAAATTCTTCGGCCGCAACCCGGATCACGACGACGCGGGCCCGCCCGCCTGGCTCGCGCCGTTCGGCGCCAAGACCGGCGCCGATTTCCACGACTCGACGAGCGAGTACATCGCGGTGGCGCACAACGCGGTCTTCGAGGTGGCGCAGGGCACGATGCAGCTCTGGTTCAAGACCCGCGACTCGGACGAGCGCCAGACGCTCCTCTCCAAGGACCGCGACGGCAACGGCGCCGGCCAGCTCTCGATTTGGATCGACGACCGCGACCTCAAGGTGAAGCTGGAGAGCGGCAGCCAGTCCCACACCATTACCGCGCACAACGTGGTGCGGTCGAAGACCTGGTACCAGATGACCTTCACGTTCGGTCCGCAAGGGATGAGGCTGTATCTCAACGGCGCGCTGGTCGGTTCCAACGCGTACACTGGCGGCCTCGCCGCCAACCGGCAGCCGATCGTGATCGGCGGAAGCAACGCGACCAACCGCTACGAAGGAACCGACCTCTCGCGCCTGAAGATCAGCGATCCGTTCGACGGCTGGATCGACGAGGTGGCGTTCTACGGCGCCGCGCTCGATACGGCCGAGATCGCGCAGACGCGCAGCCTCGGCGCGATGGCGGTGACCGCGCCCGCCGACGCGAACGACGCTTTCGTCTCGATCGAGAAGTTCGTGTTCGCCGACTCGCCGCACGCCGGCACGTCCACCGCGAGCACGCTGCAGGGCACGGTATTCACGGCGAGCGCGCTCACCAACGTGGCGACGTTCTTCGGCTTGAACGGCCAGGTCAACGTCGGGACGTTCGACGGCACCGCGGCGCGCGCGAGCGCCGCGCCCGGGCAGGAGCAGCCGGGCTGGATCGACGCCATCCTGCAGGGGCTGCAGTCGCTGCAGCAGAAGCTGCAGGCTGCGCCGGCCGGCGAGGCGACGGCGAGCGGGCAGGCCGGCGCGAATGGCGGGGCGGACTGGGTCGTGCTCGAGAGCGGCGACGCCCCGGCGACCCCGGCAAGAACCGCAGAGGAAGTCAAGCTCGCGCCGAAGATCGACTGGAAAGGCGTCCTGACGAGCTTCGCCGCGCCGCTCTTCTCGCGCGTGGCCGCCGCCAAGCAGCCAAATATTGCCGACTTCAAGGCGCGCACACCGGGCAAGGACGAGCCCTGAGCAACAAACCCGGCCCGCGGCGGGGTAAGATGGCTCCGCGGCGCCAGGCCAGGACGGAAAACGACACGGCACCAGAACCGGCCGACGGCGCAGCATCCAACACAAACCAAGGCACGAAAGGGAACGGGAAGACCATGGCTACCAAAGGCGCAGACGCAGGCGCGGATACCAGGACCGACGCGAGGGCGGACACGCGGGCCGCCCTCGAGGGGACGCGGATCAAGTGGGACGACACGGGCATGAAGAGCTCGTATGCCAACGTGTGCAACGTCACCAGCACGCGCGAGGAAGTCGTGCTGCTGTTCGGCATGAACCAGGCGTGGAACCGCGGGCAGAAGGAAGTCACCATCCACCTCACCGACCGCATCGTGGTGAGCCCGTACGCCGCGAAGCGGCTCAGCATGCTCCTGCAAGGCGTCGTGACCGAATACGAGAAGCGCTTCGGCACGCTCAACATCGACCTTGCGGGCGGCGACGCTAAGAAGTAAGACGCCTCGTAAAGCGCCCAGGCCGGGAGGCAATCGATGAGCCCGGTGCAGCCAGAGATCCAGGAGAACCGCCGGCTCGCCAGCGTGGCCGAGCTCGCGAGCCGGCGCGGCTCCGAGCAGGCCTGGAGCCGCTTTGCCCAGGCCCAGTCGCACGAGGAGTTCTGCTCGAGCTGGCTCGCGATCCAGTGCGACAGCATCGGCGGGGTCTCCGACGGCGTGGTGCTGCTGCAGACCCCCGGCTCGCGCGAGTTTGTTCCGGTCGCCTTCTATCCCGAGGCGGCGCGCGACCGTACGCACCTCGCCGAGGTCGCCGAGCGCACGCTGAAGGAAGGCCGCGGCGTCGTTCTGCCGCTGGAGGTGCCGGCGAACGAGCCTCGCTACCAGCTCGGCTACCCGGTGCGCATCGACGGCGAGGTGCGCGGCGCGGTCGGCCTGGAGATGGACGGCCGCCCCGAGGCGCAGCTGCAGTCGGCGATGCGCGCGCTGCAATGGGGCTCGGGCTGGCTGGAAGTGCTGCTGCGCCGGCACGTCGACCCGGCCACTGCCGCGCAGCTCCGGCTCAAGCTCGCGCTGGACCTGGTGGGCACG
>Ga0208685_1000453_pt1 | contig 14489 bp, 14 predicted proteins | sample EasRivMeERMLT890_FD_187533 | JGI IMG/M metagenome (GOLD analysis project Ga0208685, IMG submission 187533) | Soil microbial communities from meander-bound floodplain in the East River, Colorado, USA - East River MetaG ERMLT890 (SPAdes) (version 2) | ecosystem: Environmental > Terrestrial > Soil...
CGTTGGCCAGGCGGAACAGATCGGCCAGATGCAGAACGTGGCGCGCCGACTGCTGGCCGCCGACCATCACGAAGTGATCCTGGTGGCCGTTCAGCCACGCCATGAACACCACGCCGGTCTTATAGAAGCGCGTCGGCGCCTGGAAGATATGACGCGACAAGGGGACGGTCGGCGACAGGACGTCGTGATACCTGGCGTTCTGCTTTTCGGCAAGGAAGGTCAACGCCTGCGACGCGGCGGGCGCGATCGAGTCGAAAATCCCGAGCAGAGCGTCCGAATAGCCCATTTCGTCGCCTTCGATCAGCTCGGCAAAGTTGAAGTCGTCGCCGGTATACATGCGCACGCCGCTGGGGAGGTTGCGGCGCATTACGATTTCCTTCTCCTTGTCGAGCAAGGAAACCTTGATTCCGTCCACATTTTTCCCCAGGATGGAGAGGCACACCTCCATCGCGGCGAGGGGGTCCTTCTTTCCCCAGTAGCCCTCGAGCCCGGGATCGAACATCTCGCCCAGCCAGTGGATGATCACGGGCTCCTTCACCTGCGAGAGGATGCGGTCGTAGACCCTGGCGTAGTCGTCGGGAGACCTGGCGCTCGCGGCGAGCGCGCGGCTCGCCATCAGGATGATGCGACCGCCGAGCTTCTCGATCGCCGCACACTGCATCTCGTAGGCGGCGATGATCTCGGGGATCGAATACGCCTTTGCGGCGGGAAGGTGGTCGGTGCCGGCGCCTGACCAGACTTCGGCTCCGGGAACAGCCCTGGATTCCGTTACGGTCTTTTCAATCAGAAGAAGCGAGGTCGCCCAGTCGAGCCCCATGCCGCGCTGCGCGGTGTCCATCGCCTCGGCGACGCCGAACCCCCACGACCAGAGATGCCGGCGGTACGCGATGGTGGCGTCCCAGTCGAGCGCAGCCTCGAGCCATGGCTCCTTCGCCGACAGCGGGTCGGCCACGACGTGGGCCGCGGCAAGCGCTTTGCGCGTGAAGGGCGCCTTGGGCCTTTCGAACCGGCTCGGCTCGCGCACGGCGTAGTCCTCGAGGCGATCGCCGCGCGGGAGCTTGAGGGTGAGGATGGTGTCGCGTTTCATGACTTGAGCCTCGGAACGTTCAGCCACTTCTTCTGTTTCCAGCTCTTCAGGCCGAGCTCGGCGAGCTGCACGCCTTTCGCGCCCTGGAGCAGGTTCCAGCGGAAAGGGCCTTCGCCCGCCACGTGCTTGAGGAAGAGCTCCCACTGCACCTTGAACGCGTTGTCGTAGCTCTCGTCGGGCACTTCCTGCCAGCCGTCGAAGAAATTGATCGGCTGCGGGATGTCCGGGTTCCACACCGGCTTCGGTGTCTTCTCATAGCTTTGAACCAGGCACTTGCGCAGGCCGGCCACGGCGCTGCCTTTGGTCCCGTCGACCTGCAGCGTGAGGAGGTCGTCGCGGCGCACCCGCACGTCCCAGGATGAATTGAAGTGCGCGACCACGCCCCCGGCGAGCTGGAAGGTCGCGTATGCGGCGTCGTCCGCGGTGGCCTTGTACTTCCTGCCGTTCTCGTCCCAGCGGTACGGGATGTGCGTGGCGCCCAGGCAGCTCACGGCTTTGACTTCGCCGAAGAGATTGTCGAGCACGTAGCGCCAGTGGCACAGCATGTCGAGGATGATGCCGCCGCCGTCCTGCTTGCGGTAGTTCCACGACGGGCGCTGCGCGGGAGGCTGGCCGGACTGCGCATCGCCTTCAAACACCCAGTAACCGAATTCGCCGCGAACCGACAGGATCCGGCCGAAGAAGCCTTGGTCGCGCAGCTTCTGAAGCTTGAGCATGCCCGGCAGCCACAGTTTGTCCTGTACCACGCCGTGCTTCACGCGCGCTTTCTTCGCCGCCGCGTAGAGATCCTTCGCTTCGGCGAGCGTCATCGATACCGGCTTTTCGCAGTAGACATGCTTGCCCGCGGCAATGGCTTTTTTCAGGAGCTTCGGACGAAGCTGGGTCGAGGCCGCGTCGAAAAAGATTTCATCCTTCGACTGGAGCGCTTCGTCCAGGTCTGCGCTCCAGCGCGCGATCCCATGCTTCTTCGCGAGCTCCTCGACCTTCGCCGCATTGCGCCCGACCAGGATCGGATCGGGCATTACCCGGGTGCCGTCCCTGAGCGCCACGCCGCCCTGCTTGCGGATCTCGAGGATCGAGCGGATCAGGTGCTGATTCATTCCCATGCGCCCGGTGACGCCGTGCATGATGATGCCGATGCGCTTTTCGCTCATTTCGTGGCTACCTCGATGAATTCGAGCGTCACGCCGTCCCAGTCGCGCACGTAGACCACCTTGCGCCCCTTGTTCGGCCCCTGGTCGATGGTGACCGGGGGTGAGATGGGCTTCACCCCGTAGAGCTCCACCGCGGCGACCGCTGCAACTGCGTCGTCGACGTTGAAGGCAACGTGGGCGAAGCCGGTGTCGCAGGGACGCGCTTTGATCGCCCCCTTGCTGGCCGGCGCGCGGTATTCGATCAGCTCGAGCGTGTGCCCCGGCGCCTTGAGAAACGCGATCATCAGGTCCGCGCCCTGCACGCCGGTGATGCGCGATACGAGCGCAGGGTCGCGCGGCGCCTTCGAGATCAGCTCGAAGCCGAGGCAGTCGCGGAAGAATCCGACCGTGCGGTCGAGGTTCGAGACGGTGAAGCTCGTGTGGTTGGTGCCGAGTACGCGAAAGCTCATGGCGCCTCCTTCATGTGGTTCCAGTCGGGCATGGCGCGGCTGGCGTAGCCGGGGCAGTCGAGGGATCCGATCTGCAGCTTGCCGTCGCGAATGCTGACGCGCACGGCGCCGTGGCTGCGCTCGTACAGATCGGCATGCGACTTCAGAAAGCGCTCCTGCTCGTCCGCCGGCAGCCCTGCCATGCCGTTCACGTAGTGGTGGCCGTTGCGCTCGACGTGCCTGAGGCCGAGGACCGAGACCAGCGCGAGATCCTGCTGCAGGGCGAGGCCCGCCTGGATGGTGAGGTCCTCGCCGCTCATGAAGTAGCCCTTGCCCCAGGCGGCGCAGCGCGCCGCGTTGATGAGCGACTTGTAGATTCCTTTGCAGGTCTTGGACGACACGCCGCGATAGCCGAGCGCTTTCGCGCGCGGGAACGCGTCGAGCGAGTCGTCGGATTCGTCGATGATCACCGGCTTCTCGGCGGCGAGCGCGGAAATGTCCGCCGCAAGCGCTTTCTGCCGCTTGATCGGCTGCTCGATGAACACCACGTTGGAGGCGAGGCGCTCCAGGCTCGGCACCTCCCGGACCCGGCGCCAGAGCTCGAGCACGCCATGCACGTCCTCGTACTGCTCGTTGCCGTCGAGCGAGGCATGGTAGTCGCCGGGAATGCGATCGAGCACGCTCGCGATCGCGGTCAAGCGCTCGACATCGGCCTTCGCATCGCCCCCGACCTTGAGCTTGAACCAGCGGTGGCCATAGCGGGCAATGACCTCTTCCAGGGTTTCCGGCAGGCCGTCGTTCACTCTTTGCTCTGAGGAACTGATTGGATCGACCAGACCGACCGTGTGCCGGGCCGCGATCTCATGGCGGGACTGCAGGCCGGCCAGGAAGCGCGGCATGTCGAGATCGGGAAACGCGATCCCCGGCGCGTTCGCCCTGATCGCCCGGTAGAAGGAAATGCCGAGAGCGCGGCACAGCGCGTCGAGCAGCGCGCGGTCGAGCAGCGCCGGGCCGAAGTTCTCCACGAGGCCGACCGCAGGCCGGGAATGCCCATAGGCGGTATTGACTCCTCCCGCCAGGTAGTCGGTTCTCGCCTTGCGCATCGAGGCGCGCAATTGCTCGAAGTTATCCTCGTTGCTGAGCGCCGGGTTCTTGTCGAACCACTTCGGCGCCAGCAGCTCGGCCGCGGCCCCTTCCGATGATTTCTTGTCTTCGAGAACGATCGTTGCCCTTGCAAACGCCTGCGGCGCTTCCGTGAGCGTGACCACGCCGAAGCGAAACGGCATGCGCAGACGGACCTGTCTTTCAAAAAAATCAATCTGTTTGATGGAGAAACGCATCAGTGCCTCATTCAATCCATGGCCAGCACGCCCTTGGCCTTGAAGATGTCGCGGATCCGTCCGGCGTAGTCGTTGAAGCGCTGCGGCAGCCGGTCGAGGCGGCGCGGCCGCGGCAGGTCGATCTCCAGGATCTCGACGATGCGGCCGGGGCGCGGGCCCATCACCACGACGCGGTCGGCGAGCAGCACCGCCTCGGGAATGCTGTGCGTGATGTGCATCGCGGTCTTGCGCTTCTCCATCCATACGCGCTGGATGTCCATCGAGATCTGCTCGCGGGTGAGCGCGTCGAGCGCGCCGAAGGGCTCGTCCATGAGCAGCAGCGGCGGGTCGTGCACCAGGGCGCGGCAGATCGACACGCGCTGGCGCATGCCGCCCGAAAGCTCGTAAGGCTTCTTGTGCTCGAAGCCCTCGAGCCCGGTGGAGCGCAGCAGGTGCCGGGCCACTGGCTCGTAGGCGGCGCGATCCATGCGCCGGATGTCGACCTGCAGCATCACGTTCGACAGCACGTCGCGCCAGTCGAGCAGGATCGACTCCTGGAACACGATGCCGACGTCGGTCTGCGGCCGCTCGACGCGCCGGCCGCCGACGGTGATCTCGCCCGCGCTGCGCGGCACCAGGCCCGCGACCATCTTGAGGATCGTGGTCTTGCCGCAGCCGCTCGGGCCGACGATGGCGACGAATTCCGACTGCCGGACGTCGAGGTCGATGCCGGCACAGGCTTCGACCGCGCCGTCCTTGGTGTCGTACGTCTTTCCGACCCCGCGCAGCCGGATGAAAGGCTCGCTCACGTTGATATTTCTACGTCGGCATTTCTACTTCTTTGGCATATACGGCGCTTCGGACAGGTAGCTGTTCGTGTAGTAGACGCTCACATCGGGCTGGGGCTTGAGCTTGGCGAACTTCTCCAGCAGCTCCTGGCTGTCTTTCCAGTCGCCGGCGTCGGACCAGGCGATCGGCTTGCCCTTGGTGCGCTCGGTGCGAATGATGGTCATGGTGCCGTCGACCTCCAGCAGCGCGATCTCCTGCGTGAACACCGGCGCGGCCTTGCGGAAGATTTCGGCGGCCTCGGCGCGGTTGTCGAAGCTGTACTGCCAGCCGCGCTGCGAGGCGCGCAGGAAGCGGCGCAGCGCGTCCTGGTTCTTCGCATCCTTCAGCCAGTCGTTGTTCGCGATGATCGCGCTCGAGAGCGTGGTGACCCCGGCCATGTCGTAGAGCCGGGTCCAGCCCATCTTCACGCCGGTCTGCAGCTGCATGCGCGGCCCCTGGTCCATGAAGTAGCCGAGCAGCGCATCGGCCTGCTTGGCGAGCACCGCCTGCTCCTTGGCCGCCGGATTGGCGACGGTGATCATCTGCACGTCCTCGACTTTCATGCCGAGCTTACCCATGAAGGCGGTGAAGATCGCGAGGCTTGCGTCGCCCGCGGTGATCGCGATGCGGCTGCCCTTGATCTCGGAGATCTTGGTCGGCCGCGCAGCGTCGGCGCGATAGATGAACGCCATCGGGCTCTGTTGCAGCGTCACGCCGACCGCCTTGATCGGCATGCCCGCGCCCACTCCGCGCATCATGGTCGCGGCGTCGACGTAGGCGACCGGGCTGGTCGCGTTGGCGACGAGCTGCGCCACGGTGGTCGAGCCGCTGCCTTCCTGGATCTCGACCTCGAGGCCTTCCTCGCGATAGAAACCCTTGTCGCGCGCCACGAAGAACGGCGCGTGCTCGCCGTACAGCGTCCAGTTGAGACGGAACGGAAACTTCTGCTGTGCATTCACCGGGGCGCTCACGCCCATGGCCAGCGCCGCCAGCAACGACCACTTGAACAGGCTCTTCATGAGTTCCTCCTCCTCTTGAATGGTGACTACATCGTTCCTTCTTCGCGCACGCGGTGCGTCACGTGCCACGGGATCAGGAGCGCTTCCAGAAATTCGACGGCATAGAAGAACGCGAGGCCGATGAACGTCAGCGCGAACAGCGCGGCGAACATCAGCGCCGTCTCCAGATTTGAATTGGTCACCAGCAGCAGATAGCCCAGCCCCTTGTCGGCGCCGACGAACTCGCCCACCACCGCGCCGGCGACGGCGAGCGTCGCCGCGACCTTCAGGCCGCTGAAGAGGTACGGCAGGCTGGTCGGCAGCCGGAACTGCGCGAACACCTGCAGCCGGCTCGCGCCCATCGAGCGCGCGAGGTCGCGCATCTCGCCCGACATCGAGCGCAGCCCCACCGCGGCGTCGATCACGATCGGGAAGAACGAGATCAGGAATGCCACCAGCACCTTGGGCAGCGCGCCGACGCCGAACCACACCAGGAACAGCGGCGCGATCGCGACCTTGGGGACCACCTGGAAAAACAGCATCTGCGGCATCACGAAGCGGTCGAATCGCTCCGAGGAGGTGATCGCGATGGCGAGTGGAATCCCGATCCCCACCGCGAGGGCGTAGCCGAGCAGCATCTCGTAGGTGGTGACCCAGCCGTGGAACGCGATCTTCGCGAACTCGTCGATGAACACGCGGATGATCGCGGTCGGCGGCGGCAGCAGGTAGGCCGGCACCTTGAGCACCGCGACGGCGACCTCCCAGATGGCGAGGAAGGCCAGGATCCCGGCGAGCGGGGTCAGCTTCATCATCAGCTTAGCCATCGCACCGCCTTTTCATCGATGTCGATGCCCAGGCCCGGTCCCGTCGGCACCTGCATGACGTCTTTCCGGGGACGAAACGGCAGGTCGAGATACTGCGGGCCGTTGAGCGCCGCCGGAAACTCAAGGCCGGCGCAGGCGAAAAGATGCAGCGAAGCGGCGAGCGAAAGGTCGGGGTCGGTCAGCCCCGAGGCGAACACGTAGAGACCGTGGGACTTCAAGACCTCGACGATGCGCGAAGCCGGCCAGAGCCCGCCGCAGCGCGCGACCTTCATCGCCACGCCGTCGAGCATGCCGAGCGCGGCAAACTCCTCCACCTCGACCGGCGAGACGATGCCTTCGTCCATCAGGATCGGCAGCGCGCCCAGACGCTTCAGCGCCTGGTAGTCGCGCAGGCGGTTCGGCGGCAGCGGTGACTCGAGCGCCCGGAAGCCGACATGCGCCAGCCTGGGCGCCATCTCGAGCGCGGTCGGGAGGTCGTAGCTGGTGTTGGCATCGGCCCAGTGGAAGCCCCTTGGCGCGAAATTGCGCACGGTGCGGACCAGATCCCGGTCGTAGGCCGCGGTCTGCGGCGGGCCGATCTTGACGTTGAAGCTCGAGTAGCCGGCGGCGCTGCCCCGCTCGAGCTGCTCGTGCGCTTTCTCGAGGCTCGCGGCGTTGACGGTCCAGCTGAGTTTGATTTCCGCAATGGAGGGTTTTCCAAGCAGCGCCGACACTGAAAGACCCGATTGCTTACCCCACAAGTCGTAACAGGCAAGATCGATCGCCGCCTTGGCGAGCGGCTGGCCGACCGAGAACGACGGGCGGATGGCGCGCTCCATGCGCGCGTGCACCTCCGCCAGGTCCGACGGCTCGGCGCCGAGCAGCGCGGGCGCGAGATAGCGCGCGAGCGTCGACTCCACCGTTTCGACGGTCTCGTAGGTCCAGGTCTCCACGGGCACCGCCTGGCCCCAGCCGCAGGTGCCGGCGTCGTCGGTCATGCGCACCACGACCGACGGGCGCTTGCCGGCCTTGAAGAACTTGAACTCGCCGACCAGGGGATAGTCGAGCCGGCCGATCTCGATGCGGTGGATTCGCGCCATGCAGTTTTTAACTAACCGGTTACAAGTATAATGAAAAGCATGTCGGGGCCGCGCATTCTCACCACGGTGGTCGGCTCGTATCCAATCCCGGACTGGCTGGCGGCGGCGCCTTCCGAGCAGGCGCTGCTCGACGCGACGCGCGTCGTGATCCACCTCCAGGAGCACGCCGGCATCGACCTGGTGTGCGACGGCGAGCTCTACCGCTTCGACGTCAACCACCCCGAGACCAACGGCATGATCGAGTACTTCGTGCGGCCGCTCGGCGGGGTGCGCGCCGAGATCGGCTTTTCGGAGTGGATGGAGTACGCGCGCGGCGCGGCGACACGCTTCCGCACACGCCCCCCCGGCGTGGTCGAGGGCCCGATCGGCGCCGGCTCGCTCAACCTGCCGGTCGCGTGCGCGCGCGCCCGCGCGATGGCCTCGCGGCCGTTCAAGTTCACGCTGACCGGCCCGCACATGCTCGCGAAGATGCTGCACGACCTGCACTACCGCGACCCGGAGAAGCTGGCGCACGCCATCGCCGAGGTGCTCGCTGAGCAGGTAGCGCGCGTGGACGCCGACGTGGTCCAGCTCGACGAAGCGAACCTTCCCGGCCATCCCGAGGAGTGGAAGTGGGCGGCGGCGGCGATCAACAAGGTGCTCGCGGCGGTGCCGGCGAAAGCGAAGGGCGCGGTGCACCTGTGCTTCGGGAACTACGGCGGGCAGACGATCCAGAAGGGCGGCTGGGACAAGCTGCTCGACTACCTGAACGCGCTGCGCGTCGATCATATCGTCATGGAAACCGCGCACCGGCCGCCCGAGGAGCTCGCGGTTTTCAAGGGGCTGCGGCCGGAGATCGGCTTCGGCCTGGGCGTGGTGGACATCAAGCGCACCGAGGTGGAATCCCCCGACGCCATCGCGCGCGCCATCGAGCGCGCGGACCAGGCGCTCGGCAAGGGCCGCGTCCGGTACATCCATCCCGACTGCGGCTTCTGGATGCTCAAGCGCAACATGGCCGACGGCAAGACTCGGGCGCTCGCGAAAGGGCGAGACCTCTACGAAGGTCGCTCACTCAAGAGCCTCTAGGATTCCCTTGATGTAGCCGATGGCGCGCGCGGCGGCGCCCGGCCCGTCGGGAACGTAGTCGAACGGCTCGACCGCCACGTCTCCGCCGTACCCGTTCTTCTTCAGGGAAGAAAAAAGCGGAGCAAAGCGCTGCTCGCCTTGGCCGGGGCCACGGCGGTTGCGGTCGTTCACCTGCACGTGCGCGATCACGCCTTTCGGCAGCCAGCGGTCGACCAGCGCGTTGAGCGGCTCCTTTTCCATGCGCCCGGCGGAGCTGCAATCGAGCATGCTTCTGACCGCCGGGTTGGCGATTTCCGAGACCATCTGGGAAGCTTCCTCGAGCGTGTTGATAAGCGGCGTTTGCTCGGACGAGAGCGGCTCTATGCAGTAGACGACGCCGGCCTTCTGCGCGCGCCCGGCGATCGCGGCGAAGCATTCTCTAGCGCGCGCCGTCGCCGCCGCGCGCGTCTCGCCCGCTTCGACGCGGCGCTGCTGCGGCGAGCCGTGCACCAGGTACTTGCCGCCGAGCTCGGCGCACAGGTCCACCAGGGCGAGCATCACATCGACGGTGCGCTTTCTGACGCTTTCATCCTTGCTGCTGATCGATAGGCCCGCGGGCTTGATGAGAAGCCAGTGGAGTCCCGTCACCGCGATGCCGGCGTCCTCGGCCGCGGCGCGGGCGGCGGCGATGCGCGCGGCGCCCATGTGGTGCGGCTCCTCCGAAAGCGTGTACGGCGCGATCTCCAGGCCGTCGTAGCCGAGCTTTGCCGCGTACTCGCATTGCTGCGGGAAGGGCATCGGCGCGATGACCTCGTTACACAGGGCGATTCGCATGAGGTCTCCAGCGAAGGAAGCGCGAAAGCACGATGAGCACGATCAGAGCGCACAGGAAGGCGGAGATCGGGCGGGTGAAGAACGGCGTCACGTCGCCGTCCGAGAGCACCAGCCCGCGGCGCAGCGACTTCTCCAGCAGGTCGCCGAGGACCAGGCCGAGGACGAGCGGCGCCATCGGGTAGTTGGCGAGCCGCAGGACGAAGCCGAGGAGGCCGAAGCCGAGCATCACCCAGACGTCGAACAGACGCGCCGCGATCGCGAACGAGCCGACCGCGCACAGCACGAAGATCACCGGCACGATGATCTGGTAGCGCACGCGCAGGACCTGCACCAGGAAGCGCGTGAGCACCAGGCCGTAGATCAGGATGCCGACGACCGCGAACAGCATCATGGTGATGATGTCGTAAACGAACTGCGGCGACTCCACCATGATGAGCGGCCCCGGGCGCACGCCGTGGATCAGCATCGCCGCCATCAGCACCGCGGCCGGCGCCGAGCCCGGGATCTGCAGCGTCAGCACCGGGATGATCGCTCCCGGCACGCAAGCGTTGTCGCCAGTCTCGGCGGCCATCAAGCCTTCCACCGAGCCCTTGCCGAAAAGCTCCTTCTCGGCGCTCGCGCGCTTTGCCGCCGCGTAGGAAGTCCAGGCGGCGCTGTCCTCGCCGACGCCCGGAATGATGCCGATGAAGGTGCCGATGCAGCCCGAGCGGATGATGGTGCGCCAGTACTTCAAGACATCCCGGATTTTCGGCACCACGCTGTCCACGGGGCTGAGCTCCACCGGCGGGCGCCGCTCGCGCATCACGAGCAGAAGCTCGGCGAAGCCGAACGCGCCCACCAGCGCCGGCACGAGCGACAGCCCGCCGGCGAGATCGCGCGTGCCGAAGGTGAAACGCTCGAAAGCGTACACGCCCTCCTGCCCGATAGTGGCGAGGAACAGGCCCAGGAATCCCGCCATCCAGCCCTTCAGCGGATCGTCGCCGGTCAGGTTGCCCGAGATCACGACGCCGAACGCGGCAAGCCAGAAGAACTCGTACGCGCCGAACTTGAGGGCTACGTTGCCGAGCAGCGGCGTGAACAGAGCGAGGAAGAACATGCCGATCAGCGTCCCCATCACGCTGCCCGTGGTGGCGATGCCCATCGCGTAGCCGGCGCGGCCCTGGCGCGCCAGCGCATAGCCGTCCAGGCACGAGGCGGCCGACGCGGGCGTGCCCGGAATGTTGAGCAGGATGGCGCTGCGCGAGCCGCCGTAGATCGCGCCGACGTACGTACACACCAGCACCAGCAGCGCCTGGTTGGGCTCCATCTTCAGCGTGAGCGTGGTCATGAGCGCCACGCCCATCGTCGCGGTCAGGCCTGGCAGCGCGCCAATCACCACGCCGATGAGGCTCGCCCCCAGCGCCCACAGGATCGACTCGACGGTGAGGAAGCCGCCGATCGACTTGCCGAAAAGCACCAGGCCTTCGAACATGGGCTACGGCAGCCGCACCAGGAATACCGTTTCGAACAGGTACGTGACGGCGAGGCTGGTCGCGGCGCCGTAGACCGGCGCCAGCGTCATCCGGCGGCGAGACGGATACTCGAAGGCGGCGATGAAGACGGTGACGAAAACGAACGTCGCGAGCCAGAACGGCACGCGGCCGACGAGGCCGATGGCGTAGCCCAGGCACAGCACAAGCACCAAGGGCGTGTTCTCCCACCGAAGGCGCAAGGAAGGCGCGGCCCTGTTGCGCACGGCAAGCACTACGCCGAGCACGAGCAGCACCAGCCCGAGCAGCCCGGGCACGAGCCCCGGCGCGGTATACAGCGCCGCGCCGTGGCGCTCGAGCCGGTCCATCGTCCAGGAGGCGTAGACGATCGCCCCGCCGACGGCGATCCAGGCTGCGCCTTGGGCTCTGTCGCTCAATCAGGCTTGGGAATACCCACGGAGTCCGGCGAGACCTTGGTCTTGCCGCCGGCGTGCAGGAGCCACGCGTTCGCTTGCACCGCCGGCATCGCCGCCTTCTGCGCGTCCTGTCCCGACATCGGCGCGAACAGCGCCCCGCGGCTGGTGGCGTACTTCTTCAGCGCCTCCGAGCGCATGATGTGGTCGCCCCAGATGCGGTCGAGCGTGGCGACGACCTGCGGCGGCACGCCCTTCGGAACGAAGATGCCGAAGTAGTTGGTCGGGATCTTCATGCTCGGCACGGTCTGCGTGATGGCGTCGATCTTGCCGTGGCCCTCGATCTCGAGCGGCTTGTCGGCCACCACCGCGAGCGGGCGCAGGCGCTTGCCGCGGATCATCTCGGCCTGCTCGACCGCGAGCTGCGTCGTCACCTGGGTCTCGCCGGCGACCGTCGCCACCACCGCGGGGTTGCCACCGTCGTAGGTGACGTGGCGGTACTTCACGCCGGTGGCGCGCGCGATCGCTTCCATCGCGTTGTGGCCGCCCGAAGTCACGCCCGCCGTAGCGACCGTGATCTCGCCCGGCTTCGCCTTCATTGCGTCGAGCAGATCCTTCATGCTCTTGTAGGGCGTGTTCGGATTCACGCCGACCAGCGGCACGTTGGCCACCGAGAGAAACAGGTTCCAGTCGGCGAGATTGGTCTCGAGCATGCCGAGCGCCCGGTACACGCCCAGGTCCTGGGCCGCGCCCGCGGTCCAGGTATAGCCGTCCTTCGGAGCCTCGAGCGCGCTCTTGGTGCCGATCGAGCCCGATGCGCCGGCCTGGTTCACGATCACCACCTTCTGCCCGAGGTGCTTCTCGAGCTCGGCGGCGGTGATGCGCGTCACCTGGTCGGTCGAGCCGCCCGCCGCCCACGGCACGATGATCGTGACCGGCTTGGTGGGCTTCCAGTTCTGGGAATGAGCGAAGGTGCTCACCAGCAAGCCGATGAGTCCCAATAGTTGCCACTTCATGGTTACCTCCTCAGTGCGTTGACAATCATGTCCGAAATATGCCGCGCGCGTCCGGACAGCGCGCGCGGCGCCATCAGGTCGCGGGCGAAGATGCGCGAAAGCGTGTAGCGATTGCTCAGGTAGAAATAGCCTTCGCCGGCGATCGAGATATAGAGCTGCACCGGGTCGACGCCCTTGCGGAACAGGCCCTGCCGCTCGCCCCGGCGCAGCACGTCGCGCAGCATCGACACGAGGTGCGAGTGCATCTCGTGCACGCGGCGCGAGCGGCGCACGTGGCGCCCCTGGTGCAGGTTCTCGCTGTTCAGCAGCGTCATGAACTCCGGGTGCTCGAGGAAGTAGCGCCAGGTGAACTCGACCAGGCGCCGCACCGCGCGCTGCGGGTCGAGGTGCTCCAGCTTGAGCGAGCGCTCGGCGTTGCGGATGTGCGCGTAGCGATCCTCCAGCGCGGCGAGAAACAGCCCTTCCTTGTCGCCGAAGTAGTAGTACAGCATGCGCTTGTTCGCGCCCGCGCGCTCGGCGATGCGGTCGACGCGCGCGCCGCCCAGGCCGTAGCGCGCGAACTCCGCGGTGGCGGAGGCGAGGATGCTGGCGCGCGTTCTTTCCGGATCGCGGCCGTTTGCCTTTTTCATGAAAGCCACCGCGCGAGGTTCGCCCGCACGAAGTCGTCGTCGGCGAGGTCGGCGTGCTCGCGATAGACGCGGTCGATCTCCTCGGACTGCCCGGGCGAGAGCCGCTCGTTCGGGTCGAGGCACCAGGTGCCTTCCAGCAGCCCCTGGCGCCGCAGCACCTCGTGGCAGCCCGGGATGCAGCCGGCGAAGTTGTTGGCGACATCGAAGAACGCGCTGTTGCAGTCGGTGATGCGCGAATCGAGCGCCAGATCGATGTTCCCTGCTTGAATTTTCTTGAACAGGTCGACGGCGGTTTTGGTCCACACGCCCCAATGGCCCAGCAGGCCGCCCCTGATGCGCACGCGCACTTCCTCGCCGTCGCGCTTCACCGCGAAAGGCACCGCCAGGTCGAGCAGGATGTGGTCATCGTTGCCGGTGTAGAGCGCGATGCGTTCTTCTGCCCTCGCCGCGACGACGCCCCGCACCACGTCCAGCGTCCGGTAGCGATCGAACGGCGCGATCTTGATCGCCACCACGTTCTCGATCGCGGCGAAGCGGCGCCAGAACGGCTCGGGGAGCGGGATTCCGCCGACCGCGGGCTGCAGATAGAAGCCGACGAGCGGGATCTCCCCGGCCACCGCGGCGCAGTGGCGGATCAAGGCGTCGATGGATGCGCCTTTCATCGCGCCGAGCGACAGCATCCCGGCGTGGTAACCGAGCTCGCGCGCGATCTGGGCCTCCCGCCTCGCCGCGCTGGTTTTTCCGGCGAGGCCGGCGATCATCGCCACCCCGGCTTGCGATTCCTCCATTGCGAGCTCCAGAACCGGCCGGTAAAGGCCGGCTTCGCGGATCGCGAACTGGGTCGCGTGCACGCCGACGGCGAGGCCGCCGACGCCGGCGTCGAGGTAGTAGCGGGTGAGCGCGCGCTGCCGCCGCGGGTCGAGCTTGCGGCGCGCGTCCAGGGCGAGAAGATGCGCGGGAATGACGGCCCCGCGGCGCAGCGACGCGTGCGCTTCGGCAAGATTCATCCTGGGTTTTAACCGGCTGGTTAACTTTAGCCGAGTTCCGGCCCGGCAACCAGAAATACCTTGGTCCGATCGCCGGGCGCGAGCACGGAGCCGTGCACCGGGCCGTGCACCATTCTCGTGAACGAGCGCTGCTCGGCGAGCCCTTCGGGTGGAAGCACGGCATGGTCGGCGATGTCGAGGTAGAGGGGTCCCCATGCCTGCGCCAGCGCGGTCTTGAACAGGCTCTGCGCCGTTGCCGCGCTCGCGGCGACCAGCGGGCCGAGCTGCGTCGCCTCCCGGCCGTCGCGGCCGAAAAGGAATCCTTCGCCTTCCACCACCAGCGCCGCCACCGGCAGGCGGCTCGCCAGCGAGCGCAGCAGC
>Ga0208685_1000454_pt1 | contig 14479 bp, 6 predicted proteins | sample EasRivMeERMLT890_FD_187533 | JGI IMG/M metagenome (GOLD analysis project Ga0208685, IMG submission 187533) | Soil microbial communities from meander-bound floodplain in the East River, Colorado, USA - East River MetaG ERMLT890 (SPAdes) (version 2) | ecosystem: Environmental > Terrestrial > Soil >...
GGACCGGGGGCAGTGGCAGCGCATCAATCTGGATCTCGAATCCGTCCGGGAAGGCCCCTCCATCAAAACAGGTAATTTCGTAGTCACGAACCAGGAGGACAACCGCCCCGGCCGCGACGTCATCCAACGTCAGTTCCACCTGTGAGAACAGTGTCTCGTTCGTGCCGTCGTTGTCCTCATCGGTCTGAAACTCGAAGTATTGATCGCCGGCGAGGGGCTGAAAACGAACCTCGCATTCGCCTAGAGTCGATACCGCGAGTAGAACCACGCGTATGTCGGCGGGATAGTTGCCGTTAGTGACTATCACATCGACAGGGTGAATCGAAGACTCATCGACATCGAGGAGAAGGTTCTCCTCTTTCTGGGCGTCCACGCCGACGTCAGTGTCCGGGCATCCATCCTGGTCCTGGGCGCCGTCCAGGTCCTCGTCGACGGTCCGGCAAAGGTCCTCTGAATCGGGGATCCCATCGTTGTCATCGTCGTCGTCGCAGGCGTCACCCAGGCTATCGCCATCCGCATTCGCCTGGTCGGTGTTCGCTTCGTAAGGACAGTTATCGGCCGGAGAGCAGACGCCGTCGAGGTCCGGGTCACAACTGACTATCAACTGGATGACGTTTTGGTCTTGATTGTTTACCGGATTCGGGTCCTGTGCATCGATCGACACATTCGCGGCAATTCGAAGTTCAAATGATCCTGCCACTGCGCACGTGACACTGTACTCAGCCGTGATCGAGGCGGTACCGACATTGGAAATCTGAACGACCGAGAACTGATTTGGAGGAGCGATGATCGGGTTGTTGTCGAGTGGATTCTCCCATCGCGGAACACACGACGACGGTCCCACAAGCGACAGAGTGAGATCGGTTGTGGGCAAGCCAATCGTTTGAATTACAACCTCGCGCACCTCCTTGACCCCTCGCGCAACCTGGTCGCCGTCCGGGACGTCATCACCAACGACTTCGTCTTTGGCTATCTCGACCGATGCGTCCGGATTCGGCATGGGGGAGGGTGTAATGGTTACCGGTGTGGGCGATGGCGTGGGAGTTGGTGTTGGCGACGGCGTGGGAGTAGGAGTAGGTGTAGGCGTGGGAGTAGGAGTAGGCGTGGGAGTAGGTGTAGGCGTGGGAGTAGGTGTAGGCGTGGGAGTAGGTGTAGGCGTGGGAGTAGGAGTAGGCGTGGGAGTAGGTGTAGGCGTGGGAGTAGGAGTAGGCGTGGGAGTAGGTGTAGGAGTCGGGGTTGCTGGAAGCGGACAGGTTGAACCGTCTGAGCGAATTTCACCGTGGTTGACGTTGTTCACCGCGTATGGGCTGGAGAATCCATCCAGGATCTTCGGAGGATCGCCCTCGAGAGAGTCGGTTAAAGTGAGTGGGCTGATTCCAGAACCAACTATCTCCACGGTTACGCGCACAACGACGCCGACCCCACTCTCTGTGGGAGCGCCTCCAAGTTCAGTTATCTCGAACCTGTAGTTGCCATCTGTCTGGGGAAACGTGTTCTCGCCGAGATAGAAGGGGGTGCCCACAGGCGCGGCCTGGAAAAACATCAGGCCATTGTCGGGGCCGCGAGCATTGATCTGTAGGACTGCCGGATTGAACAGGATGTTGACCGCGACGCCGTTTGCGCCCCCGCCGAGCACGGGATCGTAGGCCGGAACTTCATCGACGATTAAGTCCACATCGAAGATGTTGCCAACGGTGGCCACTCGGCAGGATTCCACAGAAGCGACTGCCAGCGCCGTGTTACCTGAATTGTTGGTATCGACAGCGAGGATGTCGACCTCCCCGGTTACGGGGTCGGCGTGATCGGCCAGAACAATCTTGATGCTGACGGCGGCGAAAGAGGCCAGAACTGCGGCCAGGGCGATTGCCAGAAATATTCCCGTCGACGAACGTGCTTGAATACTCATGCTCTGCCTGCAACAACCTTCGTTTCGCGCATTCTGTTACACCTTTTACGGGCGTTCGGACCGGCTCGGATTCGAGGCCGCCAGCGACCGAAGGAGTAGGCCCAGTACCACGGAGATGGGAGGACGTGTCCACCAGCCCAAATGGTCGACACTGCACCCCCGCAGGCAGCCCTATAGGCGACGTCGAAGTAGTAACGATATGTCAATGTCGATGGTATGTGGATAACTCGGTGCCGGTCAATGGCCGGAAGTGCCGTAAATTCTTCATCGTTGAGATGGGACGGTGCCTCATCTGGCTACGGGAATTGATGGCTGCCGTCGGCTTGACACACGTCAAGCCGGAAACTAATCATTCGCTAATGCGTGAATACCTTGCGGTGGCGTTGACGGTTGCGGTCATAGCAGTGCTCTGCCAGTCGTGTGGCGATGACGGCTCGGAGGATCAGAGCTCGGAGACTCCATCAGTGTCGGCGAACGCATCTGAGTCACCAACGCCGACACCTTCGGTCAACCTGGTACCCCCCTTCGAGGGTCCTGACCGCGGCCCGGCTGCAACCGAGCGGACGGACTTCCGCGACGTCCCAGAATGGGAATTGCCCGAGCCTGATGCCCTGCCTACTGTGCCCGACGACGAGACCGACGCCATTTTCTTCCCACCGGATACAGTTGAATGTGCCGACGATTGGGTTCTTATTCAGCGCCCCTCAGAGGGTTTCACCATCTGTCACCCCCCTGACTGGCAAACGGCTGGCGACGGATACGTGAGCGCCGGCGTCGAGGATCGTTGGTACAGTCACGGACTGTTCAAATTTTCCGACGAGGCGCGGTCACAGCCTGAAGCCCACGTGAGTATATACGCCATCCCGCGGTTCGCAAGACCGATGGTATACACCCGAGATTGTCCCCGGCCTTACGGCCTGACATTCGCGGGCGAAGCCGCTGTCATCTGCCCTGAATTTCCGGAGGAATCGCCCCAGGAAGACTTCGTTTCTTATCACGTTCGGAAGGGCGACTACGACTACTTTATCAATATCGTCCCGTACGAGATGGGAGACGATGAAGTGTTCGACCTTGCGGTCGACATTGCGCACACCTTCCAGCTGACCGAAATCTCGACCCCGTGAACCAGGCCCGCGCCTGCAACCTCTTGGTTGCAGGCATAGGCGTCCTGTTCGCCGCGTGCTCATCATCCTCCACACCCGGGGATATCCAGCCTTCCGGTGAAAGTGGTGCGGTCGAGGAATCAGCGACCAGTATCCTCACGCTGCCTGCAGGCTCTGCAGACGCGCTTGGTCATGGCGGCAGATTGGCAACAGGGGATTTCAATGCCGATGGTGTCGACGACCTGGTCGTTGGCGTTCCTGGTGCGGACGGTCTCGCAGGCGATCGCCAGGACGCGGGAGCCGCCTATGTATTGGAAGGGACGCTTGCAGCTGGAGAATCGAGTGCCTCTTCTGAGGCCCTACTTACAATCATGGGTGCGGTTGCCGGGGACAACCTGGGATTCTCAGTTGGTGCCGGAGACCTGAATTCAGACGGCGCCGATGACATCATAGTCGGCGCAATCGGGTCGAATGGTATCCCGGAGGTCCGGACCGATATGGGCGAGGTGTACGTGGTCTTCGGTGGCTCTGACACATCCGGTATCCTTGACATCGCAGAACGGGAATTCGACATCGTGGTGCAGCCCGCCGAAGGTTTTAGCCAGCTGGGCTCTGCACTTGCTCTTGGAGACGTTAACGGTGATGGAATTGACGACCTGGTCGCCGGGGCGCCTTTCGCGGGAAGGTTGGCAGGAAGCCCGGTAGGTGGACCGAGAACGACGGTAGGCGAGGTCTACGCCATCTATGGCGGAGAAGGCATTGGTGGCACCATCAGGGTGAGTGAAGGAGATGAGGACCTCCTCCTGCGTGGCGCATCGGAATTCGATCAATTTGGCGCATCCGTGGACATCGGCAACGTGAATGGTGACTCAATGGGGTACATCGTCGTAGGTGCGCCAGGGTTCGATCCCGCGGGTGGCCCCGCCGACGGTGGAGCAGCATTCATTTTCGATGGCGGAGGTTTATCGAGCCCTACCACAGTCGATCAGGCGAGCGAGAGCCTGAATGGTCATGTTGAAGGCGGTCGCGCGGGAGATCTCGCCGTGGCTGTTGAAGGTACTGGCTCGCTGCTGGTGGCTGCGCCAAACGAAGGCCTCACCGACCGCCCCGGATGTGGGGTCGCAAGGTACGGGAGCGCCACCTATGCTGGATCGGCTGCGGGAGAGTTTTTCCCCGGCGCTGCCGCTTCCGTGATCCTTGACGAAGAAAGTCTGCTCATCTTCGGCTCGCCGCTCGCGGATAGTGAGGCTGGAGCAGTGTTTCTGGTCGAAGCAGCCACCTCCGGCGAAATCGACCTCGCCGTCCCGCCGGACGGATCGAGAGTCCTGACGGGGAAGCCAGGTTCCGGTTTGGGCGTGGCCGTTTCGGTTGGGGACTACGACGGCGATGGCCGCGTTGAGTTGGCGCTGCTGGCTTCCTCCAGGGTCAGTAGTGCGTCCATCGCCGATAGGGGCGCCGTATACATCGTTGAGCTTTAGCACTTGCGTGGGATACAACGTCTGTAGAGACTTGAAAAAATGACGAAGTATTTGTTGCCTTTGGCATTTGGCGCCCTTCTGCTATTCGGTGCATCGAGTTGCGATTCCGAAGGCGCCGACAGCCAGAGTGACGTGATTTCGTCTCCAGGTCCGCCGTCCAGCGACATGCCCGGAAGCATCGCGTTTGCTTCCGATCGCGGCAATGGCTGGGATATCTATGTTCTAAATGCGAGTGACGGGTCTGAAACGCGGTTGACCATAGATCCGACCGAAGATCGTGAACCGGCGTGGTCCCCAGATGGTGCCAGATTGGCATTTCAATCAAGCCGCGGCGGATCAAAAAACATCTACCTGATGTCAGCCACCGGAGCCGACCAGGTGCCGTTTCTACCCGGCGCCGAGATCCAGGGTGGCCCGCGGTGGTCGCCGGATGGCTCGCAGCTCGCGTACTACTCGTTCCTGGCAGACGACGTTGGCTATCTGTGGGTGGCCGATGTGGCAGGTCCTGACTTCTATCCGCTGCTCCGGTCCATTCACCCTTCGCCTCCCGAAACACACTGTGGCGGGGGCTTTCCGGGAGGTTGGATAGACAACGACACAGTTCTGTTTCGAGGAGCATGGGGGGAGGGGGAAGCACTTGAGCTATGCACCGTCAATACGGACGAAACCGCGATCACGCCGATCTTGAGCGAAAGAGATGTAATGTCCTTTTACCCTTCGCTCTCACCCGATGGGACCACGATCGCCTACTCCCGTCAGCCGCAGGATCAGACTCACGACGACATCTATCTCGTTAGCGCCGAAGGCCGTAACCCTCTTCCACTCTTTGCGACGGAAGACTCCGAGAGCTACCCCACCTGGTCACCAGATGGCGAATGGATCGCATTCGTGAGTGCTTCAGACGGCGATGCTGAAATATATGCGATCAGAAAAAACGGTACAGACCTTCGAAAATTGACTAACAACGACTACCCCGATCTGGAGCCGGCCTGGTCGCCACCTACTTCGCAATGAAGTCAGGCGAAATCAAGTAGATTTCCCCGCAGTCTGTACGCTCCCTGCCGCTGCCGTCACTCCCCGGAGCAGCGACAATGAGTTCTGATATATCGTCACCGTCAAGGTCGTACCCGCTGAGGGAAGGACTCCCAAAGGCCTCGTGGCCAAGTATGTCATCTGCAGAGTGGCCCCGATAAACGACGGGCGAATCATCCGCCCTCTCTGGCGGCGGTTGGTTCGCGGGTAGGATGTAGACTTCACCGCGTCGGTCCATCACGTCGGTTGCAGCGATGGCCAGTTCCAGCTCCGGTCCGCCACCGAATTGAGAGGACGCCGCATTCCGTCCCAATCGCGCCAGCGGTCCGGGGCCTAGCACTATTGCCGTTTCGTCACCCGCCCGGAGGTTCCCGCCTCCACTCCGAATGAGGAATAGTCGCGCCTCGCCGGCCAAATCCTCGGAATTCTCGGGCCCGTCCGCACTGACTGCCCCAAGCCAGAGGTCGGAAACACCATCGCCATCCCAGTCACCACCTGCTATGGCATGGCCCAACTGGTCGCCGGCTTCGGCGCCGCCAACTGACAGTAGGACTGGCGCCTCGGCAAGGTCGATCACGCCACCAGCGGGTGGACTTTCCAGGACATAGGTGAGCCCTGACTTCTCTTCCCCATCCACTTCCGCGAACGTCGCGGCGATAGCGAGGTCAGGAGTGCCGTCGCCCGAGAAATCCCCCAACCCCATTGCCTCCGACAAGTGGTTACCGGTGGCGGCTCCCAGCACGGTCGTCGTGGCATCCGCTGGCAACACCATTGTCGGGGTCAGTGAACTGCCGGCAACGACATAGGCCTCGCCCGATTCCGGTCGCTGGTTGCTGGCGCCGTCAGCGACGTGAGCACCGATGAGGAGGTCGTCCAATCTATCCCGGTCGAAGTCCGCCGATTGAAGAGTCAGGCCGGCACCGTCACCCGGCTTCGCTCCGCGGATGTCAGCGGGCATCTGATCAACTGAAAGGTCTATGCGATCCTTTGATTCCTTCTGCGATCCCAGGTGCACATATACGATCCCCGGAGATTCGGTCCCGGTGGCCGGGTCGACACCAAGGGGAGCGGTCATAGCGAGATCGTCGATCGAATCGCCGTTGAAATCGCCGGCCGCCAGGGCATGCCCGAGTGCAGCCCCCGCGAACGGGCCGTAGAACGTGGGGCCGGTTCTGGCACCGCTGTCTGCTAGATCGACGATGGACTCTGCAGAGGTTACATCCGTGACGATTACCACCTCACCCGCATCCTCGCGAGCCTCGTCGGGACCATCTCCGCCTGTCGCCGCCAGTGCCATGTCCAACCGACCATCGCCGTTGAAATCTCCCACCACCGCAGCCGCCAGGTGGTCACCACTGTCCGACCCAACAAAAGTTGTGTGGGATGCGTCTCGCGCAGCCTGGACACGGGACTCCAGGTCTTCGCCGCCACAACCAGCGGCCGCAATCAGGAGCCACAGCGAGAGGACGGCCACGAAGGCCCCGACCCCTCCCCTTTTTGTCAACTGATTGAGGATAGACTCCCACCGTTGCCCGCGTATGGCATGAGAAATATACTGTGTCAAAGTCTGCGGCAATCCTTTAGTAAGCCAGGCACGTAACAGCAAGTAGTCGTGAAAAACCTCACTATCATTTCAATTATCACGCTACTGTCGTTGGTCGCCGCTTGCAATGACGAGGACGCCGGGGATGGCGACACCGGAATTGGGGGAGTGGGAATCGACACCACGTCGAGAGTTCCATCGGGGGAAGTCTTTGAGCACCTGGAGGGACGGCTGCCCTCAGACTTTCCCGCGAACTTCCCGATTTATCAGGGCGCCGAAATCGCGCGCGGGGATACCGTGAGCGATCGCTTCGCTATTGACCTTAGAACCCAGGATGATATGGACACTGTTGCGGAATACTACAGGGCACAACTCAACTCGGCCGGATGGCAGTTGATGGAGGAGACGGCAAAAGCCGGGTCGGTGCTTTTCCGGTTCACATCAGAGGACGGCGTCCACGAGGGTGAGGTGGGGATAGGGAAGCTTCAGGAAAGGACCTGGATATTGATCGCCATGAGCCGGCCCACATGATGAATACGCTTAAGGCCACTATCGTCTTAGTGATAGGCACCCTGGTAATCGCTGCTTGCGACGATGGCGGATCCGTCGCCGCCGTCGACCGCCTTGAATGCGACTCTGTGGCGGCATTCGACTCATACCACATCGACTCTCGAACAGCCCTAACGGTCTCTGAAACGGGTGCCCAGGCGACGCCCAACCCGAACGATCTTGCGCCGTTTTCTGTGTCCTGGGACGTCGAGGCGGACTTCACCGATGGCGGCGAATCGGCGCAGGGAAATTTGATTACCAACGACTCAGGTAGTGAGGGCCACTCCCAATTCATACACATCGGTGATTCTTCATGGGTTGCATTCGGAGGGGGCGACTACATCGCACGAGAAACTCTCGTAGGCCCCATACCGTTTCCCCCGTCGGACACTTGCAACGCTCTGGCGCCGGATCTCGAGCTTGCATCGATGGGGGGAACGCCTGAGGACGTCAACGGGATCAAGAGTGTCAGGTACGAGATATCGGATCTTCCGGCCACTGCACTCGCTGACATGCCGTCGCTCGGAAGCTCAGGTGATGCCGTGACAGTCGTCGACAAGTATGACGGCACAATTTGGGTAGCATCCGACGGCTACATTAGCAAGCTCGAACTGGCGGGCGATGGTGAGTATGAGGGGGGGCGTCGCGCCATGAACGTCGAGCTGGCTTATGAGTACTCCGACATCAACGACGTTGACGCGGAGATTGTCGCTCCACAACCACGCGCCGGCCAGTAGACGAATGGTGCCCGATTTGGGCGAACGAGGCATTTGACGTAAGAAATAGCGTATAATTCGCCTGTCTGAAGCCGGGTACGACCTTTCTGGACTGCGGTGGTCCCGGCTTCCCGCTGGACAATCGAATCAAGGGGGTGCACACGGCGTGTTGAGTGTACGGCGCCGATCCGACTTTTCCCCCGAGAATGGGTATTTCGCCCCATGCGCTGCCGCGCGCCGATCGAACACGATTGAGCCAGACATGGGCCGACGCGTTCCGACCGACCTTCCCAAGAGTGATCCAGATCACTGCGCTTACGCCCTGATTCCTGATTTATGGTTCATGAATAGTTCGGTTCATGAAGCCAGCCAAAGGGGGACGCCATGACGAACCTAAACCACACTGGCATCGGCCATCTAACCTCCTTGCATCGGCTGCGGTCGCTCGTCCTGGGAGCGCTGATCGTTCTTTCCGCACTGTTCATATTTACCGATAGCCCACCTGCCCTCGCAGCCGCTTACACCGTCGACACGACCTCCGACGCCAACCTGACGGCATGCACCGGGGCGGCAGGGGACTGCTCGCTGCGAGGCTCTATCAACAACGCCGTGGCAAACGCCGGCACGGATTCGATCACGTTTACCCCCAGCGTGTTCACAAACTCCACTACCTCGCCCGATACGCTTGGAGTGACCGGCAGATATACGTCAATTGCCACGGACTCCTCGGGGTTTCCGGTGGTCACCTATATCAACGCCACCAACTTTGATCTCCAGGTGATGCATTGCAATGACGCCAACTGTGCAGGTGGCGACGAGAGCATCACCTCACCGGACGCGGGAACCGAAGGCGAGAATACGTCGCTCGTGCTCGATGCCAACGGTTTCCCCGTAGTCGCCTACCAGGACGTTTCCACATTTGACCTGAAGATACTGCACTGCAACGACGTCAATTGCGCCGCTGGCGGCGACACCATCAGTTCCGTCGACACAGGAGCCTCTGCCGTCGGCTACTACGCCTCCCTGCTGCTGGACGGTAGTGGTTTCCCGGTCGTCAGTTACTGGGAGAGCACCGGCGCTAACCTGAAGGTGCTCCACTGCAACGATGCCAACTGTGTCGGCAGTAACGAGAGCATCACCTCGCCAGACACCACTGGCTCGGTCGGCGCAAGCACCTCGCTAGCCCTCGATGGGTCTGGCTTTCCAGTGATCAGCTACTACGACATCACTAACGGGGACCTGAAGGTGATGCACTGTAACGAAGTCAATTGCGCTGGAGGCGGGGAGAACATCAACGCCCCGGATACCGTTGGCGCGGTCGGCACCTTCACATCGCTTAAGCTTGATAGCTCTGGTTTCCCGGTTGTCAGCTACTACGATGCTACCAATGGCAATCTGAAGCTGCTCCACTGCAACGACGTCAACTGCGCAGCCGGAGGCGATAGCATCACGTCGCCGGACACCACGGGAGATGTAGGAACTGACACTTTCCTGGGTCTTGATGGTTCCGGATTTCCGGTTGTCAGCTATTACGACAACACCAACGATGACCTGAAAATGCTGCGCTGCGGAAACGCCAACTGTACCGCAGGCAACACCGTCGTCTCGCCCGATACAGCCGGCAGCGTCGGCCAGTTCACGTCTCTGAGGATGTCCGGCGGCAGCCCCAAGGTCGCTTATTGGGATGAGACCAATGGCGACTTGAAAGTGCTGAACTGCATAGATCCCAACTGCGGCATCATCACCTTGGGCTCTGCGCTTCCGGCGCTGACCAATGCCGGTGACGCCATCTATGGGGCCGCCGCCGTAACCGTAGACGGCGTGACCGGAGCTTTCGATTGCCTCACGATCTCCGGATCTGGGGCCGACGGCAACACAATCAACGGTCTTCAGATCAAGCGGTGTTCGGATGGCATCGAGATCTCGTTTGGGGCTGACGGCAACATAATCGGGGGGACGACTGCGCCCGAACGAAATGTTATCTCCGCCAATCTGAATGGGATCCACATCACCGGCTCGAACGCTGCTAACACCAGCATCAGGGGAAACTACATCGGCACGAACGCTACCGGGACTCAGTCATCGGCCAACACAACCGGCGTCTATGTCGGAACAACCGCCACGGTTACGACCATCGGTGGCACAACAGCCGCGTATCGGAACGTTATCTCCGGCAACTCGAGCCGGGGCATTCATATCGCTGGTGCCACCAGCACAGTCGTACAGGGCAACTACATCGGGACAAATGTCTCCGGCACGGCAGCCCTCGCCAACGGCGGCACCGGTGTTTTCGTCGATGGCGCGACTGCGAATTTCATCGGCGGAGCGACGGTTACGCCTGGTACCCCTCCCGGGAACGTCATCGCTGGAGATACCTACGGTGTCGCCATCCAGCATGACACTGCCGACGCCAACAAGGTATGGGGCAACATCCTGGGCCTGGACGCGGCCGGCACGACGGACATCACGGCAACGGGAGATGTCGGCGTCTGGATGATTACGTCGGCTGACTTCAACGAGATCGGCGGACCGACAACCGACAAGCGGAACGTCGTCTCTGGCTACACCCGGGGCGTGGCAATGCACGACACAGGCACCACCGGAAACACGGTTTACAACAACTATCTCGGCACGGACATCACCGGAACACTCGATCGCGGGAACGCGGCCCACGGCGTGAGCGTCGGTTACGGGGCCTCCGCCAACACGATCGGCACCTCTAATGCGGGCAATGTGATTTCCGGCAACGACCAGGAGGGCATCCGCATCGGTGAGGGCGGAAGCGACTCTCCGAACAACATCGTTCGCGGCAACAGGATCGGCACCAACGCCGCCGGGACGGGGGCGCTGGCTAACACCGGTGAGGGCATCTACATCGACGGAAGCAGCGGCACTATCGTCGGTGGTGCGTCCGTTGGAGAGGGGAATGTGATCTCCGCCAACACTGCCGTGGGCCTCTGGATCGATGGCGCTGGTGCCACGGGAAGCGTTGTGAAGGGAAATTACATTGGCACGGACGTAACGGGCACCGTGGACCTCGGAAATGGTAGCGCGGGAGTGCGGGTGGAGGATATGTTCTCTGCTGGTACGTTCGGCGGCAGCGGAGCAGGCGAAGGGAACATAATTTCCGGCAACGGCTTCGTTGGCCTGGACATTCAGGGCGCGGACGGCGCCCTCGTCTACGGCAACTACATCGGCACGAACTCGGCCGGCGCCAACCTCGGCAACACGATCTTCGGCATCGAGCTGGATAGCTCCTCAAACGGCAACTTTGTCGGCGGCACGGCCGCGGGTCAAGGCAATACAATCGCCTTCAACACGACTGATGGTGTCGTCGTCTACGACGGCACCGCCACCGGAAACCGGATCCGCGGAAACTCGATCTACTCGAACGGCGAGCTGGGCATCGAGCTCCACCCCAACGGCGTCACCGCGAACGATGCGGGTGACGGCGATACGGGTGCGAACGACCTCGAAAACTTCCCCATCGTCACGGCCGCCACTTACATCGGCACCACGCTCACCATCTCCGGGACATTGGATAACACCAACGGGGCCGGCCATGACATTGACGTCTTTCTGACTGACGTTGCCGATGCTAGCGGGAACGGCGAGGGGAAGCGATTCATGGGGACGACCACAGCGACCGCACCCAGCGGCGCCTGGAGCCTGGTGCTGACCAGCCAACCGTTCCCCACCAACGCCTTCGCCACCGCTACCTCAACCGACCAGTCGCCGGGAAACACGTCCGAGTTCTCGGCGGTGTTCGACACAGACTTCGATAACGACGGCATTTCTTCGGCTACCGACAATTGCCCGCTGGCTCATAACCCTCGCCAGGAGGACGTCGACGGGGACAGCGTCGGTGATGTCTGTGACAGCGCTGTCCGCAACCGATTCGAGGCGACCTCCAGTAGCATCGACACGCGCTTCACCACCGCGCCGGGCCAGGCGTTGCCCATCCAGACGCGGATGATCGCGCCGTGGGACATCAACCCCACGTCCAGCACCCCGATTGGCGGTATCGTCGCCGAGATCAACTACTCCTACCGCTTCGGCGACAACTGCACCTCCTCGACGGGTGACGCCCAGATCCCCGCCCTTCAGAATGCGAGCATCGATAATTCGCCCAGCAATCTCGTGAACGTCGGTTCCTTTGGTGGCGACGATGATTCCGACGGGATCATCAATGGAGTCGAAAGATACCCGCGCTTCCTGAACGGCTACCTGGATCGAGACCGTCTTTCGGAGATCGACAATGATGGCGATGGATCCATTGACGAGGACACAGCAAACGGTATCGATAGCGACTTCGACGGTAAGGTCGACGAAGACCCGGTCGGTACGCCGATAGTCCCGCATGCGCGCTACTACGGAGGCGTGGGCGTCGATTACGTGAACGTCCTGGTCTTCGAGGAAGTCGCCAACTCGCTCTACCGGGTGGAGGTCGTCTGGGGCAACCCACTCGAGTACTACGATCGCTACGACCGTGCCTGCGGCCCGTTCGAATTCCGCATGACGATCGAGAGCACGAGTGCCGACAATCCTTTCTCGGCGCCGAACGAAGCGGGCGGCGTCGTCCTCGTAACTCCAGGAGCTGGCACGAAGCTGTTCAGATTCGAGACCGTAGACAATCCCGATGGCGACGGAGACACAGTGCCTAACAACATCGATAACTGCCCGCAGGTCTCGAATCTGAACCAGGCCGACACCGACGCGGACGAGATCGGCAATTCCTGCGAACCGACATCCGGTCCGTGCTTCGGCGTCAGCACCGTCGACTGTGATGGTGACTCGCACACCAACTGGGACGACAACTGCCCGACTGTATCCAACGCCGCGCAGTGGGAGGCTGAAGCCCGCAATCCGCTGCCCTTCGGTTGGGGGTATCTCCACGACGCCAACGGGGACGCATGCGATCTCAATCCGCTGGGCTTCGACCTCGGGAACGTTCTCCGCATCAACCGCTATTCGGATCCAGTCTGTATTGGGACTGATGCCGACTCCGACGGCTGGTGTGCCGCTGATGACGAAGCCTCGGACAATAACGCTTCTGACACTCCAGAAGGAGGAGGGGGCGGCGGGGATACCGCCTCCTGCACGAACGGTGTGGACGACGACCTCGACGGCCAAACCGATTTCGCCGACGCCGGCTGCACGGACGCTGATGGTGACCGCATCATCAACTCCGTGGACGTCTGTCCGCAGGCCGCTGACCCACTGCAGCTGGACACCGAAGCTACCAGCACGGGCGGGGATGCCTGCGGTGTCCTACCGAACGGAGAGCGGCCTTACGTGGCGGAAATGGATGCCTACCCCTCCCGGGTGAACGCGCACGCAAACATCCAGGGAAGAATCGTCGAGCCGGCGCCACGCAAGCTGCACGAAACCCGCGGCGGCTACGTCGAACTCACCGATCCAGGCTGGGTGATTACCCCCGGTGCCAGCATCCCCGACGGCGCGATTAGAGAAGCCGTATCCACCGTCGTTGGTACGACGCTCGCCCCGTCGCACACCTGCAACTACCCATTGCCGGTCACCTTTACCCTGGTCGACGCCAGCCTCAACTACGGCGACGTTATCTCCACTGAATCCGGCTATGGTCCGCTGGTTGCGGACGTGAGCCCCGCTAACGGCTTGTCCGATGGAGCAGAGAAGATGCCGTCGTTCCTGACGACCGCCGGTATCCTCGATGATGACGGCGACGGGATCGCCGACGAGGACGCCGCAGATACCCTCGACAACGACGGCGACGGCAGGACGGACGAAGACCGTCCGGCCCTCGTCAGGCTCTTCGGGCAGACTTACCCGCCGCACGCACCGCATGTGCTCAACGTGATGGTGTATGCCCCTGTTACAAACAACAACGACGGCGACGGTGCCACCAACGAGGACCCCGTCGATGGCATCGACAACGACGCACCCCCGGATGGACGGGTAGATGAGGACCCGGCGGAGAGCTACAAGGCAGTCTTCATCCTCGGAGACCCTTCGACGAGTCCGCTGGTCGGTAGCGTCAGCGCCCTCTGCACGCCGTTCGAAGCAAGGCGCACGCGCCTGGCCGTCACCCTGGACAATCCGTTGACCGCAGCCGGGGGCGAAGGCGGCCTCATCAGCCTTCAGAACTCCGCCACTGCAGGCACCTCATCGTT
>Ga0208685_1000455_pt1 | contig 14440 bp, 11 predicted proteins | sample EasRivMeERMLT890_FD_187533 | JGI IMG/M metagenome (GOLD analysis project Ga0208685, IMG submission 187533) | Soil microbial communities from meander-bound floodplain in the East River, Colorado, USA - East River MetaG ERMLT890 (SPAdes) (version 2) | ecosystem: Environmental > Terrestrial > Soil...
CTCGGGGGGGCTACCGATGGGATCTATCGTATTGTTCACCAGCAGGTTGCGGTAGTCGGGCTGGCTCAGCACGCGCGCGATCTCGCCGTTCAGCCTCATCACGATCTCGCGCGACGTTCCGGCAGGCGCGAGCACGGCGTACCACACGCCCGCATCGAAACCCGGCACGCCTGCCTCCGCGACGGTCGGCAGATTCGGCAGCGAGGCGGGACGTTTCGCAGTGCTCACCGCGAGGGCCCGGATGCGGCCGCTCTGCACGTGCGGCCACGACGCGAGCTGGGTCGCAAACAGGAGTTGCACCTGCCCCGCGATCATGTCCATCAGCGCCGGCCCGCCCCCCTTGTACGGCACGTGCAGCATCCGGATGCCCGCCATGTTGTTGAACAGCTCTACCGCGAGATGCCCGCCGCTGCCGTTGCCCGAAGAGGAATACGCGATCTGCCCGGGCCGTGCCTTGGCGAACGCGACCAGCTCCTTCACCGATTTCACCGGCAGCGAGGGGTGGACAACCAGGATGTAGCCCCCCGAACCGAGCAGCGTGATCGGCGCGTAATCCCGAATCGGATCGTAGGGCAGCTTCGGGTACAGGCCGGGATTGACCGCGAGTTGCGCGGTCAGCGCAAACACGAGGGTATAGCCGTCGGACGCCGAGCGCGCCACGGCCTCCATGCCGATGTTGCCGCCGGCCCCGCCGCGGTTTTCCACCACGACCTGCTGGCCGAGGCCTTCAGACATTTTTTGCGCGAGCGGGCGGGCGATGGTGTCCGAGCCGCCGCCGGGCGGATACGGGAGGACCAGCCGGATCGGCTTGACGGGATAGACTTGGGCCAGGCCTGCCGTTGCCGCCCCAAGCATGGCCAGCGCAACGAGCGCGGGCGCCCAGGATCTGGAATTGTTATATGCCCGCATGACGGCCTCCTCTTATGCCCCGGGATTCTATCAGCAGGGCGGAGGGCCAAGCCGGCTGCCACTTTACCCTGCATTCCATGTGTGTATCATAGGGGTGCCCGTGCTCGCTGCGGGAAACCCCGTGTATCAAGGAGGAGAACAACAATGAAATCATTTCTGCAAAACTGTCTCCGCTCGACTCCGCTAAGGGCGCTCGCGTCGTGCGCGCTCGGATTGGTAGGCGCGTACGCCCTCGCCCAGCAGATGGTCGGCCCGCAGACCAAGCCACCGGATGCCAAGGAGGTCGAGGCGCGCAAGTCGAAGGGCGGCTATTACCCCGAGCGGATGAAGAATCCGAACCTGTCGGGGCACGCCAGCAAGATGACGGTGACACCGCTATCCGAAATTCCCGTTGACAAGATCAAGGTGCCGAAGGGCTTCCACGTCGAAGTGTGGGCGCACGGCATGCCCGGCGTGCGCATGATGGCGCGCGGCAGCCAGGGCACGATCTGGGCCGGCTCGCGCATCATCGGGCGCGTCTACGAGATCAAGGACAAGGGCGGCGTCCGCCAGCACCGCATCCTCGCTGAGAAGCTCACCCAGCCGAACGGCGTCGCGTTCCAGGGCGGCAACCTCTACATCATGGCGATCAACCGCGTCTTTCGCTATGACGGCATCGAGGACAATCCCAACGTCAAGCCGGTCGAGCTTACGGCCCAGTTCAAGCTGCCGCCCGACGTGCACCACAACTGGAAGTTCATCGCCTTCGGTCCCGACAGCAGGCTTTACGTCCAGGTCGGCGCGCCCTGCAACATCTGCGAGCCAAGCCCGGAGCATGGGCAGATCCGCCGCTATATCGCGGACGGCTCGGGCATGGAGGTTGTCGCGCGCGGGGTAAGAAACTCGGTCGGCTTCGACTTCCACCCGCAGACCGGCGAGCTGTGGTTCACCGACAACGGGCGCGACTGGCAAAACGAGAACGGCCCCGAAGACGAGCTGAACCGCGTCTCCAAGATGGGCGAGTTCTTCGGCTTCCCGTACTGCCACGCGAACGGCATCCCCGACATGGATATCAAGAAGAAGGACCCGTGCAAGGGTGTCACCCTGCCCGTCGCGCTGATGGGCCCGCACGCCGCAGCGCTCGGCATGCGCTTCTACACCGGCTCGATGTTCCCGAAGGAATACCAGAACTCGATCTTCGTCGCGCGCCGCGGTTCGTGGAACCGCAGCGAACTGTTCGGCTTCGACGTGGCGAACGTGCGCGCGGGCGCCGACGGCAAGAACGCGAAGGTGACGCCGTTCATGACCGGCTTCAGGGACCCGAAGGAGAACAAGTTTTGGGGCCGGCCGGTGGACGTGCTGCAACTGCCCGACGGCTCGATGCTCGTGGCCGACGAGCAGGTGGGGGCCATCTACCGGGTTAGCTACAAGAAGTAGTTACGGACGCTCAACGCGGCGCGGCGGATTTGCATCATCCGCCGCGCCGTTGTCACTTAAGGAGAGACGGCATGAAAGCATTTCTCGCACGCGTTCTAGGGAGCCGCACTGTCAAGGTGCTCACGATGGGCGCGCTCGGCGCTGTCGGAGCGTACGCCCTGGCGCAACAGATGATCAGCCCCCCGACCAAGGCGCCGGACGAAAAAGCGATCGCGGGTCAGAAATCGAAGGGCGGCTATTTCCCCGATCGGATGAAGAACCCCAACCTGAACCCCCACCCCGGCAGGATGACGGTGACTCCGCTCTCCGACATCCCGGTCGACAAGATCAAGGTGCCGAAGGGATTCCAGGTCGAAGTGTGGGCGCATGGCATGCCGGGCGTGCGCATGATGACGCGCGGCAGCAAAGGCACGATCTGGGCCGGGACACGCATCATCGGCCGCGTCTACGAGATCAAGGACCAGGGCGGCCAGCGCACGCACCGCATCATCGCCGAGAAGCTCAACCAGCCGAACGGCGTCGCGTTCCAGGGCGGCAACCTCTACGTCATGGCGATCAACCGGGTATTCCGCTACGACGGCATCGAGGACAACCCCAACGTCAAGCCGATAGAGCTCACTGCACAGTTCAAGCTGCCGGAAGGGCACCACAACTGGAAATTCATCGCCTTCGGGCCCGACAGCCGGCTCTACGTCCAGGTCGGCGCGCCGTGCAATATCTGCGAGCCCACGGCAGAGTACGCGCAGATTCGCCGTTATGTCGCGGACGGCTCGAACATGGAAGTGATCGCGCGAGGAGTAAGAAACACGGTCGGCTTCGACTTCCACCCGCAGACCGGTGAACTGTGGTTCACAGACAACGGGCGCGACTGGCAGGGCGAGGACGGCCCTCAGGACGAGCTGAACCGCGTCTCCAAGGTGGGCGAGTTCTTCGGCTTTCCGTACTGCCATGCGAACGGCGTTCCCGACGTGGACATCAAGAAGAAGGACCCGTGCAAGGGCGTGACGCTTCCGGTGGCGCTGATGGGCCCGCACGCCGGTGCGCTCGGCATGCGTTTCTACAGCGGCAGCATGTTCCCGAAGGATTACGTGAACTCGATCTTCGTGGCACGCCGCGGCTCGTGGAACCGCAGCACGCTGTTCGGGTTCGACGTCGCCAACGTGCGGGCGGGAGCCGACGGCAAGAACGCGAAGGTGACGCCGTTCATGACCGGCTTCATGGACCCGAAGGCAAACGCGTTCTGGGGCCGGCCGGTGGACGTATTGCAATTGCCCGATGGCTCGCTGCTGGTTTCGGACGAGCAGATGGGCGCCATCTATAGAGTGAGCTACAAGAAGTAGATGCGGAAACCCGACACGGCGCGGGGGATGGGCGCCATCCTCCGCGCCGTTGCTTATCTGGGCGTCGTTCTGGCCGCGGGCGGCGCTGCCGGCCAGTCCAGCGTCGATCCGGCGCGCGGCAAGGCCAAGGCCGCGGCCTGCGAGAGTTGCCACGGTGCGCCCGAACGCCCGTCCCTCGCCGGCATGCCCTCTCTTGCCGGCCAGCAAGAGGATTTCCTGTCCCTGCAGATGTTTCTGTTCCGCGAGGGACTGCGCGAGGCACCGCAGATGGCCGGAGTGCTCAACGGCTTCACCGATTTCGACCTGCTCGATGTCGCTGCCTACTTCGGGCGCCAGAAGCCCGTGCGCAACAGTACCCATCCTGAGGCGAAGCTCCACGCGCGCGGCGCGGTGCTTTCGAAGAGCATGGGCTGCGGCACCTGCCACTTCCAGGACTTCCGCGGCCAGAAGCAGATACCGCGCATTTCGAACCAGCGGGAAGACTATTTGGCCGCGACGATGAGGGCATACCGGGACAATAAGCGCACCGGCGCCGACACCAGCATGAACGGCATCCTCTACAAGGTGCCCGACGGTGACATCGATGCGCTGGCGCACTACCTGGCTCATCAATAACCCGTGACGATTACGGGTGACGAGTTACGGGTGACGCGCGCTACTTGGCCGCCTGCAAGTCGACAGCTCTTGCCCTGAGGGTGGGGTCGGCGCGCAGCGCGGCCTTCTGCACCTTGTGCGTAGGCGTGTGCGGCAGTTCGTCCACGAAAGCGACGAAGCGCGGTACCTTCTGCGGCGCGAGGTGCTCGCGGGACCAGGCGGCAATTTCTTCCGCCGAGCAGCTCTGGCCCGGCTTCAGGGTCACGGCAACGAGGATCTCGTCCTCGCCCAGCTCGCTCGGCACGGCAATCGCCGCCGCTTCGTGCACGGCGGGGTGCCCCCCGATCACGCGGTCGAGCTCAGGTCCCGAGATATTCTCACCGCGGCGGCGGATGATGTCCTTCTTGCGCGCGACGAAGTAAAACCAGCCGTCCTCGTCGCGCCGCACCAGGTCACCGGTCAGGAACCACCCATCTCGAAACGCCGCCCGGGTCTGCTCCGGGTCGCGGAAATAACCCTGCATGATGATCGGCGTCTTGACGACCAATTCGCCCACCTCGTTCGCCGGCACATCGCGCCCCTCGTCGTCCACCACGCGGCATTCCGCCCACGGCCGCCCGGGATCCGGATGGCGCCCGATCGGTCCCATGCTCCCCGGCTTGCCGGGCCCCTCGAAGGGCGTGCAAGTGACGCCCGGGATCTCGGTCATGCCGAATCCGCCGACGAGGTGCGGTATGCCGAACTCGTCGCGAAAGGTGTCCACGACGGACTGGCGCGCGCCATAGAGCCTGCGTATCCCGTGTTCGCGCCGGAACTCGCTGCGCGGCCGGTTTTTGAGGATGGTGCCGATCGCCTCGATGATGTTGACCTCGGTTGCGCCGGTCTCGACCGCGGTGTCCCAGAACGTGGAAGCCGAGAACCGCGGCACGACGACCATGGAGCAACCCGCCGCCACCGTCCCCGCCACCGAATAGAACAGCGCGTTCACGTGGAACAGCGGCAGGATGATCATCACGCGCTCTTCGGGCTGCAGGTGCACCCGCTGCACGAAAGCCTCGCCGCCGAACACGAAGCTTTTCTGGCTGTGCATCGCGCCCTTGGGAAAGCCGGTGGTACCCGAGGTATAGATGATGAGGCAGGTGGCATTGCCGGTGACGCCATCGGCCGGTGCTCGTGGCGGCGCGCGCTGGATCTCCTGCAGGAAGTTCGGAGCGGCGTCACCGCTGACATCGAGCGTCATGAACCACGGCGCCGTCGCCAGCCCCGCGCACGCCTGGCGCGCCGTATCGAGCGTATCGCTGCTCGCGATGACGCCGCACACCTCGGCGTGGTGCAGAACGTAGCGGGCTTCCTGCACCCCGAACTCGGGATTGATCGGCACCATGACGGCGCCGAGGCGCGCCAGTGCGAACAGCGCCAGGACGTGCCCCTCGTGGTTGCGCGCCACCACCGCCACGCGGTCGCCCTGCTTCACGCCGCGCGCGGCGAACAGGCACGCCGTCTGCTCTGCCGCTGCGCCGAACTCCGCCCAGCTCCAGGTCCTGCCGGCGAACAGCATGAACGGGCGCCGCGGATCGCGCTGCGCGCGGCTCGCGAACGCGCCGTTCAACGTGTAGTCGTGCTCCGGGTACAACCTCAGGACTTCAAGCGGCTTCAGCATCTTGAACCAGTGACGATTACGGGTGACGAGGTAAGGGTGACGAGATACGGGTGACGGGCCCGCTCAAACCCTGTCACGTCTGCCTAGTTTGGACGTCTTGGCGTTCTTGGCGTCTTCGCGGCTATTTTCTACGGTTCTTGTGCTTCGCGGCGTCCAGCTCGTCGAACACTTCCTTCGCCAGTCGAAAAGCGTCGAGCGCCTTGGGAAAACCGCAGTAGACCGAGCAGTGAAGCAGCGCCTCGGCGATTTCCTTCCGCTTGAGGCCGTTGCGAAGGCCGGCGCGGATATGCAGCTTCAGTTCGTGCCGCAGGTTCATCGCGGTCAACGCCGCGATATTGAGCAGGCTGCTGCGCATTTTGCGCGACAGCCCGGGCCGGTTCCATACCGAACCCCAGGCGAACTTGGTCGCGGCTTCCTCGAACAGCCAGTCGTGCTCGCTGGCCGCTGCGAGCCGGCGCTCCACGTAATCGGCGCCGACCACCGCCTTGCGGACCTTCAGGCCTTTTTTGAACAGTGGATCTCGCGTAAATGCTGGACGCATTCGGTATTCCTTCCTCATCCCTTGCTTTTGACTCCCAGATAGTCGCGCTGCCAGGTCTTGTAGGCGGCGGCATTAACGAGCTTGTCGATATCGCCGGCGGAAGCTATCTTGTCCTTCAGGTCCGCGGGCGCGCCGCCGTTGAAGAGATGGGTATAGACCTCCTTTACCGCCTTCACCGCCGCCGCCACCGGCTGGTGGCCCTGGAGCAGCACGCGCGCGCCGGCGGCGGCGAAATCCTCGCGCCTGATCGAGGCCGGCGCCGACCCGACCATGATCGGGAGCCTGGCTGCTTCGTGGACGGCCCGCACCTGGTCCACCGACTCCACGCCGACCACGAAGATCACGTCCACGCCGCACGCCGCGAACGCTTTCGCCCGCTTCACCGCGCCTTCCGTCCCTTCCACCTTGAGCGCAGCGGTGCGACCGAGGATCACCGTTGAAGGATCGCTGCGCGCCGCGACAGCGGCCTTGAGCTTTCCGACCATCTCGTCGAGGGAAATCAGTTCGTCGGCGCCTTCAGTCTGGCGGAAGCGTGTCGGCAGCGCCGTATCCTCGATGCTTGCGCCGGAGACGCCCGCGTGTTCCAGCTCTTCCATCGTGCGCATGACGTTCAACGCGTTGCCGTAGCCGTGGTCGGCGTCAACGATCAACGACAGCGTGCTCGCCCGCATGATCCGCCGCACCTGGTCGGCGAATTCGGTGAGGGTCAGCACTATGAGGTCGGGGGCCGCCAGCGTGGTGTTCGACGCGACCGAACCGGCCAGCATGCCGACTTCGTAGCCGACCGACTCGGCAACCCGCGCCGACAGGCCGTCGTAAACGCTCGCCGGTGAAATACACTTGTCCCCCGCAAATACCGCGCGCAGCCGTTGGCGTTGTTCTGTGTGACTCATGCTTTCTCCATTAAACCGCCAGCAAATCCATGAACTCGTTCACCGGCATCGCCTCCAGCCGCTTCTGGTCGAGGCACGCCTTTAGAATTGCGTCGCGTTGCCTGGCGGCGAACACGCGCGCGACGTTTCGCTCGAACTTCTCCATCAGCGCGGGAATGCCCTCCTGGCGCCGCCGGCGGTGGCCGAGCGGATACAGCACCTCCGCGAGCGGCGTCTTGGTGCCGTCCTTGAAGAACACCTGGATCGAGTTGGCGTTGGTGCGCTTGGCGGGATCGTGGTACTCGCGCTCGTACTGGGCCGACTCGGAGAGTCTCATCTTGGCGCGCAGCGCGTCGATACGCGGATCGGCCGCGATGTGATCTTCGTAGTGCTCGGCGGTCATGGTGCCGTAGATCATGCCGATCGCCATCATGTACTGCATGCAGTGGTCGCGGTCAGCCGGGTTGTGGAGCGGCCCGGACTTGTCGAGGATCACCATCGTCGAGTTGTGGCACTTGCCTTCGACGCGCTTGATGTCGTCGAGCCGGTCCTTGACCAGCGGATGCAGCTTGATCGCGGCCTCGACGCCGGTCTGGCCGTGGAACGCCGTCGGGTACGGCAGCTTGAACAGCACGTTTTCCATTACGTAAGTGCCGAACGGCCGCTGGAACCGGAACGGCCTGTCCTTGAACAGCACATGATAGAAGCCCCAGGTCTTCGCGGTCAGTGCCGAGGGGCAGCCGATCTCGCCCTTGAGCGTCATCAACGCCAGGCGCACACCGCGGCTCGCCGCATCGGCCGCCGCCCACGACTTGCGCGGGCCGGTATTGGGCTTGCGGCGGAAGGTCGCAAGCGCGTGCCCATCCACCCACGCCTGCGACAGGGCGTTGACGATCTCTTCGTTGGTGCCGCCGAGCAGCTTCGTCACCACCGGGGCAGTGGCGATCTTCACCAGGATAGTGTGGTCGAGCCCGGCAGCGGTGAAGCCGTTCTCGAGCGCGAGCCCGCCCATGATCTCGTAGGATTTCACCGCCGACTCCAGCACTTCGCGCATCAGCAGCGGCTTCCTGCCGTGCGCCGCGCGCGTGCGGGACAGCCAGTCGGCCGTCGCCAGGATGCCGCAGAAGGTATCGGACGGATGGATCACCGTCGCGCCGTAGAAGGCGTCGTTGAAATCGAGCCAGCGCACCAACGCGCCGATATTGAGCGTAGCGCGCTCCGGGTCGAGCGTGTGGGACGTGCCCGGCACGCGCGCGCCGTTCGGCACGACGGTTCCCGGCACCACCGGCCCCAGCAGCTTGGTGCACGCGGGATAGGACAGCGCCTCGAAGCCGCAGCCGAGGCTGTCGATCAGCGCCAGGCGCGCGGTTTCCAGCGCGAGTGCGCTCTTGACCGGATAGCGATCGACGTAATCGGCAATTTGAACGAGGACTTTGTCGGGATCGGGACGGGTGTTGGAAGGCGCGGCTTTCACGATTGGCTCTCGGCGCAAAAGTGGTGGAGTATAGGATAAATCATGGACGTGTGCCGTGCCTTGACCGCCCCATCCGCGAGTTAGAATATGCGCGATGAGTATCACGCAATCGTAAGCGTCGGCCCGCAACGACCATGCAAGATGTGATCATCATCGGCGCCGGCATCGGCGGACTGACGCTGGCCCTGACCCTGCACCGGGCCGGCATACCGTGCCGCGTTTACGAGCTGGCCGCGGAAGTGAAAGGGTTGGGCCTCGGCATCAATATCCTCCCTCACGCAACGAAGGAACTCGCCGCGCTCGGCCTTCTGAACGCACTGGAGAAAGTCGCGGTGACGACGCGCGAGGCGGTGTTCTACAACCGCCACGGCCAGCTGGTCTACGGCGAGCCCTGCGGCCGCCACGCCGGCTACGACACCCCCCAGTTCTCCATCCACAGGGGCGACCTGCAAGTGGTGCTGCTCGAAGCTTGCAGGAGCCGCATCGGCGCCGACCGGATAATCACCGGTTGGCGCTGCGCCAGCGCGGAGCAGGACGGCGGCGGCGTGACGGTCCATTTCACCAACACCGTCACCGGCGAAGCGCTGCCGCCTCAGCGCGGCTCGGTCGCCGTGAGTTGCGACGGCATCCATTCGGTGCTCCGCAAGCAGTTCTACCCGGACGAAGGCGAACCGATCTACTCCGGCGTCAACATGTGGCGCGGCGCGTCCTGGTGGACGCCTTTCCTCACAGGCGAGAGCTTCGTGCGCGCCGGCTGGCTCGAGTCCGGCAAGATGATCATCTACCCGATTCGCAACCAGCGCGACGCGCAGGGCCGCCAGCTGATCAGTTGGGTCGGCGAGTTCTACACGCCGGAATACAAGCGCCGGGACTGGAACCGCGCCGGCAAACTGGAGGATTTCATACACGTCTTCGAGGACTGGAAGTTCGACTGGCTCGACGTGCCGGGCATGATGCGCAGCGCCGAGTCCATCCTCGAATACCCGATGGTGGACCAGGAGCCGCTGCCGCGGTGGAGCCACGGCCGCATAACCCTGCTGGGCGATGCGGCACACCCCATGGTTCCGCGCGGCTCCAACGGCGCCGGCCAGGCGATCCTCGACGCCAGGGTCCTTGCGGAATGCCTCCGGAACCAGGACGACCCGGTGGCGGCGCTCAAGCAGTACGAAGCGCAGCGACTCGAGGCTACCGCCAGCGTCGTCAGGATGAACCGGAAGAATCCGCCGGACGCGATCCTGCGCGAGGTCTACCTCAGGACCGGCGACAAGCCGTTCAATGACATCAACGAGGTGATCAGCCGCGAGGAGCTGGCCGCGCTCACCCACGGCTATGCGCGGGTCGCCGGCTACGACAAGGAATCCCTAGGAGTTTCTCGGCCTTCCGACCGACAAACTCCTTATGAAAAACCGCCCGCACTATAACAAAAGCTGCTCCAAGCTTCGGGGAAATGATCGCCGCGGCAAGGGATGAATGGAATTCTTTTTGTGTTTCTTGAAGTAAATTTTGCGCGGGACGGGATAGAATAAACTGCCTGTTGCACCGAATTCGGATCTGCGAAGGTACTCATGCCGACCACTGTTGCAGCGCAAAATTCAAAGCGCCGCGAGTTCTACGACCGCATTTCGCGGCACGACATGGCCCCATTGTGGGAAGTGCTGGGCGCGCTGGTGCCGCCGACCCCCACCACGCCCTGCGTGCCGGCGCTGTGGAAATACCGCGACGTGCGCTCGTACATCATGGAAGCGGGCGAGTTGATCTCGGCCTCGGAAGCCGAGCGGCGCGTGCTGGTACTCGAGAATCCCGGCCTGCGTGGCGCCTCGTCCATCACGCACACGCTCTACGCCGGGCTGCAGCTGATCCTGCCCGGCGAGGTCGCGCCGAGCCATCGGCACACTCAGTCCGCGCTGCGCTTCATCGTCGAGGGCAAGGGCGCCTACACCGCCGTGGACGGCGAGCGCGTGACGATGCATCCGGGCGATTTCATCATCACGCCTTCCTGGACCTGGCACGACCACGGCAACCCGGGAGCCGATCCCGTCGTGTGGCTCGATGGCCTCGATGTGCCGATGGTGGCGTACTTTGACGCAGGCTTCATGGAGCGCTACCCGGAAGCGATGCAACCGATCGCGCGGCCGGAAGGTGATTCCCGCGCGCGTTACGGCACGAACATGCTGCCGGCCGATTACACGCCGCAATCGCTCACGACACCGGTGTTCTGCTATCCCTACGCGCGCACGCGCGAGGCGCTCGAGCAGTTGCGCCGCGCCGGCGACGCGCACCCTTGCCACGGGCTGAAGCTCCAATACTCCAACCCCGCGACCGGCGGTTACCCGATGCCCACCATCGGCGCGTTCGTCCAGCTCCTGCATAAAGACTTCCGCGGCAAGCCTTACCGTACGACCGACGGCACGGTTTATTGCGCGGTCGAGGGCCGCGGCCGCACCCGCATCGACGGCAAGGTGCTCGAATGGCAGGAGCAGGACGTGTTCGTCGCGCCGTCGTGGAGCCGCGTGCAGCACGAAGCCGACGCCGATTCCGTCCTGTTCAGCTTCTCCGACCGCCCGGCGCAGAAAGCGCTCGGATTGTGGCGCGAGCACGTACCTTGCGACTAGTCGTCGCAGTGAACAGTGAACAGTGAACGGTTAACGGCAAATCGGCGGCTGCACGCACTATTTTTCTGTTCACCGTTCACAGTTCACCGTTAACTGTTCACTTATGAGGCTCTACACCTTCTTCCGCAGCTCCGCAGCCTACCGCGTCCGCATCGCGCTCAATCTCAAGGGGCTCGCCTACGAGGCGCTCCCCGTGCATCTCAGCCGCGGCGGCGGCGAGCAGTTCGCGCCGGCATACCGCAAGCTGAACCCGCAATCGCTGGTTCCGGTGCTGCAGGATGGCGAGCACGTGCTTGCGCAGTCGCTCGCAATAATGGAATACCTGGAGGAAGTTCACCCACTGCCGCCGCTCCTGCCGAAAACTCCCGCGGCGCGGGCGCGGGTGCGCGCACTGGCGCTGGCAGTGGCCTGCGACCTGCATCCGCTGAACAACACGCGGGTGCTCAATTACCTGTCCGGCCCCATGGGCCTCAACGACGACGCCAAACGGACGTGGTATCACCACTGGATCGCGCTGGGACTGGCTGCGCTAGAGGCGAGGCTCGCCGCAGACGGTGAAACCGGATCGTTCTGCCACGGCGATGCGCCCGGCATCGCCGACTGCTGCCTGGTGCCGCAGCTCGCCAACGCCTACCGCTTCAAGTGCGACGTGTCGCCGTACCCGACCCTCCTGAAAATCGAGAAGAACTGCCAGGCGCTGGAGGCGTTCCAGCGTGCGGCGCCGGACAAACAGCCCGACGCGGAGTGAATGCACGGCATGCTGCCGGGCATTCATGCATGACTGCGACTCTGCTCAGTCAGCAGTGATGTTCCCCGCCTTGATGATCCTGGCGTACTTGTCGACCTCTCGCTTGAAGTACACAGCGAGCTCCTCCGGCGTGCTGCCGATCGGATCGCCGCCCTCCTTCACGATGAACTCCCGGAGGTCGGGCGCCTTGAGCGCCTTGAGTATCTCGGCATTCAGTCTGGCCACAATCTCCTTCGGCGTTCCCGCCGGGAAAAACATCGCGTACCAATTGTCGGACTCGAAGCCGGGGTAAATCGAGACCATGGTCGGCAGGTCCGGGAATGCGCCAGACCGCTTCGCGGTGGTAACGGCGAGCGCGCGCACTTTGCCCTGCTTGATGAAGGGCTGGGCGGCAAGCGCGGTCGCGAACTGGAAGTCCACTTCGCCGGAGACCATCGCGGCAATCGCGGGACCACCCCCTTTGTACGCGATATGCTCGAGCTTCGCACCCGCGAACTGCTTGAGCATCTCGAGCGAAAGATGGCTGGTGGTGCCAGCGCCGTTGGAAGCGCCGTTCAGCCCGCCCTTCTGGCGCTTGGTCAGGGCCACCAATTCCTGCGGCGTCTTCGCCGGCACGCTGGGATGCACCACCAGCACCAGCGGCACGGAGGAAACCCAGCTGACCGGCACCAGGTCCTTCAGCGGATCGAACGCGATCTTCTTGTAAAGGCTGACGTTCACCGAGAGCGACGCGGTGGTGAACAGGATGCTGTAGCCGTCGGCCGGCGATCTGGCGATCAGCTCGGCGCCGATCAGGCCGCTCGCGCCGGCGCGGTTCTCGACCACAAAGGTCTGGCCCATGCTGTCGTAGAACTTTCTCGCCAGCAGCCGTCCCTGGATATCGGTGCCGCCGCCCGGGGCGAAGGGAATGAGGATGCGCACCGGCTTCACCGGCCACGATTGGGCGCAAACGGCGCCGCCCAGCATCAGGCCGAGGCCCGCGACTGCGAGTTGCAATGATCTCCGCTTCTTCATTGATTTGCTTCCTCGTGCAGTTGTATTGATGGATTTCATTTTTTCGCGTCGCGAACCAGGATGGAGTCTAGAATAAGGACCGGAACCGCGTCAATTTCAGCGGCGCGCTGTTTGCTCGGGCAGTGCCGCGGATTGCGGCCCGCGCGATCCACGCCCTATACTCTAGGCTCCCGGTACCTGCACTTTTCCTCCTCCAACCGTCCGGATCGACGCCCCATGGATTTCAGCATCAGCGAAGAACAGCGCGCGTTCGTAGACAGCGTGCGTCGCGTATGCCAGAAGGACTTCAAGAGTCGGGCAATCCGCTATCTCGACGGCACCTGGCCGGCCGAGAACATGAAGCAGCTTGCCGACCTCGGCGTGCTCGGCATGTCGGTGCCGCAGGAATACGGCGGCTCCGGCCTCGGCATCCTCGATACAGTCCTGGTGCTGGAGGAGATCGGCAAGGTGTGCTACGTGACGGCGATGGCGGCGCTGGGTGAACTCGGAGTGCAGACCCGCGTTATCTCCACTTACGCGCCCGAGCCGATCAAGCGGCGCATCCTGCCCCGCGTCGCGACCGGCGAGGCGATCCTCGCCATCTGCATGACCGAGCCCAACGCCGGCACCGATGTGCCCAGTTACACCACCAACACCGAAGTCAAGAGCGACAGAGTAGTAGTCAACGGGGTGAAGACGCTGATCTCGCGCGCCGACATCGCGGAGATGTTCGTGGTGTTCACGCGCGTGAACAAGGTCCCGGGCGCGAAGGGTATCGGCTGCGTGCTGGTGCCCGGCGGAGCGAAGGGCATGACCGTCAAGTCGAGCTTCCACACGATGGGCGGTGAATACCTGTCAGAGGTCGTCTTCGACAACGTCGAACTGCCGCTGGAAAACCTGGTGCTGAGGGAGGACGGCATGAAGAAACTGCTGTCGGCGTTCAACACCCAGCGCTGCCTTAATCCCGCAATCTGTCTGGGACTCGCGGAGGGCGCGCTGGAGGAAGCCGTGCGCTATATGCGCGACCGTTCCGCCTTCGGACAGAAGATCGGGGATTTCCAGGGCATGCGCTGGAAGGTCGCGGACATGTACGTCGAAATCGAGGCGGGGCGCGGACTGCTCTACCGCGCCGCCGTCAGCGGCGACCGGTTTCCTGATCCCACGCTCGCGGCGATGGCCAAGATCTACTGCAACGAGATGAGCATACGGGTGACATCAGAGGCAATCCAGGTCCACGGCGGCTACGGCTTCACCGACGAGTTCCCGGTTTCGCGATACTTC
>Ga0208685_1000457_pt1 | contig 14421 bp, 10 predicted proteins | sample EasRivMeERMLT890_FD_187533 | JGI IMG/M metagenome (GOLD analysis project Ga0208685, IMG submission 187533) | Soil microbial communities from meander-bound floodplain in the East River, Colorado, USA - East River MetaG ERMLT890 (SPAdes) (version 2) | ecosystem: Environmental > Terrestrial > Soil...
CTCCCTCCCTCCAGCCGCGCAGGCGCTTGCGACGCAACTCACGCAGGTCTTCGACAACAATCTCACCGCCGTGCTCGCGCAGTTATCCGCAAATCTTCCCGGGACGAGTTTCGCCCGGCTTGATGCCTATCAGCTGCTGAACGCGATCGTCGCGGATCCCGCGGCGTTCGATCTCACGAATGTAACGGATGCGTGCGTGACCCCCAATGTCGTCCCGTTCAGCTGTCACCATGCCGATGAGTTCCTGTTCTGGGATGGCATCCATCCGACCAAGGCCGGCCACGCCATCCTCGCCGACGAGGCGGCCAGGGCAGTTCAGTAGCCGTCACCCTCTGACAGCCGACCACGGGTGGCGCAATTCACCGTCGGTTTCTTCCGGAGACGACACGGTCTGAGCGATTTCGTCGCGCACAACGTCGCGGATCTGACGACGAACGCGGTGAACCGCGACCGTACGGTCGGCCCTCCAACTCAATTCGCGCTGTAGAGGAGCCCTGTGTACTGCATCTCCTCCCACGTCTGGTCGCCCCAGAACACGTCGCTATCAGGATTGGGATTGAACCGATTTGCCGCGGAGTTGTCGTACCAAGCGCTCGACACGATGCGGGATCCCTTCGGCACCTGAAGCGGTTCCCGGAACATGTAGTAAGTCTGCCAATTGAAGTCGTAGCGCGGCACCGCAAGAATCATCCGCTCGGTGCCGTCAGCCATCACGAGGCGGTATTCCCATCTTTTCCCACGCAAGTGGGTGTGGGGAAAGAGGCCCCACACACTCGCGTCCTGCTGAAACGCGAGCTCCGCGTCCACTCGAACGTCGCGCGCGCGAGCAGGTATTTGGAGCTTCGCGTTGAAGAACTGCCCCGCTTGAATCTCAACGGGTGTCTCATCCTTGGAGAAGATGAACCCGATCTTGGTTCGATCCGTGCCGGCCGTGCCGTTGGTCGAATAATGCAGTTGCAACTCGATCTCTCCGGCGGGTTCGAGCCGCATGGCCTTGCCAGCCGGGAGAACCTGCGGCAGCGTCCCCGGTGCGTAAGTGGCAATCAGGCGTGAGGGCGTGGAGTCGCTGCGGCGGGGACGGAGACCGGGCGTTCGCGGCGCAACCTGCTGCCGTTCCTGATCCATTCGGAGAACTGGTGTGCGCTGGCGATCTGGTTTCGACCGGTAATACGCCAGCACATGGTGCACGAGCTTGCGATTGCCCGGCCGAATCTCGATGGCCTGAACGTACTTCGCGTCAGTGAAATTCGTCGGAATGTACGTCCACTCGTATTGGACGGTCCCCTCCGCCGGCACGGCATAGGGCTCCATTTCGAGGACAAGATCAGGCTCACCAATTTGCCAACCATCCATATACCAGGGAGGCGGTGGCAAGTCGGCTGGATTGCCCTCCGGCGCGCCGGCGGCCACCCACCGGGCGAGGGTCGTCTTCTCTGTCTCCGTCAGGCGCCTCGCGTTGGCGAACTCGCCGTACGTCGGATCCGCATGCCATGGTGGCATCGCGCCTGTGAGCACAGCGTTGCGGATAGCTCTCGCCCATGGACGCGCGTCGTTGTACGTCAATAGCGACATCGGCGCAATTTCACCCGGCCGGTGGCACTGCGTGCATTGACCGAAAAAGATGGGCGCGACATCCTTGGTATACGTCGGAGCATCCGCCGTATCCGGCGCGCCCTGTCCCGGTGCGGCCTCCAATGCGGCGAACAGCGCAAAGGCGGCACACAGCACAGTTCCGACGATCGCGACGATCTTGTTCATACGATCCTCTCAGTCGGGAGCTGCGTTTCTGGCGCCAGCACATTGCCAGCCCCCTCACGAATGGGGTCGCTCGGACGATTCTAGCCCGTTTTCCTTGCGCCTTGGACCGCTGTAGTCGCGACCCGATTTCGATTCGCCGGGACGATTCGTATCTCGATCGCATGTGGATCGGCCACCCGTTCACGGCCGCGGTGCGCGGGACGATCGTGAGACTAGATCGCAGAACGCGTTGCAAATTCGCGTCTCCTGTAGACTCGTGCCGCTCGCACAAGGAGACGTCATGAGAACACGCTTACTCGTCCGATCCGTGCTGTTGCTCTTATGCGGCGCCGTCATCGGCGCCGTCGTTATGCAGTGGAGGTATTCAGTCGCCGCGCAGGCGCCCGCACAATCAGCGGCCGGTGCGCCGCCGGCAATCGATCTGAAGGCGCTCGACGCCGACGTGACACGGCTCAAGGCGCTCCTGCCGTCCAACTCCCACATCATGATGGACGTGCAGTGGCAATGGACAAACCTGTGGTTCGCCGGCCAGGCGAAGAACTGGCCGCTCGCCCAGTTCTATTTCAACGAGACGCGCAGTCACATCCAGTGGTTGATCAAGAAGTCGCCCAAAATCAGGTCCCAAGGTCCTGACAAAGAAGAGGTCGACGTCCAGGCGATCTTCGACGCGGTCGACACGAGCAGCCTTGCCGATGTCAAGAACGCCATTGCGGCCAAAGACAGCGCGAAGTTCGCGGCGACCTACAAGACGATGCTCGACAGCTGTTATTCGTGTCACAAGAGCGTCGGCCGTCCGTACCTCCGGCCGATGATCCCGAAGATGCAGGTGCAGTCGGCTCTCGAGATGGACCCGAACGGCACGTAGCGACACGGGCGCCCATGCGAGCGGAGCGAGTCCCCCCTCGACAATGCTCAGGCGACGCTGAGGGCAGTCGAAGCGTCCGTAGCACCTGAGGTCAGTAGGCGAACAGCCGTGTGTACTTGATGGTGAAGGAACGACCGAGCAGTTCGTCGGGAGTGAACGGCGACGTGTCGCGCCGATCGTTGTAGACGACGAAGAACCCGGTGCCACTCCGATTCAGCAGCGCGAGCCGGATGTTGGACGAGACGGTCGATGCCTGCTTGTTGTACTGAATCAGTCCCTGCACGCTGGCAAGGCTCGTGAACGAATAGCTGGCTTTCACTGGGACCAGGTCGTTCCTGAAGCGACCACCCGGGAGCGTGACATCGTCACGTGTCCATCCAAGCTCCGAAAGCAGCCTCGCTCCCGCGCGCAGGCCGAGCGTCAATCGCCAGCCGTGGTAATCACCGTCGTAATAGTTGCCGATTTTGTGAACGAGCGCCGCCGAGATCGGCGCGCTTTGATTCGTGTTGCCTTCGAATTCGCCCCATGCCCACCCATAGTGGCCCGCGGGAACGACGACACGCCTGCCCGTGACGTCCTGATAGATGGTGAACGGCAGTCGCGGGCGGTCCTGTCCGGAGATGATCACATAGCCGAAGCGGGCGCCCGACAGCGTCTGGATATCGAAGAAGTGCCAGTGTCCCTGTGAGCTTTCCAGGCGGTTCTGGAGATCCACGTACCCGTTGTAATTGGCGTGCGGGCTGATACGCCGGATCCAGGGCCACTGCTTCGGCTGGTAGCGCATGTTCGAACGCAATTCGAGACGGCGGTAGCCTTTTCGCTGAAGGAAGCCGACCTCCGGGTTGAACCGGTCGCCAACCTGGGTAAAGCCGACACCGTTGTTCCACATTTCATTGGTGTACCCGTATGACAGGGCGCCTGCGTAGTCGGACCCGCCTTTGGTCTCGGGCGAATCAGTCCGTGCCAGAAACGCAGTCATCCGTCCGTTCGTTGACGCCTGCCAGCCGAGATCGAGCCCGTACGCGCGGTTGTAGTCGTTGGCCGGCGCCCGGCTGCCGCCTCCCTGGCGGCCCACGTACATCGCGCCGAAGTTCGATCGACCCAGTTCGCGCTGCAGCCGCAGCACGGTGAAATTGCTGGCGGGCGCCACGGTCTGCCCCAGTCGTTTGTCGACGGCCGCATCGGTCTGCATGTTCAGAAGCCCGACGTTGTAACCACCGAGTTTGCCGCTCAGCCTCCCGCCCGCGATGATGTCGATCGGCTCGCCGGCACCCGACAGACCTACCCGGCGCGAGAAGAACAGATCGACGGCCCGCGGCTGTCCAAGCTGGAAGAGCTGCGCGTTTTCGAGGAAGAACGGGCGCTTCTCCGGAAAGAACAGCGGGAACCGCGTCAGGTTGACCTGCTGCTCGTCGGCCTCGACCTGCGCGAAGTCAGTATTGACAGTGACATCGAGCGTCAGGTCGGCGCGCACGCCCCACTTGACGTCGAGGCCCACGTCGCCGGTTCGACTGACGGTATCAGTTCGAAGCGTTGCGTCGTCGGTCACCGCGCCTGACGCGTACGGCAGGAATTTCAGGTCGCGCCGAGCGGGAAGGCTCAGGCCGTGCAGCTTGCCGGCGACCGACACACGGTGCAGGTTGTAGCCGCGCGGCACCGGCGCAAGGAACACCTGCTCGTTCTTGCGACGGATGTTGCGCATGGCGTTGATGCCCCAGGTCCGTTCCTGCCCCGCGCTGTACCGCAGCGTCTTGAGTGGAATCGCGAACTCCGCCTCCCAGCCGCGGTCGGTCATCCCGGTGCGGACGGCCCAGTCAGCGTCCCAGTCCAGATTGAATCCGCCGCGGTTCCCCTGGCCTGCCTGCCCTTCGGCCATGACCTGGCCGTCGTATTCGATGCCGAACGGATTGGTCCCGAAGACGAAGGCGTTCTGGCCATCGTTGAACGTGTCGAGAAGGATCTGAATCGAGTCGGTGTCGTCGAGATCCGCATCACGGCGGCTTTGGCTGACCAGAATGTTTTCTGGATCGTCGTCGAAGCAGATGACGCCTATGTACAAGTTCTGGCGATCGAGAAGAAATCGAATCTCCGTTCGCTCGGTAGCGGGCGCGCCGTCGTTGGGTTCTTGCTGGACGAATGCGCTGAAGGACTCGGTGGTCGACCAGGACATCTCGTCAACGTGGCCGTCGATCAGCGGTCGCTCGCCCTCGCCAAGTTCATGCACCGTGATCTGGGGGACGGCGGCAATCGACTGGGCTGCCACCAGCCGTTGTGCGCCGAACGCGGCGGCCAGGGCGAGCACGGGAACCCAAGGCTTAACTGCCATCCGGTTTTCCTATTTGGAAAGTGACGCGATCAAACCAACCTATCGCCGGGCCACATGGTAGCGCACGAGGACCTCGATGCGGTCGCGTTGAAACTATCGTTGCGTAGCGGGGCCAGAAGCGTATAATCCGCGGTCACACGAATACTTCGTCGGCTGCAAACGGATACGAATCCTCGGTTCGATAGCGACGTCCTGATTGTCTTTCCAGGGTGAATCGTTGATGTAAGGAGGATTGAATGTTCGTACAAGTCGTCCGGCGGCTCCTCTCGGTTGGCGTCCTCCTCGTCCTGCCGGCTCTCGCATCCGCGCAGGAAGCCACACTTGGCGGCACCGTGGTCGATTCAACGGGCGGCGTGCTGCCCGGGGCGACGCTCACGGCTGTTCATGAAGCGTCAGGCAATACGTTCGAAGGCTTCACCGACGAGCGCGGTGTCTTTCGAATCTCCGCCCGCGCCGGTGTGTACCGCCTGGCGGTGGCGATGTCCGGGTTCCGAAGCGTCAATCGCCAGGGCATCGAGCTGCTCGTGGGGCAGCAGGTCCTGGTCAATTTCGAGCTGTCGCCGTCGAACGTGCAGGAGTCGATCACGGTGACCGGCGACGCGCCGCTCCTCGACATCACCTCGTCGAGCATGGGCGGCAACGTCGACCCGCGGCAGACGCAGGAGCTGCCGGTCAACGGCCGCGACTGGATGGCGCTCTCGACGCTGGCGCCCGGCATGCGCGCCAACGCCACCGACCTCGGGCCGACCTCTGGCGAGCGGATGGGGAACCGCGAGTTCCAGCTCAACATCGACGGCCAGGAGGTGTCGGTCGCGCAGGGCGGCAACCGCGGCCAGCCGCGTTTCAGCCGCGACGCGATTGGCGAATTTCAATTCCTCTCGAGCCGGTTCGATGCCACGCAGGGGCGCTCGACCGGTCTTCAGGTGAACGCCATCACGAAATCGGGCAGCAACGTCTCGTCAGGATCCTTCTCCGGCTACTTCCGCGACGACGCCTTCAACGCGGCCGACTTCCTCGCGGGGAGCGTCCTGCCGTACTCGAATCAGCAGGTCAGCGCCACCTACGGCGGGCCCATTCTCAGGGACCGGCTGCACTACTTCGCCAACTACGAGTACGAGCGCGAGCCGGGAACGCAGACCTTCAACACGCCCTATCCCAGCTTCAACATCCAGCTCACCGGCACGCGTCGCACAGACATGGCGGGGCTGCGGCTCGACTACCAGTTCTCGCCGCGCATGCGCCTGATGACGCGTGGCAACATGTTCAACTACACGAACCCGTACGAGGCGCAGCAGACCGGGCAGCAGGTCGGTGGTCACCCGGCAGGCTCGGAGAGCTTCAAGCGGCACAGCGATGAGTTCTTCGCGACGCTGACGCAGGTTGTTTCGGGCGGAGTGGTGAACGAGATCAGGGGCGGGTTCAACCGCCACTATTACAAGACCGGCAACTACACGTATCGGGCGGATCACCCGCAGGCGGCCAACGGCATCACGTACGGCCACCCACGCATTACGTTCCGAGGTTTCCAGATCGGCGGCAACGTCCGGACGCCGCAGAACAGCGGCGCGGACGTCTATCAGCTCCGCGACGACATGACGCTGTCGTTCAACGGCCGCGGGCGGCACGACGTGAAGCTCGGCGGGGAATACCTGTACGGGCTCAACGCCGCGTTCGGCTGTCTCTATTGCATGGGCGCCATCGATGCGCAGGGAGGACCCATTCCCGCAAACATCGAAGCCCTGTTTCCCGTGTGGAACGATGTGTCCACCTGGAATCTGGCGGCGCTCTCGCCCATCGTCCGCCGCTACACGTTCGGCACTGGCCAATTCCAGAATTCGCTGCCCGAGTACAACTCAGCGGCGTGGGTGCAGGATGATTGGCAGATCACCTCGCGGCTGACGCTGAACCTCGGCCTGCGGTACGACCTCGCCCTGAACGTATTCGCGAACAAGGTCATCCTGCCGCCGATGATCACCGAGCCGCGTCCGAACGACACTAACAACTTCCAGCCGCGCCTCGGCTTTGCGTATAAGTTGACCGATAGCACTGTCCTGCGCGGCGGCTACGGGCGGTACTACGGCGACCTCATCACGGGACCCGCCGGCCAGATGAACGCGCTGGCGAACACGGCGGTCGTGGACATTCCGAACGACGGCCGGCCCGACTTCCCGGCCAACCCGTTCAACGGGCCGTGGCCGACCAGGGAGCAGCTCGAGCGACGGTTCTGCTCCACTGCTCAAACGCCCACGTGCATCCGGCGCGACACGGGCGAAAACTCCGTGTCGCCGATCGCGGAGTTCACGAAGATGCCGTACGCCCATCAGGGCTCGATCGGCCTGCAGCGCCAGGTGGCGAGCACGATGTCTGTCGAAGCCGACTACGTCTACGTCGGGGGGCGGGACGAGCGATCCAACCAGGGCGCACAACGGAACAATGTCAACATGACCTACGATCCGGTCACCGGCGTCAACTATCCCTACACGGATATCAGCCGGCGCCCCTTCCCCGACTGGGGTCCGATATACATGAACGTGATGGGAGGCCGCTCCAATTCGCACGGCCTTCAGACAGCGTTCACCAAGCGGTTGAGCAACCGATGGCAGGCGTCCGGAACCTACACCGTGTCATGGCTCTATGACATGTCGGCGCCGGCCTTCAGTGGCGTTCGGCCGGTCCCGTTCCGCGTCCAGCCGGATCTCGGCGGCGAGTACGGGTTCTCGGCGAACGATCAGCGTCACCGAGCGACACTCAATGGCATCTGGCAGGTGGGCCGCGGGCTCCAGCTGAGTGGGCTGTACTTCTATGGCTCCGGGCAGCGCTACAACACGACCTACGGCGGTGACCTGCGTCTGTGCGGCCAGGGGTGCGATCGCCTGCGTCCGGACGGGACCATCACGCCGCGGAACAACTTCGTCGGCGATCCCATCCACCGTGTCGATCTGCGATTCCAGCAGCGGATCAAGGTCGCCGGTCGGGTGTCGCTCGATGGGATTCTGGAGGCCTACAACCTGTTCAACCATGCAAACTTCGGCAACTACGAGGTGCGCGAGAGCAACGCGAACTACGGCAAGCCGATTCCTCTGCTCAGCCTCGTGTATCAGCCGCGGATGCTGCAGCTCGGGTTCCGCGCCACCTTCTAACGGCTAGCGGGCGCGCCACCTCGTTTTCGCGAGGTGGCGTGCCTCTGGAATCTCACGGGACGTCGATGACGTTCACGGCAACTGGATTGGCCGCGGCGTGAAGCCGCGTCGATGACCGGACATTGCGCGTGTCCAACACCGTAAGCCTGCGTTCTCCGCCGGCACCGTGATCAAAATGTCTGCAAGCCTTGCACGCTAAATGCGCAGTCGCCGCGTTCAAGCGGGCACTGTCGCCGTGCGGCGAGGCACACGCAGGTAAACACACGGAAGCGGCCCGGTGTTACGGCGCATACGTCAGCTCAAAGACGGAAGCAGCCGCGTCCAAACGGGCGGACGACCGCTCAGACAGACAAGTCAGGTCGTCGAACGGCGCACACGACTGCTCTGACCTCGAACTCGGACGTCCCACCGGTTCACACGACCGCTCAACCGCGAAGTCGCGTCGTCCAACCGGGCACCGGACCGCTCCAACCGCGAAGTCGCGCGGTCCAACGTCGCACACGACCGGTCAAATAGCCAAGTCGGTTGGTGTTGCGGGGGAGACGACTGCTCACACGCCGAAGACCGTTGGTTTCGATCGTCGGCGTCGCAATGACTGGCGCCGGAATCTACCTGATCAAGTCCGCAAGAGGATATCCCCGCTTTGGCCGCAGTGAGCCGCGGCGTGTCCGCCGCAAAACCGACCGGCACCGATGCTGCGTCTGACCATCGTCGAAAAAAAACAAGCTGACTTGACAGGTCGTTCCATATCAGACTGCAGCCGCCGGTCGAGTATCCGGCTATCGAGTTGAGCCGACTACTTGTTAGGCACCATTCAAGAGACCAGGTATCATCCCCGGCATTTCTTCGGAGGCGCATATGGACTTGAAGGCGGAAGGCGATGCGCTCATGAAGCTCAGTCGCGAGTGGTCAGCAAAGGTAGCGACAGCTCCCGTAGGCGATTGGATCGACTTCTGGGCGGAGGACGCCGTAATGATGCCGCCTGGTCTGCCTCCTCTTTATGGAAGGGCTGCCATTCGGCAGTATGTCGAGGCAGCCGCAAAACTCCCTGGATTCCAGATTCACTGGGAGCCAGAAAGCGTCTGCGTGTCCCGGTCAGGTGATCTGGCGTACATGATCGAGCGCAACGTTACGACTTTCAACGACTCCCAGGGCAACCCGGTTACTACATACGGGAAAGTTGTCACTGTCTGGCGTAAAGAAGCCGACGGATCGTGGCGAAATGTAGTGGACATGTGGAACGAGGCACCGCCTCGTCAAGACTGACGGCAACGAGCTTCACTGCGCGGCTGCCTAACCAGCTCGTGAAGCTGTCGAGCGCGTAATCCTGGTTGTGGCAGCATCTTTGGCGCGCCCGGCGCTCGCAGCTTACGGCATGACGTTATTCGGACAGAAGAGTGGATCTCACTCTATACAGGCGATGCAACGATGGCCGACAGAATTTTCATCAGCTACGAGCGTTCCGATCGTGCGGTAGCACGAAGACTCGCCGAGGCTCTTGAACAGGCCGGCTGGTCGGTCTGGTGGGATCGGAAGCTCCTGGCGGGAGATGCCTTCGACAAGACCATACAGGAAGCCTTGAACGCGGCCCGCTGCGTCGTTGTGCTGTGGTCCAAGACGTCCGTCTTGTCTGACTGGGTCAAAGACGAGGCGGCAGAGGGACTGAAGCGTGGCATCTTGGTTCCCGTCTTGATTGACGACGCTGATATCCCTCTGGGATTCAGACGGCTCCACACAGTCCACGTTGATTGGACGACATCCTCCGTACCCTCCGAATTGCGCGAAGTCATCGCAGCGGTCAAGCACGTACTCAGTCGGCCGGACGAAGAAGAAGCACTGCCAACAGCCGTTGCCGGAATCAACCTAGAGGAGCAACGACCGACGCTCGGCCATCAAGGCAATGTGGAGGGCGGGCGCGAGCTGCATCCCAAGATTCGCAAATGGATGGCTGAGGACTATGGCTTCCTCAAGCTTGCCGCGATTGCGGTTGCGATCGTCGTTGCCTTGTTGACGCTATACAGGACGGCCCGCTTCGCTCAACCGGCGCCTGTCGGCTCTCCCGCAGACTCGACCCCAGCAACAGGAACCACTTCTCCTGTTACGACAGGCTCGCAACTGACATCTTCGACTTCTGACAACGGCACCACATCGAGTGTGATCGAATTCAACTGGCCCGGAGGGGACTGCTGGGACATCTTTCGGGGCGACCAGCTTGTGACTTATCAGTGCGGCGCCGGCAAACAGGCACTGCAGGCCGGCAATTACACCATCAAGGCAAAACACGCGCCGGTATTCATCCCCTTCGAGGTGGCCATCAAGACGGGGGCTACAACACGGATCGAGAGCGGGGGACTATTCGAATTCAACTGGCCCGGAGGGGACTGCTGGGACATCTTTCGGGGCGACCAGCTTGTGACTTATCAGTGCGGCGCCGGCAAACAGGCACTGCAGGCTGGCAAGTACACCATCAAGGGAAAACACGCGCCGGTGTTCGCGCCGTTTGAGATCGCCGTTGCCGACGGTGGTCAAGTCAAGGCGCCATAGCCCATTCGAACCGTTAGACGCCTGAGCGACCAGTGTTCTTTGATTCCATCGGGGCCGTCCCACTTTGGCCGCTGTGAGCCGCGGCGTGTCCGCCGCAAAACCGTAGGCACGCCGAAGGCCGACAAGCTGCGTCAGTCGGCGGCGAAGCTCGGTTGTCTCGAGTCAAGCCGGTTTTGCGGAGAACATGCCGCGGCTCACAGCGGTCGAAGCGTAGAGACACTACGTGTGCGTTGACGCGGCTAGTCTAGCTAGAGCGAATTTCACTGCCACGTCGCCACGGAGACACGAAGACACGGAGAAATTTCATGTTTTTGCTCCGTGACTCCGTGACTCCGTGGCCCGTAGAAGTGAAAAGCGTTTAGTTCCGCAGCGCGAACGTGACCAGCGTGTGTCCGGAAATGACCGAGATATATTGCTGCCCGTCGATGCGATACGTGATCGGCGCCATCACGATCGATCCGCCCAGATTCGCCTTCCAGAGCTCCTTGCCGGTCTTCGCATCGAGCGCGTAGAAATATCCCTCTCGCCCACCGGTGAAGAGCAGGTCCGACGCCGTCGTCAGCATGCCGGCATCGGTCACGTCGAATTGCGGAAAGGTCCAGACGCGCTTGCCGGTGCGCGGGTCGATCGCCACGGTCGCGCCGCTGCCGACTTCGTTCGTCCAGTTGTTAATCGGGCCGCGACGGCCGACGCCGATGGTGGGCGCGCCTGGGGCCGGCGTCAGCACGGTGAAGCCGCCGCCAAGGAAATTACGCCCCGGCACATATTTTTGTTCCTCTTTACGGTAGATCGCCGCGTAGTTTTCCCAGACCGAGAAATAGAACAAGCCCGTGCGCGGACTGAACGAGGGCGGATACCAATTGGTGCCTCCCTGGGTGCCCGGCCATGTCGGCATTCCAGGCGGTTGCGGCGTCTGGATCGGGCGTCCCTTCGGGTCGAGGCCACTCGCCCAGTTCACCTTCACGAAGGGCTCCCCGAGCAGGAATTTTCCGGTTACGCGATCCAGCACATAAAAATAACCGTTCCGGTTCGCCCACAGCATCAGCTTGGCGGGCCTGCCCTGCCAATCCATGTCGGCGAGCACCGGAATCTGCACCGCATCGTAGTCGTAGCCGTCGTGCGGCGTGAACTGGAAATACCATTTCAGCTCGCCGCTGTCCGCATCGAGCGCCACTACGCAATCCGAATAGAGGTTGTCGCCTGGCCGCTGATCGGGATTCCAATCGGGGCCGGGATTGCCGATGCCCCAGTAGATCAAGTTCAGCGAGGGATCGAAGGATCCGGTGATCCATGCCGATGCGCCGCCATGCATCCAATCATCGCCGCTCCATGTCTCGTGTCCCGGCTCGCCGGGTCCTGGAATGGTATTGAAGCGCCAGGCTTCCTTCCCCGTTTTCGCATCGTAGGCTGCGATGAACCCGCGGATGCCGAACTCGGCGCCGCCGACGCCGATGATGACCTTGTCCTTCACGACAAGGGGCGCCATGGTGATCGAATAGGCGAGCTTGACGTCCGCCACCGCGATGTTCCAAAGCGGCCGGCCATTTTTCGCATCGAGAGCGATGAGATGCGCGTCGAGCGTGCCCATGAAAAGCGTGTCGCCCAGTATCGCGACGCCGCGGTTGTTGGCGCCGCAGCAGACGCGGGCATCGGGTGAAGGCGTGTAGCGGTATAGCCAGAACACCTTGCCGGTCTTCGCATCGAGCGCGATCACGTCGTTCGGCCGTTCGGTCACATACATGATGCCGTCGACGACGAGCGGGTTCGATTCCCAGGCCCCGAACACCTGATCCTGCAGCACCCATTTCTGTTCGAGGTTCTTCACATTGCCGGGCGTGATCTGATTGAGGGTGCTGTAGCGCTTGCTGTCGTAGCCGCCGTTATAGGTGAGCCAATTCTGCGGCTCGGCCGCCGCCCGCTCGATACGCTCCGGCGTGACCTGCGCCCGCGCGGCGACTGTGGCCGAGAATCCGAAAACAGCCAACAGCGAGAGAACGTATCGCAGAGAGATGCGCATCACTGTCCCTTCAGCGAAAGAAGATAGGCCAGCAGATCCGCCAATTCCTCGTCGGTCAGCTTGCCGGCGAAGGACGGCATAGCGGAGGCGGTGCCAAGCTCGAATTCGCGGATATCGGATTTCGAAAGCGAGACGAGGCGTTCGCCGTCATCGATCAGCTGCACCGTGGCGGTGTCCTCATTGACCCGTCGGCCGCGGATAGTGCGTCCGTCGCGCGTGACGATGCGCACGGGGCGATTGATCGGCAACATCGCTCGGTTGGGTTCGAGCAGGGACCGCTGGATCGCGGATGGCTGGCGGATGGCACCGACGTCGCTCAGATCCGGTGCTATGAGGGCGCCCTTGCCAGCGACCCGGTGACAGGCCGCGCACGCCCCCTTGCTGTCATAAACAGCCTTCCCGCGCCCCGCATCGCCTAGCTTGAAGGGCGTCGCGTTTCTGTCGAAGCCGGAACGGATGAACGCGACGAGCCCGTCGAGTTCGGCCGGCTGCAATCGGAACGGCGGCATGCCAGAGACGGCAACGCCCGTCGTGATGGTGGTGCGGATGTCGTCATCGGACGAAGCGCGGCGGAACTGCTGACGGGCAAGATTCACCCCGACGACGCCATCGCCATTCTGGCCATGGCACAGCGCGCATTGCGCCCCGTAAAGGCGAGAGCCGGTCTGGATATCCTCGGTGCGGTATTGGTGGTCCTCGACTTGCGCGAGGGCGCGAGCCGGAGCTGCCGCAAACACCGCGAGCCACACGGAAAACAGCGCAGGAGCAACCCCGGTGAGAACCAATGATCGCATCGGGCTGCTACTTCTGCTCCTTCAGAAACGCCAGGGTGTGGGTGACGCACTCGTCCGCATTGGCGGCGGCGATGTGGTACGCGTCGCTCCGAATGACGACGAGCCTCGAATTCGGAATCTGCACCTGGTAGGCCCGCGCTTTCTCGACCGAATGCATTTTGCTGCGGTCCGCGGTGATCACCAGAGTGGGCGCAGTGATGCGTCGCAAGACGCCCTCCTTCGCGAAATCGAAGTTCGACAGTGATTGGCTGAGGCCTTTTACGCCTTCTCGATCCCCCTCGCTGAAGAGCGTGTTCCAATACGCGATCATCTCTTTCGACACGCTCGAGCCCAGCCGATCCCGCTGTGGAATTGGCGAGGGATCGGCGATCGCCAACGGTGACGCCGGTCCGCCAACCACCACGAGCGTCCGAGTGCGCTTCGGATAGTCGGCCGCAAATCGCATCGCAACGGCCCCACCCGTTTTCGCACCGATGATATGCGCCGATTCGACGCCGGCCTTGTCCATCACGCGCGTGACGAACGTGGCGAGGTTCGCCAGGGAATACTGGAAGCCTCGCGGAATGCTGGAATGTCCAAGTCCAGGCAGATCCGGCCGGATCAGGCGATACTCCTGCGCCATTCGCGGCACCCACGCGTACCATTCCACGCTGGATTCGTCGTTGCCGTGGATGAGCACCACGGGTTCCGGGGTACGCCAGGGTTCACCCAGCCAGTCGTCCCTGTAGAACAGATCTTCCTTGTAGTCCTGTTCGAGGCGCCGCACGGGCAGGCTCTGAGCGCGTATCGTCTTCGATGCAAGCGTACCTGCCAGAGCCGAGAACCCGAGCAACAACCTCCGGCGCGAGACCGTGCGAGTCATCTGGACGACCTCTCGCTGCGCAGGAACTCCATGAGCAACCGGCTTACTTGCTCCGGCTGCTCCTGCTGCACCCAGTGCCCGGCTCCGTCCAGGAGATGGAAGCCCACCATGCGCG
>Ga0208685_1000462_pt1 | contig 14355 bp, 23 predicted proteins | sample EasRivMeERMLT890_FD_187533 | JGI IMG/M metagenome (GOLD analysis project Ga0208685, IMG submission 187533) | Soil microbial communities from meander-bound floodplain in the East River, Colorado, USA - East River MetaG ERMLT890 (SPAdes) (version 2) | ecosystem: Environmental > Terrestrial > Soil...
AGCGCGTCTATTCGCTCGAGGAGCTCGAGGACATGGTCCAGTACCTCAACGAATCGTATTACCGCATCGGACTTCCCCCCAAGAAAAAGCAATGAAACGGTGCGGCTGACTTTCCACGGGGGGCAGACCTGGGCGGCGGTGCCGCTGCCCGGCCAGACGGTCGAGATTTGAGCGCTGCCTAAGCCTGGAACCCCTGGTGCGTGCTGAGGAACACGCGTTCCTTGATGCGGGCGCCGAGCTCGGTGCGCATCAGGCGGTCCATCACCGGACCCTTTACTTCCGCGAGGCAGAGCTGCGCGCCGCGCGCCGCGAGCTCGCGCTCGAGCTCGCCCAGCATGCCGAGCGCGGTGGCATCGATGTGGTTGACCGCGGACAGGATCAGCAGCACGCGCCGCAGCCCCGGCTCGGCCGCGGCGAGCTGCTCGATGCGCTCGCGCACCGCGGCGGCGTTGCCGAAGAAGAGCGACTCGTCCACGCGCACTGCGAGCACGCCGGGCAGGGTCTGCACCTCGTGGCGCTCGACGTTGCGGAAGTGCTCGGTGCCGGGGACGCGCCCGACGAGCGCGATGTGCGGGCGGCTCGCGCGCCACACGATCAGGCCGAGCGACAGCGCGACGCCGGCGATCACGCCCTGCTCGACGCCGAGCACCACCACGCCGGCCGCCGTGGCGAGGAAGGCGAGCGCGTCGCCGCGGTCGTAGCGCCAGATGTCCCGCAGCACGTGCCACTCGATGAGCGAGCTCACCGCGACGATGATGGTGGCCGCCAGCGCCGCGTGCGGCAGGCTGTGGAACCAGCCGGTGGCGCCGGCGAGCACGCCCGCCATGAGCGCCGCGCAGACGATTCCGGCGAGCGGCGTGTTGGCGCCGGCGGCGAAGTTCACCACCGAGCGCGCGAAGCCGCCGGTCACCGGAAAGCCGCCCGACACCGCGGCGGCGACGTTGGCGGCGCCGAGGCCGGCGAGCTCCCGGTCCGGCGCGATGCGCTCGCCGCGCTTGGCGCCGAGCGAGCGCCCGACCGAGACGCTTTCCACGAAGCCGACGAGCGACAGCAGCAGCGCCGGCAGCCACAGCGCGGCGAGCGCCTGCGGCGCGGGCAGCGCCAGCGCGAGGTCCGGCAGGCCGCGCGGCACGGCGCCGACCACGCTGACCTCCAGCGGCAGCGCGGCGGTCAAGGCGGTGGTGGCGACGATCGCCGCCATCGGCGCGAGCTTGCCGGCGAGCCCGGGCAGCCCGATGCGCGCGGCGAGGAGAAAAGCGATGGTGCCGAGCCCCAGCGCCGTGGTCGCGGGGCTGCCCACGACATGCTTCAGCTGGCTGAGCACGATCAGAATCGCGGAGCCGGCAATGAATCCGGCCACGACCGGCTGGCTGAGGAACTGGGCGATGAACCCCAGGCGCAGCGCGCTGAAGACGAGCAGGAGCACCCCGGAGAGCAGCGCGAGCTGGACGGCAAGCGCCGCGTACTCCGGCGAGCCCGGCGCGGCGAGCGGCGCGAGCGCGCTCGCCGTCATCAGAGAGAGCACCGCGACCGGGCCCACCGCCAGCGTCATGCTCGAGCCGAGCGCCGCGTACGCGATGAGCGGCAGGATGCTCGCGTACAGGCCGGCCTGCGGCGGCAGCCCCGCGAGCATCGCGTAGGCGAGGCTCTGCGGGATCAGCATCACCGTGACGATCAGCCCGGCGGTGAGATCGCCCGGCAGCGATGCCGCCTTATAGGAGCGGATCCACCCCGGAAGCCATTTCACGTCGCACGCCGGCGCGGCTCGTGGATCAGGCGCTCCGCGGCATGGTAGACGAGCATGCCGCCGAGCATCGCGGCGACGAACACCGCGGCCGGGTCGACGCCGGAGGCGAACGAAACCAGGGCGGGCCCGGGACAGAAGCCGGCGAGACCCCAGCCGATGCCGAACAGCAGGCTGCCGCCGACCAGGCGGTTGTCGATGTCGCGGCGCTGCGGCAGGTGCAGGGCAGCGCCGAGGAAAGTCTTGCTGCGCCGGCCGGCGAGGGCGAAGGCGAAGAAACCGACCAGGATCGCGCCGCCCATGACGAAGGCGAGCGAAGGATCCCAGTTGCCGGCGAGGTCGAGGAAGCCGATCACCTTGCCCGGATCGGTCATGCCCGAGAGGATGAGGCCGATGCCGAACACCAGGCCGGAGCCGAACGCCGCGAGCAGGTTCATACCAGGTGCCTCACGATGAAGACGGTGGCGACGCCTGCCGCCATGAACGCGACCGTGGCGACGAGCGAGCGCGGCGACAGGCGCGACAGGCCGCACACGCCGTGGCCGCTGGTGCAGCCCGAGCCGTAGCGGGTGCCGATGCCGACCAGCACGCCGGCGAGCGCGAGCGTGCCGAAGCCGGCGTCGATGCGGGGATTCACCTCGTAGAAAGACATGGCCACCGGGGCGACCAGCAGCCCGCCGACGAAGGCGAGGCGCCAGCCGATGTCGCCGCCGCGCGGCACGAGCAGTCCGCCGACGATGCCGCTGATGCCGGCGATGCGGCCGTTCAGCAGCACGAGCATCGCCGCGGCGAGGCCGATGAGGGCGCCGCCGGCAGCCGACGCCCAGGGGGTGAAGTGGGTCCAGTCGAGAGTCATCGTTTCCTTCCTTTCCGGCAGAACTGGTCGTAGAGCACCTGCAGCACGGCGAGCGCCTGCGGGCTGTGGACGCGGTAATAGATGTGCTTGCCTTCGCGCCGCGTCTGCACGATTTCCTCCTCGCGCAGCACGCCGAGCTGCTGCGACAGCGTCGGCTGCAGGATGCCGAGCGCGGCCTCGAGCTCGCCCACGCTGCATTCGCCCTGCGACAGCTGGCACAGCAGCATCAGGCGGTCGGGGTTGGCGAGCGCCTTCATCAGGCGGCAGGCCTCGGCCGCCGCCTCGTGCATGGAGTCGAGTTCGATCATGGTCCACATTCTATTGACAAACAATATATCAGTCAATATATTGTGAGCCATGAAACCGAACCTCCAGGCCTTCTTCGATGCGGCGACCTGGACCGTCACCTACGTGGTGGACGACGGCGCCGCGGCGGCGATCATCGACTCGGTGCTCGACTACGACCCCAGGTCGGGCCGCACGCGCACCGCGTCGGCCGACCGGGTGATCGCGTTCGTGCGCGGCCGCGGGCTGAAAGTGGAATGGATCCTCGAGACCCATGCGCACGCCGACCACCTCTCGGCTGCGCCGTACCTGCGCCGGCAACTCGGCGGGCGCATCGCGATCGGCGAGCGCATCCGCGACGTGCAGTCGGCGTTCCGCAAGGTCTTCAACCTGCACGACGAGTTCCCGCGCTTCGACCATCTGTTCGCCGACGGCGAGCGCTTCCGCATCGGCGCCCTGCAGGCCGAGGCGCTGCACGTGCCGGGGCACACGCCCGCGGACATGGCCTACCGCATCGGCGACGACGCGGTGTTCGTCGGCGACACGCTGTTCATGCCCGATGTCGGCACGGCGCGCGCCGACTTCCCCGGCGGCGATGCGCGCAACCTGTACCGCTCGGTACGGCGCCTGCTGGCGCTGCCGGGCGAGACGCGCCTCTTCATGTGCCACGACTATCCGCCCGCCGGGCGCGGGCCGAAATCGGAATGCACGGTGGCGGAGCAGCGCGCGCACAACATCCACGTGCACGACGGGGTGAGCGAGGAGGCGTTCGTCGCCATGCGCACGGCACGCGACCGCACGCTCGACCTGCCGACCCTCATCCTGCCGTCGATCCAGGTCAACATCCGCGCCGGCGAGATGCCGCCGCCGGAGGACGACGGGCGCTCGTACCTCAAGATCCCGCTCAATGCCCTCTGACCCCATCCAGGTCGCGTGTCCCGCCTGCCTCACCGCCAACCGCGTGCCGGCGGCGCGGCTCGGCGAGGATCCGAAGTGCGGCAAATGCGGCGCGGCGCTGCTGCCGGAGGCGCCGCTCGAGCTGGCGGAAAGCGAGTTCGACGACTTCGTGCGCCGCACCGAGCTGCCGGTCATCGCCGACTTCTGGGCGCCGTGGTGCGGTCCGTGCCGCGCCATGGCGCCGCACTTCGAGCGCGCGGCGCGCGAGCTGAAAGGCCGTGCGCGCCTGGTCAAGGTCAATACCGAGGAAGCCCCCGGGCTCGCGGCTCGCATGGGCATCCGCGCCATCCCGACGATCGCGCTGTTCCGCAACGGGGTCGAAGTGAAGCGCGTCAGCGGGGCGCTCGATGCCGCAGCGCTGGTGCGATGGGCGAGCTAGAGCGCTGGAACACCCGCTTCGGGTTGCCCGACTACATCTTCGGCACCGCGCCGAACGAATTCCTCGCCTCGAAGGCCACCCTGCTGGTGCCTGGAAGCCGCGCGCTGTGCGTCGCCGACGGCGAAGGCCGCAACAGCGTATGGCTTGCCGAGCGCGGGCTCGAAGTCGTGGCGTTCGACCTCTCGCCGGTGGGCGTGGAGAAGGCGCGTCGCCTCGCGGAGAAGCGCGGCGTCAAGGTTGCATTCGAAGTGGCGGACGTCTACGGCTGGCGCTGGCCGCACGCCGAGTTCGACCTGGTCGCCGCGATCTTCGTCCAGTTCGCCGACCCGGCGATGCGCGGCTTCATGTTCGAGCGCATCGTGCGCGCCCTGAAGCCGGGCGGGCTGCTTCTCCTGGAGGGCTATGTGCCCAAGCAGCTCGAGTACAGGACCGGCGGCCCGCCGCATGTCGAAAACCTCTACACGCCGCAGATGCTGCGGCAGGCGTTCGCCGCCCTCGAGATCCTCGAGCTCAAGGCCTACGAGGCGGTGCTCGCCGAGGGCACGCAGCACTCGGGCCGCTCCGCGCTCGTCGACCTGGTCGCGCGCAAGCCGGCAGGGCCTATTGCGTTCCGGGGAAGCGGAACACCAGCATCCCGGGCTGCTTGACGCCCTTCGTCACCGTGGCGGCGACGCTGCGCTTCGTGTCGCCGAACGCGGCCTCGACCTGATAGCGGCCTGCGGGCGCCTGGATCAGGCAAATCGGCCCTTCGGCAATGAACTTCAGCGCCGGGCGCCTGCCCTCGCGGTCGCTCAGCACGACGTCGACGTCGGTAAGGTATTCGCCGCGCTTGCCGGCGGCGAACACGAGCTTGAGGCTGGTCCCGGCTTCCATCTTGGCGAGCGCCTCGCGCTCGCCTTCGCCGATACCGGCGCAGACCCAGCGCACGTCGCCCTGCTCGTTCATGGGAAAGGGCTGTGCGGCCGCGCCGGCGGAAAACACTGCCAGGGCGAGGACGGGGAGATAACGCTTGGTCATGGAGACCTCCTTTGCGAGCCTTAAGCATCGTCGCTTCGCGCCGCCGTGTATTGATTTCGATCAAGCGGGGGTTAGGATAAGAATGGCATAAGTGAGCCCGCTCAGTTGAGAACGTCCTTCACCGTCTCTAGGTGCGTCGTGTTCGCCGCGGCGTTGGCGGCCGCGAGCGCCGCGGCGCAGGCGCCGCACACCCATCGCCACGGTTTCGGCGACGCCGAAAAGTGGGCGCATGTTTTCGACGATCCGGAGCGCGATGCCTGGCAGAAGCCGCACCAGGTCATCCAGGCGCTCGCGCTCAAGCCCGACGCGATCGTCGCCGACATCGGCGCCGGCACCGGTTACTTCGCGGCGCGCCTGGCCAACATGCTGCCGAAGGGCACCGTCTACGCGGTCGACATCGAGCCCGCGATGGTGAAGTACCTCGGCGAGCGGGCGCAGCGCGAAGGATTGGGGAACCTCAAGCCGGTAGCCGGCCTCCCCGGGGATCCGCGCCTGCCCGCAAAGGCGGACCTGATCCTCCTCGTGGACGTCTACCACCACATCGAGGACCGCGGCCGCTATTTTCGCAGCCTCGCCGCGTCGCTCAAGCCCGGCGGCCGCCTCGCAGTGATCGACTTTCGCCTCGATTCGCCCAACGGGCCTCCCAAGGAGGCGCGCATCGCTCCGGAGCGCGTGAAAGCGGAGATGAAAGGCGCCGGGTACACGCTCGCGGAGGAGCACGGCTTCCTGCCGAACCAGTACTTCCTGGTTTTCAGGCCAGGTTAACGGCCGCTGCGCAGGATCGAGACGAAGAGCCAGGCGCCGCCGACCAGAGCGCCGCTGAAGCCGAGCGCGCCGAGGAGCGGCAGGCCGAAGAGCGTCGGCCCGCCCTCGACCGTCATGACGATCGACGAGCCGACGATGAATGCCGCGGTGACGATGCCGATCGCGAGCCGGTTCGCCGCGCCATCGAGTTGGACGCCGAAGCGGTGCAGGCTGGTGAGGTCGACGTGCACCTGCAGCTTGCCGGTCTTCGCGGAGCGCAGGAGCTCGCGCAGGTCGCGCGGCAGATCCGACAGCACCTCCAGCAGCATGCGGCCCGCGCGCCAGCCGCGCTTCGCCAGGCGCGCCGGGCCGAAGCGCTCCAGCGTCGCCGCCTGCAGGAAGGGCGCCGCTTCGCCCACCATGTCGAATTGCGGATCGAGCTCGCGCCCGTAGGTCTCGAGGGTCACGCAGGCCTTGAGGACCAGCGCGAGGTCGGGCGGCAGGGCGAGCTGGTGCTCGCGCAAGAGCGCGGTCATGTCGGCGAGCATTGCGCCCATGCGCAGCTCGTGCAGCGGCAGGCCGTGGTAGCGGTCGATGAAGGCGTCGACGTCGAGCGACACTTTCGCGGTATCGACCCGTGCCGCCCCGGCCCAGTCGAGCAGGATCTCGACCACGGCTTCGGCGTCGCGCCCGACCAGGCCGTTCAGGAGCTGCACCAGCTCGTCGCGGCGGCGCTCGGAGAGATGCCCCGCCATGCCGAAGTCGATGAAGGCGACGCGGTTGCCCGCCAGGTAGAACACATTCCCGGGGTGCGGGTCGGCGTGGAAGAAGCCGTCCTCGAGCACCATCTTGAGCATGGCCTGCGCGCCGCGGTGCGCGAGCACGTGGCGGTCGAGGCCGGCGGCCTCCAGCGCCTCGGGGTCGCGGCTGGGCGTGCCGTCGACGAACGCCTGCACGTTCACCCGCTCGCCGGTCCAGGCCCAGTACACCGCGGGAACGACGATTGCGGGATGCTCGCGGAAATTCTGCGCGACGCGCTCGGCGTTGCGGCATTCGGCGGCGAGGTCGAGCTCGGTGCGCAGGGTGCGCGTGAACTGGCGCACCACCTCGCGCGGCCGGAAGCGGGCGAGATCGGGAAAGCGCGCTTCGAGGATCTCCGCGAACCGGGCGAGGAGCCGCAGGTCGGCCTCGACCACCGGCACGATGCCCGGCCGGCGCACCTTGACCGCGACTGCGGTGCCGTCGGCGAGCCGCGCGCGGTGCACCTGCGCGATCGACCCGGCGGCGACGGGCTCGGGATCGAAGGCCGCGAACGCCTCTTCCGGCGCCGTGCCAAGGTCCTCCACGAGCTGGGCCCGCACCTCGTGCGCTGCCGCGGGCGGCGCCTGGTCCTGGAGCTTTTCGAATTCGGCGATCCACTCCGGCGGGAACAGATCCACGCGCGTGGCGAGGATCTGGCCGAGCTTGACGAACGCCGGCCCGAGCTCCTGCAGCGCGAGGCGCGCGCGCTGCGGGGCGCCGAGCTGCGCGGGTTGGTCGGAGTCCTTCCAGTGCAGGATGATGCCCAGACGCCCCACCAGGTCGCCGAAGCCGTAGCGCAGCAGGACCGCGCCGATCTCCTGCAGCCGGCCGAGGTCGCGCGCGGTGCCGGCGAGCGCGCGCAGCATCAGCGCCGCCGGCGCGGGGTCCGGCGCGCGGTGCCGCGCGCGATGCTGTCGGCGATGCCGGCGAGCATGCCCGAGGCGATGCGCGCGGCGATGGCGCCGGAAACGAGCGTCGCGCTCATGCTCTGCGCCGCAGCGTCCTTGCCCGCGCGCGCGGCGACCCTCAGGTCCTGCGCGAACACGCGCTCGATCTGCAGCAGCCGCTCGCGCACTTCGCCTGTGACCTTACGCACCGCCGAGCGGTCGAGCTTGCCGCGCTCGAGCGCCTTGCGCGTGATGCCGCGCATCTCGTCGCCGATGTTCCGCTTAGCTGCAGGCATGGTGGCCTCCTTGTCGGGCCATCGTACGCAACCGACCGCGCCGACCTTTGACCGGGATCAAAGGGGGCCGCGGCCAGGGGGCTAGTCTGGTGCCAGAACCTTTCCAAGGAGACGGCAATGAGAAAGATGCTGATGATCGGCGCGGCGCTTGCCCTCGCGAGCTCGCTCGCGGCCGCGCAGGGCTACGGCCCGGGCTACGGCTACGGCCAGGGGCGCGGGATGATGGGCGGCGGCTACGGCGCGGGAATGATGGGCGGCCCCGGAATGGGCGGCTACGGCCCTGGAATGATGGGCGGCGGCTACGGCCCCGGAATGATGGGCGGCTACGGCGCGGGCGGGATGTTCGCCGCGCTCAACCTGAGCGACGAGCAGCGCGAGAAGATCTCCGCGATCCAGGAAGCGCAGCGCCAGAAGAACTGGGCGACGATGGGCGCGGTGCGCTCCGAGCAGTTCAAGCTGCGCGGCATGTACGGCACCGAGAAGCTCGACGCCGACAAGCTCGTGGCGCAGCAGAAGAAGGTCGACGAGTTGCGGCAGCAGATGCTCAAGTCGCGCGTCGAAGCGCACAACCAGATCGCGGCGGTTCTCACGCCCGAGCAGCGCAAGCAGTTGCGCCAGTTCGCGCCCGGGTGGCTGACCGAAGAAGAATGAAGAGCGACAGCGTCAAGGCGGACATCGAGCACCGCATCGCCGATCTGCGCGCGGCTTATCCGCGCATCAGCGCCTGCAGTGCGAAGCTGGAGGACTGGCGCGAGGCCGCCGAGCCGCGCTGGTCCCTGCGGCTCGACGTGCGCTGGCCGCAGCACCAATGCCTCATCAGCGGCCCGGCGCGAGCGAGCGCGGAGCAGGCGGTGCAGGCGGCGTTCGACGCCGCCGTTCGCTCCCTGACCTCCCATGCTTAGCCTGGAAGACTGCCTCGCGCTGTGCGACCTGAGCGAGGAGGAAGTGCTCGCGATCGCCCACCACGAGCGCATCCCTGAAATCGCCGCCGTGGAGCTCGGCAACTACCTCGTGCACTCGCCCGGCGGGGAGATGCGCATCAAGACCATCATCCGCGACGACATCGACGAGGCGCGCGCCCAGGGCGACCGCCTGCAGGAGCTGGCGCTGAAGCTCGTGCTGCGCAACTTCGTGCTGCAGCATCCGCGCTGCGAAGAACGTCACCGCAGGCAGCTCGGCTCGGTGGAGCGCCGGGATGACTGCGCCGGCCCCGGCTGACGAGGACACTATGAACGCGAAACCCGAAGAGATGTTCATGCAGGCCTGGAAGGCGCAACTCGACGCCGGGCTGCGCGCGATCGAGACCGACCCGTCGCAGCTCACCCGGCTCTGCGCCGGGTGGGCGCGCAGCAATGCCGGGAAGTCGTTCGCCTACTGGCGCTCGCTTCTGCAGGCCGGCACGCCGCAGGCGGCCTCCGGGATGCTCAAGCCGGAGATGATCGACGGCGCTTACCAGCAGTGGCTCGATACGGTGCAGCGCTTCTACAACCCTCTCGAAAAAAGCGGCTCATGACGGCGAAGCAGATTCTGTTCGGCGAGTCGGCGCACGCGCGCCTCATCAAGGGAATGAACACGCTCACCGACGCGGTGCGCGTGACGCTCGGGCCCAAGGCGCGCACGGTGGTGCTGGAGAAATCCTGGGGCGCGCCCATTGTGATCAACTCCGGCGTGGTGGTGGCGAAGGAAATCGAGCTCGAGGACCGCTTCGAGAACATGGGCGCGCAGATGGTGCGCGAGGTCGCCGCCAAGACCTCCGAGGTCGCCGGCGACGGCACCACCACCGCGACGCTGCTCGCCGCGGCGATCGTCAACGAGGGCATGAAGTACGTCGCCGCCGGCATGAACCCGATGGACTTGAAGCGCGGCATCGACAGCGCGGTCGAGGCGCTGATCGCCGAGCTCGCGCGCATGGCGAAGCCGTGCTCGACGCGCAACGAGATCGCCCAGGTCGGCGCCATCTCGGCGAACAACGACGCCTCGATCGGCGACATGATCGCCGAGGCGATGGAGAAGGTCGGGCGCGAGGGCGTGATCACGGTCGAGGACGGCAAGGGGCTCGCCAACGAGCTCGAGGTGGTCGAGGGCACGCAGTTCGACCGCGGCTTCCTGTCGCCGTATTTCATCACCAACGCCGAGAAGCAGAGCGTGGTGCTCGAGGACGTGTACATACTGCTGCACGACAAAAAGATCGCCACGATCCGCGAGCTCCTGCCGATACTCGAGCACGTCGCCAAGACCGGCAAGCCGCTCCTCGTCATCGCCGAGGAAGTGGAGGGCGAGGCCCTCGCCACGCTGGTGGTGAACAAGCTGCGCGGCGTGCTGGTCTCGTGCGCGGTGAAGGCGCCGGGCTTCGGCGACCGCCGAAAGAGCATGCTCGAGGACCTGGCGGTGCTCACCGGCGGCACGGTGGTCGCCGAGGAGGCCGGCATCACGCTGGAGAAGGTCGAGGCGTCGGTGCTCGGGCGCGCGCGCCGCGTCGAGATCGACAAGGACGACACCACCATCATCGGCGGCGCCGGCGAGAGGAAGAACATCGACGCGCGCGTCGCGCAGATCAAGGCCGAGATCGAGGAAGCGACCAGCGACTACGACAAGGAGAAGCTGCAGGAGCGCGCGGCGAAGCTCGCCGGCGGCGTGGCGCTGATCCGCGTCGGCGCGGCGACCGAGACCGAGATGAAGGAAAGGAAGAGCCGCACCGAGGACGCGCTGCATGCCACGCGCGCCGCGGTGGAGGAGGGTATCCTGCCCGGCGGCGGGGTCGCTCTTCTCAGGGCCAGAAAGAGTCTAGCGAGTCTGCAAGGAAAAAACCCGGATCAGAACGCGGGCATCCGCATCGTCGAGCGCGCGGTGGAAGAGCCGCTGCGCCAGATCGTGAGCAACGCCGGCGCAGAGCCGGCGGTGGTGGTGCAGCGCGTGCTCGATGGCGAGGGCAACTTCGGCTACAACGCTGCGACCGGCGAGTACGGCGACATGGTGGCGATGGGCGTGCTCGACCCGCGCAAGGTGACCCGCACCGCGCTGCAGAACGCGGCCTCGATCGCGAGCCTGATCCTCACCACCGATTGCATGATCGCGCAGATCCCGGACAAGCCCGCCCGGGCGCGCGAGGAAGAAATGGCTTGACCGACTGACTCACCCAAGGAGGGCCTCATGGCCAACATCACGCGCTACAACCCATTCGAGGATTTTTTCCAGGACTTCGGCAAGGGCTTCTGGCTGAAGCCGCTGCCGTTTCCCGCCGAGACCGAGCTGAAGATGAAGATCGACGTCAAGGAAGACGACAAGAGCTTCACGGTGAAGGCCGACATCCCCGGCGTGAAGAAGGAAGACATCCAGATCGACATCGAGGACGACCACATCTCGCTGCGCGCCGAAGTGAAGCAGGAGAAGGAAGAGAGGAAGGACGAGAAAATCGTCTACAGCGAGCGAGCCTACGGCATGGTGAGCCGCAGCTTCACGCTGCCGGTCGACGTGGACGCGAAAGCCGCGAAAGCCGAGTACAAGGACGGCGTGCTCAACCTCACGCTGCCGAAGAAGGGCAACGGCTCGGCGAAGCGCGTCGCGGTTTCGTGATGAGCGCCTACCGCAAGATTCTGGTTGCGGTGGACGGCAGCCCGGCTTCGGGCAAAGGCCTGCGCGAGGCGATCCGCCTCGCGCGCGCCGAGCGCGCGAAGCTCTTCATCATGCACGTGGTCGACGAGTTCCAGGCCTTCGCCGCCATGGACGGCCTGGTCGGGGCGCCGGGCGCCGACCTGCTGTCCGCGCTGCGCGAAGGCGGCAAGCGCATCCTCGCGAAAGCCATGGGGACTGCACTGAAACAGAAAATCAAACCCAAAGGCATCCTGCGGGAAATGCTGAGCGGCCCGGCGGCCTACCCGATCGTGCGCGAGGCGAGGAAGCTGCGCGCCGATCTCATCGTTCTGGGCACCCACGGCCGGCGCGGCGTGCGCCGCCTGGTGCTCGGCAGCGATGCCGAGCAGGTGGTGCGCACCGCGTCCGTGCCCGTGCTTCTCGTGCGGACCTGACCTTCCAAGGAGGCTGATATGTTTTCCTTATTTCGATTCCCTGGCGGCGAGCATTACGTAGACCGCGGCTTGGTGAGCTGTCCGCGACACGGGCGCGACGTCGAGGTCGACCTGTGCGCCGGCTGTGAATGGATGACCGAGATCGACCTGCGGGCCGAGCCGCCCTTCGTGCGCTGCCGGCCCGCTCCGGTGCTGCGGCTTCGCGCCTAGGCGGTTGCCAGGTTAGGCGCCACGGCCTTCCAGATCTCGCCTGCGGTCTCGGCGTAGCGAAACAGCCGCCGGTCGCGCTGCGCGATCATTCCTTTCGCGGCCAGGTACTCCATGTCCACCGCGCGCCGCCAGTAAGCCTTTCCGACCAGCACGATCGGCATCGGCGCGATCTTGCGGCACTGCACGAGAGTAAGGGTCTCGAACAGCTCGTCGAAGGTGCCGAAGCCGCCGGGAAAGGCCACCATGGCGCGGGCGCGCAGCAGGAAGTGCAGCTTCCTGAGCGCGAAGTAGCGGAACCTGAAGCACAGGCCCGGCGTGATGTAGCGGTTTGCGACCTGCTCGCGCGGCAGCCGGATGTTGAGCCCGATCGAGATTCCGCCCGCCTCGTACGCGCCGCGGTTGGCGGCCTCCATGATGCCCGGGCCGCCGCCGGTCACGAGCGCCGCGCGGCCGTCGGCGCCGACGATCCGGCCGAATTCGCGCGCCACGGCGTAGAAAGGATGCCGACGCGAAGCGCGCGTGCTCCCCATGACGAGGATCGTGCTGCCGATGCGGTGCTTGCGCAGCCCCAGCTCGGCCTTGAGATACTCGGCGCGCAGCCGCGCGCCGCGGACGTCGGGCAGGCTCAGCCGCGCTCGCCCGACCAGTTGTAGCCGCGCTGCACCTTGCTGTCGAACGCCGCGAGGTCGAATTCGCGTCCGACTTTCACGGTGGTGCAGGCGGAAACGAGGATGAGCAGAGGAATCACGAGCTTTCCTGGACGCATGGCGACCTCCATCTGTTGGCACGAGCATAGCCGGGCGATCGCAATGTCCTTTGACGCGCGTCAAAACCGCCGCGCGCGGCCGGGAGCAGGATGAGAAGATGAAAGCCGTCCTCCTCGCGGGCGCGTTCGCGGCATTCGCGAGTCTCTCCGCTGGCCAGGACATCGCCATGAAGACCCAAGGCGGCATCGGTTGGGTCTGCGGTGGCGCAGGCGTGGAAGAGCGCGCAGCGCTCGCTGCGCTGCGCCCGCAAGCCAACCTGGAGCTGCTGTTCGTCACCGCTCGGCGCGGCGGCTACCTCGCCGACGTCGAAGTGGCGATCTTTCCGGGGGACAAGAATTCTCCCGTCGTACAAATAACGGCCGGGGGCCCCATCTGCATGATCTCCGTTCCCAAGGGCAACTATCGGATCGACGCCACGTACGCTGGCGTCAGCCGCAGCCTGCGCGTCGCGGCGGACACGCGGCCGGCGCGGGCGGTCTTTGCCTTTCCCGAGGAACCCTGGGACGGCATCAAGGCCTCCGACGAGGAAAAGCAGCAGGCCACCCGACCATGAAACACGAGCTCAGAATCCCCACGGCCGGCTGCCTGCTCAGCGCGGAGCTGCGCATGGCGGAGCGCCCCGCCGGCATCGTCGTTCTGGTCCACGGCAGCGGCACTACCCGGCATGATTCGCCGAACCGCCTCGTGGCGGCAAGGCTGGTGCGCGCGGGCTTCGCCGCACTGCTCGTCGATCTCCTCGAAGGTTGCGAGGCGCACGAGCGCCACAAAGTGTTCGGCGTCGAGACCCAGGCGACGCGCCTGATCGCGGTGAAGGACTGGCTGCGCTCGCAGCCCGCGACCCGTTCGCTCGACATCGGCTATTTCGGCACCGGCGTCGGCACCGGGGTCGTGCTCATGGCGGCCGCCAAGGCGCCGCAAGGCCTGGGCGCCGTCGTTTCGAGGGGCGGTCGCCCGGATACCGCGCTTCACTGCCTTCCGCGGGTCGAGGCACCGACGCTGTTCATCGCCTCGGAAACCGGCCCCGATCGTGATTGGGTCGAGGCCGCGTACCGCGCCCTGGAGGCCCGGAAGGAGCTTGTCCATGTCCCGGGCGCCGGAGAGTCGTTCCGGGAGGGGGGTGCGAACGAAACCGTCGCGCAGCACGCTTGCCGCTGGTTCTCCCGCCACCTCGCACCGGGTTTGACCAGGATCAATACGCTCGAGCCGCGTTCAGCCAGAATATGAGCCGGTTCGCCTCCTCCCCCTTCCCTGCGGCGAACCGTAATTGGAGCGCGGCGCGAGCCGCGCTTCTTTTTGGGTGCAAACAATAGATTAGAAGACGAGCACCTTGTCCGCCCACTGGGTCCAGGTGGCGAGCTCATCCATCGTGCTGCGGTGCGTGCCGGCG
>Ga0208685_1000463_pt1 | contig 14341 bp, 4 predicted proteins | sample EasRivMeERMLT890_FD_187533 | JGI IMG/M metagenome (GOLD analysis project Ga0208685, IMG submission 187533) | Soil microbial communities from meander-bound floodplain in the East River, Colorado, USA - East River MetaG ERMLT890 (SPAdes) (version 2) | ecosystem: Environmental > Terrestrial > Soil >...
ATCTGGCTCTACGAGGGGGAGCGGTTCTCGCTGAACATCTGGAACGGCGTCCGCTGGATCCTGATCGTGGATGTCGTGCCGCCTGCCGCGCTGCTGGCTGAGCCGGATCTTCTTCTGGAGATATTCAGGAGAAAGCACCGATGATCCTGTTCGGAGATTATGAACACGCCAGGAAGATCGCGAGGGCAGCCGGATGTGGCTACGACCCCGAGGTTGACCATTGCATTTCACTCGTCAAGAACTACGAGTTACTCGGCGGGGTAATCTACACCAACTATACCGGCAGGACGGTGCAGATCCACCAGGCTGGGTTTGTTCCTGCTTGGCCCACGCCGCAGTTCATGTTCTGCATCTACGACTTCCCGTTCAACCTCCTGAAGGTCGAGAAGCTGATCGCTACGGTCCCTTCGACCAACAAGCGCGCCATGAACATCACCCGGAAGATGGGCTTTACCCATACCGTCACGATCCCGGACATCGTGCTGGGAGGTGATCTTGTGGTGCTTTCGATGTCGCGGGACCAGTGTAAGTACCTTAAGCTCGGCTGGCGGTACGCCGTCATGGAGAACGCCGCATGACCCACTTCCTGACTGATCCTTGGGCCCCACATCCGGTCGTCAACAAACACATCTGTCATGGGATGGGTGGAGGCGACAGCGGTGGCGGTGAGGAGTTCAAGGTTGGCGACGCTCCCGACGTCCCCGACTACACCAAGTACATCGAGAAGATGACCAAGGTCGGTGAAAAGCTCACCGGCTACGGCGACGATCTATACAAGTGGGCCCAGGAACAGGGCGTCAAAGTCTCGGGTATTGCCGACACGGTAAGCGGTCGGGCGGGTGCGTTGGCCGATGAGGCCAAGACCGACTACTCGGACATGAAGGCCAAATGGAAGACGCAGTACGAGCCGCTCTACGAGGCTCAAGCTGCTGAAGCCAAGCGGACGATGGGCGACCTCGGCAACTACAAGGAGCAGGAAGCCGGAAGGTACGGCGCGAATGTCGCGCAGGCGTTCGACGCTTCCAAGGCCGCGCACGACCGCAATCTCCGCAGCTACGGTCTGAAGGCTCCCGGTTCTGGCGGGCATCAACTCGACAGCATGGTCAGCAACCAGCGTGGGCTGGCGACGGTGGCGGCTGGTGAGCAGGGCCGTAGGGCAGCGACGGATGAGGCATGGAAGCGGGTGGGTGAGGCCCAGCAGGCTGGCCTGCACTACCAAGATATCGCCAACAAGAGCGGATCGATGTCGCTGGCGGCGGGCAACCAGCAGATCGGCGCACCGGAGAGCGCCATCTCGACCACCGTGGGTGCGTACAACCCGGCGCTCAGTTCCTACCAGCAGGCCTACCCGTGGATGAAGGCGGAAGGCGACACCATGGCTACGGGTTATAACCAGCAGCTTGCTGGCTACTCGGCCCACACCAACGCCGCTCTGAAGGCCCATCAGATGGCCTCGGAGAGCGAAGGCGGCGACGGCGGTGGCGGGGCCATGGGCGGCATGGCGGGTACCCTGCTGGGTGCAGCCGCCGGATCGGTGATCCCCGGTGTCGGTACGATGCTGGGCGCTTCGCTGGGTGGTGCGCTGGGCGGCATGGCGGGCAAGGCCGCGTCGGCTGCCAAGGGCGGCATGATCCGACGCTTCGAGGATGGTGGGGCGGTACCCGAGGAGGGCGGCGACCAGATGGTCGACCCCAGCATGTCCCAGTCGCAGGGGGCGATCACCGATGATGTGCCCGCACGTCTCAACGTGGGCGAGTTCGTCTTCCCGAAGGACGTGGTGGAGTGGCGCGGTGAGGCTTGGATGCAGAAAGAGATCATGAAGGCCCGCAAGGAGCGCGAGCAGAACACCGTGGCTGAACCTGATCAGGGTCCGCCGATGTCGGCCATCGACATGCAGGCTCCGCAATTCCAGTCGGGAGGGACCACGGTATGAGCCGCAAGATGAAGTCCTTTGCGGATTACTTCCTCGCTGGAATGCAGATGGGAGGTAACTGGTGGAACCAGGCGGAGCAGCACGCCATCGCCCGTGAGCGCAGCAAGCTGAAAGCGCAGGCCGACGCCATCCGTAATAACCGCGAGGAAAGGCGACTGAGCCTGTACGGCCAGAACGTGCAGGCCGATATCGCGCTCAAGCAGGCCCGGACCCACCGGACCATGAACCCCATCGCCAAAGGCGGCGGCGGCGGTAAGGGCGTCGACCCTGAAGTGGCGGCGCTCGAAAAGCGTGCCGCGCAGCGCGGGATTATCGCCGGTCCCGGTGGAGATACTGCCGCCCCGCCGAGTACTAATGGCGACGGGGCCGGTACCAGTAACGAGGTCACTGACAACACTGACAGCGGCACTGTCCCTGTGCCGGAAGCCGAGCCGGTGGAAACCACTGAAGGCGCGGCACGCGGCGGCATGATCCGTGGCGGGCGACGCTACGCCTCGGGCGGCATCGTTGAGGGCATGACCCTTGAGGAGGCCAAGAGCTACGACAGCGGGTTTACTCCGTCGAGTAAGCCCAGCAGGCCGAGCGGCCCCGCTCCTGGCGGCAGTGCGCTGGGCGGTGCGATGAACAAGGGCATCTCCGCTGGCATCGACGCCTACAAGGCGGCCAAGGAGAAGGCGAAGGAGGTCAAGCCGACAGGGCCGAAGGGCTCAGGTGAAGCGGGCAAGTATACCGAAGCTGACCTGAAGCCCGGTGGCGTACTGGATCTCGGCTCGCCCTACGGTGCCGGTGGTTCAGGGGCGGGGTTCCGCGCTGGCGGTGCGGTGCGTAGTCCCCCCCGGCGCGACCCCAACGTCACGCGCGAGCCAGAAGATGCGACCGGACAGGATGAGCGGTACATCAGTGGCGCGCCCAAGCACGTCCCGCATAACGACAGCGGTAGCTGGTACGCCGAGGGTGGTACGGTACGGTTCCGGCGCGGCGGTGCGGTACGGCGCTACGAGGAAGGCGGCGCGGTGGCGTCGGACGACCTGACGCAAGGCTACGACTGGAAGGCGGCCGAGAAGGATCGCGAGCAGAAGACCCAGCAGCAGCAGACCGAACAGGTAGCCCAGCAGGCCCAGCAGAAAGAGGAAGAAGAAACCAAGAAGAAGCAGGCGTCGGGCAACACTGGTGGCATGGGCGGGGCGGCCTTCAGCTTCGACGGCGGTAGCGCCGACGGTGCGACGGGTTCAGGCGGCGACAGCACAGGTGGCGTGTCGGGCACTGGTGGTGTTGGTGGATCGGCTACGGACGGTTCGGGCGGCAGCGCGGCAGCGGGTACCAGCGGCGACGCTGGATCTGACGGCGGTGGTACTTATCGGCGTGGCGGATCAGTGCGGCGCTTCCAGAGCGGCGGCCGGGTGATGCGCGAGCAGGCGATTGATACCGGCACGTCCGGTCCAGGCAGCGGCTACGGCTACCGGGCGGCACCGCCCTCAAGGAGATACTGATGGCCGAACCTGGCTACGAACACGAAAATATATTCGGTCGCGTTGGCCGCGCCATTTTTGGCTCGCCCGAGAAGGATGTGAAGCCGGGGCGTGACCAGCCTTCGCCCTACGGTGACACCAAGGGCAAAGAAGTCGTGGTGCCCAACCCGCTGCCGCCGAACTATCGGGCGGAGCCGCCTGCGGCTATCGAAACCAAACCTCCGAGTATCCACGGGGCTGCTTCAGCGGCACCGTCACCGAACCTCAATGCACCTCGAAACGACGCGGTGAGGGGTACGCCGCAGCCACCGCAGCCGCCGCCCTGGCAGCGCGATGCTGGAGATCCCGACGCCCAGCGGGTTCAGGACGCGATGATGGGAATACCGGCGAACAACACGCCGCCGGGACGGCCTGCACCACCGGGCCCCGACACGGTTGATCGTGCTGGCGCTGCGGGGCTCAACGTCGGAGATCCACACCCGCCGCAGCAGACTGAGCCCACGCCCGTGCAGTCCGACGATGAGGCGAGCTTCCGGCCAGGACCGCTGCCCAAGAAGCCGGGTGCGCCGGGAGGCGGCGGCGCTGGCGGCGGCAGAGGGGCCGGTGCGGGGGGTTGGAAGAAGCTGGGCGATCAGTCTCGCACCGAAGCCTACGACCCCACCAAGGATCGGGCCGACCCGCGCAACATCGCCATCGTCGATGAGAGCGGTAAGGGCCGGGTAAATCCCCGGCAGTGGGAGCGTGCCCAGAAGGGAGCCATCGACCCGACCAAGCCGGGAGAACGCACGGGTGAGGCGGCGGCCAAGTATACGAACCACTACACCGCCGCTCTCGAAGGGGCGACGAACTACATGGCCGAGATGTTCCACCAGAAGAAGGGCGACCCCAACCAAGGTGAAGGCTACATGGCCATGACCTTCAAGGGGATGGGGGCCCCCGATCCCAAGGTCGTGGCGGGCGTGTTCAACGTGGTCGACCCGAAGAACGAGCTTGAGCCCAAAGAGCGGATGGAACTGGCCACCCGTGCGATGCACGACTGGTACACGGCCAAGGGCGACAAGAAGGGAGCCGATCAGGTCGCTGCTGAGATGCTCCAGTACGGCAACAAGCAGGCTCAGACCTTCGGCAACCAAGCCCTCCAGGCCATGAAGGCGGGCAACAAAGATGCTGCTGTAGGGGCAATTAAGCAGGCCTACGACTGGCTACCTGACGGCTTCCACGCTGACGTCCAGCAGGGCAAGCTGACGATCACCAACGACAAGGGCAAGGTCGTCAACAGCTTCCCGCTGGACGACAAGACCATCGCCAACCTCGGGACCGGGCTGGCGACGGGTACCCTCTTTTGGGACGTGGTTCAGGACCGTGCCGGGAAGCCGGGGACGTTCGCGCCACCGCAGGGCCAGCCGACGCAGGCTATCGCGGCGACGGCACCGACTGGACCTCCTGCCGGATCGCCGCCCGCCACCGCTCAAGCGCCCCCGCCCGCGCCTCAAGCGCCTCCACAAGGCCCCGCAGGCGCTGGACCTCCGCCAGCAGCCACACCGTCTGGCCCTCCAGTTGTTTCACCCGGTCCTCCAAGGCCTCCGGGACCGCCGCCAGCACCGGCTCCGCCGGGGGCTGCGCCTGGTTCTGTTCCACCGCCACCTCCACAAGTTACCCCGCCGAGTACCCGTCCTGCGGCCCCGGCCCCGGCCGCTCCGGGGCCGACGCAACCCCAACAGGCCGCACCGATACCTCTGCCGAAGCCCGAGATCGCTGGTCCGCAGTACAACGTACCGCCGGACGGTACTGTTACCGCGCAGGCTCCCGTCACGCCAGCACAGGGTGGTGGAGAGCCCGAGCCGAAGCCTGCCCTGGATACCTCTGTGCCGCCGCCGCTCAAGGGGCCGGTGCAGCCGACGACTACGAAGCGTCCCATCGTGGCGGGTGAACCTGAGAAAAAACCGGCAGAGCCCGCGCCTGTCACGCCTGGGTCACAGCCAGCCAAGCCTGCTGAAACCAAGACCGAGGAGAAGAAGCCTGCTGAAACCAAGCAGGAGCCGAGGTGGAAGTGGAACAAGGACGACCCCGACAAGCCGCCGGTCGACAAGGAAGGTCGCGAGCGTACCCACCGCAAGCGGGGCGACCCTGAGCTTACGCCCCAGGTGATGAAGGCCATCGAGGCCCGCAAGGCGATCAACAAGCGGTACGACGAGGACAAGGACTTCGTGTTTACGGAGACGTCCAAGTCCACGTCGGCGGCCTACACCAAGAAGGTCGCGGCGATGAAGCAGACCATCGACGCCAAGTATCAGGCCGACATGAAGGAGATCAACAAGACCATTGATGACTGGAAGGCCCAGCAGAAGCAGGCAGACGCTGATGAGAAGAAGGCGCTGGAGCCCAAGCGGTTCAGCGTATCCGAAGCCGAGAAAAAGGGCGGCGAGGTTAACACCGTGTTGACGGCGCTCCACGAAAAGAAGGATCCGATCCTGGCGGCCAGCCCGTTCCGCAAGGGCATGATGGATGACGAGAAGAAATGGGCTCCGGTTCGTGATGCAGCACTGGAGATCCACGCCCACAACAAGGAGATCCCGGTCGAGAAGATCGTCCACAACATCATCACCATGACGTCGCATCTGGGCAGCGACGAGGCGGGCAAGGGCCAGAAGGCTAACGACGGTGAGGGCGAGAACGCATCGCGCTTCCGGGTTATCGGCAAGGATCTGCGCGGTAACTACGTGGTCGCTGTGGGCGTGGGCGATAAGGCTGTCGAACTGCACATGCCGAAGACCACGCTCATGGATCTCAACCGTATGAAGAAGGAAAGCTACCGGACGCTGGACAAGGAGCGCCAGGAAGATCTCAACAAATACACCAGCCGTCAGAAGCTCAAGACGGATGCAGCCAAGCTGTTCGGCCTTGAAAAGCAGAAGGGCAAAACGGTTGACAAGGTTATCGACTGGGCCATTGGTCCCAAGCCGAGAGACAAACTGTAATGGCAGACAAATACGCCACGCCAGTATTGGAGGAAGGCGCGTTCTCGCCTTCCTACAAGAGCGATCTGACCGGGCGGCAGAACCCGGTTCTCGGCGCTATCCGCGACACCGTACTGGAGACGGCGGCCAGCGCCATCGACGTGATGGCGACGCCCTACGCCTATGGGCGCATGGGTGGCCAGGCCTCGGGCAATGAGAAGTACGAGGAAGCTGGACGGTTGGGCCAGCGTGTCGCGAGCGAAGCCAAAGATGTCGTGCGTGGCTGGAAAACCGACTACGGCCGACAGGAGGACAAGAACGGCGGTGAGAACGCCAACTGGCTGGAGCGGGTAGGCTCGGCGCTTCCGGCGGCGTTGCCGCAGATCGCTGTCGCTGGCCTGACTGGCCCTGCTGCACCCGTCACATGGGCTGTGATGGCGCACGCCCAGCAGAGCCAGCAGTTCGAAGAAGAACTGTACAAGATGCCGCGCGACCAGATCGAGAAGACGTCTGGCTACAAAAAATACCAAGCGCAGGGCCTGGACCACGACGCTATCCTGAAGGAAATGCACCGGGAGATGCGCAACGATCCGTGGGCTTACGGGCCAAACGTCGCGCTCAACACGTTGACTGCTGGTATCGTCACCAAGCTCGCGGGCAAGATCGGATCGCGCACCATCGCCAAGACGATGACTGATCGCGTTCTGAAGAACGCTATGGTCGAAATGCCTGAGGCGGCGCTGGGCGGTGCGGCGACAGGCGCGGCCCAGGCGTACGGCCGCCAGCGTGGCGAGATGAACGTAGGCATCCGCGACAGGTACGACGTTTCGGAGATAGGTGACGAAGCCTACCAGATGGGTACCACGTTGGGCTCGTTCGGCGCGGCAGGCGTGGGCATCCGCAGCATCCGGGGACCAGCCAAGGAAGCTCCCAGCGCAGGCAAGACCACGGGTAACCTGCTTGAGGACGCCAAGAACAAGCCCGTCACGCCGCCCATCGGCATTGATCTTCAGCCGGTTGCCGTCGAGAACCTGAGCAGCGGCAAGGAAGATCCGGCAACGGCGAAGCAGACCCCGACGGCGGGCCCCGCTCCGATCAACCCGGAGGGCAGCACGGCGCGGGTTACGCCGCCCGAAGCTGGCGCGGTTACGCCGCCTGCGGCTGGGGCCATCGATACCAAAGTTACTCCCGAGGGTAAGCCCGCCCCTGTCGAGGCGGGTGTGGTCCCCCCGGTTGCGCCGGTTGGAGAAGCGGCTCCGGCAGCGTTCCGGGATCTGGCTGTCGTTCAGGACGAACTCAATCACGCCATCCACCAGGCGCGCAGTCTGGACGCCGCCATCCCCGAGCAGCGGGCTACGCCTGAGTGGCAGGCCGAACATGCCGAGGTCATGGCGAAGCTCGACCGGCTGGAGACGGAGCGCGAGCGGATCGAGGGCGCGACCAAGCCGGGTGAGCCTTCGGCAGAGGCAGTCCAGGCCCACGTCGATATTACCGCACCGCCAGAGGCGGGGGCGAAGCCCGTCGATACGACGGCAGCGCCCGCCAAGATGACCCTGGATGACCTCAAGGCGCGGGCACAGGAACTGGGAAAGACCGGCGGGACCATCGACGCGATGAACGCCGCCATCAAGGAGTACACGACCCAGCACGGCCTGAAGAAACTCCCGGAACACACCGAGGTTACTCGGGCGTGGTCAGCCGGTAAGGCCGAGGCCAAGGCTGAAGCCAACGCCACCCGTGAAGCTGATCTGGAGACGACGCGCCAGACGAAGGCCGCACAGAAGGCAGCAGAGGGTGAAGCCAAGGCGGCTGCGAAGCTGGCCAAGACCGAGGCTGCCGCTGAGAAGAAGCGCGTGAGGGGCGAGGAACGCGAGGCCAAGAAAACCGCCAAGGCCCAGAAGGCGTTGGCCCAGGCACAGTCCAAGGGTTACGCCGGGTTGGCCGAGACGAGGAAGGGAGAAGCCGACACTGCCGAGCGGGCGCGCCTCCAGGCTGAAGCCAAGGCCGCAGCGGCCAAAGTGGTGGCATCTCGTGAAGGTAAGCCAGCGCCAGTGGAACTGGACGACATCGCCGCACTGGTGGATGTGGCGCTGGATACACCCGCTCCCGCCAAGCCCACGCCTGTTCCAGGAACCGGACCGGCCGGTGATGCTGCTGTCACGCGGGTCAAGAAGCGCGCTGCGAAGACCGTCGATCCCGACGCGCCCAAGAAGCCACGGGGCCGCCCGAAGAAGGTGGTTGAAGGTGAAGCGGCCAAGCCGCCTGAAGCTGCTGCGCCCGCCGCACCGGCTGCGGTCAAGCCGCCCTCGATCAAGGGGCGTCAGGCGCGCATCGATGCGCACGCCAAGAAGAACCCGTCCAAGCGTTACGTGGCGGAGCCGATCCCTGAGGCCAGCCGGTTCGGTCCGCAGTTCCAGCTTTACGACACGACCACCGACAAGCCCGGTAAGAAGTTCCAGACCGAGGCCCAGGCTAAGGCCGAAGCGGAGATCCTCAACAAGGAGGACACCAGCACGCAGGCACGGCGGGCCATCGATGAGGAAGACCGGGTTCAGCGGGAAGCCGCCAAGCAGGGCGTAGCACCGACAGTTACTCCAGCGGGTAAGCCCGCCGCGCCCGCTGCTGCACCAGTAGTATCTAAGCTGGTCCGCAAGGTTGACGTTGATAAGGCCGAGGCCGAGAAGGCCGAGGCCAAGCGGCTACAGGACGAGGCGCAGGAAACCGAGCGCAAGCGACTGGCCGAGAACGAGAAGGCCAAGGAGCGCCAGCGGGCCAAGCGTCAGGTTGATCAGGACATCCGCGAGCGCACCGCGCAGACCATCGTCGAGAAACACAAGGCGCGCACCCACAACCAGGCGGGTGACATCAACGCGCTTGAGGAGGCGATGACGGGCAAGGAGCCCGCCGCTGCCGTACCGGAGATGACGGCGTTGTCGCAGACCGCGAAGGATCTGGCGAACGCCTACGACGCGGCGCTGCTCATGCTGCGGGGCGGCAAGGATACCCACGACACCTTCATGTCAGCGCGCGGCAAGGAAGGTGAGGCGCGTGGCGGCGTGGGCGACTACCACAGCTTCCTGATTTATCTGCGCGAGTACGCCCGCAAGATCGACGACCTGATCGCCAAGAAGGAGTTTATCGAGGCGAAGGACCGCACCGACAAGTACGTCAAGGCACTCAAGATGGTCCAGAAGGGGGACATCAAGGACTTCAGTGCAGCAATCAGGGAGATGAACGAAGCCATCTCGATGGAAACCCGCAGCCATACGGTTGGGGGAGAGCGCGTCGAAGGGGCGATGCTGAGGAAGGCCAAGGAAGAACACGCCGATATTATTTCGGCCCTCGATGACATGATCGATGAACACGGCGACCCGATCATCCTGCCGCCGATGGAGCCGCTGAAGGGACCGGACGGCAAGCCGCTGCTCGACAAGGACGGCCGGATACAGTGGCGGCCCAGCAAGGCCGAACGCCACGGTTCCTCCAAGGAGACAGATCTCCGCGAATACACGACCAAGGACGACCAGCCTGCGCCGATCAACTTCGAGCGGGTCGACAACATCCTCGACAAAATGCGGAAGTGGATGGACCGCAACGGCTATGACTTCATACCGCCCAGCGTAGTTCACAAGATCATCAAGTTTGCGGGCGAGACGGTCGAACGCACTACGTTCGGCAAGCTCATGGAGAACCATCGGCCGGATAACCCGCTGATGGCTTCGCTGTTCGATTTCGTTAAAGAACACACGGCCGACATACCCGTCCAGATCTGGTCGCCTGAGGTCCAGACAGCGTTGGATATTCTGGATACGGCCCGCCGACCGGAAGGTTCTCCCTCGGTACAGACACGGGCGTTCTACAACGCCCCCTCTGGTTCGGGTTTCTTCCGCAGCGATACTCTGGTTGGACGTACGATCTTCCATGAAGCCCTGCACGCCATGACGCTGCGGGCGCTGGAGGGTTCGGACCGCCTGAAGTATCTGGTCGACAAGCTGCGGGATATTGTCGGCAAGCGATACGCTAACGACACCAGGTACAAGGATACTTATGCCTATGAGGCGCTGACCAAGCGGGACGCGCACGAGTTCATCTCGGAGTACTACACACGGCCCGAAGCCTTCGACATGGTTAACGACATCCAGTTAACCCGTGCTGAGATGGCTGAATTGCACGATGCGGGTTTCGAGGGCATCGGTGCATTCCCGAAGGACGAGCGTGGTGTCTTCCAGCGGGTCATCGACGCGGTGCTTGAGACGTTGGGCTTCAAGAAGCCCGAGACGGTTGCTGGGTACGACTTTGCTTCCGACCTGATCGCGAGCGTCCTCAACAAGGAGTTTGAACTCCGGGAGCGCGACGTTGCTCTGGGCATCCCGGAGATCGGCAGGGTCTATGACTGGAGCGACTTGAAGAACCTCGCTCTCCAGGATCCGGTCCGGGGCAAGGCCGCATGGGCCGCCATGAAGAAAGGCGACCACGGTGCGGCGGCCGAGAACCTGATCGCCATGGCCGACAAGATGGACGCCACCACGGCGGACAAGTCCATCGAGTACCTGAACCGGGTGAACGAGTACTATTACGGCCGCCAGCGCGACGCCGTAGTTACTCGGATGAGTACCCCCGAGGAAGTCCACGGCGGGGTGATCGACTTCATCGAGCAGCGGCTGGGCCACCGCGCTGCCGACTGGGCATGGCAGATCGATAACAAGTTCGGCACGCCGCTGCGGAAGTTCGTGCAGGGCATGGCCTACACCAACGATATCGGTAACACCTTGGAGCAGGCGTTCCAGGATGTTCTCCGTCCGCTGAAGGATGCGTGGTCGCGCCGGGAGAACTTCAGCCAGAAGTACATGGATGAAAGTGGGGCCAACGAGCTAATCGACGACATCGCCAAGGCGCGCAACGCCATCGTCGACCGGCACAACCCCAACAGTCTGTGGTCCAAGTTCGAGAACCTGATGATCCGCGAGAGCTACGGGCGTGCCCGTGCGGATGTCGAGCTAGGCCGTGACGAGAACAAGCACATCAACACGGGCGACCTGAAGGACCGGCAGGCCGTGCAGGATTGGGTAGCCAACCGTGCGCTGCTGGACGAGATCAAGGCACGTAACCCCGAACTGATTGCCCTGCGTAATCGCATCTTTGATTTTACCAAGAAGGAACTGGAGACGCGCAATAAGGCGGCGGTGCGCGACATGCTGCTGGAGTTCAAGGCGGCAGGGCGTGGCGACGAGGTGGCGCTGGCGGCGCTGACCAAGGACGTGCTGCGGCAGAACGACAAGATGACCCACGAGGAACGGGTCGCCATGGATCGCGTGCTGAAGGTCGGCAAGGAGAGCGATCTCTACAAGAACATCCTGGCCGAGCGCGCCCAGATGAAGCGCGACCACGGTGAGGCCAGCAAGACGTACCAAGCCTACCTGAAAAAGAGCCTCATCAAGGAAGCCCGTGCGATCAAGCCCGCCGGGGAACTGTACGAGGCATACAAGAAAACCCGCGATGACGTGCGGGCCATCGTGGATCTGTCAGGCCACAACGGGCCGCACGTACCGTTCACCCGGCACGGCGATCACGCGGTCTATGCCGAGTATCAGGTCACGCCCGACAAGGGCGTCGAGTATCGGGAGGTGGGCGAGAAGGCGCTGGACGATACCCACACGTCCTACGACTTCAAGAACCGGCCCGACGCAGAGCATTTCATCGACCACACGCTGTCGCATCCTGACATCCAGATCAGCCTGCGCGACGCCACGGAGGTGGTCTACGACACCCGCACGGGTGAGCAGGCAGGCGTGTGGACCGTGGTGAAACCGGACGGTACGGCCACGACGTTCGAGAGCCGGGTGGATGCCGAGAAGGCGCAGGAGAAGGGCGACACCATCGCCAAGAAGAACCTCACGCCTAAAGATATCGAGCAGATGAAGGAGGACGGCCAGCCAACCGCCCACCTCGAAACGTGGCAGCGGATCACCTTCAACCCCAAGGAGTTCACCACGTTCGAGAGCGAGCGTGCTGCCCATAATTATCGGGATCAACTGGCCCAGGATACCGGGCTGGAGAACTTCAAGCTGAAGGTCAGCAACGTCGAGAGCCCGCACGACATCATCGGGCGCGCCAACACGGCGTACACCTCGGCCGAGATGAAGCAGTGGATCAACCGTCAGGAAGCCATGCCTGAGTACCAGCGCATGGATCCGACCGAGAAGGCTGCGTGGGCGCGCAAGCTGCGGATGGAAGCTGCCCGCGTGACGGCGACGGCAGGCCGCCGCACCATGAACATGCCGCGCAACTTCGCCAAGGGCGCGTCGACGGATCTGCTCAAGGGCATGATCGGCTACGCAGGTAACAACGCCCGCGCCATCGCGGACCTGAAGTACCGCGCCGAGATCGATGGTTCGCTGGAGGACGTCGAGAACTACAACGCCAAGTACCGCAACCAGTCGGGCTTCAACGCACGGCGTCTTGAGGGCGAGACGGACGCGGCCTACCGGGCGCGGCGCGATGCGGGAAGTGTCGCCTCCGGTCACCGGGCGCGTGACGACGCACTGCGCGAGATCAAGACCCGGTTGTTCGCGCCGCCGCAGATCGAGGGTAGCTGGGCGACCGGCGTCAAGCGTGCCCTGCAAGTATCCATGATCTCGCACTTGGCCGACACCGGCTACCTGATCGTCAACGCCATCGAGCCGTGGGTGTTCGGTGCTTCGATCAGCGCGGGCCGTCATGGGTGGGCGAACACCTACAACGAGATGGCCAAGGCGACAGCCCTGATCGATCCACTGGGGTTGGCTAAGGCAGCGGGCGAGGATATCAACGCTGCGTTCCATGGCCAGTACGGGCCCAACAACTACGAGAAGCTGTTACTCACGGCGGTAACTGGTGACCGCAACGTCAAGGGCGATGGTGCCTTCCTCAGCCGGATGCTGAACCACATGTTCGACAAGGGCCTCGCTGCCCGCGACGTCGGCATGGAGGTCGAGCGCATCCACAATCCGAGTTCAAACATCGCGGCCCGCGCTCTCGACAGCGTGGACAACGTGTTCCGTGGGTTCAACACGGGTGTGGAAACCTTCAACCGTGCCCTGCTGGCGGTATCCAACGCCCGTCTGGAGTACGAGCGCGCCATCAAGGACGGCCTGACGCCCGAGAAGGCCGAGGCCCAGGCGATCCGCTACGCCGAGGATAGCATCTTCAAGTCGGCGGGCGACTACGGGGCGTGGAACAACCCGAGGTACTTCTCCAACCCGGCGCTGAAGCTGGCGCTCCAGTTCAAGAAGTACCCGCTGCGTATCTTCAGCGTGTACGCCGACGCGGTGATCGGGGCGTGGCGCGGCCAGCCCGAGAAGCAGAAGCAGCTTGCCTACATGCTGCTGGCTCAGGCCGTGGCGGCCGGGGGCATGGGCCTGCCCATAGCGTCGTTCGGTGCAGGCATCACCAACGCCGCCTACCTGCTGGGTATTACCGATAACAACTGGGATGACTTCCAGTTCGCCCTGCGCAAGCAGTTGACGAAGTACGTCGGCGTGACCGGGGCGGAGATGGCGCTGCACGGGGCGCTGCGCTTCACGGGTGCCGACTTCACCAGTAAGATGAGCCAGAACTCATTTATCTTCCAGGGCTCACCGCAGGATCGCGACCCCAAGAAGCTGATCACGACCTTGGCTCTGACGGGCTTCGGCGCTCCCGGTCACATGGCCGAGACGGGCGTCAAGGGGTACCAGAACCTGCGCGAGGGGATCAGCGATTATACTTCCGGGGCCCACGCCCAGGGAACATCCAAGGCGATGCAGGGCGCTGGCGAGATCGTCCAGATCAAGGTGCTGAACAACATCATGAAGTCGATGGGCATGATGTTCGGTGACAGCCCGCGCGGCCTGCCCAAGGACCAGTCGTCGACGACGGCGCAGGCGTTCATCACGGCCGCTGGGTTCCAGCCCACCTCGGTATCCAACAAGCTGGAAGCCAAGCGCGTCACCACCCGCGAGCGC
>Ga0208685_1000464_pt1 | contig 14338 bp, 17 predicted proteins | sample EasRivMeERMLT890_FD_187533 | JGI IMG/M metagenome (GOLD analysis project Ga0208685, IMG submission 187533) | Soil microbial communities from meander-bound floodplain in the East River, Colorado, USA - East River MetaG ERMLT890 (SPAdes) (version 2) | ecosystem: Environmental > Terrestrial > Soil...
CGGCTGCCAGCAATTTCCCAACTCCCCTATAGAGAATCCTGGCAAGGGTTACACCTTCGAGAACGTCGACGCTCGTGGAACTGAGAACCTCGTCTCTGCGGCAAAGACCGCCGGCGTCTCTCGCTACGTTTACCTCAGCGGCGCAGGCGCCGCGCCTGGCGGTCGCCACTGGTACAAGGCTAAGTGGCGTGCCGAGAGCGCAGTTAAGGACAGCGGCATCACCTACACCATCCTCCGCCCCTCCTGGATTTACGGCCCCGAGGATAACGCGCTCAATCGCTTCATCGGCATGGCCCGCTTCCTCCCGTTCGTCCCCCAGATTGGGGACATCGGCAAACAGCGCATGCAACCCGTTTTCGTGGAGGACGTGGCCCGTGCCGTCGCCGACTCCCTGGAGAGTAGCGCGACCGACAACCGTATCTTCGAAATCGGCGGCCCCGATGTGCTCTCGATGGAAGAAGTCGTCGCCACCGCTCTCGAAGCTGCGGGCCGCAAACGCGCGATCATCGCCGCCCCCGCTGGCCTCATGAAGCTCCTCGCCACCGTCCTCCAGTTCATGCCCGGCCGCCCCCTCACACCCGACGCGGTCGACTTCATTACCGGCGACGCCCTCGGCGATTCGTCCGAATTGAAGCAGGCGATCGGGTTCGAGCCGACGCCGCTGCGCCAGGGACTGGCCACCTACCTCGGCAAGAGCAGATGAAGGTCCTCGTGACAGGCGCGTCGGGCTTCATAGGCCGGAGACTCGTCCCCGAACTGGTCGATGCGGGCCACGACGTCCGGGTCCTCATGCGCCGCCCAGGTGGCGACTTCCCACCAGGCACTGAAGTCGCGAGAGGCGACGTCCTGGAGAAGCCCTCCCTGGAAGCGCCGTTCCGCGACATCGATGTTGTCTACTACCTCGTCCACTCCATGGGCAGCTCTGCGTTCGAAGCGTCGGACCGTGAAGCCGCAACAAACGTTGCGGAAGTAGCGAGCGCCGCCGGCGTCAAACGGATCATTTACCTCGGTGGCCTCGGCGAGGCGGCCGAAGGACTGTCTCCTCATCTCGCCAGCCGCGCCGAGGTCGGCCGTGTCCTCGGCGGGACCGGCGTGCCCGTAACTACTCTGCGGGCCGCGCTCATCATCGGATCGGGCGGAGCCTCGTACGAGATGCTGCGGCACCTGGTGGAACGCCTGCCCGTCATGATCACCCCTCGCTGGGTCGAGACTGAAAGCCAGCCGATCGCCGTCGATGACGTCATCCATTATCTCGTTTCGGCCCTGGAGAACGACGCCACCACCGGTCTCACGCTCGACATCGGAGGGCCTGACGTGGTCACTTACCGCGAGATGATGGTGCGTTTCGCCAAAGTCGAGGGAAAACGGCGCTGGATCATCGGCGTCCCGGTGCTTACCCCGCGGCTTTCATCGTACTGGGTGAACCTGATGACGCCCGTGTCTGCTTCGATCGCCAGGCCGCTCATCGACGGGCTACGGAACAGGATGGTCGTGCGCGACCACCGGGCGGAGGAACTGATTCCGTTCGAACGCATCCCCTACGATGATGCCGTCAGCGCAGCGCTGGCCGAAGCCGTCCAGGAGTCGCTAACGCCGGGCAAGATCCTTGGGATCGTGCCCGAAACGGCGGAGAGCGCGTTTCACCTTGAACACAGGGTGCGCGAGCCTGGCATGGTCCTCGAAGCGCGGGCCGTCTTCGTCCCAGCTTCTCCGGCTGTCTTGTGGGCGGAAGTGAGCTCTATCGGCGGCGACCGGGGGTGGTTCTACCTGGACTGGGGATGGACATTGCGCGGCTGGCTCGACAGTTTCCTGGGCGGGGTCGGCAACCGCCGCGCGCGGCCTGACCGCCTCGAGCCCGGTGCGCAACTGGACACCTGGGAGGTTGAGAGATACGAGGAAGGCGCCGACCTGGTACTCCGGTCGCAGATGCGCATGCCAAAGGAAGCCAGGCTTGGCCTGCATGTCAGGCCGTTCAACGGGGGCTCCGTGCTGGTGCAATGGGTTGAGTTCCACCCCAACCTGCTCACCTGGGGTTACTGGTGGGCGGCTTACCCCCTGCACCGTCTCGTCTTCCGGGGAATGATGAAGGGCATCGCCGCGAGCGCGGCGAAGCACCACGAGGTGCAAGCATATGCACAAGCTTGAGCGAACCACGCTCGTTGACGCCCCGATTGATGAGGTCGCCCCTTTCTTCAGCGACCCTCAAAACCTCGCGAAGCTCACCCCGAAGAGCATGGGCTTCAAGATCGTCTACATCGACGAGTTGCCGATCAAGCCCGGCTTCCGCATCGAGTACACGATCCGCATCATGGGCCTGCCCATCAAGTGGGTTACGCGAATTCCGGTCTACGACCCCCCGCACCGCTTCGTTGACATCCAGGCGAAGGGCCCGTACAAGACCTGGAGGCACGAACACAGCTTCGAGGACCTCGGCGGTCAGACGCTCATGCGCGACCGCGTTCGGTACGAGCTTCCCTTCGGAATCCTGGGCGAGGTTGTGCACGCGCTAATCGTGGAGCGCCAGGTCCGCGAAATCTTCGACTACCGGGCCGCGAAAATCCGCAAGCTGTTCTCGAAGCAGACTGCCGCCGCCTAACTCCCTCCGTGCAGCATCTTCTGGTACAAGCCCACGTCCCAGTACTGCTCGAACTTCCGCCCGGCCTCCCTCATCACCCCTATCTCTCGGAAGCCGAATTGCAGGTGAATCTCGTGAGACCCGCGATTGGGCAACGTCACCCGCGCGATCGCGGAGTGTACGTCCTCTGTCGCAAGTTCCTCGAATAGCCTGGCGTAGAGCAGCTGCCCAATGCCCCGGCCAACGAACTCTGGAGCGCACAGGATAGTCGTTTCCACGGTGGTGTCGTACGCTGCCCGGTCGCTAAAGGGGCTGCTCGCTGTGTACCCCGCCACAGTACCGTCGCACTCCGCAACGATCAGCCGGTGCCGTCCGGATGCGCGATATTTGTCGAACCAGGCCTGCCTTTGATAGACCGAGAACGGCGTCGTGTCAAACGTCGTCGGCGTCTCGATCACGTAGTAGTTGTAGATGTCCGTGAGCCGCGGCCGGTCGTTGAGCGTGGCGGCTCGGAGCGTTGTCTCAAAGGGCATACTTCCGAGTGTAATGGCTCGACATTACAGCAAGAATACGCGAGTCCATCGCCTAGCCCCTCGTACACACGTCCGGTATCCTTGCCTCGAACACGGAGGAACCCCATGACCACCGAAAAAGCTCAGAGCCAGCGCCTCGGTTCGGCGCGCCAACTCACAGACATCCTCGCCAGCGTCTCGAAGAGTGCAGTCGAGGCTGCGTCACGCCTCACCGAAGGCGGTCGCACCATCGACGACCACCAGGTCCACGCCGAACGCGTCGCCCTTCTCGCCACGGACGCCACGGCGGCGTCCGAACTCGTAGCCTACGCTGAGGCCCAGGCCTCACGCGGCGCGCCCGACGACCTGACTGAAGACGAGGCTTTCGCCTTCGCCGCCGAGGCCCTGCACAAAGCACGCAACGCGATCGAAGCCGATCCCGAGACCTTCAACATCGATGCGTCAATCGCGGACTCAATCCTGACCGACGATGTCCGGGACCTTATCCGCAACGGCACCTCCGAAGCGTTCCTCCGCGAAATCGGCCGGCGCGTCATCGACGCACGCGGCGCCTTCACCGCAATCCTCGACGACGAGATTGCCAACATGACCCGCGACCACGCGCGTGACTTCGCCCGCTCCGAGGTCGCGCCCATCGCCCAGGACATGCACCGCGAGGACTTCCTCGTTCCCGAGGATCTGATCCAGAAGATGGCGGGTATCGGCCTCTTCGGCTCGTCCATCCCGGAGACCTATGGCGGGACGCAGATGGGCTACCAGACGATGTGCGTGCTGACGGAGGAACTGTCCACTGTCTCGCTGGTCGCCGGTTCTCTTATTACGCGATCAGAGATCCTGACACGCGCACTGCTTTCCGGTGGTACCGAGGAGCAGCGTCAGACCTGGCTACCGCGCATCGCCTCCGGCGAGTTGCTTGTCGGCGTAGCCGTGACCGAGCCGGACGTCGGCTCGGACGTCGGTTCGCTCGCCTGTAAGGCGACCCGCGGCGAGCACGACGGGAAGTCAGGCTGGTTCATCGAGGGCCCAAAGGCGTGGTCAACCTTCGCGGGCCGCGCCAATATCCTCGCGCTCCTCGCCCGGACAGGCGAGATGGCGGAAGGCAACCGCGGCCTTACCCTCTTCATAGTGCCCAAGGATGTTTACGAGGGGCACCACTTCGAGCACACACAGCCCGAGGGCGGCGTCATCCAGGGGACAGCGAATCCCACGCCGGGCTACCGCGGCATGCATTCATTCACACTCGCCATCGACCGTTATTTCGTTCCGGATGAGAACCTCGTGGGCGGCGAGGCCGGTCTCGGCCGCGGATTCTACATGCAGATGGGCGGCTTCGAGGCGGGCCGCCTCCAGACCGGCGCCAGGGCGACCGGCGTCAGCCAGGCCTCGATCGAGAAGGCCTGCAACTACTCCTCCGACCGGAAGCAGTTTGGCAAGCCTCTCGCTGACTACCAGCTCACGCAGTACAAGATTGGGCGGATGGCGGCCTACACCGCGGCGGGCAGGCACCTCACCTACGCTGCGGCCCGCGAGATGGAGTGCGACGAGAGCGAGCGCTCTTCGGCCGAGCTCCGGACCCGGCCGGGATCCGGCACCCTCAAGGCCGCCATGTGCAAGCTCTTCGCCTCCGACGTCGCGATTTGGGTCAGCCAGGAGGGCATGCTCCTCCACGGCGGTTGGGGCTACTCCGAAGAAGACCCCATCGCTCGCTTCACGGTCGATGCCCTGGTGCTGCCGATCTTCGAGGGGGTCAAGCCAATCCTCGAGCTGAAGGTCATCGCCCGCCAGTTGCTAGCAGGTCAGGCGACATAACGTGACATCGCCATGGTTGCTGGTTGCCGGCGATATCGCAGCTCTCGTGGCGTTCGGCCTCATCGGCCTTGCCAGCCACGAAGAAGCAGTGAGCACCGAGATTGTGGCCCGCTCCGTTGTGCCGTTCGTCGTCGCCTGGCTCGTCATCGGTGGCATCGCCGGCATGTTTGGAAGCGAAGCGCGGGCGGGCAACTTCGACCCCGCACGTTTCCTCGCCGCCTGGCTAATCGCCGGCATCATCGCCATGATCAACCGCGCTGTCATCTTCGACCGGGAGTTGATCACCGCCTTCTTCGTCATCGGCATCGCTGGCTATGGCCTGTTCCTCGCAGATTGGCGGCTGGCGTACCATCGGATCGTCGGCGGCAGACACACACCGGCACGTGAAGGAGCCTGAATGGAGAACCTCGCAAGCCTGATCATCAACATCGCCGCGCTGGCAATAGTCGGCGGCCTCGTTGTGCTTGTGGTAGCGATCGGCGCGACGATCTAGGGTAATTGCCAGCTAACGGCCGGCACGGCCGTTGTATTCGACCACCTTCCGCGGTTTGATCCGCAGCGTGATAGAGTCCTCTTCCTTGGTCGTCTCGATGTAGCGGCGCGCAAGGTCGTCGCCGATGTAGTGGGCTGCCAGCTGTAATCTCTGCTCCTCCGACAGTCGCGGGCCTATCTCGGCCGCTCCGAACACGCTTACTGCGAAGTAAGGGAGCGCCCGCCGATCCACGGTCAAGGCCACATCCGGGTTCCGCTCTACGTTCCGGTGCTTCTGCGAACCACGCCCGGTGCTGACGATGATCTCACCGTCCGCGAACAGGTACCATACCGGCGCCGCGTGCGGCCGTCCCTTGCCGTCGACGGTGCTGAGGATGGCGACGTTCGCTTCGGCGAGGAAGGCCGCCTGTTCGTCGCTAATCATGCCTGGGACTGCTCTTCGCGGAATGCTTCGAGAGCGAGCCGCACGGAATCGTGCTTCAGCGCAAGGATCGCCGCCGCGTATAGCGCCGCGTTCTTCGCCCCGTTGACCGCCATGCACGCTACCGGGATCCCCGGAGGCATTTGCACGATCGAAAGCAGCGCGTCCAACCCCGAGATTCCGCTTCCACCCGCCTGCGCGATCGGTACCCCGATCACCGGCAACCTCGTCTGCGCCGCCACAACCCCCGGCAAGTGTGCTGCCATCCCCGCCGCTGCGATGATGACCTCGATCCCGTGCGCCTCGGCCGAAGTGGCGAACTCGGTCACCCGCTGCGGAGAGCGGTGGGCAGACATCACCTGGATATCGCTCTCGATCCCCAGCGTCGTCAGCAACTCTTGCCCCGGCTCCAGCGTGGGCACATCCGATTTGGATCCTGTGATGATGGCTACCCTTGGCAAATCACCCTCCTCTTGCCGTCATTCTACTCTCGCGTTTTCGGATGGCGCCGCAATGTCCCGGCGGTACTGCGCCTGCGTGAAATGGATCCGCTGCACGTTCCGATATGCCTTCGCCCGCGCTTCTGCCAAAGAGGCACCCGACGCAACCACCGTGAGCACCCGCCCGCCGTTCGTCACCACCCGCCCCTCGTCCTCAACCTTTGTCCCTGCGTGAAACACCAGGACATCCTCTTCCAGCGTATCCAGACCGGCGATTGGATAGCCAGTCGAGTAGTCTCCCGGGTATCCGCCCGACGCCATCACCACTCCCACCGCCGCATCTGTCGACCACTCGATCTCCGCCTCGCTCAATCGTCCATTCACTACCGCCAGGCAAATCTCAAGGAAGTCGGACTTCAGCCGGGGCAGGAGCACCTGAGCTTCCGGATCCCCCAACCGGCAGTTGAATTCGATTGTCTTTGGGCCTTCCGCAGTTACCATGCAGCCGGGATACAGCGCTCCGCGGTATGGCGTCCCCTCTTCCCGCATGGCTGTCACGGCCGCCTCCGTGATCCGTTCGTTGATGAAAACTTCGTGCGTCTCGTCCAGCCAGGGCGGTGGGCTGTATGCGCCCATGCCACCGGTGTTCGGTCCGTCGTCGCCGTCGCGGACACGCTTGTAGTCGCAGGAGAACGGCAGAGGCGCGACGGTCAGACCGTCGGTGAACGCCATCGCCGAAACCTCTCGGCCTGACAGCCTCTCCTCGATCACCACCGTTCCGCCCGATTTCCCGAAAATCGCCGCCTCCCCCATCATCTGCTCGATCGCCGCCAGCGCCTCCTCTCGCGTATCGCACATGAAGACGCCTTTCCCCGCCGCCAGCCCATCCGCTTTCACCACGACAGGCCGCTCTCCCATTGATTCGATGTAATTCCGCGCATCCGTCCGATTGCTGAAGGTGCGCGCATCGGCCGTTGGAATACCGTGCCTCAGCATCAAGTCCTTCGAGAACGCCTTCGACGATTCGATTTGCGCCGCCGTCTGCGTGGGCCCGAACGCCGGAATCCCCTCCGCGCTCAACCGGTCTACCAAACCGCGCGCTAAAGGGTCCTCCGGCCCCACCACCACAAGCTCTACCCGCCGCTCCTTCGCCAGTGCCACCATCCCATCCACGTCCGAGGCGGCGATATCCACGGTCTCCCCCAGCGTTCGCATCCCGGCGTTCCCCGGCGCGACGATGAGGTCTGTCGGCTTCGGAGACTGCTGCAGTTTCCAACCAATGGCATGCTCCCGCGCGCCGGAGCCGACGAGGAGGACTTTCATGGGCACGGGTTCCTCACCGCCCAGGGCCAGACTTCAGTCTGGCCCGGATTATCGTTGGGTAATCGACCGCTGTACAACGATCGTTTCGGTGTAAGAGATCGTCTTCGGGGCAGCGGGCTGCGCGATGGCACGACTCTTCTTCGCGCCGCCGAACGGTACGGACACGGCCTTCTTCGTCGCCGAGCGGAGCATCATCTCCGCAATCACTCCCACCGCGACGAGGGCCACGCCGCGGATCACGACCGGAGCGGCTTGCTTCCAGACCGCCGGAGGTAGGCTAACTTCACGTTTCACTGGCAGAAGGCGGTTGGGTGTTGTGCTCATAGGGCCCGAATTATAGCATCCAGGACTCGTGTGCTAGGCAACGATGGCCTCGATCTCTGTGGATAGGTCGCACCCATCAATCACCTCGCCATCCGCGTTCATCACCTTCTTGCCATCGATACGGACCCGGCCGCCCGCCAGCGCCCGCAGTGTCTCCACAACGAGCGGCACCTCCCGCGCCACTCCCGCCGCCCGAATCGCCAGGAACAAGGCCGATTCCTCGTCCCGATTTCCGATTCCCGATTTCCCGTCTCTCCACAGGTTTTCAAAGCCCGGCCCCCTGATCCCGTACGTGCAGTACGTCACCACCGGCCCTTCGTCCAGCACAGGCGTTGCCAGGTGCATCATCACCCCGGCCGTGTCCGCACCCGACTCGATCAGTTCCCAGATCACGTCCTGCCACACCCCGGCCGGCCCACCCGGAGCGGCAGGATGCAGGTTGAGCAGGTCCCACTTCTCCGCCGCCTCCTCGCAGAAGATCAGCTTGTAACCGGCCAGCACCCCGATGTCGAAGTCGTACCCTTCGAGCAACCGCATCACCTGGCGGTCATACTCCCGGCGCCACTCCGGCAAGGGACGCCCCTTTCTCGCCGCCTCGCCCCCCTTCTCCCGCCGGAACCGCTGGTCCGAGAACCTCACAAGGGGCAACCCCGCCGCCTCAACCCTCGCGCAGAACGCATCGCTCCCCTCGTCCTCCCCGGCTTCTTTATTGCAGAACACCACTATGATCTCGGCATTCAGCCGCCCCGACTCAATCGCATCCAATGCTGCGGCCAGCAACTTCGGCGACATTGTTCCACTACCTGTCGCGAACCAGGCTAGCCGCAGCGTCATTCTGGCGGCCTCCACCCCGTCTTCGTCCGCAGCGTCGCGTACCGGCTGACCCAATGGATGAAGGGCGATGACAGTCTCCCCGACAAATTCCCGCCCCGCAGTGACTCCAGAAACTCTGCTGGTGTCGAGAAGTCGGCCATTCGCACGTACGCCCGCCCAATCTCCCGCGGCGAGTGTGCGTCACTCGCCGCCGTTAGTGGCAATCCCCGCGCCCGCGCAAATTTGCGCGCCTCTGTGTTGTGCCGGCGGAACACCATCCGCGCGTTCAGCCCCTCGACGAAATCCAGCTCACCGCCAAGTTCGTCCATGAATCCGTCCAACCCCGACCGGAACGCATCGAATGGATGTGGTGCCCCTGCAACCCCGCCCTGTGCCTTGATCCGCGCGATCGTCTCACGCGCACTCAGATCTCTGGGCACATCATCTGTCAGGAACAATCCCAGCACTTCGCCATCACGGGTTCGCACTTCCTCACCAACTATCACCCGAACCTCCGGCCAGTCCCGTGCCGCCAGCTCCTGGACCACCAACCCGCCGCGAACGGTGTTGTGGTCCGTCACCGCGATGACGTCGATCGACCGCTCGCGCGTCCTTCGCAGCAGGTACTCGGGCGAGAGAATGCTATCGGGCGAATAGTGCGTGTGGTTGTGGAGATCGGCGCGGATCACTGCAGGGACTCGATTGGCGGGTACAACTGTTCGCATGACAACTCAGCGTAGTCGGAGGGTACATCGGCCTCGAAGATAGTTGGATCCAACTCGGCGTCGTACTCGATCGACTCGAATTCTGCGGCGAGGACTTCGTTTTGTTCAGGTAGCCATTCTTGCTTCAGTAGGACGCCAGTGACCACATCAACAAATAGATGGTGTCCCGGATTCGCGATATTCCGGTTGATCTTCAAAGCTGGTCGCGTGGCAACTTGCTCCACGTCAAGAACTTGGAACGTGGTAAAAGCGAGATCGAAGGAGAGGCCTGTGGCGTTCAGGAACGGTGGCGCGCCTGGGGGTGGATAGTGGCAGTATTGCCTTCGGTCGTTCGCTATTCTCCAAAACCCCTGATCGCTAACGATATACACGTCACCGGGGTTGCTTACTCCGAAAGGGTCGATGCCGGATAGCCATTCCCTCCGGAAACCGACGCCTGGCTCAAACCACACCTCCTCAACGAATTCCCCGGCCTTCCCCTGCCCCACCACTTTCCCGTGCAGAGTCTCGTAGGTTTGTTCGCTGCTCGCGAATCGATCGATGACCTGGTCACTAGAGCTATCGCCGGTCAAAGGTGCCGGATCATCGGACCCACACCCCCATAGCGTGAGGATGAGCCCGCCAAAGATTAGGGCCTTCAATGCTCGATTCACTCTGAGCGTGGCTCCGCATCACCCCCATCAACCTCATAGGTCGCCGGCTCCTCCTGGATCATCGACCCGTTCGCGCTGAACTGCTCCTGCAGCCGTGTTACACGCAACTCGGCGTCTTGCAGCAATTCCTGGCACTTCACGGCCAGCTTCGTCCCCTCTTCGTACAGCGCCAGCGATTCTTCGAGCGAGAGATTCCCGCCCTCGAGCTTCGCCACCGTCTCCTCCAGGCGCGTGTACAGAGCCTCGAACGGTTCCTTGCTGTCCTTAGAAGCCATACTGCCTCGATACCTCCGCCGGGAACTTCCCGTCCTTTACGTACACGTCCAGCCGCTCCTTCCCCTTCACCTGCGACACGCTCGTCACCGCCTCCTTGCCGTCGCGCACCTGCACCACCGCATAGCCCCGCGATAAGGTGCTCCGTGGGTCCAGCGATCCCAGCTGCGCCGCGAACGTCGCAACTCGTCCGCGCTTCCCCTGCGCCTCCTGTCCGATTGCCGTTCCAGCGTGCCGTAGGAGGTACGCCAGCCGCTCGCCAAGCCTGCCCGTATCCGGCAAAGCCGCCCGCATCCGCTGACCCGACCGCTCCACTCCGCGCCCACCGCCTTCGACTCGGCCTCTCACGTCGATCCCCATGCTGATGAACATGCCGCGCACCTGCCGTGCGATCTCACCCCGATCGGGCGACACAAGTTCCGCCGCCGCCGAGGGCGTCGGTGCCCGCATGTCTGCCACAAAGTCCGCTATCGTCACATCCGTCTCGTGCCCGATCGCCGAGACGACGGGCACCCCGCTTGAGAAGATTGCTCGCGCCACTGGCTCCTCGTTGAACGCCCACAGCTCGTCCGCCGAACCCCCGCCGCGTGCCACGACTATCACGTCGATTCCGCCTGAATCGTTCAGCGCCCGGATAGCCTCCGCCACGCTAACTGCCCCCTCCGCACCCTGTACCGGGGTTGGCGCGAGCACAACTTCCGCCAGCGGCCACCGCCGCTCCAGCACGTGGCAGATATCATGGAACACCGCCCCCGCGGGCGAAGTCACGACCCCTATCCGCTCCGGCATTACCGGTAGTGCTCTCTTTCGTCCCTCGTCGAACAACCCGTCCGCCTCAAGCTTTGCCTTCAGACGTTCAAACTCTGCCTGCCTCGCGCCTACGCCCGCCGGCTGCACGAAGTCCACCACGATCTGCAGGCTCCCCTGTTCCGCGTAAAACTGCACGTTCCCGTGAACCATGACCTGCGCCCCCTCCTCGATCATCGCCCCCCGGTACCGCCGCTGGAACATCACGCACCGCAACTGGTGCGACCCCTCACGCAGGTTGAAGTAAACATGCCCCTTCTGCGAACGCGAAAGGTTCGAGACCTCGCCCTCCACCCACAGGTTTGTCAACTGGAGCTGGGACTCGACAAGATCCTTCAGGTAGCGGCATACCCACGAGACAGGCCGTGAATCTAGCATCGTCACGGGGCTATTGTAGCGAGACGACGTTCAGGAGGCTCGCAACGATGGCACACGCTCATTAGCGCTCAAGGAATGCGGTTGAAGCCCACCCTGCGATCCCTGCCGGTGTGGCCACCCTGAGCCATTCACTGCCACTGCCCTCGCGGGTTTCGTTCATGTCCCTCAACAACACACCGTCTGCGGCGCAGTTCAGGATCTGGCTGGTACTTGTGGGTTCGAAGCGAACGTTGAGGCAGTCACCGGTGTCCACAACCCGTGCGAAGGGACCGACCTGCACTCCATCGACGAGAGAGCGCCCATATGGTTGATGGGGCCGTTGATCCGAAACAAATGGATCAGTGATCAAGTGATATTCGCCTGTGCTCAGGTCCAGAAGTGCCGGAACGGGGGCGCCAAGATATTCCGGCGGCGGTGGAACATCGATTGTGACAATCGCTTGATTGTCAGAAAAATCCGACCATCCCGGAGCAACGAATTGATCTCCTTGGTAAAGGCGCTTCAGCGCGGGGACGCTTGCCGCAATGTCATACACTTCCACCCCGTAGTGGTCCGGCTCGAGACCCGATAGGTCTACGCTGAGCACGAACGACGTATTCCCCGCTGCGTGGTCTCCTATAAGTCTGCGTCCGGCTCGGTAGTTGTCCCGTTCCGGGATGAACACCGTCCCATCCCCGAGCAGCAGACCGCCCTCTGCAGTGTGCCACAAAGGGTCACCAGAGGAACTGATCACGGGAGGGTAATCCAACGACCCTGGCGGTGGAGTAACGAGGTCATCCCCTGGAAACGTTCTAAACTCGATGCCATCAAGAGGCTCGAGGTAGTTCATCGTCAGGACTTCGCCCCCGCCGAGTAGACCAACGACTCTCAGAGCCGGTCCCCGGCGTTCAATTTCTTCCCAGGTTATTCCCCCATCGGTGGACAGCAGAATGGCAGTAATCGAGTCGGCTTGCCAGTCGCCCAAACCACCGGGGTCGCAGCCGCCCTTGATGCACAAGCTGACTGCCATCGGCGAACCGTCCTCATCCATAGCGACGCCGTTGAAGTGGGGAGGGAAGTCTAGTACCTTCCCATCTGGCGACGTCCTGGTTTGGCTCGGGTAGCCGAGTTCCGCAGGATCCAGAATCGTTTCACTGCGAATCTCCCCAGACGGATCTCTGTACAGCCTAACTAAGGAATTTGGTCCACCTTCGCATCCCCAGCATCCCGTCTCGATGATAAGAGCCTTGTTGTCTGGAAATGGACTATCCGCCCCGCGGGTTAGCCGTTGCGACCCAAGTGGTGTCGCGGTGCCCGGATCCGTTGCTTGCTCGGTTGAGCTTCCATTGCCGGTAGGTGTCGATCGCGTTTCTCGGGAGTCGTCGCTGCAGGCCAATACCATTCCGACAAAGAGAGTGAATGTAAGCACGCGGAGCATCACTTAAGTGATTGTACGCCCGCGTTTCGCCAACTCACCTCGGCGTCGGCTGCCGAGTAGTTATCCAGGTCTGTTGACGGCGCTACTTCCCGGCCCGCTCCAGGTACTCCCCGCTCCGCGTATCGATCTTCAGCGCGTCGCCCACGTTGATGAACAGTGGCACGTTCACGCTGATCCCCGTCTCCAGCTTCGCGGGCTTGGTGCCTCCCTGGGCCGTGTCGCCGCGAACCCACGGGTCTGTTTCGGTCACCTTCAGCTCGACGGCCGCTGATAGCTCAATGCCCACCGCCTCGTCGCCGTACATCAGCAGGTTGCACTCCCCGTTTTCCACCAGGTAGTTGAGGGCGTCGCCCAGCATGTCCTTGCCGACGGGAAACTGGTCGTAGGTCTCCGTGTTCATGAAGAAGTGGAGGTCGCCCTCGGCGTACAGGTATTGCGCCGGCTGCCGCTCCACCCGAGCCCGCGTGAACCGCGTCCCCGCCTGCACCGACTTGTCGATGATGTGCCCGCCCCGGATGTCCCGAAGCTTCATGCGCACCTGGGCGCTACCACGGCCCATCTTGATGTGGTCAAGCTCGATCACGGAGTAGAGCACGCCGTCGATTTCGATTGTTGAACCTCGCTTGAGGTCGCCGGTCTCGATCATCTGATCCTCGTCATCGTTGTGTTTGGGTTTCGATTTAGGTTAGCGCGTCGACTGGCGCCGTGCCACTAACTCAGGATCTTCGGCGCCCTGCTCATCGGGCGGACCTTCCCGCCCTCGATCACGCACTGGTCCTCGATTCGCACGCCGAACTCGCCCGTCAGGTAGATCCCCGGCTCTACGGTCACGATCTGCCCGTCCGCCAGCTCGTCCTGAGCTGTCTTCGCCAGGCGCGGCGCCTCGTGCACCTGCAGGCCTACGCCGTGGCCGAGGCCATGGCCGAAGTTTTCGCCGTAGCCCGCCTCGGCGATCACGTTGTGCGCCAGCATGTGCGCCTCCTCGCCCGTCATCCCGGTGCGGATCAACTCTTCGGCGGTGAGCTGGGCCATGTGGACGATGTCGTACACCTCGAGGAACTTCGCGCTCGGCTTGCCGCCGCACACGACCGTGCGCGTCAGGTCCGAGCAGTAGCCCTCGACGATGACGCCCATGTCGATCACGACCGGATCCCCCGCCTGGATGGCGTAATCCGTCGGTTGGGCGTGCGGCATCGCCCCGTGCGGCCCCGCCGCGACGATGCTCGGGAACGACATGAAATCGGCGCCGTTCTCGCGGGCGTGCTTCTCGATCTCCCAGGCCACCTGCTTCTCCGTCCAGCCCGGCTCCATCCGGGCGGCGACGTGGCTGAAGGCCGCGTCGCCCACGTCGACGG
>Ga0208685_1000466_pt1 | contig 14291 bp, 11 predicted proteins | sample EasRivMeERMLT890_FD_187533 | JGI IMG/M metagenome (GOLD analysis project Ga0208685, IMG submission 187533) | Soil microbial communities from meander-bound floodplain in the East River, Colorado, USA - East River MetaG ERMLT890 (SPAdes) (version 2) | ecosystem: Environmental > Terrestrial > Soil...
CACGATCTGCCCTACGATTCGGTGACCGGCATCACGCCGATCATCCTGATCGGGACGACGCCCCTGGTGCAGACCGTTCACCCCTCGGTGCCTATCCGGAGCGTCAAGGAATTCATCGATTACGCCAAGGCGAACCCGCGCAAGCTCAATATCGCCTCCGCCGGCATCGGCGGGCTCGATCACCTGGCGGGCGAGCTCTTCAAGCTGCAAACCGGGGCGACCTACACCACCGTCCCGTACAAGGGCAGCGGCCCGGCCATGACCGCTCTCCTCAGCGGGGAGGTCAGCGGGAGCATGACGACGCTCGTGACCAGCATCCCGCACGTGAAGGCCGGGCGGCTGCGGGCAGTGGGCGTCACGACCGCCCAGCGCTCGCGCGCTCTTCCGGACGTACCCGCTATTGGCGAAACGGTGCGGGGATATGAAGTGGTCCATTGGTATGGCATGTGGGGACCGAAGGGATTGACCAGGGCCATCGTCACGCGGTGGAACCGCGAGGTCGCCAACGTCCTGCACACGAGCGCGACTCAGAAGTGGCTGGCGGACCAGGGGCTCGAACCCGCCGGCGGTCCGCCGGAGGAGTTCGCGAATCGACTCCGGCTTGACGTCGACAAATGGAAAAAGGTCGTCAAGGAGGCCCACATCACCCTGAGTCGCTAAGGGTGACCGGCAACTTCCCTAGTCTCCGCCGTGAGACGGCGGCACCTTCCGCTTGAAGCCCGTCAGCGCTTCGGCGATCTTGAAGCGCGACGGGAACGGAAACGAAACGTGCTTCTGCACGTGCGCGTCGCGCACGTATTTCTCGATCGGCATGCCCTGGACCACCCCCGCGCCGCCGAACAGCTCGATCGCCTGCTCGGTCAACCGCTGAACGGCCGTTCCCGTGAATGCGAGCGCCATATGCTCGTACGGCAGGTTCTCCACGCTGCCGTCCGCAATCGCTTCCGGATGGTCCTTCACCCACGCTGCCGTCCAGAGGAGACGCCGCGCCGCTTGCAGATTCATCGCCATCTCCGCGATCGCGAGGCCTACCGCCTGGTGCCGGATGATGGGCTTGCCGCCGGACACGCGCTCCTGCGTGTACTTCAGCGTTTCCTCGAACGCCGCGCGGCCGAGCCCGAGCGTGAGCGCCGCGATCGTCGGATGCGTGCCCATGTCGGTGCGCCCCTTGGGTGGCGGCGGCATGATCCGCCCCTTTGCAACGCGCACGTTGTCAAAATGAATCTCGGCCGCGTTGTCGCCGACCCGCCGCCCGAGCTTCGACAAGGGGCGCCGCGTGAGTCCCGGCGCATCGCCCTCGACGAGAAAGGACTGCACGCCGCCCGGCGTCTGCGCCCTCGTGACGATCAGCTTCGCCAGGTATCCGACCGTCTGGAACGCCTTCGTTCCGTTGATGATCCATGAGCCGTCCGGTTGCTCGACGGCGCGCGTGTTCCAGCGCACGTTGTCCGGTGTTTCGGTGAAGTAGTCGAAGCCGAAGTCCGTCTCGGGCTCGTGGATGGCGACCGTCGTGAAATACAGGTCGTCGCCGACGAATTTCGGGATGAAGTAAGCCTTCTGCTCGGGCGTCATGCGCAGCTCGAACCAGTCGCGCGCGCGCCGCGCCGTCAGCATGAAGTAATACGCCGTGCCGAGCTCGCCCGCGGCCAGCTCCTCGGCGACGAGGCAGGACGTGAGGTGGTCGGACATGCCCGAGCCGCCGTTCGCTTCCTGCAGCACGAAGGTGCGGAAGCCGAGCTGCGAGCCTTTCTTCAGGAGATCCCAGGGAACGCGCTTTTCCCACTCGGGCTCGCGATCGAGCGCCATCGCCTTGGGCTTGATCTCCTCTTGCGCGAACTTGCGGGCGAGGTCCCGAAACTCGCGTTGCTCCTCCGACAATCGAATATCGAACATGGGCGCCCCATCAAAAAAATGAAGTATGCAAGATGAGGTCGGGAGCCGAAAGCGACGGTTCCATGTCAAAATTGCGGCATGTCCGAAGAGCAGTCCTGGGCGTTTCCCGAGTCCGTCCAGCCGAAGCCGGGCGAGACCCAGTTCGACCTCGAGCGCGCGCTCGACGCGGTGGTCCTCGTGCGCGCCGAGGTCCCGGAGGATGCCTACTCGGCCCAGACGCTCGGCACCGAGCGCGGCGGCTACGGCGCGGTGATCCGCGAGGACGGCCTCATCGTCACGATCGGCTACCTCATCAACGAGGCGACCCAGATCTGGCTCACCACCAATCGCGGCGCTTCCGTGCCGGGCTACCCCCTCGCCTACGACCAGGCGACCGGTTTCGGCCTGATCCAACCCCTGGGCAAGCTCACTGCGCCGCACCTTCAGCGCGGACTCGCGGCGGACGTCAAGGTCGGCGATACCGTGTTCGTCATCGGCCATGGCGGACGACCGCACTCGCTCAGGACCCGGGTGATCGCGAAGCAGGAGTTCGCCGGCTACTGGGAATATCTGCTCGACGAGGCGATCTACACCGCTCCCGCGCATCCGCAGTGGGGCGGCGCGGCGCTTCTCGACGCGCAGGGCAACCTGGTCGGCACCGGGTCGCTGCTGGTGCAGCGCGAGGTGAACGGGGAGATCATCCACGTCAACATGTTCGTGCCGATCGACATTCTCAACCCGATCTTCGATGCCATGCTGAATACCGGCCGCAGCCCGCATCCGCCGCGTCCGTGGCTCGGCATGTCCACGCAGGATCCGGCAGGCAAGCTCGTGGTCGCCCGGCTTTCTCCGGGCGGTCCGGCGAGCCGCGCTGGCGTCAAGCCCGGCGACCTGGTGCTGGGCGTTGGCGACACAAGCGTGAAGGGACTTGCGGAATTCTTCCGCGCGGTGTGGCGGCTGGGCACTGCGGGGGTCGATGTGCCACTCATGCTTTCCCGCGGCGGCGATGTGATTCACATCACGGTTAAGTCGGCGGACCGCAACGACTTTCTGCGCAAGCCCAAACTGCACTGAGACGCCCTATCCGAGATTGACACATGGCCGTCGATCCCGAGCGCATACGCTGCGTCGATCCCCTGGTCTCGCCGCAGTACCCGTTCAACGAGGCGCCGCGGCCGCCGGAGCGATCCGAGCCGCGCTACGCGAGCTACTCGGACTACGAGGCGCGCATCCCGATGCGCGACGGCACGAAGCTCGCCGCCGACGTGAACCGGCCCTCGGCACGGGGCATGAAGTTCCCGGCATTGGTAACGACCTCGGTCTACACGCGCCAGCTCCAGCGCAGCGTGATCGCGCTCGGACAGAACGAAGCCGGCGTGTCCGAGTTCTGGGTGCCGCGCGGTTACGCCCACGTGATCGTCGATGTGCGCGGCAGCAACGATTCGGAAGGCCACTACGATCTGTTCGGGGCACAGGAGCAACAGGACCTCTACGACATCATCGAGTGGGTCGCGGCGCAGCCGTGGTGCGATGGCAACGTCGGCATGAGCGGCATCTCGTACATGGGGCGCACCCAGCTGTTCGCGGCCGAGCAGCAGCCTCCGCACCTCAAGGCAATCTTTCCCTACGACGCCTCGTGCGACTTCTACCGCGATGCCTGTTTCCACGGCGGCATCCCGACCAACTTCACGACGCACTGGACCCAGTTCGTCATGAACCTCAACATGACCTCGGGCCGCAATCCGAACGTCGAGGGCATCAAGAAGCAGCTCGAGATCATGTACAGCCACAAATACCCCTTCGACGGCCCGTTCTACCAGGAGCGCTCGGCGGGGCAGCGGCTCGCCAAGGTGAAGATCCCGGCCTACTTCGGCTCCGGCTGGTACATGAACGAGCTGCATCTGAAAGGCGCGTTCGACGGCTACAACGGCACCGGCGCCATCCCCAAGCGCATGTTGGTCGGCCCGCGTCCGTGGCCGTTGCGCCCGTGGGCCGGCTACCACTGCGAGATGCTGCGCTGGTACGACCACTGGCTGAAGGGCATGGACACGCGCGTGATGGAAGGCGCGCCGATCCAGCTCTACGTTCAAGGCGAGGACCGGTGGCGCCCGGAGCACGAGTGGCCCCTCAAGCGCACGCAATGGCGCGAGTTCTTCCTCGGCGGCGCGGCAGGCGGGCGGGAAGGCAGGCTGCTCGACGCGGCCGGGCCGGAGCAGACGCGGCGCTTGGAGTTCGACGGGCTCTCGACCGAGGCGGCGCTTGGCGAGCCGCGCCTCGTCTACCGCACCGAGCCGCTTGCAAGAGAGATGGAGCTGACCGGCCCGCTGGCGCTCTATCTCAATGCCTCATCCACGGCGCCGGATATCGACTGGGTGGTGTGCGTGGCGGACGAAGCACCGGACGGGAAGCACCGGGAGCTCTGCAAGGGCTGGCTGCGCGCGTCGCACCGCAAGCTCGATCCCGGGCGCAGCACGCCGGCGCAGCCGTACCACCCGCATCTAGAGGCCGAGCCGATGAAGCCGGGCACGACGGTCGAGTTCCCGATCGAGATCTGGCCGGTTGGCAACGTCTTCAAGGCGGGACATCGCATCCGCCTGGAGATGGCGAACTCCGACTCGATCATCGCGGCGAACGGCAGGCCGCACGTGACAATCAAGGCGCGAGCGACGAACACGATTCACGAGGGCGGATCGAAGCCCTCACGCCTCGTTGTTCCGGTGATTCCCCGCTGATCAACCCAGGGAGAAGGTCCTACTGCGGCTTGATGCCGGCCGCCTTGGCGACCTTGTTCCACCGCTCGATTTCCGAGCGCACCCACTGCGAGAACTCCTCTGGCTGCATGCCGTTCGGCTCGCCGCCGACTTCGTTCATGCGCGCGCGCACGTCGGGCATCTTCAGGACGTCGGCGACGTCGTCGCGGATCCGCCTGACGACGGCGGACGGGGTGCCGCGCGGCACGAACATGCCGAACCACGCGACGGCCTGGAAGCCGGGGGCCGCCTCGGCCATGGGTGGCGCGCTCGGATAGAGGGGCGTTCGCTCGGGGGAGCAAACGCCGATCACTTTCACGCGGCCGGTCTTTACCGTCCCCAGCACCGAGCTGATCGCGGCGATGCCGAGCGGCACGTGCCCGCCCATGACATCGATCTGGAGCGGCCCGGCGCCCTTGTACGGCACGGGCGTGATCTTCACCCGGGCGGACGAGAAGAAGAAATGGGACGGCAGCGTGTTCCCCGGCGTGCCCATCGTGAGCTCGCCGGGGCGGGCGCGGGCAAGCGCGACGAGCTCCTTCGGGGTGTTCACCGGCAGCGACGGGTGCGCGAAGATCATCTGCGGCGAGACGATGACCAGCGTGACGGGCACGAGGTCGTTCAGAGGATCGTAGGGGAGCTTCGCGAACGTGGAAGGGGCGTACGCGAACTGCGTGGAGGTATAGAGGATCGTGTGCCCGTCCGGCGCGCTCTTCGCGACATGGTCGGTGCCGACCGTCGAATCCGCGCCCACGCGCGGCTCGATGACGACCTGCTGCTTCCATCGCTCCGCAAGGTGCGGCAGCAGGACGCGCGCGCTGAGATCGTTGCTCCCGCCGAGCGAGAACGGGATGACGATGCGCACCACCTTGCCCGGGAAGGCCTGCGCGAAGGCACCACCGGCGGGAACCAGCAGGACTGAAGCGAGGATCGCGGCCCAGCGTATCGAAAGCATGGCTCATCTCCTCCCGTGCTACAGGCTAGGCCCGCGCGCGCCCGGCGTCAAACGAGTCCACGTAACGCATCGAGGTCGGGACAGGTATCCTTCACCCTCAACAGACACGCCAGGGAGGCAAGCATGTTCGACGTCCGATTGTCCGACGAGCAGCGGGAGTTCCAGCAGCTGGCGCGCAATTTCGCGCAGAAGGAGATCAAGCCCGTCGCCATGGCCCTCGACAAGGAGTCCGAGTGGGAGAAGCGGGTGCCGTGGGATCTGCTCAAGAAGGGCTCCCAGCTCGGCTTCCGCACCTTCGTGCTTTCGGAGGAGAACGGCGGCTCCGGCATGTCCGACCATCTCACGTCCTGCCTGGTCGCCGAGGAGCTGGCCGCGGGCGAGATCGGCACGGCCTACTACTTCATGCTGACGGCGCGGCGCGCGCGCGACTGGTTCGAGTTCCGCATGACGCCTGAGCAGAAAGCCTATTTCCTGCCGAAGTTTTTGAACGACGATCTCTTCTTCACGACGGTCTGCATCCACGAGCCGGACACCGACCTCGGCTTCGACTATTTCATGGAGACGCCCGACTACGCGAAGTTCAAGACGCGCGCGACGCAGCAGCCCGACGGGTCGTGGGTGATCAACGGCGCGAAGAACTTCCAGACCGTCGGCTACCTTTCGAAGCTGCTCGTCACCATGGCGCAGACGCCGGAGGGGCCGCGTGCGTTTCTCGTCGAGGGCGATTCGAAGGGCCTGGTGCGCCGTCCGCTGCACAAGATGGGCCGGCGCGTCGGCGACAACGCCGAGATCTTCTTCGACGACGTGCGGGTGCCGAAGGGCTTCATCATGCCGCCGCCGCCCAAGGGCCGCACCGATCTCGGCACCCACATGACGATCGCGTCGCTCACGCTCGGCCTCGGGCGCGCGGCGTTCGAGGAGACGCTCAAGTACTGCCAGGAGCGCACCGCCGGCGGCAAGCTCATCATCAAGCACCAGGCGGTCGGCCTCTACCTCGCCGAGATGGCCATGAACCTGGAGGCGTCGCGGAGGCTGATCTGGACGGCGGCGTGGCTCAAGGACCACCCGGAAGCGATCGCGGAGGGCGGCGTCGCGGACTTGCCCTACGAGTACATGGCGATGGCGTTCACGGGAACGGCGGTCCAGAGGCTGACCGAGCAGGGCATCGAGCTCTTCGGTGGCATGGGCATCGTGCAGGGCATGCCGATCGAGAAGTACGTGCGCGACGCGATCATCCAGAAGCACATCTCGTTCCCCTTCCCCACGCGCTTCAAGATCACCGAGACGCTGGCGGGGTTCAAGCGCAAAGTGACGCCTTTCATAGGCGCCAACTGACCCTACTTTGGCTGCGCCTCGATCACAATGCGTGCAAGAGCGTTCAGGTCGGCCGTCAGTTCTTTGTCGCCCGCGGGCATGCCGCTGACGGCGAGCATGTGCGCAATGGCGTCGATGCATTGCTGGTCGTTGAGCGTGCCCGGAGCGTCGGGCGGCATCGTGTGACGCACGTAGACGAGAAGCGCCGCAACGTTCCGGCCCGCCCACTTGCGCAGGAAGGCCGCTCGCGCAATCGCCGGCGAAGGGGGCATCTCGGGTTGACCAGCGCCGTTCAGTCGTGGGCCGTGACACATGGCGCATGTCGCGGCATGAACCTCCTCGCCGCGCTTTCCCTGGTCCGCCGTGTAGACGCCGCTCCAGACCGATACGTTCGCGCCGCCGCCCTGCTGAGCCTGGGCAACCGCGGCGGCGCAAGCCAGCGCGGCGCCGATCATGAAGAGTGTCAACCGCATTGCCACTCGGTCACGCAGGAACCTCCTCTGGAGACTCCCAAGGCTCGTCAACGTCAAGCTCGGCGGTGGTGATCATGTCGGCGGTCACCTCGACGCTGGTGCTGACCGGCATGTACCGGGACCCCGAAACCAGGATGTCGTATGAGCCCCTGGCTACCCTCACTTTCGCAATCCCGTCCTCATCGGTCATCGCCCGGTACGGGTGCATGACCACGCGCGCGCCCTTGATCGGAGTTTGCGTCTCCCGGTCGACGGCCCTGATCGCGACTTCGCAATCGGGAGGGCTGACGACGCGAACCACCAAGGGGAGCGAGCCGGTTGCGTGCGGCAGTTCCGAACCCCCATCGGCAGCCTTCACCTCCCACTGGTGGCTTCCGGCCATCTGCGGGGCTTGCGCTTCGAACTCGGCAAAATAAAGCGCCTCGGTGCCCGGCCAGACATCGCGGCCGAGCTTCACCGTGCCGACTTGGGAGCCTTTCTGATCCAGGAGGCTCAATTCCCGGCCGCTCAGGTTGCATCCGGCGGAGCATCTGACGCCGACCGAAACCCTGAAGCGCTCGCCGGCCACGGTCGCGGACGGTACATCCCAGACATTCAGCTGCACCGTATGATCGTCGGGCGCAGTCACGCCCGCTCCTTCGTGATCTGGCCGCCGGCAATGTAGCCCTGGACCAGGGCCCTGCCCAGGCCATGCTGGTTGCCGCCGCCGCTGGCCTCTCCCCCGCTATAGAGGCCGGGGATGACCGCGCCCTGCGTGTCGACGACCTGGGACTTGCCGTTGATCCTGAGGCCGCCATACGAGTCGTGCCAGACCGGGCAGATCGCGGCGGCGTAGAACGGCGGCTTGTCGATCTTGTGCATCGGGGCATCCTTGCCGCGCCCGAAATCGGGATCGGCGCCCGCGTCCACGTAGGAATTCCACTTGCGCACCGTCTCGGACAGATGCTTCAGCGGCACCCGCTGAAACTCGTGGCCCTTTTCGATCTTGCGCGCGAGCTCCTCGATGGTGTCGGCGCTGAAGAAATAGCCGTTGTCGGCGGTGAAGGGAGAGCTGATGTCCCAATTGTCGCGCTCGACCGTGCCGCGGTCGAAAATTGCCCACAGCGGTCCCGAGTAATAGTGCGGGGGCTGGGAACCCTCGTTCATTGCCATGGCGGCGTCCAGGGCGGGATAGCCGATGTACATCTGCCTGACCCAGTCGGGACTGCAATTGCGCCAGTCGCACTGGACGTGCTGGAGCGAAGGCTTCGGCGCGCCGACGCGGGGCCCACCCGGCCACACGGGCGTTCCGTAGCGCTTTGCGACATCCATTTCGTTGAAGAAGCGGCTCCCCACCTGGTTCACGGCGATCAGGTGCTCATACGAGCTCGTGCCCAGCGTGATGCCGGTGGATCGGCGGAACGGGAACGTCGGATGGCCGGGAAGCATGTCCGTGTAGGAATCGCGCGTTGCGATTCGCGGCGGGATGTGGAAGCTCTGGGTCGTCCCGAGATTCTGCTGCATACCCGCAAGATTGGCGCCGATCCGCATGCCGGCAATGATGCCGCTCGCGTCCTGGCCGTGGGGCCCGAGCAGCGCCCACGCGCTCGACACGAACGCGGGTTCGTTGAACGCCGGGTAGAACATGCTGCGGAACTGCGGATTGGCGCCGTGACCGCCGCTGCCGACGAACACCGCCATCTTCGCGCGGATGTGGATGGTGTCGCGGCGCTCGTCGATGTTGCCGTTCTGCCAATAGCTTTCCATGCGCGTCTGGGTGCCCGGGGTGAACCTCGGGCTATAGCTCGCCTTGACGCCCAGGACCCGCCCGGAGAACGGCTGCTCACGAATAATTTCCGTCATTCTCCGGTTGAGCATGAAACGCACGCCTTTCTCCCGCGCGCTGAACTCCAGGCCACGCGTGAGGGCGGCGCCGTTCCAGACCGCGCCGGGCGCGGCCCACTTGGCGGCGCTCGCCATGAACCGCGGCGCGAAGTGGCTCGAGCTCTTGCCCGCGATCCCCGCGTCCTGGCGCGTGACGGTTCCCGCCTTGATGTCCGTCTTGTCGCCGAGCATGAGGAAGCTGGTCGCGCGCCGCGCGCGGGAAATCCCACCCCCCGGGTGCGTGCCCTGTATGCGCGTGAAGCGCACGTAATTGTCCATGAGGAATTGCCGGGTGGCGGGACAGTTGTCGGCCCAGGCGCGATGCTGTTCCCGATCTTGGTAGCGATAGGGGGCATGCGCGCCGACGTCGAGCACGGACCAGTCGGTGATGTCCTTGAACAGGAAATCGGTGTCCTCGGTCATGTCCTGCGGCTTGTGCAGCGGCGGGATCTTGATAAATCCCTCCTTGTCGGCTTGTCCGGCGATGTCCCGGAGCTGGCACGGATCGCCGCCGCCGAGCGAAACCTGGCCGCCGCTGTGCAGCATCTTGCCGCCGACATCGAAATTCTGGTCAATCACGAGCACGTTCAGGCCGGCATCCCGTGCCCGGATCGCGCACGGCAATCCGGAGCACCCCGCACCGATGACGACGAGGTCCGCCTCGTAGTCCCATTGGATGCTGCCGGAATCCTTCCCTTGCCCGACGGTGTTGCTGGCGCAACCGCCGAGAGCAGCCGTGCCTACGCCGGCAGCCACGCCCCGCTTGATGAATTCCCGCCGGCTGACCGACGTGCTCTCCCGGAGCTTGCGTTCTTCCGGCTTGGTGTCTCGCTTCCTGGCCATGGTCCCCTCCCTGTTCGTTTTCCCCGGGAACAATACCCCCGAGGCACAAGCGCGTCTATTTCGCCGCGCGCGGCGCGGTTCGCAGCAGCTGCGCCAATTCGTCCTTCCAAAATCGTGCCTGTCCGGTCGTGCCATGGCCCGCGGTCTGGTCACTGGCGGGGATCAGCAGCACGCGGCCGTTCTTCACGCGCTTGATTTCGCGGTCCAGCACGCCGAGCTCGGGCGGGTTGCGCTCGTCGTCGGCGGAATTGATTGCGAGCAGCACCGCCTGGATCCGATCCAGTCCCGGCGACGGGTCGTAGTCGCGCGAGGCTTCCCACAGGTACAGGTGATCGTTTGCATCAGCGCGGAATGGTGCGCTGAGCCGCTTGTCGAGCACCGCGTCGGCCTTTTCGCGAGTTGGTGCCGCCCGGAAGAGCGCCTGATTCCCGCCGTTCGTGGCGACGCCGAAGAACACCGAGGCGAACTGCAGGCTTCGCGGCTGCGTGGTGTAGTTGCCGTTCATCCACTCTGGGTCGTTGCGGATCGAATCGATGATCAGGCGGCGCAGCATCCAGTTGCGCCCTGACATCGCGGTCGGCAGCGACGCCATGGGCACTGCGATGTCCATGAATTCCGGATATTTCTGGGCCCAGATCCAGGTGTGCATGCCGCCCATTGAATTCCCCAGCACCAGCCGCAGGTGGCGCACGTCCAGGTGTTCGGTGAGCAGCCGGTAATGGGCAACAACCATGTCGTCGTAGTTGAACTTCGGAAAGCTCATGCGCAAGCCGTCCGACGGCTTGGAGGATTTTCCGGCGCCGATGGCATCCGGGAGAATGATGTAGTAGCGGCTCGCGTCCAGTGGCTGGCCAGGGCCGAAGAGCTCGCCGCCAAACCTCGGGTTCAGCATGCCGGTGCCGGATCCAGTCGTGCCGTGCAGGATCAGCACCGGTTCGCCGGTTGGCGCGCCCAAAGTCGTGTAGTGGAGTCGCAGTTCAGGCAGAACTTCACCTGTGTGAAAACGGAAGTCGCGTACGACCCAGCTGCCTTCCTGCCGCGCAGGGTAGTCTGCGGCCGGACTTGCGGCAGCCGTCAGGGCGAATACCAGACTCAGCATTGCCCTGGTCCAGATCGTGATCACTTTCATGTCGCCCCCCTTCATTGCCACTCGAGATGGCACGTGTAGCATAGCGTAATGATCCACAACGCTGCGCTGAAGACGATCCTTCCGGTTGCGGGCTGGCCTGAGGCGCGCGCGCGGGCGGTCGAGATCACCGGCGGCTCCGATCCAATATTGCGTACGCCGTTTCGTATCGGGGAGGCGAGCAGCGCCGCGCTGGCGGCGGTCGGCCTCGCCGCTGCCGACCTGTGGGAACTGCGCTCCGGGCGCCGCCAGGAGATCGCGGTGGATGTGCGCCAGGCGACCGCCTCGCTCCGCAGCGGGCATTACATGAAGCTCAACGGCTCCCCCGTTTCCACCGAGCGCAACGCGGTGATGGGCTTCTATCCGGCGAAGAACGGCCGCTGGAGCTATATCCACGCCAACTTCCCGAACCATCGGGCCGCCGCCCTGCGCGTGCTCGGCGTGCCGGAAGATCACGAAGCGGTGCGCCAGGCGGTGGCGAAACGGGACGCGCTCGAGCTCGAGGAGGCGATCATCGCGGCCAGGGGCGCGGGCGGCATGGTGCGCAGCATGGCCGAATGGGCGAAGCACCCGCAAGGCGCCGCAGTGGCCTCGCTGCCGCTGATGGAGATCCTGAAAATCGGCGACAGCCCTTCAGAGCGGCTTCCTGAAGGCGATCGGCCCTTGTCGGGCATCCGGGTGCTCGATTTGACGCGCGTTCTCGCCGGGCCGACCTGCGCGCGCACGCTCGCCGAACATGGCGCGGACGTGCTCAAGATCACCGCGGCGCACCTGCCAAGCCTCGGCTACCAGGAGCACGACACGGGCCACGGAAAGCTCTCGGCCTACCTCGACCTGCGCGAGAAGAGAGACGCCGAGATCCTGCGCGGGCTCGCGCGCGAGGCGGACGTCTTCTCGCAGGGCTACCGGCCGGGCACGCTCGCCAATCGCGGCTTCTCGCCCGAGGCGCTGGCGAAGCTTCGTCCGGGGATCGTGGTCGTGTCGCTCTGCGCCTTCGGCCATGTCGGCCCGTGGGCGTCACGCCGCGGCTTTGACACGGTGGTGCAGTCGGTGAGCGGCATCGCTGACCGTCAGGGAAAAATTTTTCCAGTCGCAGCCCCGGGCCCGCAGTTCTATCCGATCTCGGCGATTGACTACCTGACGGGGTATCTCATGGCCTTCGGCGCGATGGTGGCGCTCGCCCGCCGCGCAAAAGAAGGCGGAAGTTGGCTCGTGCGCATCTCGCTCGCGCAGACCGGGCGCTGGCTCGTTGCGCGCGGCGAAGTGCCAGAAGCCCAGTTGAAGGACGTGCCGAAGGATTTCAAATCAGCGGAGCTCGAGCGCTGGTCGACGACAAGCGAGACGCCGGACGGAAAGCTGCAGCACCTTGCGCCGGTGGTGCGCCTCTCGGAGACTACGCCGCGCTGGAGCCGGCCCTCGGTGCCGCTCGGATACCACCAGCCGGTGTGGCCGGGGAAATAGTCCGCGCCTTGCGGTTCACGTGAAGACCTTCTACGGCTGGCGCATCGTGGCCGCGGGCGGCGCCCTGCAGTTCCTGCAGAGCCTGCTGCTGAACCAGTCCTTCGGCGTCTACCTCGCGGTGCTGGTCGAGGATCGCGGCTGGAGCAAGACCGCCGTCGCCGGCGCGGCCGCGCTGAAGTCCACGGAGGTCGCGGTGCTCGGCCCGGTGCTCGGCTGGGCCGTGGACCGCTTCGGCTCGCAGGGCATCGTGCGCGCCGGCATCGTCACCTTCGGCATCGGCTTCATGCTCCTGAGCTGGATCGACACGCTCGTCGGCTTCTACGCCGCTTTCGTAGTCGTCGCGCTGGGCTCGGGCATGTTCAGCAACTCCATCGTGGGCGTCGCGATCATTCACTGGTTCGAGAAACGCCGCGCGCGTGCTCTCTCCGCGCTCCAGTTCGGCAGCGCGGTCGGGGGCCTGTTCGTGCTGCTGGTCGCCGCGTCCATCCAGGCTTACGGCTGGCGCGCGACCGCCTTCGGCTCGGGCGTCATCGCTATCCTCGTCGGCTGGCCGCTCGCGCGTGTCATCCGCAGCCGTCCCGAGGATCACGGCGAGACCGTGGACGGCCTGCCGCCCGCCCCCAGGGATACCCGGCGCACGGAAGCGAGCTTGCGACGCGCGTACACCGCACGCGAGGCGCTCGCCACCAGCGCCTTCTGGCTGATCGCGCTCGGGCACGCCTTCTCGCTGCTGGTGGTGTCGGCCGTGAACGTGCATGCGGTCACCCATATCAAGGAAGGCCTGGGCTATTCGCTCGCCCTGGCAACACTCGTCTTCACGGCGGTCACGGTCGGGCAGTTCTTCGGCGTGATGACGGGCTGGGTGATCGGCGAGAAATTCGAGAAGCGCCTGGTCGCCGCGGTCTGCATGCTGATGCACGCGGGGGGCCTGCTCATGCTCACCTATGCCGGCAGCGTCATCGTCCTGGTGGCGGCGGCGCTGGTGCACGGCGCGGCCTGGGGCTTGCGCGGCCCGTTCATGCAGGCGATCCGCGCGGACTATTTCGGCCGCAGCTCGATCGGCATGATCATCGGGCTCTCCTCGCTCATCATCGTGTTCGGCCAGATCGGCGGGCCGCTGCTGGCCGGCGCGTTCGCCGACTGGACCGGGAACTACCGCGCGGGATTCACCATCCTGGCGGTGCTCGCCGGCTTGGGGTCGCTGTTCTTCCTGATGGCGAAGCCGCCGCGGCGGGGCGCTAGCGCTTCTCCGGCGGATTATCCCTGATCGGTACTAATAACCTTGCGTGGGCGCTACGGCTTCCAGCGGTACGGGTAGTCCATCTGGATTGCGACCCGGTCGCGTGCTTCCGCGCCCGCCAATCGCTGCACCAGATGCAAGCCCATGTCGAGGGAGGACGAAACGCCGCGCGCGGTGATGACATCCCCTTCGTCGACCACCCTCTCCTTGACGACCTCGCGGCAGTACGGCTCGAGCTCCTTGTATGCGCTGGGGTGCGTCGTCGCGCGCCGGCCCGTGAGAAATCCCGCGGCACCCAGCAGGAGCGCGCCGGTGCAGACAGATACCTTGAGCGGCGTAGCCTGGGCGGTCTTCAGCCAGTCGATGAAGCCGCGATCGTGCTGGAGGTTTCGGG
>Ga0208685_1000467_pt1 | contig 14285 bp, 15 predicted proteins | sample EasRivMeERMLT890_FD_187533 | JGI IMG/M metagenome (GOLD analysis project Ga0208685, IMG submission 187533) | Soil microbial communities from meander-bound floodplain in the East River, Colorado, USA - East River MetaG ERMLT890 (SPAdes) (version 2) | ecosystem: Environmental > Terrestrial > Soil...
GAGGGCTGTGCCAATAAGAATCCCGACCATGACAATGACCGACGCGAACTTGAGGTAGTGGGCCGCGATCCAGCGGTCCTCGTAGCCGAGCGCCTTCAGCGCCGCGATCTCGCCGCGCTGCGCGTTCACCTGCCGGTGCAGCACCACGTTCAGGATGAAGGCCGCCACCGCGAGGAAGATCGCCGGCAGCACCGTGCCCCAGACGCGCTGCTGGTTGATTTCCTGGGAGAGGATCTTGTGCGACATCTGGTCGTCGCGCTCGACCGCGCCCAGGGCACCGTAGGCTTCGAGCATTTTGTCGAGGGAATCCACTACCGTGCTTACAGAGGCGTTTTTCTCGAGGCGCAGCAGCACCGAGTTGAAGGCGCCTTCCATGTCGAACCCGGCGGCAAGCGCCTTCGCATCGGTCCACAGCACCGCGAACCACTCGTCGTCGGGCATGCCGCCGCCGCGCGTGGCGTAGATGTACTCGGGGGTGAGTGCGGTGCCGACCAGCGTGAAGCGCTCGAGCTTGCCGTTCAGCAGCACCTGCACGCGCTCGCCGAGCGCGAGCTTGCGCGCTTCGAGGAAGCGGTGGTTGACCACCGCCTCGCCGCGCGCGCCCGGCGTCGGCCAGCGCCCGCTCCTGAGCGTCAGCCGGTTCATGCCGGGCAGGTGCGCGAAATCGGCGCCGATCAGGCGCGCGATCATCGGCGGCGCGACGCCCTCGATCGAGAGCTGCGCGTCGCGCACCACGCGTGGCTCGACCTCCACCACGCCCGGGATGGCGCGGATCTTCTCCACCAGCGAAGCCGGCGCGCGCTTTGCGGTCGCGAACACGTGCGCGAAGCGCGCCGAGTCGTAGTAGTGGTCGCGCGACCACACGAGCGAGTGGTGCGTCGAGAACGAGCCGATGAACGCGCCGATGCCGCAGGCGATCACCAGCGCGATCGAGATCACCTGGGTCTTGAGCGACCACAGGTCGCGCGCGAGCTTTCGATCGAGCGCCTTCATCACAACCCCGAAATCAGGGACAGACCACGTTTTCCGGATTCCCGCGACGGCGAAAACGTGGTCTGTCCCTGGTTTTGCGGTTTTTCGGTCACCAGGAGATCTCCGCCGGGGTGAGCTTCTTCTCGGGACGCGTCTCGCCCACGATCTTTCCGTTGCCGAGCTTCAGCACCCGGTCGGCCATGCCGGCGATCGCGGCGTTGTGGGTGATCACCATTGCGGTGGTGCCGAGCTCGGCGTTGATTTTCGCGATCACCTCGAGCACCAGCTTGCCGGTTTCGTAGTCGAGCGCGCCGGTCGGCTCGTCGCACAGGAGCACCTGCGGCCGCTTGGCGATGGCGCGCGCGATCGCGACGCGCTGCTGCTCGCCGCCGGAGAGCTGCGAGGGAAAATGGTCGAGCCGCTCGCCCAGGCCGACCCAGCCGAGCGCCTCGGCCGCGGGCATGGGGTTCTCGGCGATGTCGGTCACGAGCGCGACGTTCTCGCGCGCCGTCAGGCTCGGGATCAGGTTGTAGAACTGGAACACGAAGCCGACGTTCTCGCGGCGACAGCGCGTGAGCCCGGCCTCATCGGATTTGGACAAATCATGCTTCTCAAAAAAGATCGATCCCGAGGTGGGCGTATCGAGCCCCCCCAGGATGTTGAGCAGCGTCGACTTGCCGCTGCCCGAGGGGCCGAGCAGCACGATGAACTCGCCCGCGCGCACCTCGAGGTCGACGCCGCGCAGCGCGTGCACCTCGGCCTCGCCCATGCGGTAGACCTTGGTGAGGCCGCGGGCGGCGAACACGACGGGCGTACTCAAAGCTTTTTCACGATCCTGACGATCGACGGCTGCTCGGCGGCCGGGGCGCGCTCGAAGCCGAGCTCCCGGACGAAGTCGAGCATGTCCCGATTGTCCTCCAGAACGATGCCCTCCATGGTCTCGAAGCCGCGCGCGCGCGCCGCGCGGATCAGCGCGTCCATCAGGAGCTGCGCGATCCCGGTGTGGTGCCAGTCGTCGGCGACCACGACGCCGAACTCGCAGCTGCGCCGGTCAGCGTTGGCGACGTAGCGCGCGTCGCCGACCAGGGTATCGCCCGATTCGCATACGAATGCCATGTGGCGGTCGTAGTCGATGTCCGAATGGAAATGGGCGAGCCCGCCGTCCACCGCGTCGGCACGCTTCATGAAGCGCCGGCGCCGCGTGTCGCCGGAGAGGCGGTCGAGGAACTCGCGCTGGCGCACCTCGTCCTGCAGCCGGATCGGGCGGATGACGACGCTGCGGCCGTCGGCGAGCCGGCGGCGCACGGCGAGATGGGCGGGGTACTCGGCCATGGCACTCGAGCCGATTGTCGATTTCGTCCGCCTGCCGCGCTTGACCCAGGTCAAAGGCATTTCCGGCGCGGCGGCGATACTGGCGCGCCATGAAGCATCACGAGGCGGTGCGCGGCCATGTGGCTGCGTCGGTGCTCCGCGCGCGGCCGGACGAGACCGCGGGCGCGGTGCTCGAGCGCCTCGCGCACGACAAGCCGGTGAGCGTCGAGCTCGTCCTGGTGGTGAACGGTCATGGCAAGCTCAAAGGCGTGGTTTCGCTCGGCAGGCTGTTCGCCGCTCCCGCCGCGGTGCCTCTCAAGGAAATCCTGGACAGCAAGTCTCCGCGTGTCACGGCCGACACCGACCAGGAGCACGCAGCCTCACTCGCTTTGCACCACGGCGTCGACGCCCTGCCGGTGGTGGACGACGAAGGCCACGCGCTCGGCGTGATGCCCGCGCAGGCGCTGCTGCAGGTGCTGCGCCGCGAGCACGTCGAGGACCTGCACCGGCTCGTCGGCATCCAGCGCGAGGCGGCGCAGGCGCGCCACGCGATCGAGGATCCGCCGCTGCGGCGCGTGCGCCACCGGCTGCCCTGGCTGCTGGTCGGCCTGGCCGGCAGCGCGCTCGCCACCGCCGCGATGGCGGCGATGGAGGTCACGCTGCAGGCGAACGTGGCGATCGCGTTCTTCGTGCCCGCGCTGGTGTACCTCGCCGACGCGATCGGCACCCAGACCGAGGCCGTGGCGGTGCGCGGCCTGTCGCTCACGCGCGCGGGGCTCGGCCCGCTGCTCGCCGGCGAGTTGCGCACCGGGCTCTTCATTGGAATCATCCTCGGTGTGCTCAGCTTCGCTCCGATCTGGCTCGCCTTCGGCAATGCGCGGCTCGCCGCGGCGGTTGCGGTGAGCATCGTGGCCGCCGGAACCGTTGCCAACGGCCTCGGCCTGTTCATCCCCTGGCTCCTGCAGCGCCTGGGCTTCGATCCGGCGTACGGCACCGGGCCCGGCAGCACGGTGCTTCAGGACGTCTGCACCATCCTGGTTTATTTCGCGATAGTGCGCGCTTTCGGCGTCTAGCTGCATGGAGCATCCGCACCGCGGCCTGAGTTCCGCCGAGGCCGCCGAGCGCCTGAAGCGCCATGGCCCGAACGCGCTGCCGGCGGTAAAGCCGCGCCATCCGCTCGCGCGCTTCGCCGCGCAGTTCAACAGCGCGCTGATCTACTTTTTGCTCGCCGCGGCGCTCGCCGCCGGCATCCTCGGGCACGGCATCGACGCCACGGTCATCATCGCCGTGGTCCTGCTCAACGCCCTGGTCGGCTTCATCCAGGAAGGCAAGGCGGAGAAGGCGCTGGAAGCGATCCGCCGCCTGATCGCGCCGCAGGCGGCGGTGCTGCGCGACGGCGCGCGGCGCAGCGTGCCGGTGGCGGACGTGGTGCCGGGCGACGTGGTGCTGCTCGAGGCCGGCGACCGCGTGCCGGCCGACCTGCGCCTGCTGCGCGCGCGCGGCCTGCGGGTGGACGAGGCTCTGCTCACCGGCGAATCGGTGCCGGCGGCGAAGGACGAGAGCGGCATGGCCTTCTCCGGCACGCTGGTGGTGGCGGGCCAGGCGAGCGGCGTGGTGGTGGCGACCGGCGCGGCGAGCGAGGTCGGACGCATCAGCGAGCTGTTGCAGTCGGTCGAGCCGCTCACCACCCCGCTCCTGCGCCAGATGAACCGCTTCGCCGCGCGCTTCACCTGGGGCGCGATCGCCGGCGCGGCGCTGCTCTTCGCCTTCGCCGTGCTCGCGCGCGGCTACGCCTGGCCGCAGGCGCTGATCGCGGTGGTCGCGCTGGCCGTGAGCCTGGTGCCCGAAGGCCTGCCGGCGGTGATCTCGGTCACGCTCGCCATCGGCGTGCGGCGCATGGCGGCGCGCAACGCGGTCATCCGCCGCCTGCCCGCGGTCGAGACCCTCGGCGCCACCTCCGTGATCTGCTCCGACAAGACCGGCACCCTCACGCGAAACGAGATGACCGTGCGGCGCATTGCCGTCGAGAATCACCAGGCCGAGGTGAGCGGCGCCGGCTACGCCCCGCAAGGCGAGATCGAGGCCGCCGACCATGACGACGACGCGGCGGCCCTCGCGGCAGTGCTGCCGCTCATCCGCTGCGGCCTGCTGTGCAACGACGCGCACCTCCACAAGCGCGATGGCACGTGGGTGGTGGAGGGCGATCCGATGGAGGGCGCGCTGGTGGCGCTCGCCATGAAGGCCGGGCTCAACCCGGAGCACGTGCGCGCCGAATGGCCGCGCCTCGACGAGCTGCCGTTCGACGCTGCCTACCGCTTCATGGCCACGCTGCACCGCGGCCCCGGCGGCGAAACGCTGCTCTTCGTGAAGGGCGCGCCGGAGAAGCTGCTCGAGCTTTCGGGCCTCGCCGGCAGCGCGCAATGGCACGCACGCGTCGCCGAGGCCGCCTCGGGCGGCGAGCGGGTACTCGGTTTTGCGTGCAGGAAGGTTTCCGCGACCGGTGCGCTCGGCGTCGAGCAGGTCGCGAAGCTCGAATTTCTCGGGATTGCGGGCTTCATCGACCCGCCGCGCCCCGAGGCGCTGGCGGCGATCGCGGAGTGCCGCAGCGCCGGCATCGAGGTGAAGATGATCACCGGCGACCATGCCGCCACCGCGCTCGCGATCGCGCGCCAGCTCGGCCTGCCGGCCGAAGCGGTGCACGCGCGCGCGACACCCGAGGACAAGCTGCGCCTGGTGCGCGCGCTGCAGGCAGAGGGCGCAGTGGTAGCGATGACCGGCGACGGCGTGAACGACGCGCCTTCGCTCAAGCAGGCCGACGTCGGCGTGGCGATGGGCATCAAGGGCACCGAGGCCGCGAAGGAGGCAGCGGAGATGGTGCTGCTCGACGACAACTTCGCCTCGATCGTCGCCGCGGTGCACGAGGGCCGCACGGTGCACGACAACATCCGCAAGGTGGTGGCGTGGACCCTGCCCACCAACGGCGGCGAGGCGCTGACCGTGGTGGCGGCGCTGCTGTTCGGCGTGGTCCTGCCGATGACCGCGGTGCAGATCCTGTGGGTGAACCTGGTCGCCGACGTCGCGCTCGGCCTCGCGCTCGCCTTCGAGCCCGCCGAGCCGGGGGTGATGCGCCGGCCGCCGCGGCGGCCCGACGCACCGCTGCTCTCGCGCTTCCTGTTGTGGCGCGTGGTGCTGGTCTCGGCGCTGTTCGCCGTCATCTCGCTCACGGTGTTCCTCGCCGCGCAGGCGCTCGGGCGAGACCTGGAGACCGCGCGCACGCTGGTGGTCAACACGCTGGTGGTGCTGCAGATCTTCTACCTGTTCAACGTGCGCTACCTGCACATGACCTCGATCACCTGGCGCGGCGCGCTCGGCACGCCGGCGCTGCTGCTGGCGCTGGCGGCGGTCGTCGCGGCGCAGCTCGCCTTCACCTATGCGCCGTTCATGCAGGCGTGGTTCGACACGCGCCCGGTGGCGCTCGGCGACGGCGCGCTGGTGCTCGGCTGCGGCGTCGCGTTCATGGTGCTGCTCGAAGCAGAGAAGCGCCTGCTGCGCCACTGGGGTTTTCTGGAGCGGGCGCGGGCGTGAAGGACGCCTGGTCCGGACGCGCCGGCTTCATCCTCGCCGCGATCGGCTCGGCCGTCGGGCTGGGCAGCATCTGGAAGTTCCCTTACGAGGTGGGCGCGAATGGCGGCGCGGCGTTCGTGCTGTTCTACCTCGCCGGGCTGCTGCTCGCGGTGGTGCCGCTCATGTACGCCGAGTTCGCCATCGGCCGGCGCGGCAGGGGCGATGCGGCGGCGAGCATCGCCCGGCTCGCCGCGGCGCACGGCGCGCGCTCCGGCTGGCGATGGGCCGGCGTGCTTGGCGTGCTGACCGGGCTCCTGGTGCTCAGCTTCTACTCGGTGATCGGCGGCTGGACCCTCGCCTATGCGATCGACCCGGCGCGCAGCTACGAGGCGCTGCTCGCTTCGCCGGCGCGCATGACCGCGTACCACGCGGTCTTCCTTGCCGTCGCGGCGGCGATCGTGGCGCGCGGCGTCGGCCGCGGCATCGAGGCGACGGCGAAGGTGCTGATGCCGCTCCTCGCTCTGCTGATGATCGCGCTCGCGGCGTATTCCGTGGCGTACGGCGATCTCGCGGCCACGGTGCGCTTCCTGTTCAAGCTGGATGTGTCCGCCTTCACCGCGCGCGCCGCGCTGGATGCGCTCGGGCTGGGCTTTTTCTCGATCGGCGTGGGCTTCGGCCTGATGATCACCTACGCCGCCTACGCCGGGAAAGACATCGACCTGCGGCAGGCCGCGCTCTGGTCGATCGGCGCCGATACCGCGATCTCGCTGCTCGCGGGCTTCGCGGTGTTCCCGGTGGTCTTCGCCAACGCGCTCGACCCCGCGAGCGGGCCGGGGCTGGTGTTCGTCACGTTGCCGCTCGCCTTCGCCCGCATGCCCTTCGGCGCGCTCGCCGCGGCGGCGTTCTTCGTGCTGCTGTTCGTGGCGGCGCTCGCCTCGGCGGTCTCGATGCTCGAGCTCGCGGTCGCGCCGGTCACGCGAACGCTCGGCGGGTCGCGGGCGAGGGCGAGTCTCGCGGTAGCCGCGGCCTGCTTCGTCGCCGGCCTCGCCACGGTGTTCTCGTTCAACTTGTGGTCGCACTGGGAGCCCACGGCGTTCGAGGCGCTCGATCACCTCACCTCGAACGTGCTGCTGCCGATCAGCGGTCTTGCGATGGCGCTGTTCGCCGGCTGGGCGCTGCCGAAGGCGGTGCTGGCCGAGGAGCTGCGGATGACGCGGCGCGGAGCCGCGCTGCTGCACGGGCTTCTGCGCTGGCTCACGCCGGCGCTGATTGCAATGACCGCGCTGGCGCCGGCGTTCCTGCGCTAGCGGTACACCAGCACCGGCACCTTGGAAAGCTGGATCACCTTGTCGGCGACGCTGCCCAGCAGCAGGCGGCTGAAGCCGCGGTGGCCGTGCGAGGACATGAGGATCAGGTCGCACTTGCGCTTTCGCGCCGCATCGACGATGCCTTCGTAGGGCGTGCGCGCGATCTGCACCAGTGGCTCGAAACGCACGCCGGCTTTGCGCGCGGCCCGCGCAAGGCCGGCGATGTGCTTCTTGGCCGCGTCGCGGCGGCGGCGCTCGAATTCCGCGACCATGGCCTTGTCCGCGATGTAGCCCTCGCCGTAGAGGTGCGTCGGCACCGGCTCGACCGCGTGATAGCCGGTCACCTTGGCGCCGGACTGCTTCGCGAACGCGAGGCCGGCCTTGACCGCCTTGGCCGAGACGGGCGAGCCGTCGGTGGGAATCAGGATGTGCTTGAACATGGTCCGTCTCCTTGAAGGGGCTCTCAGTGCTTCGCCGCGAGCACGCGCTCGAGGCCAGCGATGTCGAGGATGCGCACGTGCTTCTGCTGCACGTCGATCAGGCCGTCGGCCTGGAACTGCGAGAACAGGCGGCTCACGGTCTCGAGCTTGAGGCCGAGGTAGCTGCCGAGCTCCTCGCGCGTCATGCGCAGGTGAAAGTCGGACGCGGAGTAGCCGCGGCGCACGAAGCGCCTGGAGAGGTTGAGCAGGAAGGTGGCGAGGCGCTCCTCGGCGCGCATCGAGCCGAGCAGCAGCATGACGCCGTGGTCGCGCACGATTTCGCGCGCGAGCACCGAATGCAGGTGGCGCTGCAGCGCGGGCACTTCGTGCGACAGCTTCTCGATCAGCGCGTAGGGCAGCACGCAGATTTCGCTGTCCTCGAGCGCGACCGCGGTGCCGTTGTAGGCGCCCGAGCCCAGGCCGTCCAGGCCGACGAGCTCGCCGCCCATGAAGAACCCGGTGACCTGCTCGCGGCCCTCGCGGTCCAGCACGCTGGTCTTGAAGAACCCGCTGCGGATTGCGTACACAGCGTTGAACTGGACGCCGGCGTTGAACAGGGCTTCGCCGCGCTTGATGCGGCGGCGCGCGTAGACGATGTTCTCGACGCGCTCCAGGTCCTCCATGCACAGTCCGCCCGGCAGGCAGAGCTCGCGCAGGTTGCAGCTCGCGCAGTTCACTTCGAACTTGGCGGGGACGGGCTTGAAGCTCGGCTGGATGGCGATGACGGCGGGCATGGGGGCTCCCCTCAGTGGTGAATGGCGGCGGCGCGCTGGGCGACGATTTCGCGTACGCGCTCGATTTCCCCGCTCTTGTCGAAGAATTCGCGCGCCCCGAGCCGCTCGGCAAGCTCGCGGTAGGGGTCGGCGGTGAAATTGGACAGCATGTAGAAGTCGATCTCGGGCGCCTGGCGGCACACCGCGCGCAGCACGTCGAAACCGCTGCCTTCGGCGAGGTTGATGTCGAGCAGCACCACGTCGGGCCGAAGTGCCAGGATGTCGCGGATCGCCGCTTGCGCCTGCCCGGCTTCGCCGACCACGTGCGCGCCGGGGATGGTGTCGAGCATGTCCGCTAGCCGCGCCCGCACCAGCGAGGAGTCTTCGACCAGAAAAATTTCCATGCCGGCAGTCTGCCGGTATGGCGCCCGCCGCCCTATCGGCGGCGGCTGATAATCAGGGTAGGAGCTTTCCTATTCGGTCGCCGCGCGCGCGGCGAGCGCGGCGCGCAAGGCGTCGATCTCGGTGCTCTTGTCGAAGAATCCGCGCGCGCCGAGCCGCTCGGCGGTCTGGCGGTAGCCGTCGAGCGGGTAATTGGTGAGCACGTGGATCTCGGGCGCGAATTTGGCGGCGCGCAGCCCGCGCAGCACGTCGAAGCCGTTGCCGTCGGCAAGGTGGATGTCGAGCACCACCACGTCGGGCCGCTCGGCGAGGATACCGCGCAGCGCCTCCTGGGCGCCGTCCGCGTGCCCGACGACCTGCGTGTCCGGAATCGACCGGATCAGCGCCTCCAGCCGCTCGCGCAGGAGCGGCGCATCCTCCACCAGGAATACTTTCATTACCCCTGGGAGTATCCCGACGGCCGGCTTGGCGGTCTGTAGTCCGACGCCGTGATAACGGGTAGGAATTTTCCGACTACAGGATGCCGAACAGGCGGGCCATCAGCGCCACAAGGCAAAGGGCCAGGATGAGGATGACCGCGGCATAGACCTGGTTCACCAAGGAAGACCTGCCCGCGAGCATAAGCGGCAATCGCGCCATCCGATTGATCTACATCAACCTAGGATTTCCTAGGCGAGCCCGTGCTCGAGGGCGTAGCGCACGAGCTCGGCGGTGCTGCCCACGTTGAGCTTCTCGAGGATGCGGGTCTTGTGCGTGCTGACGGTCTTCACCGAGAGGTGCAGCCGCTCGCCGATCTCGGTCGGGCCGAGGCCCTCCACCAAGAGCCTCATCACCTCGAACTCGCGGTCCGACAGGGCTTCGTGCGGCAATCTGTCATTCGTTTGAAGCAAGGACGCGGCCGCCGCCTCACCGATGTGCACGCCGCCCGCGGCGATCTTGCGCAGCGCGCCCAGCAGCACCTCGGCGGCGCTGTCCTTGCTGAGGTACCCCGCGGCGCCGGCCTTGAGCGCGCGCGCGGCGTACTGGCTCTCGCCGTGCATCGACAGCACCAGGATCCGGAGCTTCGGCTTCTCGAGCCTCAGGCGCTTGATGAGGTCGATGCCCGCGAGGCCGGGCATCGACATATCGAGCATCACGACGTCGTAGTCGTTCGCCTTCACCAGCGCGAGCGCTTCGTCGCCGCTCGCCGCTTCGCCGGTGACCTGCAGGTCGGTGGTCGCGGCGAGGATGCGCTTGAGGCCGTCGCGCACGATACTGTGATCGTCGGCGATCAGAACGCGGATCAGGCTGCCTCCTGCGCCAACCCGCGCAGCGGCACCCGCAGCCGCAGGCGCGTGCCGCCGCGCGGCGCGCGTGCGATCTCGAGCGTGCCGCCGAGGAACGCGATGCGCTCGCGCATGCCCTTGAGACCGACCGAGCGCGCCTTGGCGAGGTCCTCGGGCGCGATGCCGCGGCCGTCGTCCTCGACCTCGACGTAGAGCGCATCGTCCTCCACCGCGAGCACCACCCAGGCGCTCCTTGCACCGGCATGGCGCGCGATGTTGGTGAGCGACTCCTGGACCGCGCGGTACACCGCCGTGGCGACGGCCTTGGAAAGGTCGGGCAGCTCCTCGGCGATGTCGACCTTGCAGGTCACGCCCGAGCGCTTGGCGAAATCGTCGACCAGCCAGGCCGCGGCGTCTGCCAGGCCGAGGTCGTCGAGCATCAGCGGGCGCAGGTCGGCCGAGATGCGCCGCGTCGCGCTCACCGTGCGGTCGAGGAGCGTGCCCATCTCGGCCACGCGCGGAGCGAGCTCCGAATCGCCGGGCAGGCGCTCCCGCACCCAGCCCAGATCCATCTTCAGCGCCGTCAGGAGCTGGCCGAGCTCGTCGTGCAGCTCGCGCGCGATATGTGCCTTTTCCTCTTCCCTGGCTTCCAAAACCCTTGCAGAAAGCTCGCGCAATTCCCGCTGCGACTCCTTCAGCGCGTCCTCGGCCCGCTTGCGCACCGTGATGTCGCGCAGGATCACGGTGTAGAAGCGCCGCCCTTCCTGCGCGGTCTGCGAGATCGAAGCCTCGATCGGGAACTCTTCTTCGCTCTCGGGGCGCAGTGCCCAGAGCGTGGTGACGTCGCCCATGCGCCGGCTGGTGACGCCGGTGCGGCCGAAGCCCTCGACGTGACCGCGGTGCGCGCCGCGAAAGCGCCCTGGCAGCAGGCGCTCGAGCGGCGTGCCGAGCATCTCCTCGCGGCGCACGCGGAACACCTGCTCGGCGGCGCGGTTGAACAGCACGATGTTCTGCGCCTCGTCGACCGTGATGATCGCGTCCATCGCCGAGTCGACGATCGCCTCGAGCTGCGCCCGGCCCGCCTCGGTGCGGCTGTCGGCCTGCAGCACCTCGCGCGCCGCGAACAGGATGCCGAGGCCGATCGCCACCATGTCGGAGATGATCACGCCGCCGAGCAGCCACGGCGACTCCAGGCCGCGCGCGAACGCAAGCACGTTCAGCCCGAGGAGCGCGACTAGCGCGGCCGACCCCGTCGCCACCACCGCAGGGTGGCGGAAGACGCTTCGTTTGACCGAGGTCAAAGCCCCCGAGCCCTCAACCTTCATAGTGCTCCCAATGCACTACCCCGCCTCCGAGCTGGTCATCGACCCTGTGCTCATCCGCAAGTACGACGTGAGCGGTCCGCGCTACACCTCGTACCCTACGGCGGACCGCTTCGTTGAGGCGTTCGGCGAGCCGCAGCTCCGGCAGTGGCTCGCCAAGCGCAACATCGGCGGCTTCAGCCAGCCGCTCTCCCTCTACGTCCACCTGCCGTTCTGCGAGAACGTCTGCTACTACTGCGCCTGCAACAAGGTGGTCACTCGTGACCACGGCAGATCGGCCAAGTATATCAAGTACTTGGAGAAGGAACTGGCGCTGCTGGGGCCGCTGCTGGGCGAGTCCTGCCCGATCCAGGCGATGCACTGGGGTGGTGGTACGCCTACGTTTCTCACGCGCGACGAAACCAGCGCGCTCGTGCGCGCCATCGAGTCCAGGTTCGCGCGCAATCCGAAAGCCGAATACTCGATCGAGGTCGACCCGCGCAGCGCCGAGCCCGGCCGCATGGCGTTCCTCGCCGGGCTCGGCTTCAATCGCGTTTCGCTCGGCGTGCAGGACTTCGATCCCGCGGTTCAGAAAGCGGTGCACCGCGTGCAGAGCGTGGAGACGACCCGACGCGTGATGGCTGAGGCGCGCGCGAGCGGCTTCCGCTCGGTGAACCTGGACCTGATCTACGGGCTGCCGAAGCAGACGCTCGACAGCTTCAACCGCACCCTCGACGAAGTGCTGCTGCTCGATCCCGAGCGCATCGCGCTCTACAACTACGCGCACCTGCCCAAGCTCTTCAAGCCGCAGCGGCGCATCGCCGAGTCCGAGCTGCCGTCGGCCGAGCAGAAGCTGCAGCTGATGACGCTCGCCATCGGACGCCTGACGCGCGCGGGCTACCTCTACATCGGCATGGACCATTTCGCGAGGCCCGACGACGAGCTCGCGGCGGCGCAGACGCTCGGCCAGCTCGCGCGCAGCTTCCAGGGCTACTCCACGCAGGCCGGGGATCTCCTGGGCCTCGGCATGTCGTCGATCGGCCAGATCGGCCCGACCTACTACCAGAACGCGAAGGAGCTCGAGCGCTATTACGCCGAGCTCGACGCCGGCCGGCTGCCGGTGCTGCGCGGCCTCGAGCTCACCGCGGACGATCTCGTGCGGCGCGCGGTGATCCAGGGCCTGATGTGCCATTTCCGTCTTTCGATCGAATCGATCGAGCTCGCTCACCTGGTCGATTTCAAGAAGTATTTTTTCGCGGAGCTCAAAGCGTTGCGCCCGCTCCACGACGAAGGTCTCATCGAGCTCACGCCCGAGTGGATCGTGGTGACGCCGAAGGGGCGCCTCCTGGTGCGCGCGATCTGCATGCTGTTCGACCGCTACCTGCGCCAAGCGCGCGAGCGCGCGAGCTATTCCAAAGTGATATGAGCACGCTCGCGCTGCCTCTCGCGCTGTTCCTAGGCGGGCTCGCGTCCGGGCTGCACTGCGCCGGGATGTGTGGCGGCATCAGCGCCGGGTTCAGTCTTGTTCAAAAACAACAGCTTTGGCGGCGACAGCTTGCGTTCAACGCCGGGCGCATCACGAGCTACGCAGTGGCCGGCGCAGCGGCAGGCGCGCTCGGCAGCGCGGGCGCCTATATGACCGCGGTGCTGCCGGCGCAAACGATCCTGTACCTCTTTTCCAGCGCCTTCGTGCTTCTCGTCGGCATGCACCTGTGGGGCGGGCTGCTGCCGCTCTCGGCGCTCGAACGGCTTGGCGCGCCCATCTGGCGCCGGGTGCAGCCTTTCGCCGCGCGCCTGCTGCCGGCGCGCACGCTGGCTCAGGCCTACGCCGCCGGGCTTGCCTGGGGCTGGCTGCCCTGCGGCCTCGTTTACGGCGCACTCCTCGTCGCGGTATTCGCGGGCGGGCCGGCGGAAGGCGCGCTGGCGATGGCTGCCTTTGGCGCGGGCACGCTGCCGTGGCTTCTGCTCGCCGGCGTTGCTGCCGCGCGGCTGCGGCGATGGGCGGGAGTCCACGTCCTGCGGCGCTCGGCGGGCGCGCTGCTCATCAGCTTCGGCACCTGGGGGCTTGCCCAGGGTGTGGAGCAAACCATTCTTTGCCTCTAGGGAGAGCGACATGAAAGACGCGATCACGATCATGAAGAGCGAGCATCGCTCGATCTCGGCGGTGCTGCTGGGCCTGAAAGAGCTGGCCCGCATGGCGCAGGACGCCCGGGTGCGGCCGCGCTTCGAGGTGCTGCGCAGCATGCTGCGCTACATCGACGAATACCCCGAGAAGCTGCACCACCCGAAGGAGGACGAGCATCTCTTCGCGCGCCTGGTGGCGCGCGCGCCCGAGACGCGGCCGCTGGTGGAAGCGCTGCAGGCCGAGCACGAGGAAGGCGCGCGGCTCATCCGCGAGCTCGAGCGCGCGCTGGTGTTCCTCGAGGAGGGGTGGCCCGCCGGCGCGCGCGAATTCCTTTCGGCGGTGGATGCCTACGCCGAGTTCCACTGGAAGCACATGCGCAAGGAGGAGAACGAGCTGCTGCCGCTCGCGCAGCGCCACCTCACGGCCGGAGACTGGAAGGCGATCGACGCGGCGTTTGCCGCCAACGCCGACCCGATCGCCGAGGTTCAGGAGCGCAACTTCGACAAGCTGTTTTCGCGCATAGCCAACCTGGCGCCGGCGCCGGTCGGGCTCGGCGAGCCCTGGAAACGCGCGTAGCTGGTCAGCGCGCGCACGAACGGCAGGTCTGCCGCGTCGGGTCCGCGGCCATTTCCAGGAACGGAACGACGCCGCCGCACCTGAGGCAGGTGCCGAACTCCCCGCCGCGCAGGCGTGCCAGGGTCTCTTCCAGGATGCAGGTCTCGAACGCGCGGCCTGCGGCGCGCACCGCATCGAGCCGCAGCCGAAGCGTGCGCTCGAGCGAGAGCTGGTAGTCGAGCGGATAGGGCATGGCTCGATCCATTCTCAGGTCCTGGCCGCGATCGGCAG